>Ga0210377_10003344_pt1 | contig 13819 bp, 4 predicted proteins | sample PLM4_65_b1redo_FD_155480 | JGI IMG/M metagenome (GOLD analysis project Ga0210377, IMG submission 155480) | Groundwater sediment microbial communities from an aquifer in East River, Colorado, USA - PLM4_65_b1 redo | ecosystem: Environmental > Terrestrial > Soil > Riparian zone | place: USA: East...
AAGCCGGCGGCTCGGCGGTGGTCACCGTGAGCCGGACCGGGGGTGCCGCGGGCGGGGTCACCGTGGACTACGAGGCCACCGACCAGCCGTGCGGCTCGCCGCCGTGTCCGGGCAAGGCTCAGGGCGGCTTCGACTACCAGGCCGTGAGCGGCACATTGACGTTCGGGGTCGGCGAGACGACCAAGACCGTCCTGATCCCGATCACCAACGACGACCAGGTGAACGGCAATCGGACGTTCCTGGTGAATCTCGGCAACGTCCAGGGCGGGGCGGCGCTGGTGGCGCCCACCTCGGCCGTGGTCACGATCGTGGACGACGACAAGGCGGGCGTCTTCCAGTTCAGCGCGCCGACGTACACCGTGAACGAGCCGGCCGCCGTCACGACGCCGGCGACCATCAAGGTGACGCGCACGGGCACCAGCCTGGCCGGTGCCAGCGTGCAGTTCGCGACCAGCAACGGGACCGCGACCTCGGGATCCGACTACACGGCGACGGCGACGACGCTCGTCTTCGGGGCCGGCGAGACGTTCAAGAACGTTGCGATTCCGATCCTGCCGGACGCCGACGCCGAGGGCAACGAGACGGTCAATCTGACGCTCTCCAACCCCGGCAGCGGCGCCACGCTGGGCACGCCGGCCACCGCGGTCCTGACCATCGTCGACGCGGTGCCGTCGGCGCGCTTCAGCTCGGCGACCTACAGCGTCACCGAGGGCGTCGCGGCCACCATCACCGTCGTGCGCGGGGGGCCGACGACCGGCACGTTGAAGGTGAACTACGCGACGAGTCCCGGCACCGCCACGGTCGGTACCCACTACACGGCGAGGGCGGGAACGCTGACCTTCGGCCCGACCGTCTCGACCCTGAGCTTCACGGTGCCGACCCCCAACAACATCGACACGGATGACGGGCTCACGGTGACGTTGACGCTGACGCCCAACAGCGGAGCCGTGGCCTCACCGAGCGTCGCAACGCTGACGATCAAGGACAACGATGCTCCCGGCACGTTCCAGTTCGGCGCGGCGGCCTACGGCGCCACCGAGGGCGGCGCCGCTCCGCAGGTGATGGTGACGCGGACGAGTGGGAGCGGCGGCACGGTCGTGGTCGCGTGGTCGGCCACCGGCGGCACCGCGACGGGCGGCGCGCTGCCGACGACGCCGGGCGCGGACTTCGCTCCGACGAGTGGCTTCCTCACGTTCGGTCCCGGCGTCACCAGCCTGAAGGTGCCGCTGACGATCGTCAACGACACGCTCGCCGAGGACGCCGAGACGGTCATCCTGGGTCTCACGATCCAGAGCCCGCCGGGTGCCCTCCCCGGAGCGCAGGGATCCACGACGCTGACGATCCTCGACAACGATAACGGCGGCTCTGCGCAGTTCGCCGTGGCGACCCAGACCGTGGCCGAGAACGTCGCCGGCGGGAAGGTCAATCTGGTCGTCAAGCGCACAGGCACGAGCCTGGCGAGCGGCGTCTTGGTGGACTACGCCGCCAGCGGGGACACCGGCGCCGTCACGCTGCCCGCCGGCACGCTGACGTTCGCGGCCGGCCAGACGGCGGCGATGATCCCGGTGACGATCCTCGCCAACGCGCTGGCCGAGCCGGACCGCACCGTGGTCGTCACGCTCAGCAACCCGCGCTCGACCGGCCCCGCCACCGGCGGCAACGCGCCGGTACTGGGCGCGATCGCCAGCACGACGCTGAAGATCGTGGACGACGAGCCGCGGGTGCAGTTCGGCGCGGCCAATGTCTCGGTCACCGAGGGCGGTGCCGCGACGATCACGGTGACGCGGACCGGCTCGATGACGGGCCAGGTGACCGTGAGCTACGCGACGAGCGACGGCACCGGCGTGGCCAACACGGACTACGTTGCGGCTGGCGGAACGCTCACGTTCCCGGCCGCCGTGGCCAGTCGCACGTTCAGCGTCTCGACCATCGACGACCTGGTGGTCGCGGGCAGCCGCACCGTGAACCTCACGCTGAGCGGCGCCGCGGGCGCGTCGATCGGCGGGACGAACCCGGCCACGCTCACCATCCAGGACAAGGAGTCGGCGGGCACCATCCAGTTCGCGACGTCCACGGCAACGGTGGTCGAGGGCGCGGCCGACAACCCCGGCAGCACCGTGCGGGTGACCGTCACCCGGAGCGGGGCCAACCTCGTGGGCCCCATCACCGTCGACTGGTCAGCGACCGGCGGCACGGCGGCGTCGCCCGCCGACTTCAGCCCGTCGTCCGGCACCCTCACGTTCGGTCCCGGCGTGACGAGCCGGTTCTTCGACATCGCCGCACCCGACGACCTGGTCGCTGAGGGCACCAAGACCATCGTGCTCAGCCTCGCCGCGCCCTCGGGCGGCGCCGCCCTCGGCTCGCCGAGCGCGATGACGATCTACATCATCGACGCCCAGCAGAGCATCGCCTTCAGCAACCCGACGTTCACGGTGGGCGAGACCACGCCCCAGGCGGTGATCTCACTGGTGCGGCTCGGCGTGCCCACGGGCGAGGTCACCGTGACCGCGACGACGGTGCCGGCGGTGGTCCTTCCCCCGCAACAGCAGGCGCAGGTCGGCGACGACTACACGAGCGTCAGCACCCTGGTGACGTTCGCGGAGGGTGAGATCGTGAAGGCGTTCAACGTGCCGATCCTGGTCGGCAATGCGTCGGTACGCAACGGCAACCGCATCGTGGGCCTGGCGCTCGGCCCCCCCGGAACCGCCGTCCTGATCGGCGACGGCACCGCGACGCTGACGATCCTCGACTTCCGACCGGACCTCGTCATCGCCTCCGTCGGCACGCCGGCCAATACGCTGACCGGCAAGACGCTGTCGGCGCCAACCACCGTCAAGAACCTCGGCCAGGTGGCCTCCCCGGCCTTCCGCGTCGGCATCTACATGTCGAAGGACAACGGCTCGCCAGGCGACGCGGTGGCCGGAGCCGGCAGCCTGGTCTTGCAGCGCGACGTGCCGGCGCTGGGGGCGGGGGCCGGGATGGCGCTGCCGACGCAGCTCGCGATCGCGGAGGACCTGCCGGCCGGCAACTACTTCGTGTCCGCGGTCGCGAACTTCAACCAGTCCGTGATCGAGGCGGATCCGAACAACAACGGCCTCAGCAGCTCGCCATCGGTCCTCAAGGTGTCGAGCAATTTCTCGAAGTTCCAGTCGGCCAGCGCGAGCTTCAGCCTGGGGGACGCCCCCAGTGGCCCCGCCGCGCTCCGCCCCGGCTCGCTCAGCGCGCCGATGCTGAGCCCGTGCGACGTGACGGGCTCGGTGAATCTCGCCGGGAGCTTCACGATCGTCAGCCAGCAGCAGGACACGGCCAACGGCGTCGCCGACCTCACCGGTACCGTGGTCGGCGGCCCGTTCAACGACCAGCCGGTCCGGTTCGTGATCGGGTTCACCGGCACCGCCGACGCCAGCAACAACATCACGGCGTCACTGACGTCCATCGTGGTGAGCGGCGCCTTCAGCGCGACGGGCGTCGGATCGCCGCCCGGCACCTTCACCGGCGTCTTGAATGGCGGCACGCTGAGCGGTAACGCGACGGGCGCGATCCACACCGCCACCGGCGGCGACTGCGCGTTCACCGGGCCGCTGACCGCCATCGCCCAGACGTCCTTCGTGTTCCGGTTCGGCACGCGGACCCCGGTCGGCAGCTTCGGCTTCAGCACCACGCCCGTCGTGCCCAGCGTGGTCACGCCGGAGGGCTATGCCGCCAGGCTCCACGTTCTCTTCGACAGCAACTTCCCCGACCCGTCGGCCGTGCGCTTCACCGGCCCCACCGGCTCCGGTCTCAGCGGCACCCCGGCCGACCCGAACGAGAGCCACGGCGACGACGACGGCAACGGCTTCAAGTACACGTCACCACCGCGGTCCGGCGTCGCCCCGGGCGGCACCTGGTCGGTGCTCTACAAGGGCATCGTGCGGCTGTTCAACGTGCCACCCCTCAACACCAACAACTCGTTCGTGGTCGTCTTCCCGACGGTGACCGTCGACACCAACGGGAACCTGACCCAGGTGGACTGGGTCTACCAGGACCGCTTTGGCAACCCGCTGTCGGGTCCGCCCTCGTTCATGTCGGGGCTGCGGCTGCGGATCTGGCTGACCGGCGGCGGCGAGGACCAGCCGGAGTCGCCGAACCTGGCTCCGACGGTGACGACCTTCAACTTCGCGACCGCGGGCATCACGCCGCCGCCGTGGTCGCAGGTCCAGGCGCTCGTCTTCGAGTACTCGGACCTGCTCGGCAACGAATACGAGCTGCACTATGACAAGGCGTTCACGGTCCAGGCCGAGGCGCGACTGGAGAACGTCTACCACGCCGGGCAGCAGACCGGCATGCAGGAGCGACTGCTGAACGTCTTCGTCGACGTGCCGTCCGGCTCAGTCGACCCGACACTGTGCTTCGTGCAGGAGCTCACCGGGCCGCCGTTCTTCGTCAGCATTCAGAACCAGAACGGCGTCCGTGATGTTCTCCCCTACGACGATCCCACCTGCATCGACCAGACGGGGATGACGACATTCCCGAACGGCACGACGCCCGTCGACATTTTCAGCCTCCGCTCGAATCTCGACGTCGACTTTGGGTCTCCCTTGCCGACGCTGCCGGTTGGCGCGGTCTTCCAGATCAACGTCACGCCGCTTGACACGCTGATTCCCCCACAGATCGTCCTCGCCACGCTGATGAACCCCGAGGCCAACTCTTCCGCGACGCCGCCGAACGACTTCATCGCAATTCCGAATCTGGCGACGCCGAACCTCCGGCCCTCCGGGTTCGGGCTCGCCGACGCGAAGCTCGGACAGACCATGACGGTGAGCTGGTCGTTGCCGGCCTTCGAGGTGAGTGACATCCAGCTCACCGCCAATGTCAGTACGTCCTCGGGCCCGGGGCCGCTGGAATTCTGCAGCATCCAGCCGGTATTCCTGCCCCCGACCGCGACGTCAGGGTCGTTCAAGTTCCCGACCAGCTGTATGACTCAGCCGGTGAGACAGGCGCAATTCTGCATCTTCATCACTGGGACGGGTGGCGAGAAGACCAACGCCTGCTGGTTCTTCGACGATCCGAGCTAACTGCCGGGCGACGCCCCTAGCTGCGCTCGATCGCCTTCAGGCCGGCCGGCAGCGGCTTGGCGCCGCCCGACAGCTTGGCGCGCGACTGCTTGTCGGTCACCTCGGAGATCTCGGCCTCGCCGACCACCTCGCGCTGGCCGCCGGCGCTCTCCCTGAAGATCATCAGCTTCTGACCGACCGCGGCGCCCTCGCCGGTGCCGACGTTGAGGACGACCTCGCCCCCGCCGCCGCCCACCACGCGGGCCCGCAGCGGGAACGTCTTGCGGAGCTTGCCGGCCAGGTCCTTGGCGACGACGTCGGCGACCTGGGCGGTGGACTGGGCCACCGGGAAGGCCTGGGCGATCGACGCCACCACGGTGGAGGTTTCCGTCTCGATCACCCGCAGGGTGAGCGTCCACTCGCTGGCGCCGCCGGCCACGGTGCCGACGGTGATGAGGCGTGCGGACAGCACGCGGCCGAGCTGCAGCGCGGTCTTCTGATCGGCCAGCGCGCTGGAAGAGAGCTTCAGCTCGGCCAGCAGCTTGTCCATGACCGCGCGCTCCACCAGCCGCGCGCGCGTCTGGCTCTCCAGCGCCTGGCCGATGCGCAGCAGCATGAAGTCGTACTCGCCCTCGCGGAACGCCATCCGGCCCCGGCTCTCCAGCCCCAGCAGCGAGATCGTCAGCGGCGGCGACGTCCAGTCGTCGCGGGCCGCGGGCGGTCGGGCGACGTCGCCGCGCTTGAAGCGGGCGGCCAGATCATCGACCAGCGCGTCCACCCGCTTGGCCTTCTCGGCGTCCTTGCTCGTCCCCTCGGTGTCGCGCACGTCCTTGAGCAGCGTCTGCACCATGGGGTCGCTGGGATTGATGGCCGCCGCCTTCTCCAGCGTGGTGGCCGCCTCGGCGTAGCGCCCCTGACGGCGGAGCAGCGCGCCCATGTTGCTGAGCGCCTCCCAGTTGCCGGGATCGCTCTCCTGCGCCTTGCCGTAGGCCGCCTGGGCGCGGTCGGGCTGCCCCTGCTCGGCGGCCAGGCGGCCGAGCCGGGTGTAGGCGATCGACTTCGAGATGCCGGGGACGCCGGCGAAGGAGACGACCGCCTCGTAGTTCTGCGCGGCCTTCGGTAGATCGCCCGCGAGCGCGACCGCGTCGCCCTGCACGAGCACGCAACCGGGCCGCGGCGCGTCCTTCTTCTGGGCCTCGGCGCAGAACTTCTGGGCGCTGGCCGGATCGTTCTGCCGCAGGGCAACCAGCGCCAGGCCCTCGTAGGCCTCGGCAGGCCGCGCGCTCACCGCCGCCCCGAACTCCCGCTGGGCGTCGGCCAGCCGTCCGCCCTCGAGGTGCTTGTAGCCGGCGTCCAGGCGCGCCTTGCCACCGGAGCCGCCGAGGGTGAAGTAGAGCCCGACCGACAGGACGACGACGGCCGCGGCACCGGCCAGCAGCATCATCAGCCGCTTGCGGTCGAGCACGGCCGGCGCTCCAGCCGTCGCGGTCTCCACGCGCGAGGTGACATATCGCGCGGTGGGGTCGCCGTAGAGCACGTAGGAGGCCCAGGTCAGCTCGGGCTTGCCGTGCCGGCGGGCCGACTCGCGCCGCGCCTCGCGGACGGCGAGGCCGATCGACTGGCCGGTGGCGAGCTGGCGGTAGAACTCGTGGGCGAACTGAAAGCCGGCCGAGCCGGGCACGGCGCGCAGGGAGCCCACGAAGTGCTTTACCCCGGCGGTGAGGATGGCGGTGGCCAGGCCGAAGACGGCGGGCTCGCTGTGCGGGTTGCGCCCGGCGCCGCCGTCGGCCTCGCAGGCGGTGAAGAACACCAGCCGCGGCACGGTGGCGCCGCTCGGCAGGCGGCCGAGGTCGGTGGCCGTCATCCGGCCGTCGCCGAGGACGAAGCCGCCCGCCGCGGCAGTCGCGGCGTCGTACTCGACCTGTCCCGCGACGTGGATCACGTCGCTGCCGCCGAACTGGGCGACGAACTCGGCGCGGCTCACGCTGCGATCGTTGACGACCACCTGGTACTCCGGACGATCGTCGAGGTGGGTCCCGAGCTGCGTGCCCTCGCTCTGTGCCTGGGGCAGCGTGCCCTGGGGGTCGGCCATCACCGCGATCTTGAGCGGCCCGCGCGCCTCACGCGGCCTGGAGGCCGCGAGCTGCTTGGCGCCGGTGACCACGCGCCCGATCGCGAAGCGCAGGCACAGGAATTCGCGGCCGTCGTTCAGCAGCTCCCACGGGATGCGCGTGAGCTGATCGTCGAGCGTGAGGACCAGCTCGGGGGACGCGCTCTCGCTCACCCGCGTGCGCGTGGCGGGGGGCAGCAGTTGCTCCCACAGCAGGTGGCCGAGGCCGGCGAGGTCCTCGAGGTTCTGCTTGGGGATGCGCCCGTCACGATCGGCCCCGCCCAGGAGCGCCTCGATGCGCTGCACCGTCTGGCCGACGGTCGCGTCGTCGTAGGCGACCTCCTCCGCTTCGCCGCCGGCCGCCGTGGCGCCGGCGGCCACCTCCCGGCTGGCCACCTTCAGCCGCGCGGCCGTGCGCGACACCTCCAGGTGCAGCACGTGCCGGGCCTTGTCGGTCGTGGCGTGCGCGGCCGCGCGCAGGCGCGCCTGGTCCGGCGACCACATCACCTCCAGCACCACGACCTTCTCGAGCTTGCCCTTCAGGGCGGCCGGGCCGACCGGCAGGAAGATGCTGGTGCCGAGCTCGTGGCTGGCCTCCTGGTAGGTCGAGTCGGAGACCAGGATCTGGCCGGGCTCGGCCAGCGTCTGCACGCGGGCGGCGGTGTTCACGGCGTCGCCGAAGACGTTGGACTCCTCGACCAGGCCCATGCCGGTGTTGAGCCCCACGCGGACGTGGATCTGCTCGCGCTCGGCCACCTTGGCGTTGTACCCGGCCAGGCGCTTCTGGATCTCGATCCCGGCCTTCACGCCCGGCGCGGCGGTGGGGAAGGTGGCCAGCAGGCCGTCGCCGAGCCGCTGCAGGATGCGGCCGCCGTGCTCCTCGATCGGCGGCACCACCAGGTCGTTGTGGCGCTGCAGCATGGTGACGCCCTCGAGGTCGCCGCGCATGTCGAAGAAGGTCGTCGAGCCCTTGATGTCGGTGAACATGATGGTGACGGGGCGCGAGAACTTCTCCTGGATCTCCCGGTCGAGCTCGTTGCGGCGGCGGACGTAGTCCCAGACGTCGCTCTTCATTCCCGGACTCTGCGCGGGCTCCTTCTCGTCGGCCACCGTGGTCTCCTACTTTGTGATCACCTTGAGGAGCTTCTTCTGCGCGATCATGCGCTCGACCTTGCCGAGATCCTTGCCCTCCATGGTCGCGAACGACACCTGGGGGCGCACGTCCTTGAGCAGGCCCTCGCCGAGCGGCTCGATGTTGCGATCGAGGACCATCTTCGTCTGGGGATCGATGAGGGGCTCGCCCTCCAGGTAGACGATGACCCTCATGTCGGCGCGTACCCTCTTGGCGCTGCCGATGCCGATCGCCACCCGCTGGTTGCTGACGGTGACGACCGAGCCGCCCACCAGCGGGTACTCCTGCTTGAGCTTGGCCGCCAGCTCGCGCATCTTGGTGCGCGCGGTGCCGGGCGCCTTCTCGGGATCGAAGACGTCCTTCGACGCCAGCACCGTGCTCGTCTCCGTGTTGATGAGCTGGGCGTAGATCTCCACCGCCTTCGGCGACTCGTTCACGGTGGCGACCATGATGGCCTCGGCCGCGGCCAGCTTGCCGGCCTTCAGCGCATTGGCCTGGTCGACGAGCCCGGAGCCGGAGAGCTTCAGCTCGCGCAGGATGTTCTCGAGCTGGTCGCGGCTCACCACCTTGAAGCGCCCCTGGTTCACAAGCGCGTCCACCATCGCCTCGAAGGCGCCGCCGTAAGCGTCGCTGGGGCCGCCCTTGTACGTGAAGGGCAGGACGGCCACCGCCAAGCGGGCGCCGATCTGCTCGACCTCCTCGACCTTGCGGACGATCCGGGCCGTCTTGGTGACGGTGGCGCCGGCGCGGTCGGTGGCGGTGATCGAGACCTGGTTGGGACCGTCGACGAGCGGCACGATGTGGCTGAAGATCAGCGGCTTGCCCGCGTCGGTCGGGCGGATGGTCTTCGTCTCCTCGTTGATCTTCACGCTCGTCACCGGCGAGCCGGAGGTGACGATCCAGGAGATCGAGATCGTCTCCTGCTGGACCTCGGCCGGCAGCGGCTCCAGCTCGACCGCCAGCGCCGCCGCTCGCAGGAACGACGGCACGAGCTGCCGGCGCCAGGCGACCGGCACGATCGCCGGCTCGCGGCCCGACTGGCGCAGCTCGGCGGGGATCGGGATCCGTACGCGCGTGACGTTGCCCACGGCGTCGGCCGCCTCGATCTGAAACGCCGTCGCCGACACCGGCACGTCGGCCGCGAACTTGCTCTCGGCGCCGGCGCCGAGCGGTGTGGGTTGACCGTTGATCGCCAGCGGCCCCAGCCGCACGTTGTCGAACACCGTCCCCTCGAGCCGGATGAGGTTGCCGGTGCGCGCCGCGCGGTCGATGACGACCACCGGCCCCTCGCGATCGACCATCACGTTGACGGTGGCGCGCGTCTCCTGGCCGATGAGGTCCAGCGCGCGCACCTGGATGACGTTGGGCCCCGGCGCCAGTCGCGCAAGCTGGACGAAGGGCTGGTTGGCCGCCGCTGCGTCGATGATCTGCGCCTCGCCGTTCACCTCGACCGTGGCCACCTGGTTCTTGGACTCGGCGGTGCCGCGCACCTCCGTCGCCAGCGCGTTGGTCAGCAGCCCGTCGGCGGGCGCGTCGATCGTCACGCGCGGCGGCCGCGGGTCGGCGGCGGCCTGGCGCAGCAGCGCGGCGCGCGCCAGGTTGTAGTAGTAAGCGGCCTTGGCCGTCGGAAAGCCGGCCAGCGAGCGCTCCAGCGCCTCGACGGCCGCCTTGAACTGGCCCTCCTGGTAGAGCGCGATGCCCAGCTCGCGCACCGGGAAGTACTCGACGAAGGCCACGCCGTAGGTGCGGGCGCTGCGGTCCTCCTTGTCGCGCTGCTGGCGCGCGGCGCGGAAGTCCTGGATGGCCGCCTTCCAGGCGCCGGCCTCGGCGTACTTCTGGCCGCGCTCGTAGAAGTCCCACCAGGTGCCGCGGAACACCTGGGCCATCGTCACCGGCGGCTGCCGCTTCTGGGCGAGGTCGAGGTAGCGGGCGGCGTCAGGGGCGACGCCCTGGCGGGTCGACTCTTCCAGGGGGGCGATCGCCTCGTCGTAGCGCTTGAGCTGGTAGAGCGCGATGCCCTTGTCGCGCTGGGGGAAGTAGCCGTAGCGCATGCCGTACAGGCGGGCGCCCTTGTCCTCCTTGGGATTGCCCTGGATGGCGGCGTCGAAGGCCTGGACGGCTTGGGGCCACCGCTTGGCGTCGCTATGCTCGAGGCCCTTGATGTAGGCGTCGCGCCAGGCCTGGGCGGAGACGGGGGCGGCGGGCCACAGGAGCAGCGCGACACCGAGGAGAGCGAGCAGCCTCCGGGTCGTGCGCCCGTGGCGACGAACCATGAAATTCATACTAGCCGAAGCGGCGGCCGATCCAGCGCTAGAAGCGGAAGACGGTCGAGACCGAGAACTCCCTCATGTCCTTGGAGTAGTTGCCGGCGAAGTCGATCTGGAACCCCGGGAACGGCACGATCCCCAGCCCGGCCGTGCCGTGGTAGCGGTCCTTGCCGCCGGCGTAGAGCAGCCGCTCGGCCGCCTCGCTGGCGTCGTGCTGTCCGCCCGTGTAGCGGATCTTGTGATCGGGGTTCGTGTAGAAGCCGCCCCGCGCCGCCAGCGGGATGTCCTTGACGAAGAAGATGTACTCGGCGCCCAGGTGCAGCTCGAGCGCGTCGTCAACCTTGTACTTGGTCGCCATCGAATCGGCCAGGGGCACCTGGAAGCCCTTCACGAGCTGCGAGTACTGGATGTAGGTCGCCTCGAACGCCACCGTCAGCCGCTCGAAGAACCGGTAGGAGACGCCGGCCGCCGCGACGTCCGGCACCTTGAAGCCGAAGTCGAGCACGGTGGTGCTGCCTCCGACGACGCTGATCGTCTGCTGCGTGTCGTAGCGCGGCCCCCGGCGGTAGACGAGGCCGACGCCGAGGTCCTTCATCGGGTGCCACAGCGCGCCGATGTTGAAGCCGACGCCGAGGTCGGTGCCGTCGACCGTCTCCGACGAGAGCGGGTTGCTGAAGTCCGGTGGCCCGTTGGCGCCCTGGGTGTCGAAGCGGTCCAGCCGGGAGCGGATGCGGCCGAGCGAGAACTCCAGGCTGGCGCCGATGTTGGGCAGCATCGGATGTTCCTTCTCGAGGTTGATTCCGGCCGCGAGCCCGAGGTTGAGCGCACGGATCTCCAGCTCGGAGCGGACCGGCAGCAGCCGCACGACGCCACCGGCGGGATCGTTGAGGAAGATGCCCTCGGTCTGGAACGTGCTCTCGTAGTTGATCAGCTCGCGGATGAACGCGGCCACCACCACCCGCTCCGCCGGGTACACGAAGCTGAAGAAGGACGGCGTGACCACGCTGTCGTCGAAGTCGCGGGAATGCAGTCTGTTGGTGACGCCCTCGGCCGGCGTGTTGCTGAAGGCGTTGATCGTGTTGCTGAAGCGCGTGAACTTCACCTCTGCTGATAGTTCGGGCCTCTGCAAGATCACGAGGCCGGCCGGGTTGGCGATGACGGCGGTGGCGTCGTCGGCCACGGCCACGAAGGCGCCGCCCATGCCGAGCGACCGCGCGCCGGGGTTGTTGAAGTTGAACTGGAAGCCGCTGAACGTCTCGCTGTTCGTGAGCCCCTTGTCGCCGGCGGCGGCCGGGATTCCCGGCACGAGCAACACCACCGTGAGGAGCAGACACCCCCCCAGTCGTCTCATCCCCGCCCTCCGTGACCAGTCGCCTGGCCGCTGCCAGCAGGGTAACGAACAGGGTCCGGAAGCCTGCGATTAAAAGGGAAGGCCGCGAGTGGAGTACTCTATGTGGAGGAGGGGTGGTGCCGAAGCGGGGACTCGAACCCCGACACCCTTGCGGGCACTAGACCCTGAATCTAGCGCGTCTGCCAATTCCGCCACTTCGGCACGGGCGAGGCCCCATGATATCGCCCGGCCGAGGCAAGTCAAGAGAACAGGATGGCCGAAGACCGAGTCATCGCCACCAACCGCCGCGCGCGGCACGAGTACGAGATCCTCGAGACGGTCGAGGCCGGGCTGGTGCTGCGCGGGACCGAGGTGAAGTCTCTGCGGACGGGCCAGGTGAACTTCAAGGACTCCTACGCCACGGTTCGTAACGGCGAGCCCTGGCTGCTCGGCTGCCACATCGCTCCGTACAGCCACGGCACCGACGCCAACCACGACCCCGAGCGCGACCGCAAGCTGCTGCTGCACGCCCGCGAGATCTCGCGCCTGGCCGGCAAGGCCGCCGAGCGGGGCCTGACGATCGTGCCGTTGAAGCTGTACTTCAAGGGCGGACGCGCTAAAATCGAGTTGGGGCTCGCGCGCGGCAAGAAGCTGCACGACAAGCGCGCGACGCTTCGCGAGCGGGAGAGCCTCCGCGAGATGGACAAGGCCGCCAAGGCTGGTCGGAGCGGCCGCTGGTGAACAATCAACGAATGGGGGGGCGACAGGTTTCGACGGGGATTTGTGAGGTCCAGGCTGCGTCTCGAGGTTTCTCACCCCTCGTTAATAAGTGAGAACTTCTAGCTGCCAACAACCAGCTAGCTCTGGCGGCCTAACAACCGTCGGTGTCGGCCAGGTCGAGCCATCAGGGCCTGGGAACCGGCATCATATTCTGGTGGCTGGCCCCGAACTTCGCCTCAGGGGAAGGGCGAGATAAATGAGGCTGGCCCCGCGGCCCTCCTGCCGGATGGAGGCCGAGGGGCGAGAGAGTCGTAAGATAAACCGGCTATCGACGTAGACGCCTGCGGCTGAGGGTTCCCGGACGTGGGTTCGATTCCCACCGCCTCCACCATTTTATTGAAGTCGAACCGCCCTCCGGGTCTTGGATCAGTTCCAGGACCTGCAGGGCGGTTTCGGCTTCAGAATACGGCCGGCCAACTTGGGGCTTGATCGGCGTCAGGCGGATCGGACCAAGGATTCGTCGGAGCAGCAGGGCCGACCGCACGGTTTCCCGCTCGAGCACTTCCTGAACCTGCTCCAGTCGCTTGCTTACCCATTCAATGGGTGGAGCTTTGAAGACGTCGTCGACGCTGGTTTCTAGAACACTCAGTTCCTCGCGTAAGCCCTTGGCGCTGTGCTCGGCTGACATCGGAACGAGGTCGTCATCTCACCGCGTCCAGCTCGCCGTGGAAGTTCACCGTGGGCTTGTCGGGACACTCCGGGGGCCAGCGAGGTCCCGGGCCGGAGACACGAACGCATGCCATCTCGGGTAGCTACGTCCTCACAGAAGAGCGCGACGGCGATGACCATCGTGTTCACCTTCGAGGGCGGCACCAAGTCGCCGGATAGTTGCCTCGCCGAATGATCGTCCGACGATTTGGACCCCGATCGGGAGACCATCGGCCGTCCATCCGAAGGGGACGGAAAGCGCGGGTAGACCAGCCGGCGCGGCACGGGCATTGCACCCCGGTACAACGTCGGGCCGCGCGGGAGGTATGATGCGGCCCACCTCAGAGTGTCGGATCCACGCGTGACGAAGACCCTGAAGCCATACGCCGCAGCCCTGCTGGCGGTCGGGATCGCCCTGACCTGCACCCTGCTGACCCTGCCTCTGGTGCAGCGCTCCCAGCTCTTCCTCTTCGTCGCCGCCGTCGTCCTGAGCGCCTGGTACGGCGGACTCGGCCCTGG
>Ga0210377_10003345_pt1 | contig 13819 bp, 26 predicted proteins | sample PLM4_65_b1redo_FD_155480 | JGI IMG/M metagenome (GOLD analysis project Ga0210377, IMG submission 155480) | Groundwater sediment microbial communities from an aquifer in East River, Colorado, USA - PLM4_65_b1 redo | ecosystem: Environmental > Terrestrial > Soil > Riparian zone | place: USA: East...
GCAGCCGGGCATGAATGCCCTGGACGCGTTGAAAACAGCGGCGAGTATTTTCCGTGAAATGCGCGGGGATGATAGTGAGCGCGAGCCTTTAGCGCGGGGCGTCAATGCGTCCGGCATGGACGTATTCATGAAGCTGATTGATAAATTCGGCCCGGCATTGCTGGCGGTATCGCAAGGTGGACAACCTGGACAACCCGCGCTCGCCGCGCCTGCAAAACCCGTGGTGCAGGGTAACGGTGAAGCCGCCCCGGTGGAGGATGATGCCGTGATTAAATTCAAAATGGGCCTGGCGTTTCTGGTATCGCAGGCGATGGCGGACAATGACCCGACTACTTACGCCGCGATGATTCTGGATAACGTGCCGGAAACGGATATTGACAATTTTCTGTCAAACGATGCATGGCTGGATTATCTTGGCGGATTCGAGCCGCGTGTCAAAAACTTCGGTAAATGGTTTGCGGAATTGCGTGAAGCGGTGATTGCATTACGCGCCGATACTTTAGTGGAAGGCGCGGGTGCATCACCGGACGCCTTGACTGACGGGGCGGAACCAGGTAAAACACACTAGAGCCTTGACACCGTAACCACGAAGGGCGAGAGGAACGGTATGCTTTGCACCTAGTCACGCCGACATTCGGAACGCTATCACTGATCCCTAGCGGACGTGCGGGCGTTGTTGAAACCCTGAAAGTCATGAGCCGCCTGGTGCGGGACGGTAAGAAAAATCTTACTATTCGCCTGGCGGCTGTTTCATTGCTGCGCGAATGCAATCAAAAAAATTATTCGTGTGAGGTTAAAGTCCTGCATGGATTCGTGCGCGATTTTATCCGCTACGTGCAGGATATTCGGGACGTGGAAACCATCGCCACGCCTGAAAAAACACTTGAATTCGCGGCGGGTGATTGCGATGATAAGGCGGTGCTGCTGGCAAGTATGCTCGAATCCATCGGGCATCCCACGCGCTTTGTTGCGATTGGATTTGCGCCGGGTGTTTTCGTGCATGTTTACGTGGAGACAAAAATCGGGGAATCGTGGATACCGTTGGAAACTACGGAACCCTGGGAAGCGGGCGATGAACCGGACCCGCAAATCGTGCTTGCCCGCATCAACTTTTTTAATTAAGGATCATTATGCAATTCAACCGCTGCCGTGGTTGCCCGTCGCCTGGAATGGCGGGCCTGGGTCAATATGAAACATTGATTGGCGTGGCTGCTGATTGGTTTGCTGGTGACGGTGGCGGCGGTGGCGCACCAGGCGGCGCGATGCCTTCGCGCACTGACGTTACCACCACAACGCAGGTGCAAGTGTCGCCACAGATTTCACCGATATTCACGCAGCAATTCCAGCCTAGCGGCTCGCCGGTCAATGCGGGTGCGACAATGGCCCCCACCGGCACGGTGCCGAATACCGGCTACATGCCGGGATTTGATTATGCATCCGGCGTTTGGCCGACCGGCACGCCGGGCATTCCCACGCAGCAGGCGGGTTTCGGCGTGCCGCCGCAGGTATTGATTGCGGGCCTGGCGCTCGCTGGATTGCTTGCATTTACCAGGACCAAACGCGGCGCACGTCGCCGCCGTTAGGAAAATCAATATGTATATGTTTCCTGTTTCACTGGTGCCGCGCTCGCGCACGTTGCGCGGTATTGGCACGCTGCACGCCCTGGGCGAAACAATGATGATGGTTTCAAAAGCCTGGTGCGATTCAAAAGGCGGGTCATATCAGGATACGGGCGGGAGCGTAGGCAAGGGTTACGGTCAACAAGGAACGTGCTATTACACCGTTGCCGCGCCGGTTGCGATGGAAGCGCCGCGCCCCGCGCCCGCACCTACGCAAACCAAAATCTCTGTGCCGACCACAACCCAGGTGCAAGTGTCGCCGCAGATTTCGCCGGTATTCGTGCAGCAATTTCAGCCGACTGGATCGCCGGTTGGCGCAGGCACCGCCATGACCGCCGCGCCCGATCCCGCGCAGACGCGCTACTATGAAATGCTGACGCGGGAGCGTGAAGCGGAATCAAAACGGCAAACTGAATTGATGGATCGTTTATTGGCGCAGCAATCCGCCGCGCAAACGCCACAAATGACCACGCAATTTTTACCAGGCGGGCCGGAACCGGAGGAAGAAATTACGCCCGTGGCTGGTCCCGTTCCGGTTGTGATGGGCCGTGCTGGTGTAAACTGGTTGCCGATGCTGCTGGCGGCGGGCGTGATTGGCTTCGCCGTAATGGGCAAGGGTAAAGCGCCTGCGCGTCGGCGCGTGAAGCGTAAAGCGAAAGGGAAATGACCATGTATGTATTGCCGGTTGCTCGCGTGCGTTTGGGTGGATTGGGTCAGGATGATTTTTTTGACCTGGAATCCGTTTACAACGAATATCCGGTCTATGAGGAACCAATTTACGCGCCCGCGCCTGCGCCTGCCACGGTGCCAAGCGCGGGTGGCGGGTCCGATTGGACCGGGATGATTTCAACCGCAATCAGAACATGGGGGAGCGTGGAGCAAACGCAAGCGCAGGCCGAAGCGCAGCGGCGGCTTACGCCCTATACCACCCGTCCGCTGCCGACCGTGCAACGTTATCCAGGTTACTCGCCCTTTCCTGGGAGCGCGGGCGGCAGCGCCTTCATGGGCATGACCGGCACAACCTGGCTGATCCTGGCGGCGCTTGGCGTCGGTGCGTATTATCTGATGAAACGGTAGCACAACCGGATAACCGGGAGAAAATCATGGACACGCTTTTTAATACCTTTGCCTATCAACCCATCCTGGCGCGGGCATTCAGCAATGCCCCCGCGTTACCGGATGCAGTTGCGCGTGCTGCGGCTGAAAACCCTGACAAGGCGCAGCACATTACGTCAGTGTGGCAATTTGCGGAATGGCTGAAAACATCATCGCCGCAGATTTATGACATAGTGAGCAGGCGCAAGCCTGAATTGCTGGACGCGCCGCAAGCGGTGGCATCCGGTAAACTCGGCGCAATGCAATGGGGGCCGGGCGGTATCGGGGGTTTGGGTCAAGCTGCGGAATCTGGTGAGCAAGGCGTGATTACGCAATGGGGCAGTCAATTGCTTGACCTGGCTAAAGGTTACATGGTTTACGATGCGCAAAAGGATTTGATGCGGACAAACATTTCGCGTGCGGAACGCGGATTGCCGCCGATTGATCCCGGCGTCATTGCGCCCCAGGTGCAGGTAGGCGTTGCGCCAAACGTGCAAACTTTGATGTATGTGGCGCTGGCGGGTCTGGTTGTGGTGGGCCTTACCGCCGCGCTCGGTGGCGGGCGTAAACGCAAGTAATGCCGCCATGCCGAAAGTCCAGATTACTCCGGTAACGCTGATCGCGGGCGCGGTATTGCTCGCGCTTGCTTACTATTGGTTGCGTGGCGCGAAGGGCATTGCGTCAGACGTTTCGCAATTCGTGGTATCCACCGCCGAAGGCGTGGTTATCGGCGTGGGGAAAACAGTCGGTGTTCCTGAAACCGATGCAAAAGTATGCGAGCAATACATCGCTGCCGGTGAATGGTGGAATGCATCATTTTACTGCCCTGCCGGGACGTTTCTCAAATCCGCAGGCGGCGCGGTAATTGATATGGGGTCCGGTGAAACCGTAGGATACGCCGATGAAGGCGAGCCGGAATTCATTGAACTGAATCCGAATTGATTGACAATGGAAAAGCGCGAGCCGATTACGATTGACGTTGAGCCGCACGAATTGCAGGTTGTGCGCCCGGCGCAGCCGGTGAGCCTGCCGAAGCAGCCGCGTCCGCGCTCGCCCGTTGCCCAGGCGCGTGATCTTGCCCGCCTGGGGAAAATTGTGCAGCGTCCCGATTTTTGGGTGGGATTGATTGTGGAGAATTGGGGGAAATGGCGATGAAGCTGATTGATAGCGTGCGTCCCGGTGATCGCGTCACCATCGTCAACCGATTCGGACAGGAACGCAGCGGGCGGGCAGTCATGCCATCAAGCCACGGTGGATGGGTGCTAAATATGGGCGGGCCGCACGGCACGCCTGGGATTGCTGACGATACCAATACCGTGAAAGTCACGCGGCGGAAGGGATAACGATGGCGCGACGTAAAGAAAAAGCTGAGTTTCGCACTGAACCGCTGACACCAGAGGAACTTGCAAAATTCAACATTCTGAAAAAACTCGGCGGCAAGGAACTCGCACGCCGTATGCCAGCCTGGGCACGCACGCCGCACCCACCACGCGCCGCTGAATTTATCCCAGGTCAACCCGCGCAGGTTCCAAGCTGGACCAAGAAACAAACGATGGCACCGCAAGAGTTTAATTTTCCTGATCCACGCAAGGAATGGACTAAGGATGAATATATCGCTGCGTTTAATCGGCTGAACACACTCAAAAATCCTCGCGCTACTGCAATCACCAGCACCGGCGATGCCGTTGCCGCGCATGAATTGTTTTTGTTTATCGTCAATGATGCGGACTTTTACCGGCAGCAAGGTTTCCCCATCATTCAAAACCTGCGGCGCAAAGTGAAGCGCGGCATCTACAAGCCGGACCTGGCGCTGAAACTTTGGCGCTACCTGGCGGACTCTGGCGCGAAAAAATACACCTTTCAGCATGATACGGGGGGCCGCGCTCAATTCTGGCAGCAAACAAAAGGATACGGAATTTTCACGGTCCCTATCCGCGAAGCGGCTGCGCGTGAATTAGCCGCACATTACGAGAGCGAAGTCATGAGAAAAAATCCAGACGTTCACATTGACATTGGATCGCACAATGTCAAGGACGGAAAATACAAGTGGAGCGAAGGAATCAGGAATCCGCGCAAGCGTCGGCGCAGCGCCGCGCAACGCGCTGCAACCCGCAAGCTATTGGCGTTTAATCGCGCCCGGCGCGGCGGCGCTACTCGCCGCAGATTACGGCGTGCGGTCAAGCGCGGCGTGTTTAGCGGCCTGCCGATCAAATTGCAGGAACACCGCAAGGGTAAATGGCTGACGGTTGCAGGCTTCCAGGGCACGCCCAGGGGCATCAAGCGGGCGAAAGCCTACGCCCGCAAATACGCGAACTTTGAGCGCGTGCAGGTAAGATTGATCCGTGCCTGATTTGCTGTCCATCATGGACCCGGTGCAGGAAATAATTGACGCGAACGGCAAAACGCAATTCGTGCGGCTGATTGATGTTTTTGCATTGGGTCCACTCATGATTTACGTTGCCGTGAAATATCGCGTGCGCGAGCCGCAGCGCACGGCGTTGCTCATTTCCGGCTTCGCTACCATCCTCTACAACGGCATCAATTACGTGAATATCCGCGATGCCGCAAAATAATAAACATAAAGTGTTAAAACAGCGCGTGGTTATTTCGCGTCGTTGGTCGCATCCTGCTATTGAATGCATAATAACGGATGATGAAATAAATCTGTCAACAGATTTATCCTCTTTTCAAGCCGCGTTAATAGTTGCAATCGGCACACCACCGCTGCATTTAACCGCTGCCAAGCGTGAAAATTGGATTGCACAAAGAATACGGGACGCGTGTTTTGAAATTGTTGAGGAAATAAAAAAAGCGAGTGTCCACGTTGTTTGAATTGCCGCCGTCGGATTTACGGCGTATCCGCGTCCAGGCGGATGATGCGGGCCGCGCTATCGCGGAATGGATTGCACGGGGCAAGCCTGCCGATGGCTTGCCCTATCTCGCTTCGATTCTCAATACGCAGCAACGGGCGAATTCCAAACCGCATCCGTATCCGCTGGATTTCGCGCCGTGGCAGATGCAGACAATTATCCTTGAGGATTTTCAGCGGAATTTCCTGCTGGTGCAAAATTACGGGCCTGGGCGCTTATTCCTGATCCTTGAGGATTCAAGCAATACGTCATTACAAGATTTTTCAGCCGCCGCATCGCAAAGTGAATTGCTGCGGCGTGAAAATCTTGCCGTGCGTATCGTGCAGGGCGAAACCTATGAGCCGGTAGTGGTGCCGGTCAATGCTATCACCCTCTTTACCACCAGCATCGCCGCAAGAGGCATATTGCTTGAAGGCAAATAATGCTTAATCATCCCTCTTACGATGAAGCAGAACGTATCCTACGCGTCGGAAATTTCATTTGGGATACCGCAACCCTTGATTGGGTGAAGGCAACCGGCACGGCAGTTGCGCCTAATGTAAACGTCACTAATTTCCCGGCAGTCCAGCCGGTATCATTTGCAACGCCGATCCCGGTGACGGGACCGTTAACTGCTGCGGAATTGGCCTTATTCTTGCCGTTGCCGGTATCGGGGCCATTGACGGATGGACAATTGCGCGCTACGCCGGTCCCGGTTGACGTGGCCGATTTATTCCTGCTAGACGCAACTTTCATTGCACGCATCAACACGCTCGGCCAAAAGCTGATGGAGGCATCAACGCCGGTTGTGCTGGCGTCCGATCAATCTGCTATTCCAATCAGCGGCACCGTTACCGCTGATACCGAATTGCCCGCTGCGGCGGCGCTTGCGGATGGTGCCGCAAATCCTATAACGCCAATGATAGGCGCGGATAATCTAGCATGGAACGGCGCAACCTGGGACCGTCTGCAATCGGCGGGTGACGCGGTGGATGCCGTAGCAACCGGCGCTCTAGGGCGTTTGTTTGCCCTGGCACGCAATTATGTTTTCAATGGCACTACATGGGACCGGATGCGCGGGTCCATTGCAGGCGGCGCTTTAGTTGATCCACGTGCTGCAACGCTTTCCATCACCGTAACCGGCGGCGCAAACGCAATTGCAACAGCCACGCTCCCCGCACCCGGAGCCGGATTATTTCACTATATCACGCACATTTTCATCAAACGTGTTGCAACGGCGGCATTGGCAGGCGGTGCGCTTTTAACTGTCACTACAACGAATTTAAACGGGCGCACCTGGCGCACGGGCAACCAAGCATCAATTACAGTTGATACCTTTCAACCAGCCGATTTAATAAATCAGGAATTCGTGCATCCGATTAAATCCGCCGTAGCAAACACCGCTACAACCATTGTTGGACCCGCTGCGGGCGCTGCGGTATCCTGGCACATGGTCATTGATTATTTCACCGGACCCTGATGAAAAAGAATTCAACACAACTTAATGCCCAGGTGCGCGAAGCCGCACGCCGGTTTGAGAGTTTTACCGGGCACAAGGCGAAAAAGGTGAGCCGGGTCAAGGTGCCAAGCTATCCCGGCGCGGCCCTTGCAGTCGGCCCCTGTTTAGGTATAATGTATTCGACCGTCCGCGATGGGCGGCATGAAAATTACGTCCATCGCTTCGGAGCGAAGTCCCGGCCACTACTCGCAGCATCATCAGACGGGACTCAGTTGTATCTGCTCGGTGGGGCATACAACTTTACGGAGCGCGGCATCGTTGACAAAAAACGATGAAGCGCATTGTGAAGTTAAACTGACTCACAGGAGCAAAATCATGGAAGAATTGCTGCTTGTCAATCCCCGGCGTCGGCGTGCGCGTGGTAAGCGCAAAGGTCGCAGCGCCGCGCAACGTGCTGCAACCCGCAAGATGCTCGCCGCCAATCGGTCCCGCCGTTCCCGCCGTTCCGCACCGTCCATGCTGGCGAATCCCCGCAGGCGTCGGCGTCGGGCGAGCGCCCGGCGTTACCGCCGCAATCCCGCCGCATTGTCCCTGGGCCGTTTCGGGACCATCGGCACGCAAGCCCCGATGCGGATTATCCAGAACGCCGCAATTGGCGCTGTCGGCGCAATCGCGTTGAATGCGGTGCTGTCCCGCTTGCCGCTGCCGATGATGCTCATGACGGGCAGGACGCGCTATCTGACGCAAGGCGTTGCCGCGCTCGGCCTGGGAATGCTCGCCGCCAATTTCAAGATCGTGGGCGCACCGATTGCCGCGCAAGCTGCGGAAGGCGCTCTCACCGTCACGCTGGCGGACGCTATCAAGGACTTTGCAGCCGCCGCAGGCTTCCCGCTCGCGGGCATGGGCTACTATCTGCCCGGCGTCGGCGTGCGAGCCGCGCCGAATGCAGGCGCATCCCCCGCAATGCACATGGGCAAATACGTTTCCGGCCCTGGGTCCGGCAACGTTTCCCCCATCCGGCGCACAATGGGCGCAATGAAGGCGTTTTCGTTTTAATCGCCGCGCCCGATAACGCTCACCCGATCAATCAACTTTTCCCATAGAGGACAACATGGACAACTTTGGCATTCCTTCGCTCGAAGAACTGCGGCAATTCAACGTCAACCGCCCCGATCAAATCGAAGCCATCAAGCAATCGCTTTACGACGATGCAACGTATCTTGCAGCGGGGCAAACGCAGTTGCAGTTTTTCCAGACGCCGAAAGGTCAATCAGGAAAAACGCTGCAAGACACCAACATGACCGCAGCCGGTGCGCTGCCCGCGCCGCAATCGTTCCTGGTGCAGAGCATCGAACTGTATATGTTTCCGTCCGAAGCTCTGATACTCACCGTCGGCGCGGATACGCTGGCGACCTTCATGAACAATGTCTATGAAGTCGCAAAGTCCGGCTGGCTGGAATTGTTCATCGGCTCGAAACCCTATCTCGATGAAGCGCCGCTGATGAAATTCCCGCCGCGCTGCGGACTGTCAGGCTTTGCGGCATTGTCGGATACCACAACGGCGGGCGCGGCCCGGCGCTCGGTGCTGAATTACGTCAGTGTCGGCGGGCCGACTTATGAACTGCAACCGCCGATTCTGCTGGTGCCGACGCAGAACTTCATCGTCACGCTCAACTGGCCCGCTGCGGTCGCCATCACCGCCGACATGGTGATCTACTGCAACCTGGGCGGCATCCTCTACCGCAACAGTCAGTAACGCCAACGCGGTAAACAGGAACGGAGATTGCCAGAAGCGGCGCATTCATAAACGGGTGCGCCGTTTCTTTTTTCAACCGATAAGGGAAAATCATCATGGAAAACCTACCTGGATTTGATACGCTCGCCAGCATGACGGATAAGCAATTGCAAAACTTGTTTGGCGTGCGCGATTTTTTCGTTTATGAACTGGATTTCGGGGCGGTTGCCGCCGCTGGCACCGCGTCAAGCAGCTTCACCGTGCAGGCGGATAGCAATTTCTTGTGGCAATACGGCGGATTTTTCGCTGATATTGCCGGTGCCGCGCAAACAGACGATACGCGAGTATTGCCGTTGATGAGTGCGACGATTTTGGATACGTCCAGCGGCAGGCAATTAATGAGCGCCGCCACGCCGATCCCGTCCATTTTCGGCACCGGGCAATTGCCGTTCTTGCTGCCGACACCGCGCTTTTTCCGGGCGCAAACACAAGTGACGGTCAACATTGCTAACTTTAGCGTCGGCACAACCTATACGCTCAAGCTGCAATTCATCGGCACCAAGTTTTTCAAATTCGCGCAAACCCTCTAAGGGTGTTGAACGCGGTGCTGCTAAAAGATAGCGGCACCGCTAGATTATTTGCGTAACCGGAGAAAAATCATGGCACTACAACCCTCACCACCAGGCCCGGATTTTTCTAGCGCGGACGTTGCTCGCGTTACCATCGGGCCAGAAGAGGCCGGGCGCATTCTGTTGCAATACATACAACAGGGAGCGCAGGCCGATCCTACGGCGCTGCTTGCGGCAATGGTAAAATCCCAGGTGCGTGCGAATTGCCGCTACATCGCTTATCCATTTTCCCTGCCGCCTTCACCTGGCATTCAGCAAATCATCGGGGAGAATCCGATACGGGCGGCGCTCGTTCTGAATATCACGCAGCCGGTTGACGTTGCAACCGCCAGAGAACGCGGGTTCCTTTTAGAGCCATCATCCGAAAACTTTACCCTACTCACGGCGGAAGATGCCGCCGTATATTTGCTGCGTTGCCTAGTCACGGATACCATTGTTTCAACCGTGCTACCCGCGCAACTTTCGCCCGGCATCAAGGTATTTCAAATGATGCCACCGCCTATCAATGCGATATCAGTTGTCAATTCGGGCGTGGATAGCATTGATGGCGTGATATTTGAGGGGTTTCCAGTATGAACGGCGCACTACCCCCTTCACAACCCGGTCCCGATTTTTCCAGCGCGGATGTTCAACGCGTTTACATCGGTCCTGCGGAAGCCGGGCGCATCCTGCTTGAATTCATAGCACAGGGACAACCCGCCGCACCCCCGGCATTGCTCGCGCAATTGCTCAAAGCACAATTCAAAAGCAATTGCCGCTATACCGCTTATCCTTTTAGCTTAGTCGGCGCTTCGGGCATTGGCATCAAGCAAATCCTGCCGGAAAATCCCGTGCGTATTTCGTTGATTCTCAATTTCACGAATATACGGGATATTCCGGCTCCACGCACCAGGGGATTTTTATTTGAGCCTTCATCGCCTACAACTACCGTCATGACCGCCGCGAATTTGGCGGTTTACATGAAGCGTGCGCTAGTGATGGAAGGCGTAAATTCATTTGTCAATCCGGGTTTAGCTATCGCACCCGGTTTCCGGGTATTGCAATTGATACCGCCGCCGATTAACGCGGTATCAATAGTGAACACGGCAGGCACCGCTTGCGAGGGCATCGTATTTGAGGGCGTTTAATGAATCCCCGCATCATTTTGTTACTTGGACTTGGCATTGCGCTCGTTGCGGTATGGTCACGGCGCGGGCAAGCGATGATTACAGAAGCGGTGGAAACTGATCCAGTGCGGGCCTTTCTTGATCCCATCATCGAGCCTATTCAAAGGATTATTACAAACATGACACGCGGCGAACGCAACAACAACCCCGGCAACATCGAACGCACCGGAGAAAACTGGCAAGGCATGAGCGTGGATCAGTCCGGCGATTCACGTTTTATTGTTTTCGATTCACCAGAATACGGCATCCGTGCGCTTGGTAAGCTGCTGAAAAACTACCAGGGGCAAGGCTACAATACAATTCAATCCATCATCACCCGCTACGCACCGGGCAGCGAAAATGATACAGCGGCCTACATCAATCACGTTGCAGCAATAACCGGCTTCGCGCCCGACACTCCGCTGGACATGAACGATCCCGCGCAGCTTCACTTGCTGGTATCCGCCATTATCACGCATGAGAATGGGCGCAACGTTTACGCTGAAAACACCATCAACGAAGGCATCAGCCTGATTGGATAACCATGACCCGTCTAATATCTCCATTCGCGCCGGGCACATCACTGGAATCAAGCCCGGAAACACTTTATAACAGTGCCGCAAGCGCAACTGTAGTAGATACGGCTATTCAACAATCAATAATCGGTGCCGGACCTGGTAGCTTACGCATACCCCGTAACATACTTACAACGGGGAGAATGCTAAGATGCACGGCATATGGCCGCATGGACACCGATGCGGTCCCTGGACTCATAAGTTTTTTAGCGCAATTAAACGGTGATACGGTTGCGGAATCGGAATCATTTACCCCACCGGCAGGTTACGCTAACATCAATTGGTTTATCAATCTTTTACTAACCATATATCCAAACAATGAAATAAGGGCATTAGGTGGATACCAATTTCATGCAATTGGCGGTGATCCTACATCGGCAATGCGAGCAGCGGATTTTTTTGAATCTGGATCGCCAATTGATCCAACTATTCAAAATCCTTTTGATTTACAAGTGCAATGGGAACTGGCGAAAGTTGCAAATACTATCACTTGCGAGATTTTCATTCTTGAACTGATATAAAATCAATATGGCATTCCCACTCATCCCCGCTATCATGGCGCTGGCGCAATATGTGCCAGCCATCACCCGTTGGGTATCAGGCGAGAACGCCGGACCCATTGCGGAAACCATCGCCAACATTGCAACTACCGTTACCGGGTCCACCACGATTACTGAGGCAATCCAACGCATCCAATCGGAACCGGACAAGCAACGGGCGTTTCAGCTTGCGATGCAGGAACGCGGGGATGAACTGGAAAAGGCATATCTGATTGACCGGCAATCGGCGCGTGAGCGTGACGCCAAAATCCAGGTTGCCACCGGGCGCAATCGTCGCGGCGATATTCTCGCAGGTATCGCAATACTCGGATTCATTGCATTGATGGCGTTGCTATTCCTGGGGCCGGAAATTTCCAGCGGTGAGCGTGATCTGGTTATGATAATGACCGGCGCGTTAATCAGCATCGTAAAAGATGTTTACGGATTTGAGTTTGGATCAAGCAAGGATGCCGCACGCGGCGCTCAAGCAATGGCGGATTACATCAAAAGCAACGGAAAGCAGACATGACATACATTACAGGTGATAACGATACCCTGCAAAGCATTGCGACAAGCCGCACGTTGTCACCGGTTTACGCGGAAGCGATTGCCCGCGCCAATAACCTGTCCAATGATTTCGTGACCACGCCGGTCAACGTGCCGATGGAGCCGGGCCTGGCGCTGGAAATACCCGATTCATGGTTGAAGCCTGGCGGCGGGTCCATTCTGGATCAACTGGCGACACTTACGCCCATGCAAAAGGCGCTCGGCCTTTTCGCGCTTTATGCCGCTTTCGTGCTATTGACAGCACGCTAGGACGCGCTCAAAATAGCCTTACGTTCTGATCGCGGCCCCCTCCCATCCCAGGCCGCACCAGGACACCCCTTACCCGGCCAAACCGGGTTAGCCGCCCATCCTCCCCTGGCAGGCGGCACGCGCCAGCAGTCACAAGCTGCTGGCGCTTTTTTATGCCCAGGTTGTTGACATTGCAAAAATATGATAGAATGGCAATGCGCTGACAATAGCGTATTTCATCAACCAACTGAAAGGGCGTCAAGATGGCACAAGCCAAATCAGCAACGGCAGCGAAGCAACCCGGCAAACCCGGCAAAAAGAAAATGACGGATGCCGAAAAAAAGGCGCGTCAGGAATTCCTGAAAGGCGAAACGAAAGCGCAGAAATTCGTGCGCCTGGGAACTCCCCGCGTCAACAAGGCGGTCAAGGTCATTTTGCAAATCCGCACACTCGGCGGCGCGGGATACGAATCCAACGCGGAGCAACAAAAGAAAATCTGCGATGCGCTACAACTGGCGGTCAACCAGGTGCGGGACCGCTTCGCCGGAAAAAAGCAAGAGGTAACAACCATCCAACTGTAACGCATCAACGCGGGCCTGAAAACCGTCTGCCACGGCACCGGCGAGTAAGGGGTAACGGGGCGGTGACGCTCCCCCGCATCTTTTCTTGAAAGGGCGAATATGAAAATCGAACGCGGTTTCTGGCTATCACTGGTAAACGAATACAAAAGCAAAGTCATTTATCAATGCGCTACCGATGATCTAAGCACGGAAGAATTCCTGACAATCTGGAACCAGGCCGGGCGCATAGTCTTGCGTGAACTCGCGGAGTCAAAGGATGGCTCAATGGAATTCCGTATCCGCGCTCAACGCCTTTCATAATGAAAGGGCGAATATGTTTTCCTGGGAAACATCCATCTATTCACGCTCGGATCAAGCGCAACATTGCGACATAAACGGGCACCGGCTTTACGTCCGCAAGGCATCCATCACCCGCGACTACACACTTCACATTGATGGAATATACGCCGGGCGCTCGAAAACTATGGAATCCGGTAAGCGCGTGCTTGAAGTTGAAGCGGCTCAACGTGGATTCGTTGAAAGGGTGAAATATGGAAACACATAACAAGTTTTTCGTCGGCCTACACAATGACAAAACCGTAATCCTGCGACCGCCGCGCAAAACAATGCCGTGGGACCATTTTTCCCCATCAAGCATTGTGCTGTCAAATGATGATGCGCTGCTGCTCGCTGCCTGGCTGGTCGCCTGTGCCGATCCCGGTGGCAGCAAATTCCTGCCGCTGCTAGCGTCAATCAAATAGGGAGCGCACATGCCTAAAGGCAATTGCGGAACATGCAAACACAGTGCCGCCGATCCTG
>Ga0210377_10003346_pt1 | contig 13819 bp, 18 predicted proteins | sample PLM4_65_b1redo_FD_155480 | JGI IMG/M metagenome (GOLD analysis project Ga0210377, IMG submission 155480) | Groundwater sediment microbial communities from an aquifer in East River, Colorado, USA - PLM4_65_b1 redo | ecosystem: Environmental > Terrestrial > Soil > Riparian zone | place: USA: East...
CCGTTATGGTCCCGGACGTGCTGCCCGCCGCTATCGTGATCGGGGTCGCGCTGATGGTGTAGTCGGCCGGGTTGGCGGCGGTGCCGCCCACGGTAAACGGCACGGTGACCACCTGGGTCGAACTGCTCGAGAGCTGGGCCGTGATCGTCGCCGTGCCCACGCCTTCGCTCACCGTCTGGGCGGCCGCGGTGAAGCTCACCGTCGGCACCTGGCCGGTGATGGTGAGGGTGTGGACCGTGGTCGCTCCCTGAGCGGCGTTGGTGGGTGCCCCCATGGTCACGATCACCGTTTCATCCGGCTCCGCCACGACGTCGGCCACCACGGTCACCGTGATGCTGGCGGTCGTGTTGCCCGCTGCAATGGTGAGCGGGCTCGCAGTGATGGTGTAGTCGGCGGGGTTGGCGGCAGTGCCGCCCACCGTGAACGGCACCGAAACCGCCAGGGTCGAGGTGCTGGAGAGCTGGGCGGTGATCGTTGCCGTGCCTGCCCCTTCGCCCACCGTCTGGGCGGCCGCGGTGAAGGTTACCGTCGGCATCTGGCCGGTGATGGTCAGGGTGTGGACCGTGGTCGCCCCCAGGGTGGCATTGGTGGGCGCCCCCATGGTCACGATCACCGTCTCATCCGGCTCCGACACGGCGTCGGCCACCACGGTCACCGTGATGGTGGCGGTTGTGTTGCCCGCCGCAATGGTGAGCGGGCTCGCGGTGATGGTGTAGTCGGCCGGGTTGGCGGCGGTGCCGCCCACCGTAAACGGCACGGTGACCGCCTGGGTCGAAATACCGGAGAGCTGGGCCGTGATCGTCGCCGTGCCCACGCCTTCGCTCACCGCCTGGGCGGCGGCGGTGAAGCTCACCGTCGGCACGAAGGCGGTCACAGTCAGGGTGAGCGGCGTCGAGCGGTTGCCGGGTGTGCCGGTCCCGTCTACCGTGAGGTCATAGACTCCGGGGGCCACGGCCGCGCCCACGCTCACCGTGAGCGTGGAGGGGGTGCCCGTGGGGGCCGCCGGGTTGAACGCGCCTGTGACACCGGCGGGCGCGCCGCCCAGGCTCAGCGTCACCGCTCCGGTGAAATTGGTCCGGGTCAGGGTGACCGCCGTGTTGCCGCTGGCGCCCTGGGCGATTGACAGGGCTGCGGGCGCGAGCGAAAGCGCGTAGTCGGGCGTGGGGCTCACCGTGAGGGTGAGCGGCGTCGAACGGTTGCCGGGTGTGCCGCTCCCTTCCACCGTGAGGTCGTAATCCCCGGGAGTTACCGCCGGGTCGATGGTCAACGTGAGGACGGAGCTGTTGCCGGTGGGAGAGACCGGGTTGAACGAGCCGGTGACACCCGCGGGGAGATTGCCCAGGCCCAGATTCACCGCGCCGGTGAAGGCCGTCCGGGTGAGAGTGACCGTGACCGTGCCGCTCGCGCCCTGGAGGATCGTGACCGCCGCCGGGGTGAGCGACAGCGAATAGTCCGCCTCCACTCCGGTGCCATTGTCGTCTCCGTCACAGCCGGCCACGACGGCGATGCCCGCGACGAGGGCCAGGCCGCACTTCCACCAGTGTCTCGAGCGACCGGGGAACAGCGAGGGTGAACGCCGGGAAGCAGGCCGTGCCATGGGAACCTCGACCGAATGGGGGTGATTCGGCGGACCTATGCGCTGGGCATCAGTGTGTGAAAAGCCGGCCAGCCCAGTTACCTGGGCTTTCGCCGGTTCTGCCTTTGTCGTGGGAGTTCCTTGAGCGGGATGACATACGGCCTGGTACCCGGCGTGTCAAGCGGTTCGCCGAGCCGGTCCAACGCGCGCCGATCGTTCAACTGCGCGCGGGCGGCTGCCCCCTAGAGTTTTGTGGTGGCCATCGCGGTCGCGCCCCGGAGCTGGGCCCGGTAGGTCGTCGGCTCCTTGGGCATGCCCCCCAGTATGAGCCCAAGGACATTGGCGCCCTTCACCACGATGAACTCGGCTGCCCTGGGGTTGTGCGCCCAGTACGCCTTGTCCCCCAGGCCGGGTTCCTCCGTAATCGTGAAGTCGTCTTCACCCTCGCCGTAGCGCTCCTCCACCAGCTCCCGAGTGGTCGCCTCCCGCGCGGCGGCGGGACTGGCATAGGCGATACGAACGAGGATCAGCATGCGCGTCCCGGCCTGATAGACACAGGTGGTTCGCGTGCCGCCGGTGTCCTCATCCGGCTCGGGGCCGCTCGGGGCCGGGGTGGCTGCCTGCTGGCCGAGCAACCCACTGGCGGCCTCGCGAGTCAGCAGGTCGCAAGGTCCGGGGGGCTCCACTCCTGAAGTGACCAACGCCAGGGACAAGGCCAACGTGGCGAGCATGACCCCTCCAGGGAATGGGTGGGAATGACCGTTGGGCGTGGTGGGTTGCTGGTTGCCCTTGCGGACCCGCACAAGCTGCAGGCCAAAGCGCGCCGGCGCAAGCGAGCAGGCTGACAGTCTGATGTCGGTGCCGCCGCAACACCGATGGCGGCAGGCGGGTCGGCGTTGCCGCGCTAGTTAGCCGGTACTACGGGGCCGGGTCGCGGCGCGCCACCCAGGTGCCGCGGATCGTGTAGTTGAAGCCGTCCCGGACCAGAGTGCCACGGGAGACCGCGGACCCCGACAGGGTCTGAGACGAAGGGTGGAAGGCGCCGAGGAGGGTGTCGAGGCCGCCGTTGCGGACGATGACCAGGCGCGAGCCGCTGATGAAGGTGGTATCGGTCAGGAGCGGGTTGATGAACAGGGTGTCGGTCGGGCCAAGGCCGTGCCCGTTGCAGACGCCCTTGCCGTAGCCGTAGGTGCCGTGGACGTCTCCGGAGTCCCGGGCCGCAAGCGTGAGGATGATATTGTGGTGGGTGCAGGAAAACGTGGAGGAGGTCAGGCGAAGATCGAGCAGCCAGACCCCTTCGATATCCTCCACCATCAGCGGCGGCGCCGACTCGAGAAAGCTCGTCGTGCTGCATGCGCCGAGCAGCGTGAGGCCGAGGAGGAGGCGGCGCGGCAGGTTGTGGGGGGCCATGTGGCTCCGTGTAAGGGAACTGTAAGGGCCGGTCGAGGCCCGGCGCGGGCTGGTTCAGCGGCTGGGAAGGGGGACGGCCGGGTACGGGAGGTGGAGCACAGGGAACGGCGTTAGCCGGTACTCACCGACAGGGCGATCAGCGTCTGGGCCGCGACATACGTGGTCATGGTGAGCACCTGTGCGCGCGGGAGGGGGCGCCCGAAGCGATTCAGGGCCAGGAGGCCATCGGATACCATGAACAGACCGGCGCCGACCGCCGCGAGCGTCGCCGATGGGGTGGGGAGGAGCCAGCGCCGCGCCCACGCCTGCCAGACCATCAGGAGAATGGTGGCTGTGTAGACGAGCACGGGGATGCGAAGAGATCCCAGGGAGGGCCAGAGGAGTCGGACGAGAAGTATTGCCACGCCCAGGAGGGGGAGCAGGAAGACCGGGGCTGTCCCGATCGAGACCCCTGTCGTGAAAGCCACGATGTAGGCCGCATGTGCAACGAGGAAGCTGGCAAGCCCGGGCGCAAAGCGGTCCCGGGGGAGCATCAGGAATACGTCGCCCAGAAGGGAGCAGGCGAGGCCGACGCAGATGGCGACCTGGTATCGCGCGCCCTGGGCGCTGGGCGGCACGGCGGCGAGCAGAACCAGAAGCGAGGTGGTGAGCGGCTTGAAGAGGTATACCTGCCACCGGGGCCCCCGATCCTCGGCGCGGAGCTGGAGCACGAGGGACAAGGCGGCCGCGCCAACGGCTGTAATCGCGAACGAGATAGGTAGCACGGTGCCTCAGCTTTCTGATCGTTAGGCTGCCGGCCCGCAGCAAGTGGCGAGGCGTGACCTGCCTGAGCTTGCCCTTCCGATGCGCGCGGCGCACATTTGCCGGCCCCTCTCAGGCCGGTCGCCCATGCTGAGTTCCCTCCGCCGTGGTCTCCTGTTCCTTGTGACGGTGTTGGCCCTGGCTCCCTCGCTCCCGGGCCAGGTACCAGCCCGCTGGGCGTCCTGCAAAATGGATAGCCTGACCACCTGGAACTGCGCCCAGTACTACACCGGCACGGTGACCCTGACCTCAGACCTCAAGGGCCCCGACCTCCATCAGACCTTTCGGGTCGTGGCGACGGTGACTGGCGGCCGGGTGAGTTGCCAGGTCAAGGGAACAGAGGTTGGAGACTTCGAGGGCCCTGGCATGTTGGCCCTGGAGCCTTCGAATACCGAGAACAGCGGGGAATACAGCTTCAGTGTCTGGTGTCCGGAGTCGGCGGACAAGCGCGCGCGGCGGCGGGATACGCCACTCATCATGATCCGGGACCAGCGAGCCACCAACTACGCGATGCTGGAAGGCAAGGACTCCTACGACCATCCTGATTCGGATGAAGTCAACGGCCTTTCGGGGACGGAGACGATAACCTGGGCGCTGCGGCGGCCATAGACAACGCGGCAGTGGGGCGGCTCCCCGATGGCGCCAGGGCGTCGTGTCTTCATGCGGCAGTCAACCGTCCGAGCGCGTCCGGGGCAGGCGGCCACTGCGCCAGAGCGCGGTGTAGCACACGATGTTCACGAGAATCACGAGTACCCCAAGCAGCTTCTGGATCTCGGGAGTGAGCCCGGAGGGGTAGATCAGCGACGTCAGGTAATGGTCTACAAAGCCGCCGGAATAGCCCCCTTGGCCGGCCCGCGCGCGGAAGTGCTGCTCCAAAGGCGTCAGCGGGCACACCCACCCGAAGAGCTCGATGGTCGCGCCCCAGATCGCGGCGGGGAGATGCCACCAGAGCGCGCCGCGGCGCCAGAATCCGAGGAGAGCGCCGAAGACGACGAAGAGCACGAACAGGCCGTGCAGGATGACGAGCCCGTCTGCCAGGAGTCGGTAGCCCATTGGCTCGGTTTCCGGAGGGCGTTCGAGAGCAACGCCGGCGATGCCAAACCTCGTCGCCGCCTGTGAATCTAGCCTCATCGGGAATTCAGCCGAGGCTCAGGGCGCGGCAGGTAGGGTCCAGAATCCTCTGAGGGGAGTCAGGCAAATGTCCATGAAACGGGCTCTGCAAGCGATCCTCGTGCTCAGCGCGGTGGGTGTGATCGCTTCCGGGATGCTCCTGTACCGGGAAGTGTGTCATCAGCTGATCGAGGCCTGCACTCTGGGAGTTGCCACGGCGGAAGGGTGGATGATCCTGGGGTATCCCCCGAGCCTCTACGGTATGGGGATGTACCTGCTTCTGGTGGTGCTTGCAGCGCTGGGTCTGCGCTCGGCACGATCCTGATGGTCGCGGGTGTCGGGAACCACGATGGTCAGGGCTCAGGCGGAGGATAGACCGGCTCACCGTTGGGATAGTCGGTGACGTGGCCGCCGGCCCGGACGGTCCGAGCGACCCGATCCGCGAACTGGCGGACCCCGACGCGAACCATTCCCGTGGGCTCGCCCTTGAGTTCCGTCGAATCATCGAGCACGATGGCCCCCGTCTCCACCCTGACAAGCTGGGCCGAGAGAAGCCAGATGAGGTTGCTGGTCTTGCTGACCTTCGTCATGACGGCCCAGCGGGCACCTGCCTGGGCGGCCACCCATCTGGCACACGCCACCTTCACGTGACACGGTGGGCCTCCCGCCAGGGTCCGGGCGGCGCTCGAGCCCTCGATGGAGTCGACGACGGCATAAGGGACGACCTGCGGCCCGAGCAGGTCGGCCAACCGGTCCCGGAGGACCGATGTCGCCAGCGCCGCCTGGGCGGAGTCGGAGGCCTCCCTGAGATTGGCCTGGTCGTTATAGAGGGCGGCGGTGAGGACCGCGACAGGCGCGGTGGGAGCCTCCGTCCCGAGCGGCGTACCGGCCTGTCCGTGAAGTCGTTGGCCGGGGGCCAGGGCCAGGAGGGCGGCGGTCAGCCCGAACGCAAGGAGGGTCGAGGGATCGAAGAGCGGGTTCATGTCCTGAAGTTAGAACCACCGTCAAGCCCCTGCCGTTTCCCACCCTACTTCATGAGGTGCCGGATGTGCTTGCTGACGGCCAGAAGCTGCGGTGCGTCCATCCCACCGATGACTCGTCGAGCCACCGGGCCCATCACCCGGAGGATGGCTGAGATGCCCAGCTTGACGGATTGTTCGGACATGAAGCCGACCTTCGCGGCCTGAACCGGCTTCACAAAATAGTATGCGAGCCCGGTCTCGGTGAGCTCGAGGACGAGCTCTGCGAGTGCTTTTCGCTCACTGGTCGCGTCGTCCGCCGTTTCCAGTGCCTCGAGCACTTCGAGGGCCCGGGCGCGAAGCGCCTCCGAGTGGTAGAAGCGAAGGTAGGGCAGTTTGACCGCCGGACTCTGCTTCTCGCCACCGTCCCCACGGACTTTGCGCTTCATTCTCTCTCCTGAGATGGGCACCAGGCATGGCGCGTGCCGCCTGGTGCCGCGCAAAGCTGCAGGCCGTGGCGCGCTGGCGCAAGCGAGTGTGCTGACGGCGAGCGTGTGTCTCCGAGGGAGACCGATTTGCCGACGTGTGGCAGTTCAGACGTTAGTTAGGAGATACTGCAGCAGGGCTCGGCCGGAAGAAATCGCCGATGGAGTCTGCCGTTGGGACGAAGTGGTGGGCAAACGAGGACCACGACCCCTTGATCCACATCTGGAACGAGGTCGATGACGTCGAGATCGGAGCCGGCTGACGGGGGATCCAGGACGTCTGACCCGGTCTCGAATGAACGGCCGGCTCCTCCGCCGGAGAACTGCCCACCACCGCCGAATCCAAACCCGTGTCCGCCACCAGGGGCCGGATCCGGGGCCAGGTCCAGGAGACTGCCGTCCGCGGACTGGCCACCGAGATAGCGGGTAACCCAGAGCCGGATGAATCCGAGGAAGGCGAGGTAGGCGACCAACGCCGCCAGGGCATACCGGGCGGCCATGGTCGTGAGCCCGAACGTCAGCAGCAGGAATGAAGTGAGGAAGCCGGCCAACGCCGCCGCCGTGAGGATCCCGGAGAGGGCCAGTCGCGGGTAATGCCGTGCCTGGAGCGCCGCGGCGACGCGCGCAATGACCTTGCGGCGGTCGGCGGGCCGCAGGAACCGGCTCCGTTCTCTTTGAGGCAGCGTACCCTCCTCACTCACTATCCGGCTCCGGGCCAGGGACCCCTAGAAGACAGGTGTAGCTGGCGGGAGTTGATACACCCACTTGTGGCCAGGGTTGAGTGTGGCGAGGGCACCACTACGCGCAAGATTCTCCTGCGCAAAGAAGAGCAACCCACGGACCTTCCGCCCGTGGGCGAGGAGTTCCGCTACAGTGCAGCCGGTTTCGTTGCCGAGGTCCCGCAGGAGGCGCGCATAGGCTGGGCGATGCCTGGGGTTGGGCGCGGGGGCGGCCACCAGGAAGCAGGCCCGGTCAAAGGCATTGCCCCAGTGGACCTCCAGTCGTCCCACGACAGTGGCGAGCGCTGGACGACTGGCGAAGGTGGCAACCCGACGATGCTTCTGGACCGAGAGAATGGCCGGCATGGATCCCTGGGCGCCGGGGGGATGTGCCCCCCCGGATGTTGTTGTTTCGAGATGATCTAGCACCGGATACGGCGGGAGGGAAGAGGGGAGGCGGCGGCCAGACACCGACAGAGCGCCTCATGGGCCGGAGAGGCCGGGTCGACGAATGCCATGTGGTCGGTGCCCGGCAGAATGAGGAGAGTCACGTCGTCGCCTGCCCGTCGGGCCGCGTCCACATAGTCTCGGCTGTGCTCGGGGGGGACGACGGTGTCGGCTTCTCCGTGGAGCACGTACTGTCGGACGTGCAGGGGGAGGAGGGCACGCGGGGACGCCAGCCGATAGCGATCCGGGACGGCAACGAAGGAACCGTCCAGGAAGCCTTCGACGGCATTGTTGCCGAGGCCGGAGGCCTGGGCCGCGACGAGGTCCAGAAGCGGGGCGAGGCCAATGACCGCGGCAGCCGAATACGGTAGGGATGGGAGGCCGAGGCGGGACGCCGCCCAGAAGGCCAGATGGCCGCCGGCGGAGTGGCCCACGAAGACGGTCCGCTGAAGATCGATGACGGGGTACCTCAGCTGGAGCGCTGGCAGGAACGCGAGTAGCGCATCGATGTCCTGAAAGGTCGTCGGCCATCCCGGAATACCGGAGCCGACGCGGTGGTACTCGAGGTTCCACACGGCGAAGCCCTTCTCGCGGAGATCGGCGGCCAGAGGGGCCAGTTCCTCCCGCCCGTAGGGCAATCGCCAGAAGCCGCCGTGGAAGAGACACACCAGGGGAGCGCTGTGGATTTCGGGGAGGTAGAGGTCGCCGACCTGGTCTGGCCGCGGGCCATAGGAAAGCGTATGCATGGATTCAGCTGGCAGAAAGGCCGCCTGACGCGGCGTGTCGGTGATTGCCCGGCCTTCGCGCATTAGCGGGTGGCGGGGATGTTGCGCCGGCATCCCCACCCTCACATGCGGCGCGCATCGCTTACGAGGAGGAGTACATGCACAGAACCACCCGCCGGTGGCTGGGACCGTCACTCATCAGCGCGTTGGCCGTGACCGCGCTGGTCGGGTGCGGCGACGACGCAGCGGTCGGCCCGGATCGGCGGCTCGCCTCCCCTGAAGCAGTTGTAGAAGCGCCGGTGAGCGCGAGCCATCGGCTTCCAGATCTGACCGAGTGCGACAGCCTGGAAGTTTCCGCGGGCAACCGGCTCGCCGCCCGGCTGTACGCCGAAGGCGTCCAGATCTACCGGTGGAGCGGCACGGCGTGGACCTTCGTCGAACCCTCGGCGCGGCTCTTTGCAGACGAGCATGGCAAGGGTCAGGTTGGCACTCACTATGCCGGTCCGACCTGGGAGAGCGTCAGCGGCAGCAAGGTGGTCGGCAGCATCATGCGCCGGTGTACTCCCGACGCAAACTCCATTCCCTGGCTGCTGCTCGGCGTCGTATCCAGCGAGGGACCCGGCATTTTCCATGGTATCAAGTACATCCAGCGGCTGAACACGGCTGGCGGCATCGCTCCCATCCAGCCCGGGAGCTTCACGGGAGAGATGACCAGCGTGCCTTACACCAGCGAGTATCTGTTCTATCGGGCCCGGTAGAGAACAGTTTACCGGGGATGTGGCCAATGGGTGACACCAGCTGGCGTGTCACCCGATGTGCCGCTAGCGCTCTCCGGCGAGTTGCAGGGCAGGCTGCGCTCGCGCGGCGGAGGGCACGGGCTGCACCGGAGAGAAGGAATCGAGGCGTGAGACGCTCGAGTTGTCCCACATTTCGTCGTAACAGTAGACCTGCCCGTCCAGAAGCAGATAGCAGATGGCGCTGGTGCTCCTGGCATTGGAGAGGGGCAGCCCTGAGAGGCCCGTCACCTCCGGAGTCGTTTCGAATCCTGCCCCGTACCAGGTGACAAGCCCGGCGGGAGTTCGCGCCCGCACTTCCCGGTCAGCCGCGGCGATGCTGTGGGCGCCCGAGATCGCGAGTGTGGGCGAGGTGACGGTCGTGATATTCCCGTCACTGTCATACTCCCTTCCCCAGCACCACACCTCCATGCTGGCCTTCCTGGCACACGCGAAGCGGGATCCCACCGCCACTTCCGCGAAATGATGCCCGCCACTTACCTCACGCGGCGACTCGGAGTCGTCCTCTGTTCCGTCGCCGAGCGGCCCCATGCCCCAGCAGGCGACGGTTGAATCGGTTTTCAATCCGCAGCCCGTGATACCCCCGATTCCGAAATCCATCCGGATATCCGTGAAGTGCGGCGATTGCGGCACTTGACCCGGGGTATGGCCGAGCTGCCAGCACCAGGCGGTGGAATCGCTCACGGCGAGCCCACAGTCGAAGACGTTCGTCGGAGCCGCCACCAGCCGTCTGAGGGGAGGCAGTCCCGCTACCTGTCGCAGGTTGTGATCCAACTGGTCTGCGCACCAGACCGCACCATTGTCCAGGCCACAAACGGACCAGAACGTCACCGCGAAGTCACTGAAGTGGTGGGTGTCATCAAAGAGACCGGGACTGGACCGTTCCACCCACCCGAAGAAGGTCTGAGTGGACACCGCGGGCGTCGCCCCCCAGAAGCCATCCCCCCAGCACCACAGCGCTGATCCGACGAGTCCGCAGGCGAGGCCCCTGCCGGCTTCAACCCGGTCCACGCGGAAGGCGCCGCCAGTCGCCTCGAAGGCTACCGAGTCGCCGTCAGGGCCATCCACCCGAAGCCGGTTGGCCCCGGCCGAGGGGCCCAGGGTCCAGATGGCAGCTGCGAGGCCCTCATCGTTGGTCACACTGTCGATCACTTCGACCGAGCCCAGACCCTGGGTCACGACCCAGTGCACCTCCACCCCCTTGCGTGCCTTCTGGCTCGACGCGTCCTGCACCCGGACGATCGCGGTGTCCACCAGCGCCAATCCTGGAGCCCCTACAGTGGAAGGGGAGCGGACAATGACCAGCTGGGCGGGACTGGGGCCGGACGGCGGGTCATTGCAGGCGAGCAAGCCGACGACTGCCGGCAGGAGCAAGGGGACGGAGAGTCGCATGAGCGGATTGCGCAAAAGGTGGTAAGGAATCGGACGGTCTAACAACCTCCTTTCATAACATGCAGGGCCGCGGCTCGGTCAGCAAGCCTCGGCCCCGCGGAGTCTGACGGTTGTGGCGGAAGGCGAACCCCTGACAGCGCCTGCCGCTTTCGAGCGTTGGTCAGGCGGCGGCGTCGCGTGAAGTCTGCCGGGTCAGGCCGAGGGCGGCGCGGATCCGCGCCAGGTGATGCCACGCATGCCGCAAGGGGTGGTCCTCGATGATGAACTGGACCGTCATCGGCGCATCAAAGCTGAGAGAGAAGGGCACTGCCCGGGCCAGGTCTGCGTCGGTCAGGCGCCGGACCGCCTGCGATGCCTCCTGGCTGTTCCGCGCCAGCAGGTCCAGGGCCTCCTGCCTGGAAGGACTGCCATGCTCCAGGGCGTGGGCTGCGTTGATCTGCGCCACGACCTCCCAGGTGACGTCCGTGATGGAATCGCCCGCAACGGCCGTCTGCACCACGCCCATCTCGATCGGGTACATGCTGGCGACATGATGCACGATGATACCGACCGTGCGTCCATCCCGAGGCACAACGGTATCCCATTGGGCCTTCGAGAGGTCGCGGGCGAAGGCGGCCAGCAGGGCGGCGCCTTCTTCAATGCGATCGGCGAGTTGGTTGGCTCGGGCGGACATAGACTCCTCAGGGTCGGAATGGTAAGGTGTCGCTGGGACAGAGGCCGAATTACCAGGAGATGCGCAATCGGGGCCTCTGGGGCGACACCTGTGGCGCGGAGGATTCTGTAGGACGGTGGACTACAGGGGACAACGGTGGCCTACCGGGGACTTCCTGTAATGTGGGGTTACTCAGGTGGTGCCGGGGTCGGCGCCTTGGGCGGGCCAACTAGCGGAAAGCAGAAGTGACCGGCCGGATGATTCCATGCCGTCCCGTACGCCGGATAATCGGGGGGTGAGGCCTGGGCGAAATCAGCACAGAGCCGGTACGTGCTGTCTCCGGTGGGCTGGTAGACGTACGGGACCCCCGTGGAGGGGTCCTTGAACTCGCGGCCATTCGCGAAGGCCATTCGAACACTGTCGAGATCCGTCGGCAAACCGCCCCGGGCCGTCCAATAGCCCTGAATGGCGGTGTGAGCAGCGCGAAGGTCGTCAACCCGCCGTTCATCGAATCGCCGGAGGCGCGCTTCGGCGGGTGAGCCGATCAGGTACAATCCCACCGCCACCGCCACCAGCACGACCGCCGCCAGCGCCGAGACCAGGAACGTCCTGCCTGGTCTGAGCATCATGGGCCGGCGTCCGCGTCGGATCGGCGAAGATCGTGCAGATAGTAGGCAAACAGACCGCCGGCAATCACCCCGACTACGATGGCTTTCAGGGCAAAGCGCAGCGTCAGGGCGCCTCCGAGGAGGTCGTTCAACAGGGCGATCAGGTCGCCGATCACGACCGCCGCGGCGATGAACAGGGTGAGGTAGGTAAGCCAGCGACGGACCCTGGAGGCCCGCCTACCCGGGTCACTGCTGACCTCCCGGGCCGTCAGGTTGGAGAGATAGAGGAAGACGGGAAAGGCGACGACCAGGGTGGAGACCGCCCAGCGGATCAATCGGTGACTCTGAGTCGGTCCCTCGGAGTAGGGATGGGCCGCCGGATCGGGAATGGCGAGATTGATGAACTGAAAGAAGAGCTGGCCGAGGTGGTAGGCACTCAGGTACAGCGTTGTAAAGAGCAGGAGATAGAGGAATGCCTCCCGTGCCGACAGGTAGGGAGCCGGCCGAGGCACGGGAATGGGGAAGGCCGTTTCCGAGTAGCTCGCCAAGCCGGCAACCACCTGCTCGGGCTTCCACCCGGCAGCGAGCAGGGCGGCTTCGATCTCCCGGCGGGGACACCCGCGCGAGAGGGCCTCTTTCACAAACGAAGTGAGTTCTTCAGGGATGGCCATGGGGCTCCTGCCGGAATAGCTGCCTGAAAGGCGAGACGCGGACCTACCCTACGTGGGAGATCGTGCCCGCGCAAGCGAGTGGACACGGGCGAAGCAGATACGGACATTGAGTGCGGTGGTCGAAGCGCTACCTGCGCCGAGCGGCGCTGTCCTGCGTGGAGGTGACAATGCTGGCCAACTGGATCACGCTCGCCCGTTTCCCCCTCCTCGCCATCAATGTCCTGGTGCTCTTCATGGGCTCGCCACCGGTGCGGCTCGCAGCCGTGGCACTGCTGCTCGTCGGTCTCCTGCTGGACACCGTGGATGGAGTAGTGGCGCGAAAGACCCACCAGACCAGCCTGTTCGGCAGTGTTCTCGACATCGCGGCAGACCGCACCTATGAGCTGGTGCTCTGGGTATGCTTCGCCTATCTCCAGCTCATCACGGTAGCCATTCCCGTGATCGTCATCGCCAGAACCACCTTGACGGACGCCCTCCGCGGTATCGGGGTGAGTCAGGGCGAGGCGCCGTTCAGCCAGCATCGTACGCCGCTGGGACGGTTCCTCGTTGGATCAACCCTCATGCGGACCGGATACAGCCTCAGCAAGACGGTGGCTTTTGTGGGCCTCGCACTGGCCCAGGCGCTCGAGGGTTTCCCGGCCCGGGGCAGGGCCGCCACGCTGGGAGCGCAGCTGGGGGAGGTCTCCCGCGGCGTCGCCTGGATCGCCGTCACCTTCTGCGTGCTGCGGGGCCTACCCGTCGTGATCCACGGGTTCAAGGAGCATTGGGGTGCGACGGTCTCGCCTCAATCCGGGAAGGTTTGAGGGCGCGGGCCCCGAAACTCGAACGTATTCCTCCGTGAACCGCAACTGCCACGTCTCCCCGCCATCGTAGGATTTCTGGCTGATGCGCTGGAGGCGTCCCGGCCCGAGCGGGAGCCACGCCTGACGTGACAGATAGGTGTCGTTCGGGAACGCGAACGCCCGATAGATGTACCAGTCACTCCCCACCTTGCGGCCGTCCCACACCTGGAAGTGGCCCTGACTGCTGACCCAAAGGTAGCCCCAGCGGTTCCGGGTGGCGTCCCACGCCCGTACGGCGTGCGCGCTGATGGTCGTGACCGAATCGAGTCGCATTCGCCACTCTTCAATCCAGGCGCCGGGGTGAGGTCCCGGGCGGACCACAAAGCGGGTGCCAGTGGTGTCGGGCGTGCCGCCCCGCAACGGGTACCAGGTGCCTGCCCAGAAATCGAAATAGTGGGCATCCGGGAGGAATGGGCGCTGGGGAACGTCCTGGGGCCGCGCCAGGCTGGGAAGCAGGAGGAGGGCGCAGAGGCCCAGCCCGGACCGGCGGTGCGACGGCATCAGATGCTCCGAAGGGTGAGATGCCTCCAGATGGGCCTGGAGAGGGAGCGTCGCTATTCGGGAGGGATGGGCGACTGGGTAGAGGGATGGAACGGACGCATCGGGGTCTACGGTTCCTGCTGGAAAA
>Ga0210377_10003347_pt1 | contig 13818 bp, 15 predicted proteins | sample PLM4_65_b1redo_FD_155480 | JGI IMG/M metagenome (GOLD analysis project Ga0210377, IMG submission 155480) | Groundwater sediment microbial communities from an aquifer in East River, Colorado, USA - PLM4_65_b1 redo | ecosystem: Environmental > Terrestrial > Soil > Riparian zone | place: USA: East...
CGGACATGTACACCATGCCAGGCAGGACGAAGTCGTCGGTGTATCGAGCCTGACCGGTGATGAGCCGCGGATCCTCGCGGCGTTTGATCGCGGAACCGAGAATTCGTGATGCCATGGGACCTCCTCGACCGTGGATAGTGGACGGTGGACAGTTGACGAGGCCCGTCGTCGCGAGAGCCTCTGACATCTTTTTTAGTTCAGGCGATGCTCCGCGCTCTCGCGACGCGGGGCCCTGTCCACCGTCCACTGTCAACCGTCAACTGCTTGTTGCCTTCATTCTCACCGCCGCTTCCTTCACTGCCGCGACGATGTTCTGGTAGCCGGTGCACCGGCAGAGGTTGCCCTCGATCGCGTGGCGCACGTCGGCTTCGCTCGGATTCGGATTGCGTTTGATGAGATCGCACGCGGTGAGGATCATCCCCGGCGTACAGAACCCGCATTGCAGGCCGTGCTTGTCCCAGAAGGCCTGCTGCACGGGATGCAGCTTGCCGTTCGTCGCCAGACCTTCGATCGTCGTGACGCTCGAGCCGTCGGCCTGCACCGTGAGCACGGTGCACGACTTCACGGCCTGACCGTCGAGGACTACCGTGCACGAGCCGCACTGACTCGTGTCACAGCCGACGTTCGTTCCGGTGAGGCCGAGGGTGTCGCGGAGGTAATGGACGAGCAGCAGACGCGGCTCGACTTCCGCGGCTTGTTTCACGCCGTTGACCGTGAGGGAAACGGAATGCTTCATGCGGACCTCCGATGGGGTTGGAGGGAAGCGAAACCTATAAAAGCGGAATGGACGAGTTGCGGGCACTTTATGTCCGCAAATCGCTGCAGTCAATCTCGGGACGCGGTCTCCATCACATCGCAAGGTGCGCGTTGTCACGGGCTTATGTAGCGCGTTTTCGTACCTTGACCAGCAAGGGCTTACCGACGGAAACAGCCCGCGGAGGACAACTTTGCTGACCTCGATTTCCGGAGCGTCCGGGTATCGGCTCCTGGGTTCGGGAGGCGCGCTGCGTCGCGAAGAACTGCCGCTCCTCACCGCGGGCGCTGACGACGTGGTGATCGAGGTCGCGGGCTGCGGCCTCTGTCATACGGACATCGGATTCGCTCGCGGCGGCGTCCCCACCCGCCACCCTCTTCCCCTCGTCCTCGGACACGAGATCGCGGGACGCGTCGTCGCGGCCGGCGAGCATGCAACAAATTGGATCGGGCGTTCGGTCATCGTGCCGGCCGTGATTCCGTGCGGGCGATGCGACGCCTGCCGCGCGGGACGGCCGACGATCTGCCGCAAGCAGTTCATGCCGGGCAACGACGGCGACGGCGGCTTCGCATCGCACGTGCTCGTTCCCGCGCGCGGGCTCTGCCCGCTGCCGGACTCGCTGCCGGAAGGGATCACGCTGGAGATGCTTTCGGTCGTTGCCGATGCGGTGACCACGCCGTTCGAGGCGATCGATCGCGCGGCCGTCGGACCGGACGACATCACGGTGTTCGTCGGCGCCGGCGGCATCGGCGGCTTCGGCGTGCAGATCGCCGCGGCACTCGGCGCATCGGTCGTGGCGATCGACATCGACGAGGCGCGCCTCGAGCTCGCGTCGACACATGGGGCGTCGCTCACGCTGAATTCGCGCGAGATGGGCGTGAAGGACCTGAAGTCGAAGATCCGCGCGCTGGCGAGCGAAACGGGTCGCGGTCGGACCGGCGTCAAGATCTTCGAGACGAGCGGCACGACAGCCGGCCAGCAGACCGCCTTCGGCCTGCTCGACTACGGCGCGTATCTGGCGATCGTCGGCTTCACTCCGGACAAGGTCGAAGTGCGTCTCTCGAACCTGATGGCGTTCGACGCCACGGCGCGCGGCAACTGGGGTTGTCCGCCGGAGAAGTATCCGAAGGCATTGAAGCTCGTCCTGGAAGGGAAGGTTGCGCTCGCCCCATTCATCGAGATCCATCCACTCGATGCGCTGCCGCAGCTCTTCGAAGACGCGATGCAGCATCGAATCCGCCTGCGCCCAGTCGTCACACCGAAGGAAACCTGAGATGAAGAATCACAACCTCGTCAATGACTTCTCCCCGAGCGACGTCGTCGTATCGCGCCGCCCGGTCCTCGATCCCGCCGGTGAGCCGGTCAACGGCCTGCACAACGTGTGGATCACGCTCAACAACCCGGGCGAGATGAACAGCTACACGAGCGACATGGTGAAGGAAATGATCCTCGCCGTGCGCGAGGCGAGCAACGATCGCGCGGGCGTCGCAGTCATCCTAACCGGCGCCGGAAGCGCCGCGTTCTGCGCGGGCGGCAACACGCGGGAGTACGCCGAGATCTACGCCGGGCACCCGGGCGAGTACCGCCAGTACATGCGCCTGTTCAACGACATGGTCACGGCGATCCTGCACTGCGACAAGCCGGTGATCTGCCGCGTGAACGGCATGCGCGTCGGCGGCGGTCAGGAGATCGGGATGGCGTGCGACTTCTCCGTGTCGAGCGATCTGGCGATCTTCAGCCAGGCCGGACCGAAGCACGGCTCGGCGCCCGACGGCGGGAGCACGGACTTCCTCCCGCTGTTCGTCGGCATCGAGCGCGCGATGTACAGCGCCACGCTCTGTCAGACGTGGAGCGCGCATCGTTTCTACTGGCTCGGCGGCCTGACGCAGATCGTGCCGGTGTTGCGCGTCGACGATCGATGGGTGGCGAACCCTCTCGTCGTCACCGACCACGTGATCGACGATTACGGCCGGGTCGTGATCGGCGAGCCGAAGAGCGGCGCCGCGCGCGATGACGCGAAAGCGCTGATGGCGCGCGGCACGATCGATCTCACGCTCCTCGATGACGCGGTCAACGACCTCGCGACGAAGCTGCTGAGCACGATGCCCGACTGTCTGACGAAGACGATCGAGAGCATCCGCAAGCACAAGCTCGAGCATTGGGACCGCAATCGCGAATCGAATCGCGCCTGGCTGTCGCTGAACATGATGACCGAGGCGAATGCGGGGTTCCGCGCGTTCCACTACGGGACGAAACAGCACCGCGAAGTCGATTTCATCAAGCTCCGTCAACGCCTCGCCGAAGGCGCCGGATGGAGCGAGCAGCTCGTCGAAGAGATCGCGCCGTGGGTGCCGACAGTCGAAGAGGTGAAGCGGTGAGCCAACGTCATCCTGAGGAGCGCCAGCGGCGCGACGAAGGATCTCAAAATGCAACATCTCCGCATTCTGAGATCCTTCGCTCCGCTCAGGATGACGCCGTCGCGCGCGCCCGCGCCCTCTACGACGACATCGACCTCACATACGTCCGCGAGTGGAAATCCGCCGCGCCCGGACGCAAGGCGATCGGACACATGCCGATCTACGTCCCGCGCGAGCTGATTCACGCCGCGGGCATGCTGCCGGTCGGCATCGTCGGCGGCGGCGACCGCCTCGAGATCATCCGCGGCGACGCGTTCTTCCAGAGCTACATCTGCCGCATTCCGCGCAGCACGATCGAGCTCGCACTCTCCGGACGCCTCGATGTGCTCGACGGCATGCTGTTCCCGTCGATCTGCGATGTCATCCGCAATCTCTCCGGGATGTGGAAGATGCTCTTCCCCGATCGCTACGTCCGCTACGTCGACGTGCCCCAGAACTTCGATGCGAACGTCGGCGGACGATTCTGGCGGCAGGAGCTGGACGTGATGCGCGACGACTTCTCGCGCATCTCCGGTCGCGCGATCAGCGACGACGATCTGCGCGCCAGCATCGCCGTCTACAACGAGAACCGAGCGGCGATCGCCGAGCTGTATCGCGAGCGCAGCCGCCGACCGTGGGTGTTCCCACTTTCGGAGACGTATCTCATCCTGCGCGCGGGCAACGTCCTTCCTCCCGAAGAGCACACGCGACTCGTACGCGACTACCTTCGCGAAGCTTCGCTCGACCCCTCGCGACGCGAGCAGGACCAGAGCCGCGTCATCCTCGTCGGCATGTTCTGCGAGCAGCCGCCGCACGGCCTGCTCGTGACTCTCGAGCGCGCCGGCTGCTCCGTCGTCGACGACGACCTCCTCCTCGGCCTGCGCTGGCTCACGCGCGAGGTGCCGGTTGAAGGCGATCCGATGAACAACCTCGTCGACGCGTACCTTCAGGCCAGCGTGTTCACCGCGTCGCGCTATTCGCCCGACGGTCACCGCGCGCGATCGCTCCTCGAATCCTTCAGGCGCAACGAAGCCGAGGGCGTCGTGTTCTGCGCGCCCAGCTTCTGCGATCCCGCGCTCCTCGAGCAGCCGATGCTCGTCGCCGCGCTCGATCGCGAGGGTGTGCCGCACACCGAATTCAAATACTCCGAAGACACCGGCCAGTTCGCCGTCATCCGCGAACAGGCGGGAACGTTTTCGGATTCGATAAGACTGTGGGAAACCGACGTCATCCTCGGGAGGCGCGAAGACGCCGAAGGATCTCAAAATGCCACACCCCCGCCTGTCGAGATCCCTCGCCGCGCTGCGCCGGTTCGGGATGACGTCAAGGACCGCGCATGATCCGCGAAGTCCAGAAGGAAGACAGCATGCTGCTCCAGAAGCGGCTGCTCTCCGATCACTTCGATGCGCTCGAGCGCGCCGGAGATGAAGGGAAGAAGGTCGTCTACACGTTCGTCCCCGGCAATCTCAACGAGCTGGTTCGCTCCTTCGGCCTCCTCCCCGTTCTCCCCGAGATCAACGCGCTGCAATCGGGAATGCGCAAGCTCTCCGGCAACTACATCGCCGAGGCGGAGAAGCACGGGCACAGCGAGGACGTGTGCACGTATGTGAAGTGCGACATCGGCATGCTGCGCAAAGGCAACATCGGCCCGACCGGCAAGCGCCTGCCGAAACCCGATCTCCTCCTGCTGTCGTACACCGGCTGCTTCACGTTCATGAAGTGGTTCGAGCTGCTGCGCGAGGAGTACGACTGCCCGGTGGCGATGCTGCACGTGCCGTATCAGGCCAGCGGCTCGATCGACGCGCACCAGCGCGACTACATCGTGCAGCAGTTGAAGAGCGAGGTCATTCCGAAGCTCGAACAGATCAGCGGCCGCGCGTACGACGAGGAGCGCCTTCGCGAGATGCTGCGCCTCTCGGCGAAAGCGGAAGACGATCTGGTGTGGGTGCTCGAGAGCGCGAAGAACATCCCCTCGCCGATCGACGCGTACTTCGGCGCGGTCTATTACGTCGGCCCGATCTTCAGCGCGTTCCGCGGCACGCCGGAAGGCGTCGAGTACTACGCCACTCTGCGCCGCGAGATCGAGGAGCGCGTCGCCGCGAGGCTCGGACCGGTCACCCCCGATGGCCCGATGAAAAACGAACGCTATCGCCTCGTCGTCGAAGGTCCACCGAACTGGACCAGCTTCCGCGAATTCTGGCGGATGTTCCACGAGGAGGAAGCGGTCGTCGTGGCCAGCACGTACACGAAAGTCGGGGGACTCTACGACACCGGCTTCCGCCACGATCCCGACCATCCGCTGGAAACGCTCGCCGACTACTGCCTGGGCTGCTACACGAACCTCGGCCTGCCGACGCGCGTGGCCCTGCTCGAGCGCTACATCCGCGACTATCGCGCGGACGGATTCCTCATCAACAGCGTGAAGAGCTGCAACTCGTTCAGCGTCGGCCAACTGTTGATGCAGCGCGAGCTCGAGAGCCGCACCGGCGTGCCGGGCGCGTTCATCGAGAGCGATCTGGTCGATCCGCGCTACTTCTCCGCGGCCAACATCAAGAACCGCATCGAGAGCTTTCTGCAGATGCTCGATCAGAAGCGGCAGTCGAGGGCCGCATCATGACCTCCATCCGCGTCTTCACCGGCATCGACCTCGGTTCCACGACGACGAAGGCCGTGATCCTCGACGAGAACGCAGAAGTGATCGGCCGCGGCATCACGAACAGCCGGAGCAACTACGACGTCGCGGCGGCCGTCGTGCGCGAAGAGGCATTCGTGCGCGCGCGGTTCAGCATGACCGAAGAACGCATGCGCCGCGATCCGGCGCTCGGCGTCGTCGGCAACGCCTTTCTGGCGGTGCTGGAACGTCACTTCCGGATGCACCAGCATCTCGATCAGTTGCGCCGGCTGCGCAAGTCGATGCTCGCCGCATCGGAGACTCCCCGCCACGCCGCGCACGCTCCTGCGCTCGAGCGCACGGTGATCGAGATCGTCGATCGGATGATCGATCGGGCCCACACGCACTTCGCGGAAGGCGCCGTGCGCAAGAGCGACTTCTTCCGCGACGTCGCGGCCGCCGATTTCATGCAGTTTGCGGAAGAGCAGAGCGATCCAAGAGGCATTGCGTTCGAGACGCTCTGCTCGGTGTTCGACGCGGCGATCCTCGTCGTCGAGAACACGATCGAAGGCGATGCGTTCAACACGCACATCCGCCCGGCCCTCGAGTCGGTCATCCGCGAGAAGCGCGAGATGATCGTGTACGGCGACGCGCTCGGACGGGCGATCGACGATGTGCGCTCCGTCGATATCATCGAGGCGGAGACCGTCGGCACCGGATACGGCCGGCAGCGCCTCCCCTTCCCGAAGGAGCAGATCCGCAGCGAGATCCTCTGCCACGGCCTGGGCGCGCACACGATGTTTCCCAACACGCGCACGGTGCTCGACATCGGCGGCCAGGACACGAAAGCGATTCAGGTCGATCGGGAAGGCATCGTCACGAGCTTCCAGATGAACGATCGCTGCGCGGCGGGTTGCGGCCGCTACCTCGGCTACATCGCCGACGAGATGAACCTCGGCCTGCACGAGCTCGGACCGCTCGCCCAGCAGAGCCGGAATCGCGTGAAGATCAACAGCACGTGCACGGTGTTCGCGGGCGCGGAGCTGCGCGATCGGCTCGCGCTCGGGCAGAGCCGCGAAGACATCCTGGCCGGTCTGCATCGCGCGATCATCCTGCGCGCGATGTCGCTGCTCGCTCGCTCGGGTGGGATCGACGACGAGTTCACGTTCACCGGCGGCGTGGCGCGCAACGCCGCGGCCGTCGGGGCGCTGCGCGATCTCGTTCGCGAGAACTACGGCCAGCGGACGATCAACATCTCGGCCGATTCCATCTACACCGGCGCGCTCGGCGCGGCGCTGTTCGCGCTGCGCGCCGAACGGAAGAAGGTAGCGGCATGATCACGGCCGGCGTCGACGTCGGATCGAGCTCGGTGAAAGTGGCGGTCATCACCAGCGAAGATGCGGGCGGCGAAGGCGTTATCGCTCTGCGCGCGGAGCGCATCCGCCGCCGCCCCTTGAGAAAAGTCATCGCGGACTGCTGGCAGGGTGCGCTCGAGACAGCCGGTGTTCGCGAGTCGGACGTCGCCTACGCGGCGACGACCGGCGAGGGAGATCTCGTCGAGTTTCGCCGCGGACACTTCTACGGAATGACGACGCATTCGCGCGGCGCGATTTTCCTCATACCGCAGGCGCGCGGGGTCGTCGACATCGGAGCGCTGCACGCACGCGCAATGAAGATCGACGAGCGCAGCCGCGTGCTGAACTACAAGATGACGTCGCAATGCGCGTCAGGAACCGGGCAGTTCCTGGAGAACGTCGCGCGGTATCTCGGCATCGCACTCGAAGACGTCGGCCCGATGTCGCTCGAGGCGGCGACGCCGGAAGTGGTCAGCAGCGTGTGCGCGGTGCTCGCTGAGACGGACGTCATCAACATGGTGAGCCGCGGGATCAAACCGGCCGACATTCTCAGAGGCATTCACCTCTCCATGGCCGGCCGCTACGTGAAGCTGCTGCGCGCGATGGGCGTCGTCGACGACGTCGCCCTCACCGGCGGCCTGGCCGCCGATGTCGGACTGGCGGCGGCGATGCGCGAGAAAGCGCGCGAAGACGGCCTGGAGATGAAGATCTACACGCATCCCCACTCGCTGCACGCCGGCGCGATCGGCGCGGCGCTGTGGGGCGCGTACCGGCACCGCGTTCTGGAACAACGCGCCAGGAGCATCGCATGACCGGACCGCTCTCCGGAAAAGTCGCCGCGGTCACCGGCGGCGCCGGCGGCATCGGCACCGAGATCGCGCGGCAGCTCTGCACCGCCGGCGCGCGCGTCTTCTCGCTCGACTTCGTCGAGAGCTCCGCGGTCGAATCCATTCACTGTGATGTTCGTGACGATGCATCCGTCGAGGCAGCGATCTCCGCGATCCGTGAGCGCGCCGGCGGACTGGACATCGTCGTCCACGCCGCGGGAGTGGCGCGCGATGCGGTGGTCTGGAAACTCGCGGTCGACGACTGGGATTTCGTCCACGCGGTCAATCTGCGCGGCGCGTTTCTCCTGGCCCGTCACGCCGTACCGCTGATGCGCGAGCGCGGAGGCGGTCGCATCGTGCTCATCGGCTCGATCAACGGCTCGCGCGGCAAACGCGGCACCGCCGCCTACTCGTCGAGCAAAGCGGGCCTCATCGGTTTCGCGAAATCGGTGTGTCGCGAAACCGGGCGCTTCGGCATCCTCGTCAACGTCGTCGAGCCGGGATGGGTCCGCACGCCGCTGACCGAATCACTTCCTTCCGAACTTCGTGACGCCGCGCTTGCCGAAACGGTGACCGGTGAGCTCGTCGAACCGTGCGATGTCGCCGCGGTCGTCACGTTTCTCTGCGGTCCCGGCGCGCGCCGCATCACCGGCCAGATCCTGCGCGTCGATTCCGGGCAGTTGATAGGAGCGAACTGAAATGATCAGCGAAACGTCAGCGGAAAACGAGACCATCCTGATTCGCGCGCTCAACGAGCATGATCTCGAGGCCATCGTCGACATCGATGCCGCCGCGTCGAAGCGGCGCCGGCCGCAATACTTCCGCAGCATCTTCGAGCGCTCGGCGCGCTCCCCGATGCAGGTCTCGCTCGTCGCGGAGATCGACGGACGCGTCGCCGGCTATCTTCTCGCCTCGGTCTACTACGGTGAGTATGGGATCGCCGAGCCGACGGCGTCGATCGACGCGATCGGCGTGCGTGTCGATGCCCGCCGCCAGCACGTCGGTCACGCGCTGATGGAACAGCTCCGCTCGAATCTCGCGGCGCTCGGCGTCACCACGTTCCGGACCGAGGTGTCGTGGAGCAACTTCGAGCTGCTCGCGTTCTTCCGGGGCGAGGGCTTCGCCCCCGCGCCGCGGCTGTGCCTGGAGCGCACGGTTCGCTGAGAGCCGGCCCTACATTTCCTTGACCACCTGCTTGCGGCGATTGTCGGCCAGCTCTGCGTCGAGGTCACGTGGATCGGCCGGCGAGTTTTCGCCGCTGTGCTCCTCCCGGCCGACGCCGCGATAGCCGAGGGAGTCCCAGGCGTCGATGACCTGGATGCGAACACACTGTGACTCGGTGGGCGGATATTCGCGCTTCGACGGCATGGCTGGACCTCCGGTCGATACAGCGTGGGTCGCAAGTCCCGCGCGGGCGATGCGCATCGGCACACATCGTCGTGACCGCACTCTCGACTGTGACCGTCATCGCATCGACGGTTGACGACAATCACGGCAGGTATGTGTCGCAGACTTACATTTCACTCAGTTCAATCAATAACGAAGGTTAAGCAATGGGTCCGGAAACGGTCAACGCTGTTCCGGACGGCCTAAAACCGCCCGCCGGTCAGCTCCCCCTGATCCGCTACTCCCATATCTTCTCGTCGGCGGTTCGCGACTTCCTCGAGATCAAGCTGCTCCGGGCCGTCACCGACGAACACGTCACCCCCCGCCAGCTTCAGCTCCTTCGCTACATCGATCTCGACCACCACCACCATGTCGACGATGTGGCGAAGTTTCTCGAGATCAGCGCACCGGCAGCGACGAAAGCCGTCGACGTTCTCGAGCGTCGCGGCCTGGTCGCCCGGTCATCCTCCGGCGACGATCGCCGCCTGAGAGTCCTCTCCTGCAGTGAGAAAGGGAAACAACTGCTGGCGCGCTACCGCTCGCTCGAAGCCGAGCGCGTGGGAGCGGTCCTCACGAGGTTTTCCGAGGGCGACATCGCCGATCTCACGCGCCTGCTCGAGCGGTACTCGCTCGCGTTGATCGAGGCCGAGAACTCGAGCGGCATGTCGTGTTTCCGCTGTGCCGGCTACTTCGACTCGGAGTGTCCCGTGCAATTCGTCCACTCGAACTGTCCCTATCAGCAGCGCAGCGAGGAGAGGCAATGACGAACCTCCGCTATTGGAGAGTCCCGCTCGACGATGGGCACTTCGCGCGACCGCGCGGCGAGGTCGTCATCGTCACGGAGCGCTGTAAGGGCTGCGCGTTCTGCGTCGAATACTGTCCGCGCGAGGTCCTCGCCCTCTCCACCACATTCAACCGCAAGGGATACCACCCGCCGAAAGTCGCCAAACCGGGCGAATGCGTGAACTGCAATCTGTGCGAGATGATCTGTCCCGAGTTCGCCATCTTCAGCTACGCGGTGACGCAGCAGCCGGCATCGGCGTCCGCGGAGGTGCGCGCATGAAAGCCGATCCCGCGGGCGTACTCACCGGAGTGCACTACCTCGACGGCGACTTCGCGGCCGGCGAAGGGGCGATGGCCGCCGGATGCCGCTTCGTTGCGGGCTATCCGATCACGCCGTCGACGGAAGTCGTGGAGCGCATTGCGCGCCGCTTCCCGACGATCGGAGGCATGTTCATCCAGATGGAAGACGAGCTGGCCAGCATGGCCGCCGTCGTCGGCGCGTCGTGGACCGGCACCAAGTCGATGACCGTGACCAGCGGCCCCGGCTTCAGTCTGATGATGGAGAACATCGGCCTGGCGGCGATGATGGAGACGCCGTGCGTCATCGTGAATGTGCAGCGCGGCGGCCCGTCGACCGGGCTGCCGACGATGGTCGGACAGGGCGACATGATGCAGGCGCGCTGGGGCTCGCACGGCGATTACGAGATCATCGCGCTCTGTCCGCAATCGCCGCAGGAAACGTTCGATCTGACGATCGACGCGTTCAACCTCGCCGAAACGTACCGCGTACCGGTGCTGCTCATGATGGACGAGTGCGTCGGCCACATGACCGAGAAGGTCGTGATTCCGCCGGCTGATCGAATCGAAATCGTTCCGCGCCGGCTGACGTCGAAGCCACGAGGAGAGTTCAAGCCGTATCAGCTCAACGGCAACATCGTCGCCGACTTCGCCCGTGCCGGCGACGGCTATCGCTTCCACACCACCGGTCTCACGCACGACGAGCGCGGCTACCCGGCGATGAACGTCGAATGTCAGGAGCAGTGCGTTCGACGGGTCACCGGAAAGATCACGCACAACGCCGACAAGATCATCCGCCTGGACGAGGACATGACCGACGGCGCGGAGGTGGTGGTGGTCAGCTACGGAATCACGGCGCGCGTGGCACGCATGGCGGTCGAGCTGGCGCGCGCCGAGGGCGTCCGCGCCGCCTCGCTGCGCCTGATCACGGCGTGGCCGTTCCCGGCGGCGCGCATCCGCCAGCTCGCCATGCGAGTGAAGGCGTTCGTCGTCCCGGAGATCAACCGCGGCCAGATGGTTCTCGAAGTGGAGCGCTGCGCGCGCGGCGCCGCGGACGTCATCTCTCTCCCCCACTACGGCGGCTCCGTACACGATCCGGCCGCCATCGCCCAGGAAATCGTAAAGGCGGCGCAATGAGCGAAACGACAATCGTCGAACCGAAAGAGCCGGCCATCGCCGCATACCTCCGCATGGAGCGGATGCCGCACGTCTGGTGCCCCGAGTGCGGCATCGGCACGGCCGTGAAATGTTTCGCCACCGCGCTGGAGCGCCGGAAAATCGATCTCGACAAGGCCAGTATCGTGTCCGGCATCGGCTGCAGCGGCCGCGCCGCCGGCTACATGAACCTCGACGGCTTCCACACGACCCACGGCCGCGCCATTCCGTTCGCCACCGGATTGAAGCTCAGCCGCCCCGAGCTGTTCGTCACCGTTTTCTCCGGCGACGGCGACCTGGCCGGCATCGGCGGCAATCATTTCATCCACGCAGCGCGGCGCAATGTCGATCTGCTCGTCATCCTGATCAACAACTTCACGTACGGCATGACCGGTGGACAGAACGCGCCGACGACGCCGCTGTCCGCAAAATCGTCGACGATGCCGTTCGGAAACTTCGAGCCGCCGTTCAACCTGCCGCAGCTCGCCGCCAGCGCCGGCGCCCCTTACGTCGCGCGATGGACCGCTCTTCATGTTCGGCAACTCGTGTGGACGATCGAGGAAGCAATCGGAAAGAAGGGATTCCGCCTGATCGAAGTCATCGCCCCCTGCCCGACGCTCTACGCGCGTCTGAACAAGCTCGGCAGCGGTCTCGATCAGATGCGCTTCTACCACGACAACGCGGAGATCCGGAACGGCGCCGATCCGCGCGATGTCGCGATCGAGTTCCAGCAGAAGATCATCTGCGGGAAGTTCGTCGACATCGATCGTCCGTCCTACCACGAGCTCATGCACGCCCACTACCGCAAGGTCCTCGGCGACAAGTACGTGCCGATGAAGCCTGAGGGAGGGTGGATCAGCGATCGAAGCGGGGGCACGCCATGACAACGCGCCTGGAGATTCGCATCACCGGTTTCGGCGGCCAGGGAGTCGTCCTCGCCGCGTACATCGTCGGGCGCGCGTGCATCGATGCGGGGAGACACGCGACGATGATCCAGAGCTTCGGGCCCGAGGCGCGCGGTTCGAGCTGCACCGCGACGCTGGTCGTCTCCGATCAGGAGGTTCTGTATCCATATATTAAGCGTCCTTCCCTCCTCGTGGCGATGTCCGCCGATGGTTATGAAACCTATCGACGCGAGCTGCGCGAGGACGGCACGCTGATCCACGAGCTCGACTTCGTGCATCCCGAGGCGTCGCAGCGTGCGTTCGGCATTCCCGCGCGGCGCATTGCCGAGTCGTTCGGCCGCTCGCTCGTGCAGAACATCGTGATGGTCGGCTTCATCGCCGCGGTTGCGGGCATCGTCCCGCGCGATGCGATGCGCCAGGCCGTGCGCGCCTCGGTTCCCGCGGGCACCGAAGAGCTGAACCTGAAGGCATTCGACGCCGGCGTCGACTACTTCGACAAAGTGGTCGAAGCGCGGCCGGCAGAGGTGCCGGCATGATCTCCGATCTGACGAGCGCGCGTCTTCTGATTCCGGCGATCCAGCCGGAAGCGCTGCCGATCGCAGCGGTGAAACCGTCGCCGTGCACGCTCGCCTGTCCGGCAGGCATCAACGTCAAAGCCTACGTCTCGCTCATCGCGGAAGGACGGTTCGCCGAGGCGCTGCAGACGATTCGGAAGCGATGTCCGCTGCCTGGCATCTGCGGCCGCATCTGCCACCATCCGTGCGAAAAAGCGTGCAAGCGCGATCGGTACGATGACGCGGTGGCGATCCGCGCGCTGAAGCGATTCGTCGCCGATCACGAGCGCGACTATCCCGATCCGCCCACGATGCCGATTTCTCAGCCCCAGAAAATCGCAATCATCGGATCCGGGCCGGCGGGTCTCACCGCCGCGTACGATCTACGCAACGCCGGCTATGCGGTGACGATCTTCGAGGCAGAGAACGCAGCGGGCGGTATGCTCCGTTACGGCATCGCCGATTACCGGCTCCCGCCGGACGTGCTCGACACGGAGATCGATGTCATCCGGCGAGCGGGCGTGGAGATCGTCACCGGAACGGGCATCGGCCGCGACATCACGTTCGAGGAACTTCGATCGAAGGGATACGCCGCGACGCTCGTCGCCGTCGGCGCGCAGCGCGGCCGCCGCCTCGGTCTCGACGGCGAGGAGAAGACGCCGGAAGTCGAGGATGCGCTCTCCTTCCTTCGCCGCGTGAAGGACGGCGATCGCCCGTCGGTCGCGGGAAGTGTGGTCGTGATCGGCGGCGGATCGACCGCCGTCGAAGCCGCGCGCACGGCGCTTCGACTCGGCG
>Ga0210377_10003349_pt1 | contig 13813 bp, 18 predicted proteins | sample PLM4_65_b1redo_FD_155480 | JGI IMG/M metagenome (GOLD analysis project Ga0210377, IMG submission 155480) | Groundwater sediment microbial communities from an aquifer in East River, Colorado, USA - PLM4_65_b1 redo | ecosystem: Environmental > Terrestrial > Soil > Riparian zone | place: USA: East...
AAGAGACCTGGCCGGGTGACCACGGCCACATGCCGCGCAATTCGTCCCTCGCGCATCAGCACGGCATCGAGCGCGCGCTCGTCTCCGGCGGCGATCGGCTGCCAGGATGCGGGCAGCGCACCGGCGATCAGAGAGGCAACCTCGGCGCGATGCTCGGCGCTTGCGTAGGATCCGGCGTAGGACGGTACAGACATGCCGTGCGCCGCGTAGACAAGGGCCAACAGACCCCAGCAATCCACGCCGCCCCCGTCGCGCCCACGGTCCAGCCAGGGCAGGCCGACGAAGCGGTCAAAACTCACGTGAACAACCCCGGGAAGTCCGCCGGCGTGAAGCTTCCCGCCGGGAAGGGCTCGTTCGCGAAAGCATCCATCGCGAGCGAGAACGTCAGCTCTTGCGCGTTGTAGCGCAGGCCGATCATGTCGAGCCGCGGGATTTCCAGCAGCACCGTGTCGGGGTCCGACGCGAACACGGCCTCCAGCTGTACCTGTGGCGGCGACGTCACCGATCGGGCCAGCGGGATCAGTTCGCGGCTGACATTCGAGATCGTCATCGTCGAGGCCGGCGGCGACCTGTCGTTCTCGTCAGGTACACTCACACTGGCCTCGACAAACAGGTAATCGTTGCCGCGGCTGGTGGTGCCGTACACCAGCGGCGTGGTGGTCAGCCGCGTCGTCGGGTCGGTCGAGATGCGGATCGGATCGGCCAGCTCCGGATGCGTGATGGTCAGCAGCCACAGCCAGACCTCGCCCGACTCCTGGGCGAACATCGCCTGACGTGCGTTGAGCGGAAGCGTTCTCATGGCAGGATGTTCAGCTTGATCGCGACCCGGAAAAGGCCGGCCGCGATCTCGTTGAAGCTTGGCAGGCCGCCCTTCTGAAACTTCACCAGCCAGGTCTCTTCAGGATCGTCCTGGTCGGGAAAATCGAACGGCAGTGATCCGCCGAGCAGCGCGGTTTCAACGAACGTCTTCAGCGTCGCCTTCTGCGCGGCCGTGCAGTTGATGAAGCCGTTGAGCGGGCGCATTACGGCGGATGTGCGCCGGCGGGTCATCGAGGGTCCGGCGTCGGGCTGGCTTTCGAGCAGACCGTCGCCCATCGCTTCGCTATTGCCGTCGCGCAGGAGCTTCTGCGGCAGCGTCAGCGGCCAGGCGTCGACCATGTCAGCGCCTCACCAGCTGGCCGCGCTGGTCGGTTGCACTGCGCAGCGCCGAACCTGGCTTCGACATTTGAGATGCGGCGGCCTGGCCGACGACGATCTCGAGGTCGACGCCGCCGTTGCCGTCGTCGCGCTGCTGCACGTCGACCTTGTCGCTGCCGTAGTTGTTGACGGTGACCTTCAGCGCCGATCCGCCGCCACCATATTTGCGCGCGAGTTCGGCCGGCCAGCCGACTTCCTCGCCGCGCTTCAGGATCGCCGGCATCTCGCCGCCGGCATAGTCGATGCCGCCGTGGTAACGCGGCGCGTCGTTGAAATGCGCCGGATGCACATAGCGATGCAAGACATCGCCTCCGGCAATGCCGCCCGCGTGGAACGTCGGCACCGGAAACGGATTGCCGCCACCGGTCGCGGAGGTGTTGTATCCGCCGCCAGTAAAGCCGCTCAACAGCGAACTAATTCCCGTGTCGATTGCCTTGTTGAGCAGCTTGTCGCCGATGCGGTTCAGCACGTTCACAAGCGCCTCGCCGGCGGAGACGCCATTGCGTAAATCTTGAATGAAACCCTTCATCGCGTCGCGGGCGATGTCGCCGGTCTCCCGCAGCGTTTCGTTGATGCGGATTTGCTGCGCGAGGAACTGCCCCTGGTCGGAATTCGGATCGATGCCGGCACCACGCAGGCGGCCCGCGACCGCCTGCTCCATCTCCGAACGACCCATCTGTGACCGTTCAAACATCAGATCAGATTGAAGCCGCGCCGCGGCGAGCGCGTCGGCGGCCTTCTGGGCGCGCTCCGCATACTTCTGGAAGGTTTCAGAATTCTTGACGATTGTCGGGTCGAGTTTGGCCCGAACCGCCGCATCGAGCAATTGCGCCTCGACCCGCAACCTCTCATGCTCGCCGGCCGTCTTGCCGACCGCCCTTGCGTCGGCTTCCATCAGCGCAGTGTGTTTGCCGATCGAATTCAGCGCTCGGTCGTAATCGTTGCGATCTTCCTTCTCTTCCTTGCGCTTGCTCGGAATGTTGGTCGCACCGGCGCGGCCGCGCACGGCGGCATAGAAACTGTCAGCATCGGCCTGTCCCATCGCCCGCGACGAGCCGGCGTTGTTCAACAGATACAAAGATTCCTTGGCGCTCTTCGACCCGAACAGCGACGCCCAGCCCTGGGTCGACGCATAGAGAACCTTCATCACCGGAAGAACGCCGGACAGCAGGATGGTTTTGAAGCCATCGCCCGAACGCGCGATCTCCTTCCAAAGACGGTCGAATTCCTTCGACTGCCGCACGGCCTCATCGAGGCCAGGCGTGCCGCCACTCAGGCGCTCGAACGCATCGGCGCCCGCCATGATCGCCTTGACCATCGACGGCCCGGCCTCACTGCCGAATGCCGCGGTCGCGATCAGCAATCTCTCCTGTTCGCTGAAGGCATTCTGAATGAAGCCGGCGACGTCCTTATAGACGTCGCGCAACGGCCGCACCTTGCCCGCGGCATCGGTCAGAGCCTTGTCGTTGATATCAAACAGGTCCTCGAGCGTGCCGCCGTCCCGAACAGCTGTCTCTATGCCTTCCTTCAACGTCGTCAGACCTTTGGCGGCAGCCTCAAAATCGCCGCCCGCCTTGCGAACGGCAAGGCCGAGCTGTTCGACGGTGGACACCTTCTCGCCCGTCCGGCTGGCGGCGTCGGCGATTTCCTGCAGGTGTTTGTGAGTGGCGACCGCGGCAATGCCGACGCCAGCGACTGCAAGGCCGAGCGCAACGTATGGATTCCTCGCAAGCTGCGCGATCTTGGTCACCGCGCTGACGCCGCCGACGCCATTCGACGCCATGCCCTCGATTGCGCCTTTCAGCGCATCGACGGCGGACTTCGTGTCGTTGAAATGACCGCGGAGCGAGTCGAAGGCGGACTTCGACTCGTCTTTGGCCGTCACAACGATCGGCAGGACTTCGGCAGTCGCCATCCGTCAACTTTCCCTGATCTTTTGCTCGCGCACCTTGAAGAAGGCGCTCCAGCCGAGGAATTCCTCGAAGGTCATGCGGGCCATCATGTCCGCGACCGTCATATGCAGCCGATCCGCAAGTGCGAAAATCGCAAAGGCCTGCGGATCGTCAGTCAGTTTTTTTCGAGATCCTCGATTTTGGGCGAGCGCAGGATTTCCAGCGCGATGCGCTGCACGACGCCGCTCTCGACGAATTTCGCGAGCTTGATCTTGTCGTCGAGGTCGAACAGCTTGGTGCCATCGGCGTCGAGGGCCTTCCGGAACAGGACCTCGGCATAGTCGGTCAGCTTCATATCGCCGCCCTTGAAGATCAGCTCGCGCTCTTCAAGGGTCATCGGCTTCCAGAAGACCTTCAGGGGCCGGCCGTCGATCGGCCACTCCGGTACCTCCATCGAACGGATGCCGAGGCCGCTGGTGTACGCAAGCGCCGCTTCGATTGCTTTCACGGCGGACCTCAGACCGTCGTCTGCGTCAGGACGCCGTTGCCCGTGAACGAAAAGCTCTGCGACACGACGCCGTCCTTTGTGACGGCGAGCCCCTTGTCGACGATCGAGGCGAGGCCACTCTTGTAGGTCGCGCCGGCGCCCGCCCCTTCCGGATACAGGTTCAGCGTCACGGACGCGCCGATCGTCAGCGCCTCCTGGCCGTTGGTGTCGGTCTCGTCCCAATGGCACTGCAGATCGCCCGACCAGGAGTTGATGGTCTTGGCCGCGATGTGCGTCTCCCATGTGTCGCCCATGGAGGTGTCGTTGGCGACCGCCGCTTTCTCGTTCACCGACCAGCGGTCGATCTCCGCAACCGTGTTCGCACCGACCTTGACGGTGCCGTCTTTGCCATGATGGGTCGCCATCGCTTGATCCTCTCAGCGGTTGTGTTTGGGTGAAGACGAAATCAGGCCAGCACGGAGCCGGCGTTGTAGTCGCGCGCGAGCTGCAGGCGGCTGGTGCCGATGCCCTGCGCGGCGACGGTCACCTTGTTGGTCGAAGCCATGTCGGCGACCGGATTGTAGGCGCCGGCGACCGCACCAACGCAGTAGACGACGCCAGCCGTGCCGGTCCCGACCGCAACGACGGCACCAGGCAGCGCGACCGAAATGCGCGAGCCGTCCGCATCGGCCGACCCCAGCGCCATGCCGATATTTTCCGAACCGGCCTCGATCGCCGTGCCATCGGCCTGCGCCTTCAGCCATTTGCCGTTGGCGGCAAGATAGATGCAGGCGCCGGCGTCATAGGCTTCGCCGGCGACCTGGTCGCCAAGCTTCGGGCCGGATTGCCAGAGGACGCTTGCAGCAGCGATGACGAGCGCGGCCATGACGCAAATTCCTTCTCAGAGGGTGTGGACGTTTACGCGGCGATGCTGGGCGATCGCTCGCGCGTGATGTAGACGACGCGGAAATCGAGCGAGATGACGCCGTTATGATTCTCGCCATCGGCGCGCGTCACTTGCGTCGTGGTGATCAAGGTCACTTCCTTGGCGAGGCCGCCGAGCAGCGGCCCGTTGATCATCGCCGGTTCAACCTCGAGCGCGATCGCGTCGAGCGCGTCGTCGGGCTCCGAGGCCTGCTGGACGCGGCCCTCAACAGTCAGGGTCATCGACCGCAGCAGCGTCGCATTCTCGCCCATGCTGTGCGTGTCCGACCGCTCCGGCGTCTCGGCGACATACACCAGCAGCGAGGCCGCATGCCCGGCCGGCAGCGGCCGCGTGCGGCCCGCATAGACGCGATCGGCCGTCGACGGCAGGCCCTGCAGAGCCGCAACCGCGGCGGCGCGTATCTGTGCGCGAACGTGCTTAGGCATCAGGTGGCCGCCAGGCGAATACGGGTGAAGCCGGTGCCGTCCGGTCGCAGCTCGGCGACGGCGAAGGTCCCCTCGCCCGCGATCGCCAGCGTGTCGCCGGCGTCATCCTCCGCCGCATCCGGCAGATCGTCGTCGCGGCAGATGAACCAGGGCGCCCGATCCACCACCGGCACGTCGAGCGCAACGTCGATGGTCGAGCGATCGAACACGCCCGGAACGTCGACAGCCGCGCCACCGATCGGCGTGTAGCTCGCCACAACGCCGAAATCATTGACGAACACGGCGCGGTCGTCGGCGGACTCGACGGGCATCGAATGCGGCTACTTCTTTTTCTTTGCAGCGACCTCCGCGGCCTTGGCCTTGTCGGCCTCAGCCTGCCGGCCCTGCTCGCGATTGACTGCGTGCTGCTCCGCCTCGGTGGTCGGCTCCTCGAGCGGAACCAAAATATCCACGAGCCGGCGTTCGAGTTCAGGCAGGCCGATCACTTCGCCGACCTTGAATTCAACCGCGGTGATCGTCGTCACCCACGTGTCCGCGCTGCCGTCGGCGCCGTCACGTAGCTCGAGCACCGCCCTGCGCGGCACGATCTGCGCCGGCGTCAGCAGCATGTGCTGCCCGGGACCGAATTTCGCAACGCCGCCTGCAACGCGATATAGCTTCATGACCTGTCTCTCCGGTTTGATCGGACGTCCTACCTAATGCAAAAGGCCCACACCTTGCGGTGCGGGCCTTTCTTCGCGGTCGTTGGTGGAAAAAGATCAGGTCATCGTCACCAGGCACGAACGCTGCCAGTGGCCGTAGCCGGCGCCGCGCCAGGCATCGATGCCGAACTGCCAGGCATCGTTGTCGAACTCGAACTCCGAGCCCTCGCCCTTCACCTTGAGTTCGACCTCCTGCTCGGTCTGGCGGATGAACGACTTCACCGGCGCGTCGGTCCGGAACACGGCAAACTTGTCGGTCCAGGTCAGGCGCGGATTCATGTGCACGGCCAGCTCGAGGCCGGGCACCATGTTCGGGTTCATCTGCTGCAGCAGCGCCAGGGTCGAGGATACCGTCGTCGCCTGCATGGCGGGCTGCCACAGCGGCGTCGGCACAACCACGGCGAATTTTCGCCCGCGCGTATTCATCGGCCGCGCGCGATCATCCTTGAAGCCCATGATCTGCGCGATGCCCTTGACGATCGCCCACTGCATTTCCTCGTTCGAGGGCGCAGTCGTCACGCCATGGATCGAGGCCGGCGCAGTCGAAATATCGGCCGCGATGTCGTTGTCCTGCGTGCCGCTGTCGCCTTCGGTATGATCAGTGTCGAAGAAATATTGGCCGTCGTAGCAGACCGTGCTTTCGGCGGCGATCAACAGGTCGGTCAGCAGCTCATCCCAGTGGTCGTCGCCGGTGCTGCGGAACTCTTGCATGCGCGCGCGCAGCTGCGGAGTCTTGTCGCGGCGCACGTCCTTCTTCTGCACCTCGATTGTCGCCTCGTAATGCTTGTTGACGATCGTGACGCCATTGCCGGTGAAGCCCTTCGCCTGGCGCGAGGCAATCCACTCGCGCATGCGCGGTGTCTGGCCGAGCCAGTTATAGGTCTCGGACGGCTGATCCGACTGAAACAGGTTCGAGACGACGTCGATCCAACTGCCGGCGGCATCGGTTTCCAGCGGCGCGTAGTACATGCCAACGATGGCGCGGCTGGACAAAAGTTGCTGGTCCATAGCGTTTTGATCCTTGAATGATGAGGGAGGCGGGCCGCGCCATGCGAGCCTCGCCGGGGGTTTTGTGCACAGCGCTCCCGCGCCGGACGCGCGGGAGCGAATTACTCAACAGATGGCGATCAGGCCTCGCGAGCCCAGACGCCGCGCTTCTTGACGACCATATAGCCGTCGGCGTCGCCGGCGATCAGCTCGACGAAGTCGCCGCGGCGCTGGGTGGCCTTGGTACAGATCAGATCCTTGTTGTCGGCGCCGGTAATGTCCGGGCCCAGGATCATATCCGCCGCCGCGGGGTCGATCGTCACGGCCGTGGTGCCAAAAGCGCCGACCGCCAGGATCGTCAGGCCGGACAGCCCCGTCGCAATCGCAGGCAACGTCAGCGCATCAGCATCGCCGGCGGCGTCGACACAGAACAGCTTGCCGCAATCCTCCGCATCGAAGGTCTTGATGCCGGAGAGCGTCTCGCGCGTGGTGTAGGCGGCCCACGGATCGCGCAGCGCGGCGACATCAAACCGGACGATGGCGACGTCGGCAGAGACAAACCGGTGCACGTAGCCGATGAACGACCCGCCAACCGGATTGAAGCCGAAAGTATCGTCGTCGCTGGCGTAGACCGGCTGACCACGATCGGTGATCAGCGCGCCAGTCACGGCGAGCTGCACCTTCCCGGCTGTGCGGAGATCGACGCCGATCGCCGCCGCGGCGCCGGCCGCGTTGTCCGCCTTCTGGTTGGCGAATCCGGCAAACCGATCGCCGGCGACCAGCGGGCGACCGTGGCCTGAGCCGTCGACGACGCCGACCGCGCCGCCCTCATAGATGATGTCCGCCGCGATAACGAGCAACGCGTTCTCTTCGATAACATCCTTGCCGCCCTCATACGCGCGCGGCTTGTTCGCTGCCAAAGTCGTCATTGGCAAATCTCCAATTGGAGGTTTCAGGGAAAAGGCGCCGCCGGAATGACGGACGCCCGAGCATCACCGCGCGCGGCGGCGAGAAGCAATCCTCGGCGCTATTTGCGCGCGCCGAGGATGCGAACCTTGGACTCGTTGGCCTTGAAGCCGACGTAGTCATCGACCGAGGCGAACTCGGCGCGGAGCTTTTCGCCCGCCGGCGTCTGAGCGGCGAACTCCGCCTTCCAGCCGTCCGGCGTGCTGGCAGTGGATGCCGCAGGCGCGCTGGGCGCAGATGCCGACGGCGCGGGCTTCACAGCCGCGGCGGCCGTCTCGACGCCCTTGATCGCGTCGAGAGCGCTTCCGCGCAGCGCCTTCTCTGCTGCGATGATCTGTCCGGCCGCCATGTCCGGCGTGCAGGCAGGGTCCGCCTTGCACTTGGCGATCAGCGCCTCATGGCCAGGCATGGCATGCGCCTCAATGCCGAGGAGGCGGGTGCGCTCAGCGGTGGCGCCGGCCGCACGCAGCTGCGTGCAGAGGTCGGGATAGGCCGATACGAGATCGGCAACCGTTGTCGCGGCGGCAGCGGCCGGCGCTGCGGGCGCCGCCGGCGCGGGTGCCGGTGCGGAAGCGGTCGGCTGCGGCGGAATTGCCGCAGAGTTCATCGCGGCCGCATGCACGGCCGCCAGTCCTGATGCAGACATGGTGGTCTCCTGGTTGTGGCCGGGGTTGGCCTATTTGACGCTCTTCAGAAACTCAGCGAACGCGCGCTGCGGGTCGACGATGCCGTCGACCATGCCGGCTTCAACGGCCTGCTCGCCGTGAAAGACCTGCGCCTCGGTTGCCATCGCCTTGGCCTTGGTCAGGCGCGAGCCGCGGAAGCCCGCGACTGTCGTTGCGAACAGCGAGCGGGAGCGATCGAGGCGCGCCTGGATGGTGGACTTAACTTCCTCATCCAGCGGCTGGAACGAATTTCCGTCGACCTTGTGCACACCCGACGCCAGCAAGGTTACCTTGATGCCGCGGCTTTCCAGCTGCTTGGAAAAATCCACGTGCATGGTGACGACGCCGATCGAGCCGGCGGCGCCGGTCTCGCCCATGACAATCTGCCGGGCCGCGGACGCCATCAGGTAGCCGGCTGACAGCGCAAAATCGGTCAGGATCGCGAGCGTCGGTTTTTCCTTCGACAGCTCGCCGATCATGCGCGCGGTCTCGAACGCGCCGGCCACCTCGCCGCCGAACGAGTCGACCTCGAACACGATCGCCTTCAGCGAGCTGTCGCGCCGCGCGCGCGCGACCTGCGCCTGAATGCCCTCGTAGGAGGTCTCGCCGGAATCCTGACCGATGAAACGGCCCTTGTGGATCAGTGTGCCCTCGATCGCAATCAACCCAACATCGCCATTGCCGACGCGTTCGACCAGGCGATGACCGACATTGTTTCGTTCAAAGGCCTGGCCGAGCGGATCGCCGACCCTGCCCATCGCATCCGAAGGCCTGCGACGGCTGAAGGCGGTATGCTCGATGGGCTCGATGCCGGCCATCTCCACGCCGCCATCGACGATGCGCGCGCCGAGACCGACGAGAAACGCCTGAAGTTTTCCCGGCTCGACCATCAACTCAGTGTTGAAGAGCCTGGACGCGATATGCGGCATCAGCACGGTCATTGCGCGGCGCTCCGGTTCTGTTGCTCTTCCTCGTCGCTGCCGTCGTCCTCTGCGTCGGGTGTGGGCGCTGACTGCGCGGCGCCGAATGCCGACGGCGGTTGCTTCTCCGCGCCAACGGCCTTGCGCATCTTCACTTCCTTGCCACGCTGGTCGTTTTTCTTTTCGAACTCGCCGCCGGTGCGCTCGATGCAGACCTGCTCGATGGTCTTGAAGCCGTTGTCGACGTCGACCGCGTCGGCTTCCGCCTCCTGCTTCGGATTGAGGCTCGCCGCGCGCGGCCCAATCCACTCGGCGCCGAGATAGGCCTGGCGAATGACCGGATCGGCGAAATAGCCGGGCCGCGCCAGCCGGCCGAGCGCGACCGCCTCATCCATCTGCCAGCCGTAAATCTCCTGGCAGAAATCGTCGCCGAAAAAGCTGCGTTCCTTCAGGAACGTGCGACGTGCCAGCTCGAGCGCCGCGCGCGAGGCGGTATAGGACGCAGTAAAATGCTTGATCAGCAGTTCGAACGGCAATTCGAGCGCGACGCCGATCTGCCGGCAGAACGCCAGCCAGAACGGATCGAAGTTCGCATTCGGCCGGGCCGGATTGACGGTTTTGACCTCCTCGCCAGGCGCCAGCGAGATGACGGCGCCATTGCCAAGTTTGACTTCATTGGCCTCGAGCGATGAATCCTTTTCGCCGATGACGGGATTGCCGTCGCCGTCTTCGTCGTTCGGCGTTTCGATCACCATCGTGAACATCGCCGAGATCACGGCGGCGGTCACCTCGGCATCGGAATAGTCGCCGAGCTGCTTCAGATGCTCGATCACCGGCGCCAGGAACGGCACGCCGCGCGTCAATTCGGGGCGGGTGCGATCGAACTGATGCAGGACAACCGGCAAACCTTCGTCGGTGCGGGCGGCGATCTTCTCCCAGATCAGTGCCGTGGCGCGGATCGCGCCCGGATGCCTATTGCTGATGTGGTAGGCGACCGGCACGCCGTCGACGTTGGTCTCGACACCGCCGGAGATCTCGTCCGTATCCTGCGCATGGTTCGGATTCGACAGCCGGTCCGCCTCGAGCAGCTGCAGCTTCGTGCCATAGACGTCGCCCGCATCCTTGCGATAGCGGCGGATCACCAGCACGTCGCCAGATTCCTTCTTCGAGCGGAACGCCAGCACCTGCATCGGTCCGAATTTCTGCACTCGGGTGAAGTCCGCGGAGAGGCAGAACAAGGCGAACTCGCGCTCCTGCTCGCGCTCCATCTCGTCGGCACGCTCCGGCGTGATACCGAGCGCCTCATGATCGATGCACGCCTGCAGCTGCAGCCCGGCGCCGATCGTCTCGGTCGTCACCGTCGCCAGTGCACCGGTGGCGAGCGGCGTGTTGCGCGCGAGCTCGCGCGAGCGAGCGCGCAGGTCGCCGAGATCGAGCAGCGTGTCGGCATTCGCCGAACCCTGCGGCGGCCGCCAGCGTTTGGTCGGGCGCCGATCGCGCGCGCCGCCATTGTAGCCGCCGGTCGCCGCCATCAGCTGCGCCCGCGCATGCAGGCGCTTCAGCCCGCTCGCCGGCGAGAACACGCCGACGACGCGGTCGATCAGATTCGGCGTAACCTTCGGCCGGTTCTTCATTCCGGCACCACGTAACGCGTACGGCGACGGCCGCCGGCCTCGGCCGAGGTCAGCGCGTTCACCTGGTCCTGCCAGAATTTTATCATGTTCCTCACTTCGAGGGCGTCGGCGCGCGTGAGCTTGCGGCGGCCGTTGCCGGTCTCGATCTCATAGGACTGCGAGCCGGCAACCGCGGCGCTGGCCGCGAGCCACAAATCGAGATTCGTTTGCGCTTGTGCGAGCGTGATGCCGGCCAAAGTTCAAATTCCTTGCGAGAGAACGCGACGGCCGCGCGGGGTGGGCTTTGCGACCGGTTGCTCCGGCGCCGCCGCGGGCGGGACCGCGGCGACGCCCATCAAATCCTCAAGATCGCCCTGCGAAGGCTGCAGCGGCACTTCGCGCGCCTGTTCGAGCTGCAGCCAGATCGCATCCGGCAGCCCGCGAATGCCGAAATTGTTGGCGGCGGTCTCCGCCTGGTTCATCGTGTCGAGGCCTTCGTTGGCCTGCGCCGGGTCTTTCTCCCAGATGTAGCGCTCGAATCCGTCCTTCTTTTTCACGGCCTTGCGGCGTTCCGCCGTCACCTGCCGGAAGTATTCGTCGTCGAGGCCGCGCGGAAACGCGACAAATCCCTTCGACAACGGGTCTTCCTTGGCGAGATCACGGTAGAACGCCATTTTCAGCACGGACGCACCGAAATTAAAGAAGCGGCCGGCATACTTCAGCAGCGCACCGGTGCGCGTGTTGCGCTCTTTCTTGACGCGGGCGATACGCGGCGCCGAATCCTCGGGACGTCCGCGCACCATGATCACTTTCGAGCGTGGATGACGTCGCGCCCAGCCCCAGACGTCTTCGGTCCAGGCGTTGCCGTCGATCGCCGCTCGGTCGACGCCGATGCGGCGGTCGAATTGGTTGATCCAGGTCTGCACCATCAAACCGTCGAGGCGCTTGCGCGTCTCTTCGTCCGAGATGTGTCCCGGGATCACGCCGTAGTCGATCACGAACCGCCGAAAATCCCGGCCCCAACCGACCAGCTGCCACTCGACGCGATCGCCCTGGCAATCGATGCCGAGGGTGATGACCAGGGCGCCGAGCGGGATGAAACCCTTCGCATAATGCGACTGCGACGCGCGGTCGCGCAGCTTTTCCCATGGTGGCGCTTCACCCTTGGTCTGAAACGCCTTGCCGCAGGTGTCGTTCAGGAACGTCTGCTCGGCGGCGCTGTCGCCCTTGACCCGGAGCCACTCGCGCGCGATGCGCGACCAGCTCTGCAGATACGAATACGCGCTCCAAATCCAGAACGAGCGGTGGAACTTCCTCGCCTTCTCGTTATGCGCCCGCCACTCGAGGCGAGCCAGCATCGCGGGGCGATGATGTTCCTCGATCGATACGCCGCACTCGATGCAACTGAAGTGCGCATCGTCCGGCTTGTCCGGATCGAGCGCGGCCAGCATGTTCTCCCATTCCAGCACCTGCATCGCATCGCAGTGCGGGCACGGGACGTAAGGCATCTCCTGGCTGCCGTCCTCGAAGCTTTTGGTGATGCGGCAACCCGGCATCACCAACGGCGTTGAGGTTTTCAGGATTTTCGCGAACTCGTCGGAGCGAGAGCGGTTGTCCGCCTGCATCTCCGGGTCGCCCGCGACGTTCATCTCCCACTTCGACAGATCGTCCTGCATCTGCCGGCGCATAGTGACTTGCGACAGCGACGCAGGCGAGTTCGCACCGGAGATCAGGATCGCGCCGAGGCCGTCGACGTGTTCTTTCATCAAAACCGAGTTCGCGCCATCGCGCGAGCCCGGCGGAAAGATGAGGTTCAGCGACGTCGTACCGCGAAGCATCGGCAGCAGCTTCAGCTTCGACCAGCGCGAGCCGTTCTCCTCGGTCGGATGCACGACCAGGAAGTCGGTCGGGTCCATGTCCATCGACCCGCCGACGAACACGTTGCCAATGACGGTCTTGCCGATCTGTGCCGAGCCCGCGACGGTGACGATGCGGCAGGGATCGTCCGGCGAGAGCGCGCGCAGGATCTCGTCGAAGTACGGAAACAGCTTCCTGTTGTACGGACCGGGAAACGGCGACTCGCGCTTGGTGAAGACGACGTTGTCCTCGGCCCACTTCACATAGTCGACGACGGGCGGCGGCTCGATCGCCGTGGCCGTGGCTTCCATCACCAGGCGCTCGGCGTTGGCGATCTGGATGCTCACTCGGCGGCCTCGAGCGCGGGTTGCGCCGGCAGCGCTTCCGGCGACGGATCGAAGTCGACCATCGACGGCAATGCTTCGGCCTCGCTACGAATCGCTTGTGCCTTATCGGCGCGGAATTTTCGAAACTCACGACGCAACAGATGCAGCACGTCGCGCTGCGGCAACTTGAACTCGGCGGACAACGCCGTCGCAAACGATGCGAGCGTGCCGTCGAACTCGCCGTTCAGCCGCGCAATCGCCCGTCCGACCTCCTGCTTGACGGCGCCGGCGTCGGTAAGCCGACCTGCGTCGACCAGCTCGTCGCGTTGCTCCTGCCGATTCTGCCGTTCGAGCTGCTCGAGCTTGTTACGCTTGATCGCCTCGCCGACTTCGTCCGAAATTGTTGGCGCTGGCGCTGTCGGCGGCGTTTGCGCGGGCGGCTGCTCGATCGGCAGCGCGGCATCCGCAGCCGGCGGAGACGATGGCGACAGCGCCAGGTTGGTGTCGAGACCGTTGCCGGTCACCTGATTGACGTCGAGACGAATCCGCAGCTGCTGGCACGCGATCGCCTCGTTGACGCGCTGCTCGCGGCCCTCGCCGACCAGTGCATCGCCTGAAATCTTCTTTTCGCTGATCCACTGACTCACGCGACCAGGCGAAACGCTGCGACGCCGCGCGAATTCCGCCTTGGTAATCGGGTCAGTGGCAGGCAAAGCACTCACGTCATCACCCGCCTTTAGATGTTTAGGCCCGTGTTTAGGCTGCACCTTTAGAGATGTTTAGGCTGCGAAAACCGGTCCGCGCTGTTGAAACCCCGGGGTTCGAATTACT
>Ga0210377_10003350_pt1 | contig 13812 bp, 23 predicted proteins | sample PLM4_65_b1redo_FD_155480 | JGI IMG/M metagenome (GOLD analysis project Ga0210377, IMG submission 155480) | Groundwater sediment microbial communities from an aquifer in East River, Colorado, USA - PLM4_65_b1 redo | ecosystem: Environmental > Terrestrial > Soil > Riparian zone | place: USA: East...
CAATCCGGTTACGACCGGGACTAGCATCAGTTCGACCGTTCACAACAACACGAATAACGATTTTGCCACCGGGCTATCTACTTGCATCCTCAAAGATGGCTCGCAGACGATCACGGCGAACATTCCGATGTCGTCGTTCAAATTTACGGGACTTGCTGCAGGTACTACAGCAGGGGATTCTGCGCGCTACGAACAAGTCACTACGGCGCTTGCGGTTACTGGCGGAACGATGACTGGCGTTCCGATCACGGTGAATAGTCAGAGCGCCGCTTATCCGATTGTTCTTACAGATGCCGGGAAATTTATCCTGCATCCGACCGCAGACAACAATGCGCGCACCTTCACCATTCCTGCAGAAGCTAGCATCAATTTCGCTGTTGGCACGGCGATTACCTTCGTCAACCAGATCAACACCATCACGATTGCGATCACTACGGACACGATGACGTTAGCCGGTGCTGGAACTACTGGTAGCAGAACGCTTGCCGCTAACGGCATTGCCACAGCAATGAAGATTGCTAGTGCGGCGTGGATCATCTCTGGAGTTGGCCTTACCTAAAATGAGTATTCATCAGGCATTAATGGCTGGATACGCCAATCCGATGATCGTGGTGGACTCGGCGGACTTCGACGGCACGAACGACTACATGACGCGCGGTGCTGACTTGACTGGTACGGCAGACAGCAAACGTGGAATTATAAGTTACTGGCTGCGAATAGACGGGATGATCTCTAATCATTGCGTTCTTTTCGGAGCCACCACATTAGCAGGAAGCACTAGTAGATTCCGTGCAGGTTGGGGGTTTACCAGCACAACTATTTCTGTTCTTGCCAGAAACGCGGCTGGGACAGACATCTTGGACTTGACTACTGCCTCATTGTTTAGCACAGGAGCTACGTGGCTTCACTTTTTATCTTCGTGGGATTTAGCCACGGCGGGCGCGCGAAGCATTTATATCAATGACGTTAGTGATCTTAGCGAGGTCACATTTACAAATGACAGCATTGACTACACATTGGCGGATTGGTCGGTGGGAGCATTCGCTAGCGGCACTTCCAAGTTCAACGGGTGCGTGGCTGACTTGTATTTCGCCCCCGGGCAGTATCTCGACTTCTCACTAGTTTACAACCGCCGCAAATTCATCTCCGCGAGCGGTAAGCCCGTGCATCTAGGCACCACTGGCGCGTTGCCTACTGGAACAGCACCGATTGTCTATCAGCACCTTGCTGATGCTGAAACGGTGGCTGACTTTGCCACGAATCGCGGTACTGGCGGTAACTTCTCCATTACCGGAACGCTAGAGACTGGTTCCACTTCCCCTAGCGATTAAGGACAGCCGAGATGATACCGATACTGTGGATGATCGACCCCGGAAGCGTGAACCATCTCATGCGCTTCGACACATTGACGGTTGACGCTGGAGACAATCAGGATGTCGCAATGACGCCTCACCTTGTCGCAGACAGTCCAGCCTTGCACGTTCGGGCCGTATGGCGAGATGTCGATAACATGCGTGCGCGTGGTCAATGCGCCTTCCCAAGTGCGCTCCCAGTACGGCGGCGAGGCGCAGCCAGCGGTCAAGAACAGCAGAACAATGGCTAATCTCATGCGCTCTCTAAAACGCCACCTTCACGCCGATATGCCGGTTGTGCGCCGTGATGCCGATCTCGAACGCCGAGAACACAGTGAGGAACGTCTTGCGCTGTCCGCTCGGGAGGTAGTCGGCGAGCAGGTATCCGGCAATGCCTACGCCGATGAAGTAGTTGTTGACTCGCGCCACGCTGGGATGCTCGCCCAGCAGGAGGTTGTATTCGTGGAATTGCTGCGGGTGCTTTGCGATGTAGCGCGTCTGGCCCCAATCCACGGCCCATGTGGTGAGCGCGACGGCTCCGAGCGCCTTGTCCGTCGAATCCCAAGGATCTGCAGCGTGAACGCGGCCCACTAGCAGGACAGCGATAACCATGAATCCGAGTAGTTGCCTCATGCCCCACTTAACCACGGCCATCTACATGGCGTCAACTGACCATTTTCGTCACTTTTAGGAGCAGCCATGTCCATTGAGAAAGAACGCCGTAAATACTTCTCCCTTGGCAACGTAATCGGGGGCCTCATGTTCCTCGGAGCGCTTGGAGGTGTATGGGGAACGCTCGCCGCAGATAGCGCGACCACCAAGCAGCGCCTTACTGCCCTGGAACAACGCAGCGAGGAAACGCGCAAGGAGATTAGGGAGACCGCGCATGAGATCAAGACAGACGTGAAAGAGGTTAAGAGCGACGTGCAGCTAATCCTGCGCAAGTTAGATTCGATGGACGCGGTGCAGCGCTCGGAACGAACTAGGGAGCGCAGGCAATGATCCTCAAAGCCGGGGTGCGCCTCAAGGACTTGCAGCCGCAGATGGTGCTGGCGGCGATGGTGGTGGACGAAATCTACGGGGATACCGAATGCGTCATCACCAGCGCGAACGACTCAAAGCATAGCGAGAAGTCGCTGCACTACTCCGGCTGCGCCCTCGACTTCAGGACGCACAACTACTCCAACGACAAGGGCGAGCTTCGCGACCGGATCAAGGCCGCACTCGGCCAGGACTTCGACGTGGTGCTGGAGGCGGTAGGGACGCCGAACGAACATTTACACCTGGAGTATCAACCGCGATGAATCCACTATTCGTAGCCCCGCTACTGGACTTCGGCAGGAGCATTATCGAACGCATTTTCCCTGACAAGGTGGCCCAAGCCGAGCAACGAGCCAAGGCCGAGCTAGAGCTTGTTGCATTGCAGCAGTCAGGGGCCTTCCAGACGATGCAGGTGCAGATGTCGGCGATTTTGGCCGAGGCGCAATCGCCTGATCCATGGACTAGCCGAGCTAGGCCGAGCTTCCTTTACATCATTTACATTGTGATCCTGCTAGGCGTGCCCATGGGCTTCCTGAGCGCGTTCAGGCCAGAAGTGGCTACCCAGGTATCAACCGGCTTCGGCGCGTGGCTAGGAGCCATTCCTGACAGTCTTTGGGCCTTGTTCGGGGCTGGCTACCTCGGCTATACAGGCGCTAGGACGTGGGAAAAGGGTAAGGGGATGGCGAAGTGACGATATTCCGACACATACCGCCCGCATCTCCTCGAACGTGACCTTGCCGTAGTGCAGCGCCGAGGCCACCGCTACGGCGTCGGCCTTGCCATCAACGAGAACACTTCTCAGGTGCTCCAGGCCCCCGAGTCCTCCTGAAGCAGTGACGGGGACGGGGACGTGCGGGGCGATTGCGGCGATGAGTTCGGTGTCGAAGCCTTTGCGAGTGCCGTCGCGGTCAACTGAGGTAATGAGTAGCTCGCCTGCACCACGGGCAACAGCGTCAGACGCCCATCGTGCCACATCCATCCCTGTTCTTTGTCTACCATTATCGGTGTAGCACTCCCACAATCCATCACCTGTTCTCTTGGCCTCGATTGAGACGACGACAGCCTGCCGTCCAAAGTGGTCAGCCAGTTCGTTAATGAGGTCGGGCCGTTTAAGCGCAGCAGTGTTGACAGCGATCTTGTCTGCTCCGGCGTTAAAGAGTCGGCGAGCGTCTGCTTTGCTTGCGATTCCGCCGCCAACAGTGATAGGAACGAAAACTTCCTCGCAGGTTTTTTCAAGCAGCGCCTCCAGTTGGTTACGACCGTAGAGACTGGCTACGGTGTCGATGTAGAGTATCTCGTCTGCGCCAGTTTCGGCGTAGTGCTTCGCCATCTCCGCTGGCTTGCCAACTACGCGCAAGCCTTCCATCTGCACGCCCTTGACGACGTTTGCACCCTTGATGTCAAGCCGCGCGATCAGCCTAAGCAGCGACATGCCACGCCTCTCGCAGCGGCATCTCAGAATCCATGATGCGCTTTATTCCATCGCCTAGCGCCTCCTCAACCGTTCTGATCGCGCTCACCATTACGCGGAAGTCGTGCGGCTCTATGCTGCTGGCATGATCTGGCCCGGCAGCGGTGCAGTCCAGTGTCAGGTGCTTCTCAATGACGCTAGCGCCCATTGCGGCCGCAGCGATGGCTACCGTGATGCCGAGCGTATGGTCGGAATAGCCTACCGGCGTCCTGAACGTATCGCGTAGCTCGATCATGGCGCGCAGGTTCACGTCAGCGATTGGGCATGGATATGCCGAGGTACAGTGCAGCAGCGTCAGATCGCCATCCCATAGGATCTGCTCTGCCTGCGCGATCTCCTGCAACGTCGCCATGCCGGTGGAAAGGATGATTGGCAGTCCCGTATCCCGCACTGCTTCTAGGATCGTGGTGCGGGTAATGCAGCCAGAGGCTATCTTCCACCGCTTCAGTAGTTGCCGCAGCAAGATGATTTCCTCGACGCCGAATGGCGTACAGAGGAATTCGATGCCTACTTGCTGGCAGTAGTTGTGCAGGACGACGAATTCCGAGAAGCGCAGTTCCAGGTGCTTGATGCGGGCATCGCCCCATAGTTTGCGGCTGTTGAAGAACTGAAACTTGGCCGCGTCTGCGCCCGCAACCTTGGCAGAGTCGATAAGGCGCTTCGCCTTCTCCACGCTGCCATCGTGGTTAATACCGCACTCGGCGATTACGAAGATGGCCATAGCCTCAGCACTTCCCTAATCCGCTCGCTCGCGCGCCCTTCGCCGCCCCATGGAACCACGCGCCCTCGCTGGCGCTTTCCGATCAGCTTGCACTTCACGCCGCCCGGCTTCAGGAATGGGGCCTCGTAGAAGATGGCGCTGCTATTGCCGATGAATTCCTCACAGTATGAAAGTAGTGTCAGGAATGCATCATGGGAATAGGACGCGGTAGCCGGAATGCGCTCGCTTCCACGGTCAGGATTAGGCGCAATCCATACCGCGTGCCGTCCATTGATGGCGGTGTTAACGGCCTCTAAGTCAACCGTGTCGTCTATCGTTTCTGGCTGATAACTGACGACGACATACGGCTCCGCGATTGGGCGCTCCCTGCGCCAATCGGCGTGCATTATGTAATCCACAGCAGGATTGCCGACAAGATGGACATTGCGATAGCCAAGGCTAACAAGGCGGGCAGTAGATGAAAAGGAAGTAGCAAGATGAATACTAGACATGCGACTGATGCAATCCCGCATAGCGTCGTCATACGAACCTTCCGTGACATCGCCGCCTCCTATATGCGCGATGGGAATGCGCTGTAAGTGCGCTGCGGTCACTGCAGCCAGAATCTCGAAGCGGTCTCCTAGCACTAGGATCATGTCGGGGCGCTCTGTGGTGAAGAATGCGGCTGCATGTCCGTAGGCTTGCTCAAACGAGCATCCCCACAGGTTCAAAATCTGGCCCTTGAAATGTGCGTCCTCCTGCAGCAGCTTCGTCGGATAGTGCAGCAGGCCCAAGTCTGCGCGGCTGCCAGTGACTATGCAGATGTTCATTTGTCGAACTGCCAGGTATGGTCAATGTCTAGGCTGCGTTCCGCTGGCATGTCGTAGTGGTGCGCAGCGTCGAAGGAAAGCATTTGCAGGAAATGTTCTACGTTGCAGACGTAGACCGCGCCATTCCTGAAACTTCCATTGACGTAGCTGACGCACCCCGTATAGCCATTCTCTCCATGCTTCAGGACGGCGATTTCAATGCAGCGGTCAATATCCTCTGGCGTGCGCAGCGGAGAAGTGGGCTGCAGCACCACGGCGTAGTCGTATGCAGGCATCGCATAGAGCGCGTGGACTAGCACGGCCTCAGTCGGAACCTTGTCCGCAGCCAAGAACGCCGGGCGCTCCAGAAAGTATTTCCCAGCGTGGATAGCGATTGCGGCGTCCTCGGTGGAAACGACATAGGCATCCAGATACTTGCTCCCTTCCGCATGCTCTAGCGTCCATTGGATAAGCGGCCTACCCCGAAATAGCGTTATGTTCTTGAACGGTACTCGCCGTGATCCGCCGCGTGCTGGAATCACTCCCAATATCTTTTGCCCGTTCAGCATTGTAAGCCTCCAAGAAGTTGCTCCCTATCCGCATCCTGATCTCGCCGTGCAGCGGGAATCCGTAAGTGCTATCCAGCGAGCGCGGCCAGTCGCCCCAGAACTTGTCTTGCTTGGCAGGCACGTAAACGCCGCCTATCATTTCCACCATTTCATGCACTACGTCAGCGATCTCTTGCGGCGTATTGTCCACTAGTTTGATTTCGGCATTCTCGAATTCCTGCGCCTGCTGGAATTGCCCTGCATCGGCCTTGTGGATTTCCTCAATGCTCATGCGCTTGCCATCCTTTTCGTGGTGCTTCCAGATGGCTATCGACTGCGGGATATAGGTGCGCAGATGCTCTACGGGGGCGAAGTTGACGAAGCACATGGGGCGCTTGAAGGCTTCACACACCGCATCCAGTCCAGTGCTGGAGGTGATGCAGAACGTGCACTTAGCCGCAAGATAGATGCTTAGAAAATCCGTGCGCTTGCCGTTCATAGCGTAGTCAATGATGCGTGGATGCTTGACTGTGAACGGCTTTGCGACCTTCGCGCCCATGCGTACCACGTAGTAGCCGAGTCGCGCGAGCAGCAGCGCGGCATCGCCGTAGGTGTCAATGTCAGAATCCCGGTAACTGTGATACGAAAGGCCGGGGAGATAAGCGCCATCGCGCACGATCAGGCATACCCATTTGTGGCCCATCGGAATGCCGAGGCTTGCCGTGCCGTGCCTGCCGCGCGCTTCTTCATCTGCCGTGAAACTGAAGTGCGGCGGATATTTCTCATTGAGGTTCGCTGGGTCTCTATCCCAAGTAATCGAGCAGGTATCGTGCTTTTCCCATCCCTTGAACATCTTGTTAATCAGCACCATCAGGACGGTAAAGCGCGTCGGGTCTACGGGCAGCACCCTACCGATCATCTTGGCTAGTTGAGCATTGCAGATAGGCCCGTAGTGCGTCCACAGGTGATAGTTGTTATGCAGCCCTGCCGCACGCTCCGAGAGGTACACGTTCGTATTTCCGCACAGATGCCCGATGCGATTGGACACGAAGCCGCCAAACCTGATGTTGACGCCCACCTTGCCTAGCAGCCTGACGATCAGCACGCCAAGCGCGGCGAATGGGACTAGGAGGAGGCGCAGGAGTTTCATGCGGCTTTGCGCTTGTCCCTGTCTCGCATATTGTCGGCGTGCGTTCCTAGATAAAGATGGCTAGGACGGACACAGATTGGATTATCGCAACGATGCAGCACCATCATGCCACCTGGGATTTGGCCGTTCTTAATAAACCAAGATAGACGGTGCGCGGACAGCAAGCGTGGTCTGCACCATACGGCACCGTAGCCCATCTGGCTTTTCGTAGCCCCAGTCCATTCCCAACAATTGGGAGATTTTCTGACGCGTTTCCAGAATAGCTCGCACACTACTTCCAGATTGCGTATTTTAGGTCCTCGCCGTCCCATAGTTCCGGTGATCTCCATTTGTTGATGATTGTTCGTCCTTGGTCATCGGTCAAGTCCATATAATCGAGCGCCATCCGCCAGAATGCATCTGACCATTCCCCGTCAAATTTCTTGACGAGTGCGATCCCCTCTTCGCGCGTAATATGCCCGTCGCGAATCTCGTGCGCAGAGTCAGAGGTCGCGCGTCCAATGCCAAACTTCATAAAAGCCATGTAGTAGTGCAAAAAATCTAGCCCGTCATCGAGCGATGCGTACTTACTCCATGTACCGATCGTGCGCTCTGGATTTGGCTGAAAACCAGTGTGCTCAACGCAATGGTAGAAATTCTCCTGCGGCGTCCACTTGTGGTAGTAGGACATGAAGTGGATTTCGAGCTTGCGCGCTTGCTCATGGATCGGGCCTTGGAACGGGACGAGTTCGGCATCTGATACTCCATGTTCACGCCAGAATTCAGGCGGCTTGCCTGAGAAGTAATGCGTATTGTGGTCGGCTACCTCGCGCGTAGGACGGTAGGCGTTCTTCATGTCGCCGCCATACTCGACTTCCCCGTTCTCGCCGTACATGATTAGCTTGATGCCGTACTTGACCGCCATCTGCAAAGGGAAATTAGTCTGCCCGTAGATGAACGGCAGGAACGGGTCGCCCATGTGCTCGAAGGCCAGGCGCGTGAGCTTGCGCGTGGTCTGCCCGTTCGGCCTGCCCTGCACTACATCAAAGCCGCTTGCTACGAAGGCGTCTAGGTTCTGCCGCCCGATGTCCGTTGCTAGGAGCGGAGCCCACGTCACGCACAGAGGAGTCATGCCGTAGGCGTGCTTCAGCTTGTGGGCGACGAAGCCGCCGTCCTTGCCTCCCGAGACTGGAACGATGACATCGAATACGCCATTGCCGCGCCTAAACCGTTTGCACAGTTCCTCTAGTTCATGCTGGCGGCGTGTCCAGTCTACCGTTTCCTTGTATTCGGCGAACCTGCATGCGCTGCATACACCATCGGCGTCGAAAGTGATGCGAGGCCGCATGGAGGAGATAACACACTTGCGGCAGAACGCTATAGGCACTTGATCCTCTCGATAATCTCGCTAGTTCTGTGCGGAAAAGACTCCGTACAGCGAACCTCGATGCCAAGCCGCTCCAGCAGGTCAGACTCAGGCATTCTCTTGCCCTCGTAATCCCCGCCGCGAGCGTAGACATCTGGCGATACGCGTAGGATCATCTTCTCAGGCCCCGGTCCATCGCAGAGCATGGCATTACTTACGCAGCGCAGCGCCTTGAGCATAGCCAGCCGTTCCTTCTCGTTGTATAGCGGCACGCGCTTGGAAAGAAACTCATCAGGAACCACTGACACCACCAGCCTATCCCCGAACGAGAGCGCATTTTCCAAGTGCCTGATATGCCCCAAGTGCAGCAAGTCGAATACACCGTGGCACAGCACTACTTTCATGCTAGGAAATTGACGTTAGCTGGTGCTGGCGTGATTGGGAACATGACCTTTCCATCCAGGTAGCGATACAGCCAGTCATTGGTTAAGTTCTGCATGCAGTCCGAGGGACAGCGTTTCCTCGGGTCGAATTCGTCTGAGGCGAGATAGCGCATTACTTCCCAGTACCGCTCACCGTGGAACATATCGCGGAAGCGTTCCGTAGTGATATTGCCAACATGGAACGCGCGGTACTTCTCGTTAAAGAGCGGCCCGCACGGTGCGATCAGGCCATTGCCTGACATCTGCAGCGCGAAGGGAGGCCCTAGGCAGCGCGAGTATTGGCGGATGCCCTGGTGTTTGAGTTTGTTCCACTTGACGACGATCTTTGTAGTGTCATCGGACAGAGCCTCGCACTCGCGCAGAATGTCCTCGATAGCTCCGTATGCCTTGTAATCCACATCCAGCACGCCGTCAGGATCGACAGCGCAGTGCTTGATGATGGCGTAGTGCACGCCTAGGTCTTTCGCTAACCGTGCGAATGGCAGCAGTTGATCTGCATCCTTTGGGTCGCAAACAAGGTTCATGTTCACGATGCACGGCCACTTGTTAGCGCAGACTAGCTCAACGGCTGTGCGGATATTGCGGATCACGATGTCGTAGACCGCCTGCTTGAGGCCCATAATCTCGGCATAGCGTTTCTTCTCGCCAGCGGAGAAATTGATGCGCAGGGATATGAGGCGCGGCAGGATTCGTTCTAGCGTGTCCTGTGATAGAGAGATGCCGTTAGTGCCTGCGCCGATAGCAATTCCTAGATCGGTCGCCCTCTCTACCGCCTCGGCATACCACGGAACCATCGTAGACTCGCCGTCCGAGATGTAATTCATAGCGAGTACGCCAATCTCGGCAGAGTCCTCAAGGAACTGCATGGCGTTCTCGCGCGTGATTTCGCCGCCTTCCGAGGCTTGCGCCTGCGCATAGCAGAAATGACAAGCCGCCTGACACTTGCGCGTCCAGGCGATGTCCATGAAGATCGGTGCTACGCGCTCGCCGCGCTCCCAAGCCTCGACGCGCTCTCGGTGATAGCCGATATTGGAGCCATCAAGCGTCATCGCTTGGCCTGCGACTAGCTCTGCGTGTTCATTGAACATTAGAGTTTCTCCCGCTGTTGAATCGTCATCAGCTTCCGGAGCTTGCTATCATCCCCCTGCAAGTCCTTCACAGCGCGCACGTCAAGTTTCGTGAGCGTGCGTAGGGTCAATTCCAGCAGCAAGAGCGCCGGGCCTTGGACGCTGTGCGGGATCGCATCAGGAAAGCGCACGATTACCTGCAGTCCAGATTCAGCCATTTTCCACCACTAGAGTTGAACGTTGACTCGCGAGCGCATCAAGATAGCACGGCATCACATCGTCGGCGTGGTTTAGCTCTACCACGGCCACGTTACGAAGCATGAACTCAAATGCTTCCGTGTAATTGTTCGTATGCTGCGGCCCCGCGTTCAGCGGTTTCTTCGGCCCTACGCGCGTGCGCACGATGACCTTGGGCCTAAAATCGCCCATCTCGCAGAAGCGATCTAGGTGGTTTACTAGCTGATTCATCGCCAGAAGCAGGAAGTCCATGCGAGGATATATGCAGACTGGCAGGCGTCCTTTCAAGGACAGGCCGATGCAGAAGCCTAGCTGGAAGTCCTCGATTACCGGCATCTCTAGCCGCTGCTCCTGCGGCACGCCTTTCAGGCTGTGGTACATCGTCGCTCCATCGTAGGCTACTGACTGCCCGACGAACAGCGTGAGGTTGTCTGCGGCGAGCATCCGCATCGACTCATTTACTTCGCGGTCAAAATCCACGCTGGTCAGGGAGCGGCTGATAGTGTGGGTAGCGGCGAGCATAATTGTATCTGCGCCATTTAGGTGGTTGGAATCTAACGCTTTCTGTACCCCATGTTTTTAGCGTCGGCGTATTGGTTGAAAGTCCGTTATCCTCTATGATGAATGTGATAGGCAAGTCGTATCCGTGGGCAAATTGCTTGGCATCCTGAAATGCCCCTACACTCGCGCACATATCCCCGACGAAGCACCATACGCGCTCTCCGGTGTAGGCTAGGCCGCACGCTATCGGCAGCATTCCTCCCATGATCGCGCTGGACATGAAGCGATGCTCTACGCTGCTGATGAACATGGAGCGCCCCGCTATGATCTGCCGCTTGACCTCGGCTGGCGGGATGCCCTTGAGGAGCGCGTGGTAATGGCTGCGCCATGTGCTAAGGCACCAGTCCGTAGGACGCACGTCGCGGAAGATGTCGATTAGTTGCTGCTCGTTTCCGCCGCTGAGATGCACCGGCGCGTGGATGCGGCCAGCCTCGAATTCTGCGGCGATGTCTGCCTCGAATGCGATCAGGTCAGCGGCCTGCACGTAGCGCCCTCATAAGGCCGTGGCCGATGGCAAGCTGCGCTTCCTCGGCCTGCTGCATGTCCTCGCCGCGCTCGTTGCCGAAGATGCGATAGACCTTCATTCCGAAGAATTCGGCTTCTCTGATGGCGGCAAGGATGTTGGGGGATTTGCCGCTGCCGGATAGTGCGATAAGAAGATCGCCTTTTTCAGCGACAACACGTATCCATCTTGCGACGGCTCCTTCGTATCCGTAGTCGTTGGCAAAAGCGGTGAGGGTACTGGGATCGAAACAGAACGCTGGTATTCCGCTACCGAGTAGATCGTTGCAGATGTGCATGGCGTTGGCATAGGAGCCTCCGTTCCCGATGATAAACACTCTGTTAGCTGCTTTAACGAGCGCGATAAGCGCGCTGTTTTCAAGAGCGGTGGCGCCCATCAATCCACCATTTCCTCTCCAGTGAAGAATGTCGATGCACAAGGGATACCTACCATAAGAACGAAACCGACAATCGCCGCCCAAGGGGAAATCACGAATACGGATGCGACGAGCACCACCGCCCATCCCCCAAAGTATTTCCCGGGATTCCTGCAAGTCCAATCAAGTAGCGTCATTGGTTCTCCTCAGCTCCAATATGCAAATAGTGCAACAGAGCATTTTTAGTTACAGCCTTCCGGTGTCCGATTGTCATGGCCTTCAGCTTCCCCGCAGCGTTCCCGACTCGCAGCAAGTCCTCCATGTCTACGTCCTCGGCAATGCAGGCTGTGACTGCGAAGAAGGCATCCCCTGCGCCCAGTGTGTCCACCACAGGCTCAATGAAGGCAGGAGCGCGAACGCCGCCAGTGCCGATAGCGCCGTGCTTGCCGAGCGTAACCACCACGCGCGGCGAGATGCGGCCTAGTTCCTCTACGCTGCACTCGATAGGCCCGTCCTGGTTCTGTGTCGCTAGCCGTGCCTCTACTTCGTCCATGCACAGGTAGTCCGCGTGCTGGTACTTGGTAGCGAGATTGAAACCGTAGTTGCCGGAATTGGTCTGCACGTTCACGGCCAGAAACCGCGCCTGATGGCATACCTGCTCCACCATCTGCTGAGTCATCATTCCGTGGCCGAAGTCTGTAACGATCACAGCGTCGTAGTCCTCGACGCCGATGAGAAGCGGTTCAGGTAATGCCTGGTTGCCAGAATAGACCTCGAATAGTTTGCGAGTATGCGACTCCTCAATATATCTCTCCTTGCGTACCCGTCGCGCTGACGCTCGATGCACCACAGCGCATAGAGTCTCTGCATGACGCGCCGCAGCGACAACGCCTCCCTGAAACGCCTCGGTGTGCCGATACTCGATGCAGATGATGGCTTCCTTGAGCGGCCTCCCTTGGAGCTTGCCGTAGTGGTAAACATCCTCTATCTCCTCGCCTATGAAAAGGACACGCTTCGTAGCTGCGGCTGCAAGGGCATCCTCTACACTCATTTGAACGCAGGATGCAGGCTCAGGTCAGGGTACTCATACCATCCTTGATCCTCGTTGTGCTTCGGCAGATGGTGCAGCCGCACCAGCAGCGTAGCAGCGATGGACGGGATCATTATGCAGTGATGCCCGATCAGGTCAAACGTATCCTCCAGCGGGTCTACGCCCTCTGTGCGCCCATCGAAGCGCATGCGACGGAACCACGCATCGGCATAGGCGTTGTCATGCAGGATCGCGCCGCCCTGCTCTGCGCCTAGAATCTTCGCTGCGGCGAAGCTCACGCATTGAAACTGTCCAAGAACGTACATGCCGGAAGTGAAGCGACGGGCGCAGTCCCATACTGGTAGCGGCTTGAGTTGATAAGCTCCGCGCCACTCCTCGTCGCGCCAAGCTACGCGAGCGCCAGCTTGAATAATCGCGCATGGAACGCTCACATATGTACGTTGAGGAATTTCAACGAATTCATCATCGAATTCGCAGTAAGGCTCGTGCTCATGGTCCTTAAAATGGCACTGCACCGCCAGCAGCAGCGCCGCCGTGCCTGAGTTGACCGCACAAGCGAACGGCGCTCCGGTATAGGCGCAGAGCGCAGCCTCGAAATCAGCAATGATTTTGTAGGGGGACAATCTCTAGTCTCCTCGCCTTGACTAGCGACCATGCAGGAATCTTGCAGCCCGGTGCGATGCCGACGCCTACGCCGACCAGCGTTCCTTCGCCTATCTCGACGTGCCCGCACAAATGCGCGCCCGGCGCGATGTGGGCGTAGTCACCGATTACGCAGGAGTGGTCAACAGTGCAACCAGTGTTCAGAATTACGTGCTCGCCAATGCGAGCGGCAGTTTGCACGATGACACCGGCCATGATGACGGTTCCAGCGCCTATTGCCGCAGATGGACTTACGACAGCAGATGGATGGATCAAGATCGCGTGACGATAGCCCTGTAGCGCCTCTGCCTCGCGCTTGCGTGCTGCATTGTCGCCAATAGCCACGAACGCGCCCTCTATTCGTCCTGCCGCCATTTCACGAATGACACTGGCATGCCCGCCGTCCCCGATGATGTTCACAGTACCCTCGTTACCGTCAACTCGCTTCCGTCCTCGTTCCAGCATCCCCATCGCGTCCAGCGCGAAATCGGCCGTCCAGCCCACGTCGGCAAGTCAC
>Ga0210377_10003351_pt1 | contig 13812 bp, 17 predicted proteins | sample PLM4_65_b1redo_FD_155480 | JGI IMG/M metagenome (GOLD analysis project Ga0210377, IMG submission 155480) | Groundwater sediment microbial communities from an aquifer in East River, Colorado, USA - PLM4_65_b1 redo | ecosystem: Environmental > Terrestrial > Soil > Riparian zone | place: USA: East...
TCGGATGTGCAAGGGCCGCTGTATTCAGGTCCGCTACCTCGTCCGGGCTGATAAAGCCATCCTCCTGCATCTTCTTGTAACGCTCAGGTGTCATCAATTCCTGCGCGGCCATGCCGAGCGTTTGCAGGCGCGTGCGAATATCAGGTAACGCCTCTCCCTCGATCTGAGCCCGCGCTAATGGCCCCGTTTTTTCCGATAACAACACCTCTTTGGCCTTCTTAATGCCGCCAAGCTGAAGTGCATCTCGGATGATTGAGCTTTTTTCTGCGTACTTCATCACCAACTTCCCGTACTCCGGGTCATCCGCCAAGGATTTCAGGAGTTCGCCGGAACCGGGCTGGAAGCCCTCCAAGACCTTTGCTTGAAGCGCGACATACTTTTCCCTGTCGGTCCCGGAAAGTTTGTCTGCATTCTCGAATGTCTTGTTGGTGATGTCGGAAAAGGTTTCCAATTCCTTGAGATCGCGTGTGCGCTTATCGACCTTCTCCTTCTGCATCTTCTCGAATTCGCTCAACTGACCACGCTTTGCAGCAGCGAACTCATTGAAGGGCAGCATGAGCCTGCCCATCGTGGAACGGCTCTGCAGGAATTGGTCGCGATCGCTCAGTGGAGCGGATGCTTGGCGCCCTGACGGATCAGGTGGCACAAAGCGGTCCTCTACCGGGGCTGGACCTTGAATCCCGATGCCGCCTTGGTCAAGCAATGGAGAGGCCAGCGGGGCTCCACCGGAGTCTGAGTACAGATAATCGTCGTCGTAGTTAGCCATTATAATCTCGCGTAATCCACGCCCTTGTATCCGCTACGGTGAGTGAACACAGCTTCAGGCTTCACCTTCTCAACGTCCTGTGCCATCACACCCAGACGTAGTGGGTCACTGTCATCCTCCCACTTGTAGCGATATACGTGAAGGTCAATACCGCTGTCGGTCTTGGCGACAACACCGTAGTCACGCTTCAACCTGCGATCAGACATTCCCCCCATGATGCTTCCTATTCCTTGCATCATGTTGCCTGCCGCGTTCATGCGTGCGCTCGGGTCGAACCCGGTTTGGTACTGAGTGTTGCTACGAGCACCAGTCAGGCTATGCAGTGAACTAGCCCCCACGCCAGCACCAAGACCGGCCAATCCGATACCGGAACCAGAAGCCTGCCCGGTAAGAGCAAGACGGTTCATCTGAGCCCGGGCTCTCAGGTCGGCCTGGAACTGCGCCGCGTTCTGGGCAACTCCCTGCTGGTTGAGGTTAATTCCGGATTGAAGGCTCTGCACCGCTAGGGGATAGTTCAACGCAGCCTGTGCTTGGGAAGCACGCAGGTTCTTGATGAGCGATGCCTTCTGGTCCTGACCAGATTGGGCGAGGTATCCAGCCTCGTTCATGATGGGAGAGTCTGTCAGTCTCAGGCCCCTGGAATTGGCAAGCTCATCGGATATGAGTCCGATACCGCGTTGGGTCGAGATGTCGATGTCAGCAGATCCAGCCTCGATCCCCAGGTCGGTCGCTTCCTTGATCCTCGCCAGTTGCTCAGGGGTAGCAGCACCACCACGCCGCAGTTCTTCCAACTGCATCTGCATCAACTCGTCCTGCATCGGCCCGAGTCTCTGGCTCCGCTCAAAATCACTCTTGGCGGCTGTGGCCCTTTGCTCCGGGGTTATCGCGGCATCCAGAGCCGCGGTTTCCACACCCTGCCTGCGAAGGTCAGCTATTGAGAGGTCAAGCAGTTCCTTCTGGAACGGCGCCATCGCATCGACATTGGCAAGCTGCTTCTTCGCCAATTCGGTATTTATTTTGATAAGCTCCAGTTCCTCAGCGCTCGGAGGAGCCGCCGTGTTGATAGTGGTTTTCCTGGACTCACCACTACCGAACAATGCTTTAGTTGTTCCGCTTCCCATATCAGACCTTTAGCCGTTTCATGAACAATGTCCGCTCGCACATGCGAACCACGTTCAGTTTCTCCACCACGTTCTCGAACTTGTCGTTTCCGAAGTCCACGTTACAGGCTACGTACGACGCCCCACCATGGTACGCCGTTGCGATGCCCTGCTGAATCAACTTCCTGATGGCAATAGCCCGGAGCTTGAAGGAAACCTTCGGCCTCACGCACAGCATCTCGCAGTAGGCAATCGGCTTCGAGGGCATGACCTGCAAAACCCCTATCACGTCGTCATCGCATGTCGCCAGAAGCCAATGCGGAAACACCTTCGACCAGTCCATTCCCGGTAGCTCGATACCGTTTTCCTTCTAGACTTCGGCAATCAACGGACCGGTTTCATCAAGCGCAAGGCGTATCTTTACCTTCTCGCGCATGATGACTGCGCGGGTGCGCTTGGATACAGGAGTATTAAGTACTTGCTCAATCATAGGCCAAATCGCGATCTCATCGCAGCCCAGATAGAATCCATATTCGCTTTCGTCAAAGCAGTTCCTTCCCAAACACCGATGCACGCAATCCTTTGCCCAGCAGAGTCCGGGGACACCAACCATCCGATCCTTGCGGTGCGTGTTGCAGCCGCCGCAGAAGGAGTCGTATAGGTAGACGTGAAAGTGTCCGATGCAGCCACTTGGTTGTAGGCTCCATCAAGATACAAGAATCCTCCCGCAGCACCAGTCGCTTCGTTCAAACTGCAGGAAGCCATGTGCCACGCCGTATCTGCAGGATCAGTAGCGCCGGTTACCGACAAAGCGAATCCAGGAACACCATTGGGAACATTTAGGTTGAAGGTTCCGCCTCCGCTGGCTTGGTGAGAAAAATTGATTCCAATCTCAGTGTTGTCCTGAGCGGTCGTAAAAAAAGCGGATTGATCCAAATCAGCGTCTTGATAATAGAACGCCACAATGCTGAAAATCGCATTGTTCTTGTGCAGGTTGTCCATCCATGATTCGTTAGTTGTGTCGTACTGAAAGAAATCTCCGCCATCGTACGAGAAGTATTCGTTTTTCGTAACCGAACCAGAAACTCCATTGAATGTCGGATCATCGGTAGATGCGTTGATATCTGCTCCTCGGAAGAAGTCGTAGCCACCCCCGGAAGTATCCAGCCAGCTCTGACCGCTCACGTAACCACTGATGTCACCAGAATCAAGGCACAGTTTTAGATTGGTCGTCAGTCCTAGGTTGACCAGCACGTTCTTAAGCGTTGGAAACGTGCTCGCGCTGAACATCATCTGTTGTGGCATCAGGAAAGCCCCGTTCCGCTTATGACCCACGACGTTGACGCGATCTTGAGCGCCGTGGCGATTCCATTTGCAGCCAACGTCCTGCTTCCCGTCGAGCCAGATCCAGCCAGTGTCATGGTGTCTGACGTGATGGCAATCGTCACTGTGTTGATCTGGTTGACAAACGTAATCATCGCTCCAATCGGGAAAGCCACACTCGCGTTCGCCGGTATCGTGAAGGTGCGAGGATTGTTGTCAGCAGTCGGATGCAGGACGTGCTTGTTCGCATCTGAAGCAATGAGTTCGTAGGCCGCGCTCTGGCTATTCTGCGGACAGATTGAGCCAGCTAAAGTGATTGTTCCGGTTGCCGCCCCAATCGCAGTCGTAGTCGCTGCACCGAATGCGTTTACCGTTGTCGCAGTAGCATTCAGGAGGTTGAACGTTGTCGCTGTCGTCGTGAAGTCTCCACCGTCAACCCGAAGGTCTCCGTCAAACCGTACATTCCCTGCGTCTACCCAAATCGTCCATGCGTTAGTGATCGTCTCGTTCGTTCCGGCAGTAGGAGCCCCGGCGATGTACCAAGTAGCAGCATCCGTCGTAACAACACTCGCGTTCGTTGCTGCCAACGTAGGCGCGGCAATGCTGTAGAACACAGCCGCAGCCGCAGTCCCGGAACCAGCCGTATTCGAGTCCGTGAATGTCTGCGCGGAGAACCGCTCAACCGAGCCGCCCGTACCAGGCGTCCCGGTCTTGGCCCCACTGGTGAAGTTCCAGGAGATAGCCGCAGTCGAGGCAACCGTAGTTGCAGCCGCAGCATCAAGCGTGATGGTCACGCCATCAAAATCGAAAGCGCCAGTTACAGGAGAAATTAGACTGACGGGATTGTTCAGAATGTTGTTGAACTCATTGTTGAGATCATCCGCCGTCAACGTTTCAGCGATCCATACCTTTACCCGAGCGAGTGCGATGACTAGGCCCTCCTATACTTTGCCGCATAGTTTGCGGCTTTCTCTAACCAATCAGGAATTCGATCTACGGCTATCATTCCTTGATTGCATGGGTGACAAATCAATCCACGAATAACGCCAGAAACATGATCGTGGTCAACGTCTAGGTATCCCTTATTCCTTTTAGACGAAACCGGAGGACTCGAACAAATGGCGCATACTCCATTCTGTTCACTCAACATTCGCTCGTAGTCGTCAAGATGAATTCCGTACTTGTGAAACAAGTTGTACGATTTGCTTCTCTTGTGAATGATGTGCTCACCAAGTTTTTCCTTGATACGAGCCTTATATGCGCGCTCTATTCCAAGAAAATGATCTCTGTTCGCAGCTCGCCTGTCATTCATCCACTTACCATTTCTTTCCCTGTGGCACTCAATACAGTGCTGATTTGCTGTGTAGCGCGGACTTACATGACCGTTCTTACATGGCTTTCCGCTAGAGTATTGCTGTGCGCCGACTTTCCTTGCCTCCATATAGGTTGATAGATGGGCCATTACAGATTCTCCGTTGAAATCGCGCCGGGCGTTATGACCGTGGTGATGGAGTGAATCTCAATATCCTGATCGACCGCGGCTTGCCGAATGTCGTATTGGACCGATCTAAATTCTCCGCCTTGGTCAAGCTCCATGTAGCGATCAAGAAACGCAGCACCGCCCAGCACATCAGTATCGAGCTCGAAGGCATCCAGAATGGCACCTCCACCCTGAGTGAAGGTCGTCGATTGCCGGGCAGCACCTTCCCGTTTCCAGCCGAAGGTCGGGCTGTATGCCCCCTTCGGAGCGATGCCAACTGCCGCGGCGCTGATAGTTTTCATCAACATCTGGTTCCCGTAATTCATGAACGGGGTCGTAATGAGGAACGAGAACGCAGTCGCGCCATCAATGGAGCGGTTGGCGATGTTGATTTTTCTCACGTAGCCGTCGTTTCCTCCTGCAAGTACACGCTTGATACCGCCGGTATCCACGAACTGACCGAGGCTTCCCATCGCATAAGCGGGAATCCTCGACCAGCGGATGACTTCGGGAGCCGAGCGATAGTCCATCGCCAGCACCACGTTGTTCGTGGAATTCGCGTCAATGGAGAGCGTGATGTAAACCACGCCGATCATCGGGTCGGTTGTCGCTGAGATGTAGCGCAAGCGGTTGTAGTTGAGATGAGTCCTGATCCAGCCGTTGATCGGCTTGGAAAGTGAAGCACCGAAGAAGTCTCCGTAGGCTGCGGTAGCCGCAAGCGAGTGAACCGTTCCGTACTGGGAAACGAATCCGATGTCATCCGCAAACCGGAAGATGGCGTTGTTCCAGCAAGCACCGATACCGGAGACGAATGGCTTTCTGGCGAAGCCGTCAGAACCAGTAGGAGAACTCCCGGTTATCCGGTGGATACTCCCTTTGTTCGGTCCCTTGAACACGAACAATTCGTCCTTGTGGGAGACGATCCCGGTAATCACGTCGCCATCATTCGGGTCGATGTCAATCGAACCCCCCGTGGTCGTCCAGTCCTCCGGGTCGGTATTCGAGGAGTAGTAGAGCCTTGAGGGTGCCGTGTACACGCCGGCCGCCCACAGCCTGTTCTTGTGGGTGCAAGAGAACGAGAATCTTGGAGGAGTACCAGCCAGGTTCTGCGCTGTCGTCTGGTCCCAAGAGAGCGGTACGTCAACGGTCGAGTCGGATGAGAAGATGAGCAGATCATCGAAGGTCGAGTACGAGGGCACCTTCCCGGATTCAAGCCCGGATCCGATGGTAGTAGCAAATGTTCCATCATCATTGTCCGCAAGAGCTACCGTGCCAGCGTGCAGAACCCGGCGCCTTGCCGGTGAACCGCCAGTTCCTTGCCGCCAGTAGTCGTACACGCCAGTCACCACGGCACCGGAGGCCACGGCGGATGAATTCACCTTGGTCGTTCCGCCAATCTCATGCGGCCCGCCATCCAACTCGAACAGGCAATCCTGAGCATCCACCAGATAGGGGATCACCACCTTTCCAGATTGATCGGGAGCCACGTCCACAGTCGGCCCGAAGTCGGTCGCCCAGCCACCGCCAAAGTAGTGCTTGATTACCTGTGTCTCGTTGAACATCAGTCCTGCCCGATGTAGTCAGTGAGGGTCATGTAATTGCGTCATATACCGGGATATATCCAAGAGACACACCGGTTTGGTCAAACACCTGTATCTTTTTGGTAACAGTTCCCGGAGTTGTTGCTGCTGCGGAATTGCCCACGCCGAGCTTGGATAGTCCCATAACACCGGATACGGGTTCCGCAGTGAAATTCGCATTGGAAGCATCATCTCCGATTCTTATTTGTGGATAGGAGCCGCCCGAAACGTTTTTCTCTATGAAATTGTTTGCGTTTCCGTTATTCGTGATCGTCAAGCCTGATGCGAACTGGTTTGAACTGTCTATTGAGCATAGTGAAGTCCCAGCCGCAAGAGTTATATTGGCAAGCGATCCGAATATATTTGACGTAAAAACGGTGCTCGGAAGCTCCACCGTCACCACGTTCAAAATCCGGTTTCCTACGATAGCGGACGACCCGCTACCCGCCGGTCCCGTCCCGGAATCAACGGTCAATTTTCCGAATTGACAACCGACAATTGAAATGCCTCCCGTATCTATCGATAGAATCCCGCCAGTATTCTGGCTTGAATAAACGCCGATTAGATTATGATAAAGAGTTGCCGTCCCGGAAACTCCAAGTTCGATGTCGTAACCAGCGGCGGTGGCGTCGGCAGTTTGATAGACCCCGCCTTTTCCAGTCCCCCTGATCTGGAAATGCCCTCCAGTGGCTTTAACCGCTCTCGCATAGGCTTGCTGCGAGAAGCAATTTATCATTCCGCAGTTATTGCCGCTGAAAGTGACATTATCTCCAGTGAAAACTGGAGTTGCGGCATCCCCGGTAAACCCTAGGTTGTGACACTCTACAAAACCTCCCGTGGAGGTCAGGATTACTCCGTTTGCGTTCTTTCTAAGACGGGCATTTCCAAGCCCTATGAATTGTTGGAAGTTTGTGCTTTGCGTCAGTCCGGAGCATTGGTAGGTTCCAGAAGGGAAGATAATGCTCGTTTCGCCTGTATCAATCGCGGTTTGAATTGCCGCCGTGTCATCCGTCACCCCATCCCCGACAGCGCCCTTGTCAATGACGCTGATGATTCCGAATCTCTCGTCAAAGACCTTCCACGCAATGCTTTTGACTTCAGCGAAGTTAGTAGCCACGGTTCACGATCCTGTACGTGCTCGTGCTATCGGGAGTGGTCGTCCAAGCGCCTGAGACGGTCAATTCCTTCGTCGTCCCGTTGTAAGCCGTCCCTCTCTGGTGATCCTGCCCGGACCCGGTTCCCCCAGTGATCTGGCAACTCATCCCTACATAGGCATCGTCCGTGCTTGAGGCGGTGGAAGCGAGGACGATGGCCCCTGCTGAGGCAGACTGCGCCGTGCCGCTGTCAACAATATCGGTGATGCCTGCAGCGTCGTTCACGAACAGGAACTTGCCACCGGCAATACCACCACTCCCACGCACCACATCCCGGTAGATCGGAATACGGCGGTTGCGGTCGTGGTCCCGGTGACTGACTTTGTTGCGGTTCATCGCCACGGCCTCCGGGCTCTGTCAGCGTAGTGAGCAATTCTCGGACGAAACTGTGGACGGTTCGCCCCAACGTCGGAATCAGCCATGACCCGCAGCATGATGTCCGTGTACTCAGACTTCGCTTCCTGGCTCCGGGTGTCGTCCTTCCTATCCCGATACCAAGCTGCCAGCGCGTGATAGAAGATGGCGTGCCGGTATCTGAGGGGCACGATGGGTTCATCCGTGTCAGCGGAGAGGTTCGCTGCAGCCACTCCCGCTGAACTTACTGCAAGATTCCCGGTGATGTAGGTGTAGGGGATCGTCATCGCAATCGAGGAGGGCTGGTAGAACTTCACCCGGCGTATAGGGGCAGTACTCCCGGAAGGCGCGGCGTCCACGATGCAGGCCACTCGCGGGCGCCCGATCGTGATGTTGTTCGGGTAACGCCTGCGAAACTCGGTTCTGCCGATCAAATCAATCGAGCATTCCTCGGAGAAGGTCTGCACGTCAACCGGCCGCAGGAAGTCACTGGCAAGGGCGTACTCGTCCTCGAAATAGATGTAGGTTCCATCCGTCACGGTATCCTCGGTGAACTTGGAGCTCAGGGTGATGGTCCCGGCTCCGCCAACCGAGTCCACTACATACGGAATCCGGCTGCCACCAATCAGCACCTTGCCGTTCGCCCGGGCATTTGCGATTGAGAAAGCATCCGTAGTCGTCCAGAGCGTCGAGGTGCCGCTCAGGGTCGTGGAGCCCTTGGTCGCAGTCACCGTTCCGGTGGTGTAGGAAGCCCGGACGATCAACCGGGCATTACGCTCCGCCCACGGGAATTTGTAGTCCGTCCCCAAGTGCATGTCGTGGAGAGCGGTATTGATTAGTCTTTTAGAAATCGTGTCAGAAGCCGTGACGCCAGACGGAATCCGTACGGCGGTCGTGAGACCCGTTATCAAATCAAGGAACGTCGTGAACTGCTGGCTGGTACTCAACTTTGCGGCTCCTCATGCCGGGCCGCACGAAACGGCCCGCTTATCCAATCCTCTCGACTGCGGCGAGCCCCGCTCCACCCGCACCAGAAGTTGATGGCCCGGTAAGGCTTGATCCAGTACCGCCTGAGCCACCGCCAAAGATAGGAGTTGCGCTGCTCACTGTGGCACCAGCCCTACCACCACCCCCGCTACCGCCCAATGGGCCGGGTATCCCGCTGTTAATCGCACCGCCAGTCCCAGAACCAGGTCCAGATGGGATGCTGGTTGTCGCTGATGCGAGACTCCCACCGCCACTGAGGGCACGGAACGGATCAGTCAGCGACTCAAATCCCGGCCCGACCGTGCTGGTAGAGGTGGTTGTCCGAAATATCCCATCAATGCTCGACATCGAAGCAATGAGGAGCCGATTGACTCCTCCTGCGTTCGTTGTCGTGGACGCGGCTGCAGCCCCAGCTCCACCAGTGCCGCCACCGCCTCCGTGCGAGGTCGTGCCAGTCGCGGCACCCCCGGCAAAGGTTATGGACCCTCCACCACCTCCACCAGCTACGGTAGTGCTACACGCACCACCGGCCCCACCAGTGCCGTAGGGGCTTCCAGAACCTCCACCACCGCCACCACCGGCATTGTTCGTGGTGTGGGTGCCAGCCCCGCCAGCCCCGCCGGTTGCATTGACAAGATTTCCGCCAGAACCAGAACCACCGACCCCACCAACTACGGTCGAAGCATTTGTGACATTGAACAAACCGCGCCCACCACCGCCTGCGCTGAGTATCGTTCCGCCAGCCCACGCAATAGTCGTGACGCCACCAACATTGCCGTTGGCACCCGTACCGCTTACGCTCGATGCGACAGAAGCCCCGCCAGCCCCGATCGTGATATCGAGTACCGTGTCCTTGGTTAGATAGATCTCAGACTCAACATAGGCACCCCCGCCACCACCAGAGGATGTGCCCCCCGTGGTCGTGGTGAAGATTGCTCCGCCGCTACCCCCGGCTCCAAGGGCAGACAGGCGATACCACCCAGATGCCGGAATGGTGTAACTGGCAGTTGCCGGGAAGAAAAGCGCAACGCCTTTGCGAGCCCTGATCGAAGCCAAGGCTGACTCGACCAGAGTTACCGGGAGGCTCATGAGAGCCCCTTAGACCGGGTACTCAGCCCAGCATACTTGACAGAACGACGCAACGGTATTGGCCCGCATCTGGCACAAAGCAACCAGAGAATCGGGCGCGAGAATCAACTTGCCGTTGAAATTGTGCGTCAAGTCGGCCATGCCGGTAGAAGTCACCGCGCCGTACCCGCCAAGCGGCCACACTCCGATATACGGAGCGGTCGCAACACCCGGAATCTGCGCGTTCGTCAGGGTAGCGGCTGCTGCCACCGTGACCGAGGACGATCCACCCAATCCAGCGGGCAGTGATGGACACAGCGTTCCCACACCAGTCGGGATGCCGCCTGAAGAAGCGAGATTCCTCTGCACCAAGAGCGAGTGAACGCCGGCGACGGTAGTTGCGTTGTCGGCCATCAGGAAGATACTGATGAGCTCCACATTCTTGCCGGACGCTGCAGGATTCCAAAGCGTGAACGTCGAAGCAAGCGTTGCCGCAGCTACCGGAACAACAACGCCGGCAATGACGGTAGAGGCGAAAAATACCTGGCCCCTTGAGGACGCTTCGTAATAATCGCCGTGGAGACCAGACATAATCTGGTCGCCATTCCTTCCACCTCTGGCCTTGATGGCAACGCCATCGGAACTGTCCTGATTGCCTACTAGGACTTCGTTAAACATGATCTATCCTTTCCTCTATGTAATTGAATCAGCGATGTCCTGGCGCATTTTCGACAGGCTATCGGTCGTTTCGTACGCGTTGTGCAGCAAAAGCGAGATCACTTGAAGCTCGATGAGTATTCGCATATCCAGTGTTCCAGCCGCACGGTTCTTCGTGCTCGGCTCGGCCTGCTCAGATTGCGAACTGCCCTTGATCGCATAGACCGTATCGTGGCTCATGCCGCCTGCTTCGCCGCCTTCGCTGCACGGGCATCAGCCAAACGCTTCACCAGCGCAGCCTTCTGTTCATCAGTCCACGGCTTGCGCTTCCTTTTACCAGCGTGATGTCCTTTGCCGCCGGTCATAGAATTGCCGTGAGCCAGTCTCTTTTCAGCACCCAGCTTTCCAGCCGCGCTCTGCACCGGGTCGGGTTCGAGCCCAATGCCTTCGACGGCTTCCTTGACCTTGGCTCTCGTCGCATTGTCGAGACTCGCAAGTTGCGAGCGGATCTCAGGGGAAAGCATGTCCAGCAGAGCAAGTTGCTCGTTGCTGAACGTCACCCCGCGACCGGCGTCCACGTTCGGCAGGAAGATTTGCTTGCCCGGTATGAAGGCGTTGTCCATGCTGAGAGTGGACTGCCTCGGACGATGCCGTTCAAGGTTCGCTGCATCCGTGTCATTGGAACCCGCGGTGAGGCGCAGCATGATGTGCTTCCACTCAGCAATCCGGGTTTTGTTCCGCTTCTCCCATGCCATGTGGTTGTCCACCGCACCCGGAGGCGCCTTCCGCATTTCCTCCTGCGAGCACATACCCGGGAGAATCTGCTCAAGCAGTTCCTTCGCCCGGGAAACCATCTTCCCTTCCTCGCCGGGTTCGGGAGGACGGGGAACCTGCGTCTCGAAGGTCTGCTTTGCCCGCCTCAACTGGCGCTGGACTTCAGCCTTGTCCTCGATGTGTTTGTTCGAGAGCTTCGCCTCAAGACTCTTGATCTCGTCCTTCGCTCTCGTAACCTGGTCAGGGCGAAGCAGCGGCTTGGTATCGAATTGCGTGGTCTGTTCCATCCTTACTCCTTACGAGATGGTGGTGTTCAGGGTGCCGCCGGTGCCGCCGCCGACCGTGGAGATGTAGTTGGTGCCGAGCTCGCAGAACGTCGTGGTAGCCATGTCCGTGATGCCGGCTGCGCCAGGTGAAACACCGAAGATATTGCGCTCGAAAAGCAGCGCCTTGGCTGCGGCGACTCCGGTGCCTGAGAAGCCCTTGGTCATCGCGGTTCCGGTGCATTGCCAGGTGTTGTCGCGGAAGATGCCAGTCAGCGCCGCTCCGCCCTGCACCGCAATCGCCCAAGAGCCAGTGGTCACGACGATGGTGCATTTGTCCATGAGGAAATCGACGCAGGCCGTGCAGTCAACCGCCGGACCCTGAGCGCCGATAGTGTTCATGAATACGCAGTTGATGAAGCTGCAGTACGCCCCGGCCGCGCCGGAAAAGACAACTCCTTTGGTCGAAGTGCTCGCCGCGGCGCTCAAGGTAATCGCGCAGTCGATAAAGGTGTTGCGTGGCGTGGCGATGCAAGTCATGAACGTACGCGCCGTCACCGGGATCATGTTGATGCCGACGAAGGTGCAGTCGGCAGCGGTGTTCGTGACTGCGGTGCCGGCCAAGGTCGAAGTCCAGTTGACCTTGGTGGCAATAGCGTTCTGGCGCACGTTCGGCGAGATGCGCGTGAGCGGATGCGCGCCAACGAAGGTGAGCCCGGCCTTGTTCAATGTGACCGTCACGGAATCGCTGTGCGAGCCAGGCAACATCATGATGACATCGCCAACGTCAGCGGTGGCAAGCACGATTGCCCTGTTCACTGAGCGCAGCGCGCGCTCCGGCGATAGGCCGTCATTGCCATCGCTCGCGGGGTAGGATTTTCCGCCGACGGTGTAACTGTCAGCAGGAGAAACCCAGAATACGTCTCCGGTGGTTTGGGGAACGTCGCCCCACAATGTCCCGTAACGAGTCAAAAATCCCATGCTTCACTCCTTCGCCACGATTGCCATGTACCCGTCCGCTCGCGCAGCCCCGAGCCGGGACGAATGGTTGGACTAGACGCCCACCTTCTTGACGTAGAACTCACCCTTCCAGCCCTTCTTCGGCTGGCCGGCGGAACGATCCTTCGATTGCGTCTGACCCGGAACCCCTGGCCAGTTCACCGTTTTCTCCGACACCGAGCCGGAAGGCGCCGATCCTTTAGCGCCCTCCTTGTGCCCGCCGCCGCTGGTATCGTTCGGGCCGTGCATTGAATTCCATCTTGGGTTCGGCATCAGGACACCTGCGAACCAATGACCCAACGCCAATTGGTGTAGGTGTTGGCCCACCGGCCATAGACCCGCCACTTGGCGATCAGGGTGTCGAAGTCCTCGATCATCGCGAACTCCGGAGAGAGGCGATCCGACCAGAACACGTACATCTTCCGAAGCCTGCCGTCGCACATGAACCAGTTGTTCGTGTCGTTCATGTACTGGCACTCGTATCCGGTGTACTTGCCCTTGTGGACGTTCGGGTTGTTGGTCGCGACATCCACCTTCCCGGATGCTTGCATGATCTCGTAGGCGACTTCGTAGAGATCAGTCGGATACCAGAGTTCGTCCGGCACCACGTCCAGCTTCTCCGCTTGGTCGCCGCGGAATCCACGCATCTGAATCCGGGCTGCGGCAACGGCTACCGCCGTCAGTGAAGCCGTGGTCAGGTTGTCGAAACCCGAAGCAGTCGATGCCCCGGAATTCGTGGTGTGCGAGTTCGAGCACAGCGCCACGTTCTCCGAGTGACTGTAGAAGTAGGAGTCCACCGAGAAGGCGTTGTTGAACAGCCGGAAGGCGTGTTGCTCCCGGGTTCTGTCGGTCGCCGTCCGCAGGGACTTCGGCTTCTGGTCCATGATGTTGTACTGCTCGTCGTCAAAGAGCTTGCGCTGGACCTGGAAGCCCCCGGCAAATTCCACCGGGGTCATGGTCACGTCGTAGCCCTGACTTGAGGACGAGTAGGGAACGGTGCCGGTAAACTCCTCGATGTCGGGGAGAGTTCCGATCTCGCTCCACGTCATGTTGTTGCGCCCATTCGTCGGGACCGTCGTGTAGATGGTCCCGACCATTGATGGGATTTGCGGCTTCTCCTCGGAAAAAATCTTCTGGAACCGCGGATCGAGAAGGTCTCCGAAATTTGCTGATACATGCGGGGTTGCCATGAGTGGTCTCCTTGATCCCGATTACGTGATGGTCGCGCCGAACAGATGGTCGGCAAACTGGATGTAGGCGTAGCTGTTTGTCGTCCCCCGGTTGCTGGAATCGTTCAGCAGCATTTC
>Ga0210377_10003352_pt1 | contig 13805 bp, 14 predicted proteins | sample PLM4_65_b1redo_FD_155480 | JGI IMG/M metagenome (GOLD analysis project Ga0210377, IMG submission 155480) | Groundwater sediment microbial communities from an aquifer in East River, Colorado, USA - PLM4_65_b1 redo | ecosystem: Environmental > Terrestrial > Soil > Riparian zone | place: USA: East...
GAGATCTTGCGAAGCTAAATTGCGCCGGCGGCGGAGAAATCCGCCGCCGGTTGCATTTGCCCGCTTGCATTTCGGTGTGGCGCATCTCCACGTTAGTCCTCTGGGTAAGGGAGACGCCTCATGTCGACTGTCCGCCTCGGCTTCGTGGCCGCCGCTGCTATCTGCTTCTCGGCATGCTCCGGAGGCGGCTCGCCGCTTGACAACGATCTGACTCTTCTCGGTACAGAGCCGTTCTGGGCGATGCAGATCTCGAAGGAAGCCAAGACGGCGACCTTCAGCCGTCCGAGCTCCAGCGACATGAACGCCGGCTATCCCGTCCAAACCAAGGGCGAGGGCGGCGCCATCGTACTCACCTCGCAATCGCCCGAAGGCGACATCGTGATGACGCTTAGCAAGAAGAAGTGCCTGGATGGCATGTCCGACCGCGAATATCCGTGGGAGGCCACCGTCCTCTTCAACGGCCAGACCCTGAAGGGCTGCGCCGGCCCGCCGCAACACGGCGAGGGCTAAGCCCGCGGGTGCGACTCGGAGTGGATCTTCATCAGGCGGGCGGCGTCGACGCCGGTGTAGATTTGAGTCGTCGACAGGCTGGCATGCCCCAGCAGCGCCTGGATCGAGCGCAGGTCTCCGCCATTCGCCAGCAGGTGCGTCGCAAACGAGTGACGCAGGGCGTGCGGCGTCGCGGTCTCAGGCAGGCCAAGCCGGTGACGCAGGCTTTCCATCAGGCGCTGGACCAGCCTCGGATTGAGCGGGCCGCCTTTCAAGCCGCGGAAGATCGGCTCGTCCGGCGCGGCGGGGTAGGGGCAAAGCTTCACATACGCATTGATCGCCTCGCGCACTGGCGTGATCAGCGGCACGAGGCGGACCTTGCGGCCCTTGCCGAGCACACGCAGGGACTGCGGCGCGGGAACATCGCGCCCCGCGAGCGCCAGCGCCTCCGACAGACGAAGCCCAGCGCCATAGAGCAGCGTGAGGATAGCAGCGTCGCGCGCCAGCACCCATTCAGGCGTGTCCAGGACATCGTTACCTTCGCCGGCCATTTCGATGGTCTTTGGCGCCAGCGACTCAGGCAGAGGCCGGGGCAGGCGATGCGGACGGCGCGGTGATTCAAACATCATCGCCCGGGCATTGGCGCTGTCGAGCCGGCGGTCGAGGAATTTGAAGAAAGCGCGCAGGCTGGAAGCGGCGCGCGCGCGCGAGGAAGCCGCGAGATTGTCCTGGCTTCTCCGCTTGGCGAGCCAGGCGATGACATCGTGGCGCGACAGGCGCGCAAGATCGGAGACATGAGGCTCCTGACCGAGATGTTCGACCAGGAAGGCGATGAAGTTGGCGATGTCGCGCTGATAGGCTTCGATCGTCTTTTCCGACGCGCGGCGCTCGGTCTCCAGCCAGACCGTGAACTCCTGCAATGCCTCTGTCGCGGTGCGCGCCTTGCTCATGGCGCCAGCATCGCGACTGGGCCTTAAGACCATGTTTCTGACGCCGTGTTCCCAGCAAATTCAAGCCGCTGATGTGAGTTGAACGCCGGCCCCGGCCCGGCCATTCTCCCGGCCATGCCGCCTGGTCCCCGAATCGTGTCGGTGCTGCTGCCGCAGCCCCTGCCGGAGCCTTTCGACTACGAGCTGCCGGAGGGCATGAACGCCCCGCCGGGCAGTTTCGTTGTGGTTCCGCTGGGCCCGCGCGAAATGATCGGCGTCGTCTGGGCCGAGCGCTCTGTCCCCTCCAACCGCAAGCTCAAGGCGGTCGCCGAAGTCATCGCGCCCGCTCCGCCCATGCCGCCAGCAATGCGGACCTTCATCGAGCGCGCTGCGAAATATGTCTGCGCGCCGGCAGGCAATCTCCTCGCCATGTCGATGCGCTCGCGCGAGGCGCTGGAAGAGCCGCCGGTCGAACTCCTTGTCATCGCTTCCGGCGAGACGCCGGAGCGCATGACGCCGGCGCGCGAGAAAGTGCTGGCCGAAGCAGGCGCCCCTCTGTCGTCAGCAGATCTTGCGCGCGCGGCGGGCGTTTCCTCAGGCGTGGTGAAGGCGCTCCTGGATGCCGGCGCGCTGATGCAAGTCGAGCGTTCGCTTGATCCGCCTTTCGAGGAACCCGATCCGGAACGACCGGCGCGCGATCTCACGGAAGAACAGAAAGCCGCTGCTGACGTCCTGAAAGCCCATGTCAGCGAGCGCGCCTACAAAGCCGCATTGCTCGATGGCGTCACCGGCTCTGGCAAGACCGAAGTCTATTTCGAGGCGATCGCCCAGGCGCTGCGCGATGATCCCGAGGCGCAGGTGCTGGTGCTGCTTCCCGAGATCGCCCTTACCCAGGCGGTGACCTCACGGTTCGAAGAGCGCTTCGGCGTCGTGCCTGCCGAATGGCATTCCGCCGCCGGATCGAAGGCGCGCCGCCGCGTCTGGCGCGAGGTTGCCGCGGGCAGGGCGCGGATCGTTGTCGGCGCGCGATCGGCGCTTTTCCTGCCCTACCGGAATCTCAGGCTCATCATCGTCGATGAAGAGCACGACGCCTCCTACAAACAGGAAGAGGGCGTCATCTATCACGCGCGCGACCTTGCCGTGATGCGCGCACATATCGAAAGCTGCGCCATCGTGCTCGCCTCGGCGACGCCCTCGTTGGAGACGCTGGCGAACGCGTCTTCCGGAAAATACACGCACCTCCGTCTCAGCGCGCGGCCGGGTGTCTCACGCTTGCCGGAGATAGCGCTTGCCGACCTGCGCGAACAACCACCGGAGACCGGCCGCTGGATCGCGCCGCAGCTCGCAAAGGCGATCGAGGAGACCCTTGCTGCAAAGGAGCAGGCGCTCCTGTTTCTCAACCGCCGTGGCTATGCGCCGCTGGTCCTGTGCCGGGCCTGCGGCGAGCGGCTGAAGGCGCCGGACACCGATTCCTGGCTCACCGAGCATCGCTATTCCGGCATGCTGATCTGCCATCTCACTGGCTTCACGATGCAGAAGCCGCTGGCCTGTCCGCATTGCGGCGCCAAAGGGTCGTTGACCGGCGTCAGCCCCGGTGTGGAGCGCCTGGCGGAGGAAGTGCATACGCGGTTCAAGGGTGCGCGCGTTGAAGTGCTGTCGTCAGACACGGTGACGTCACCGGACAGCCTGCGGGAACTGATCGCGCGCATGGAGGGCGGCGCCATCGACATCCTGATCGGCACGCAGATCGTCGCTAAAGGTCACAATTTCCCGGCGCTGACTCTGGTGGGCGTGGTCGACGCCGATGCGGGTCTGCGCGGCGGCGACCTGCGCGCGGGCGAGCGGACATTCCAGCTGCTGCTGCAGGTCGCGGGCAGGGCAGGCCGCGCCGACAAGCCCGGCCGCGCCATCATCCAGACCTACGCGCCGGAAAGTCCCGCCATCTCTCTCCTGGCGGCGGGCGACCGCGACGCCTTCATCGAACACGAGATGGAACAGAGGCGGCAGGTCGGCTTCCCGCCCTTCGGGCGTCTCGGCGCTGTGATCCTCGCCGCGGGAAGCTCCGAACAGGCGAACGAATGGGCGGCGGCGTTCGGAAGCGCGGCGCCCAACGCGGCTGGCGTTGAGGTGTGGGGCCCTGCGCCGGCGCCGATCGCTGTGCTGCGCGGCCGACATCGCCGGCGCTTCCTGGTGCGCTCGGACCGCAATGTCGATCTCTCGGCGTATCTGTCGGCCTGGAAGGAGCGCGTAAAGCTTCCACCCAGCGTGCGTGTCGCGCTCGACGTCGAGCCCTACAGCTTCATGTAAACAAAAAGCGCAGGCCAACCGGGGGCTGGGGGCCTGCGCTTGCGGAGTTGGTGGGCGGTCCGCCGGCTTCTTAGGTCCGGCTTGGAGCTCCGGGGGGATGAAGCGACCGCCCTATTCGGTTCGTGCTGGCTTTATGACTTCACCTTCTTGCCGTTCATCATCGCCATCTGAATCGCCGAGAAATCGCCTGGCGAGAGCTGCGCGAACTTGGCGTCCAGCTCGGTGCGGATGGCCGAGACGCCAGCCTGCGCTGTCTGCTCCAGCTTGAATGCGCCATCCCAGTCCTGACGGGCGATCATGGGATCGACCTTGGCCAAGAATTCCTTGCCCTTGGTCTTGAGCGAAGAGCACGCCTGCTTGATCGCCGCCTCGACGGCTGTCTCGTCGAACGTGAGGCGCACTTTCGAGAAGTCGAAACTGTAACGGCCGTCCTGGGGCGCGTAGGCCTTGCCGGCGACCTCGACATTGGTCTCGACATTCCAGCTCGCGAGCGAGCTCGCCTCGCCAAGCTGGCCGATCTCGTAGCGCCAGCCGGAACCGTAGCGCGCATACTCGTCCCTTCCGGGGCAATGGCTCGCCATCTTGGCGCTCGCGAACTCGTCGAAGCGTTTCTGCACCGCCCAATGCTTGCGGATCACCGGCTCGTACTGGGCGCGGTTGTATTCGATGTCGGCGGGCGTCATCGGGCGTTCGACTTCGGCGACTGGCGCGGGCTTCGCGGCCGCCGCCTTTTTGTTCTCTTCCATCTTCGCCATCATCATGGCGATCTGGGCTTCGCTGAACGGCGCGAAGGTCTTCGACAGCTGCTCGCGCGCCATCGGCCGCATCGCTGGCTCCACCTGCTGCAGCGCGATCTCGACAGCGCGCTGCTGATCAGGACGGAGCTTGGCTGGTGCTGTTTGCGCTTCGCCGGCGGTCGGCGAGAGGAAGACAGCGCATGTCAGCACAGCGGCTAGTGGATAGAGGAAGCGCATCTTCCGCGAGGTCACGAATTTCGCGACATCGGCGGACGGCGCCAAGGTGTCAGGCGTAAGCATGGGGAGGTTTCCTTTTTCGTTTCTTGTTATGCCGGCGCCGGAATTTCCCGTGTCGCCGGGTGGAACTCTAGTTGTTGGCCTTGCTCGGTGTGATCGGCGGCATCTGCGGCATCAAGGCGACGTACGGCCGGTCCGGCGTCACGCCGGGAGAGAGCGCGGCAGGCGCGGGCTCGCTCTTGGGTCCGAGATAGTGGACATAGGCGTAGATCGCGCGCAGGTCGGAATCGCTCATCGCCATCAGGCTCGGCCAAGGCATCGGCGGACGGCCCTTGCCCTCATGCGCCAGCTCGAGGAACTCCGCTTCCGTCATGTTCTGGAACGACAGGCGAAGGTTGGCCGCATAGCTGACGCCCCACGGGCCGGAGAAGCCGACAGCCGCGCCGGTAAGCCAATCGGCTTCGGCCGGCGCTGCGCCATTGGTCTCGACGAAGCCCGGCGTGTGGCAGTCGTTGCAGCCGCCGAGCTTCACCAGATAGCGGCCGGCGTCGATCTGCGAGTTCGCGACGACGCGTTCGCTCGGCCTGCTCGAGGAGGCTGCAGCGACGGGGCTGGTTACAGCAGGGGAAGCCGATACCGGCCCGCCACAGCCCTGCACGGAAAGCAGGCCGGCGATCACCAGGAAGGCAGCGTGGGCGCGGATGTTGGAGGTGTGCGTAGGCATAGTTTTTTCCTTTCGCCGGCGTGGTCGCCGGTCGGTTGTGTTTGGCGTTTCTTCAGGTGTTGCCGGACGTCCCGGCGTCAGACGTCGTGACGGGGAGGCATCACGCGTCCGAATTTCGTTATCTGTGGCGACAGATCTTTTTTTGCATCATGCGGTTGCTCTCTTCTGGGCCGCTACGGCGCTCTTCCAGCCATAGAATGCGGCATGAACCTCATCCCACATCGGCCTCGCCTCCATGGCGTTGAGCCAGCGGGTGACATTTGGCCAGGGCCGGAAATCGAATTCGATAAGTTCTCCGGACGAGACGAAGCCCGAGCCGAGATAGTCGGCGAGGCTGATCTCGTTGCCGCAGATGAAGGGCTTGGAGCCGATCCAGGTGTCGAGCGCCTTGAGGCGCTTCCTGGCGCGGGGCTCGTGGATCGCAATCGCCTGGCTGAACCCCGGCTCGGAAAGCCGGTAGTGCGCCAGCACGCGCGCATAGACCAAGCCATAACAGAAGTCGCGCATGAAACCGGTGTTGAACCAGTCCATCATCTCGTTGACCCGGGCGCGGGCGCGCAGGTCCTTGGGATAGGCGGGCGAGCCGGTCAGCTCGGCCAGATATTTCAGGATCGAGGAGCTTTCGGTCAGGACGAAGCCATCGTGTTCGAGCACGGGCACGGCCTGGTTCGGATTGAGGCGGGTGAAGACATCGCCCTGATGTTCGCTGCTGAACAGATCGACCCGCACCATCTCGAGCGGGATCTCCGATTCAGCAGCGAACAGGATCACCGGGCGGCAAGTGGTCGATGCGGGATCATAGTGAAGCCGCATCGACTGGGAGGTGGCGGTCTTGGAGGCCATGGGGGAGGTCTCTCGTAGTCTTCTTTTTTGCAGACGGCGTCTTTGACGTCTCGTCTTGTAGGAGTGTGATTACGGGTCCAATTTGCCCGTCACAATCCGAACTATTGCAGACCGCTCTGCAAATATGCATAACGCCGCCATGTTCGAGTGGAGCGATCTCAGGCATTTCCTGGCGGTGGCGCGGAGCGGCTCCACTCTGGCGGCTGCAAAATTGCTGGGAGTTAATCAGACAACTGTTGCCCGGCGCATAGCCGCGCTTGAGGAATCGTTAGGAGAACGCCTGTTCGATCGGGCGGCCGGAGGTTACCGACTGACAACCGTCGGTTCTGCGATGGTGCAGAACGCAGAGCGCGTCGAGACCGAAGCCGAAGCTTTCGCCCGCATGGTTGCGCAGAGGAGCCGAAGGCTTTCCGGCGTCATTCGCTTCACCACCAACGACGTTCTGGCCGACGCCCTGCTCAATCCCTGGCTCGGCGATTTCAACCGCCGCTTTCCGGTTGTGCAGCTCGAGACCATCGTCACCAACGACAAGCTCGATCTTTCCCGAGGGGAAGCCGACATCGCGCTGCGCGCCGGGCGCAGTGCGGTGACGGGCGAAGGGCTTGTCGTGCGGCGTCTGTGTTCGGGTAAGTGGGGCATGTACTGCAGCAAGGCGTACGCAGCGGAGAACGGAAAGCCGGTGCTTCCGGAGCAGCTGACAAATCATTCAATCATCGGTGGCGCCGGGGAGCTGGCCAATTCCGAGCCGGAATTCCTCAAGCGAGCCAAGGCTGCCGGCGCCGTAGTGCGCAGCGCCAGCTCATCTATCCTCAATATCGCCGCCGCCATTCGCAGCGGTCTCGGCGTTGGTCCGATCCCGTGCATGCTCGGAGGGCTCGATCCACAGTTGGAACAATGCTTCCTGTTCGACGAGGCGGACTATGATCTCCTGCTGATCACGCGCGAAGAGATGCGCCTCCTTCCACATGTGAAGGCGTTCTGCGACTTCATCGTGGCGCGAACTTCGGCATTGCGTCACATCATCGAGGGGCGCCAAGCTTCGAGGTAACTCCAGAGGAGCGCCTCATGAGCGGCAAATACCTTCGCCTTCGCCAGATCTGCCTGGTTGCGCACGATCTTGCAGCGGCCGAAAAGAGCATCGAAAGCGTGCTGGGCCTCGAGATCTGCTACCGCGATCCCGGTGTTGGGAAATACGGCCTGCACAACGCGCTCTTCGCCATGAGCGGCACTTTCCTAGAAGTAGTCTCGCCAACCAGGCCCGATACGGCTGGCGGGCGTTATCTCGATCGCCGCAAGGGCGATGGCGGTTACATGTACATCGTCGACTGCAACAACCTCGAAGAGCGCCGCGAGCATTTCAAGGCGATGGATGTACGCATCGTGCAGGACCTGAAATCCGGTGACGATGTTTCTACCTCTGAGGCGATCCACCTGCACCCCAAGGACACGGGTGGCTGCCTCTTGTCCGTCGATCGGCACTCCGGCGGCGCCGACATGAGGGGCGGCTATCACTGGGCCGGACCCCACTGGCAGAACCACGACCGCTCGAAGACGATCAGCGCCATCGTCGGCGCCGGCATCCAGTCGCCCGATCCCGATGCGCTCGCCGAGCGTTGGAGCCAGCTGCTTCAGCGGCCCGTCATAAAGACCAGGGAAGGCGAGGGAGCCGAGATCATGCTCGACAACGCGTTCGTTCGCTTTGGCTCGCTGCGCGACGATCGTGGTGAGGGCCTGCGCGCTGTCCATCTCAAGTGCAAGGACAAGGCCCATGTGCTCGCCGCCGCGAAAAAGGCGGGGGCGGTAGTCGGAGAATCCCACGTCGATCTCGTCGGCGTTCGTTTCGTTCTGGCGTAAGAGGAAGACGCGATGCCGGTTTACACTATCGCCCAGCTCAAGTTCACCGACATCGACGCCTATCGCCGCTATCAGAAAGCGTTTCCTGCGGTCTTCGCGAAGTTCAACGCAAAAGTGCTCGCCGCCGATGAATCGCCCCGCGTGATCGAGGGCGAGTGGCTACGCGACAAGGTGGTAATCCTCGCATTTCCGGATGAAGCCGAGGCGATGCGCTTCGGCGCCTCGCCGGAATACGCAGAAATCGCCAAGGACCGGAAAGCCGGCGCCGACGCCGTCGTACTGGTGGTCACAGGGTTCGAACCGAAAGCCTAGAGCGTCCAAACCCGCGCCGTCTTGACCGGCGCATTTTCGATCTCGGTCGAGGTGACGACGTCGTATTCGGCGACCGGGGTGAATACATCGCGGGGAAAGTATGTCCGGCCCGGATCGCCCGCGAACACGATTGTTCCCACCGCGTGTGCGCGCTGGAGAAACGCAAGGAAGCGTTTCGCTGGCGTCTGTTCGTAGAACACGTCAGCTGCGAGGATCACGTCCACTTCAGGTGGCTCCGCATCGAGCAGGTCGCCGCCGAGATAGCTAACTGTAACGCCGTTGAGCGCAGCGTTCGCCGCGATCGCAGCCTCGCACATCGGATCGATATCGTTAGCGCTCACCTGCGCTGCACCGGCCTTCGCCGCTGCGATGGCGACAAGGCCGGAGCCCGACGCAAGATCCAGCACGCGTCTGCCGCGGACGCTTTCAGGGCGATCGAGCACATGCCGCGCGAGCGCCTGTCCGCCTGCCCATGGAAAGGCCCAGAAGGGCGGGGCGATGTTGTGCCGTTCGAGGTCCTTTTCGGTCGCCTCCCAGATCGGCGTCAGTTCGTCCGCTGTGTAGATGCGCAAGCCGTCGAGCCCCGGTACGGCGATTGGCCGCGTGTTGGCGCGGATGAAGTCTTCACGCTGCTGAAGGGTGGGTTCGGCCATGCCCGTCCTTCTTCTTTCCGCTACAAATGCGCAACGATCTTTTTGCGATTGCGGGCTATGGTGCCTGCCCTTTGACGGCTCTGGAGTGATGATGCCGGTCGATATGACCAACCTTGGCGAGAAGGCGCGATCGGCGCGTTCGCTTGCCTACGCGCCCTATTCCAAGTTTCGCGTCGGCGCAGCGGTGTTGCTCGACAACGGCGCCGTAGTGCTGGGCTCCAACGTCGAAAACGCCAGCTATGGCCTTACCTGCTGCGCTGAACGGGTCGCGATCTTCTCGGCGCGCGTGCAGCATCCTGCGGCTAAGATCGTCGCTCTGGCGGTGAGCGCGGGCGATGACGGCCATCCCCATGAGGGCGAGCGGACCCGCATGCCGTGCGGCGCGTGCCGGCAGGTGATGGTTGAGTTCATGGCGCCGGCGAGCGAGGTCTGGATCGACGGCGTCGGCACGCAGACGCTGGCGCAGCTTCTGCCCGCGCCGTTCAAACTCTAGCTGTTGGCGGCGCGGTCCAGCGTTTCCCGAACGTCGCCGGGGGCCGTTCCGAGGATGCGGCCGATCTCAGCGAACAGCTCGTACTGGTCGATCGGTTTCGAGACATAGCCTGACATTCCCATCGCGACGAGGCGCTCGCGGTCGCCGGTCATGGCGTCGGCGGTCAGCGCAATCACCGGCAGTTTGCTCCATGCCTCACTCGAAGCCCGGATGAGGCGGATCGCTTCGATGCCGTCCATCACCGGCATGTGGACATCGAGCAGTACGAGATCGAATGATTGTCTGGCGAGAAGATCGAGCGCTTCCCTGCCGTTGACGGCTTCGGTGATCACGGCGCCCTGCGGCTGCAGGAACAGGCGCACGACCTGGCGATTGATCGCGTTGTCGTCGGTCAGGAGTATGCGGGCGTCGCGCAGGCGCGCGGCGCGGCGCCCGCCGTTCTGTTTCTCGGGCGTTGTCGCTGCAGCTGCGGCGCTCGCCGGCCCTGCAAGGAAGGTCAGGGTGAACTCGGATCCGACGCCCGGCTCGCTGCGTGCTGTGATGTCCCCGCCCATCAGGCGGGCAAGGTTGCGCGAGATGGTGAGGCCAAGGCCGGTGCCGCCGAACTGCCGCGCGGTTGCGCCATCCGCCTGGGTAAACGCTTCGAACAGGCGGCCGCGGGCGGTTTCATCCATGCCGACGCCGGTATCGGTCACGCGCACGGTGACACAGGTACGGCCATTGGCTGCCGGCGCCGTCGAGACGTGAACCTTGATGCAGCCTTCGCGCGTGAACTTCACTGCGTTGGACACCAGGTTCGACACGCACTGCCGCACCCGTACGGGATCGTAGCTGAGCCGATCTGCGAGCGAGGGATCGCTCTCGAGCGTGAGGCTGATGCACTTCTCTTCGGCCTTGGGCAGGAATAGTTTGTGGACATGCTTCAGTGTGTGGAGCACGTGGCCCTCGATCGGCGAGACGTCCATCTTGCCGGCTTCGATCTTGGAAAGATCCAGCACGTCGTTGAGGATGGCCATCAGCGTGGCCCCGGAATCCCGGATGGTCGCGACCATTTCGCGGCTCTCGTGGCCGAGGTCTTGAGCCTCCAACGCCTGGGCCATGCCGAGGACGCCGTTCAGCGGCGTCCTGATCTCGTGGCTCATGTTGGCGAGGAACTGGCTCTTGCTGCGGGTAGCGGCTTCGGCCACGCCGAGCGCGTGTTCGACTTCCTCGAGCCGCGAGGCGCGCTCCAGAGCCAGAGCCGCTTGCTGTTTTTGTATCTTGTCGCCCTGGAAAACGAGGAAGCCGATAAAGGTAGGGGCGACGGCGAGCGTGATGAAGAAGGCGACGAGCGGGGTGTAGGGCGAATCTCCCGGCAGGGCCACCAGGTTGATAAACATGTCGGTCGGAACGACGATGGCGATGATCGCCGCCGTAATCAGCGCCGTCTTCAGTATCAGGTGAGCCCGAGCCATGAAGTCTGACCGATTGAATCGAAGCTTCATGCTACCGGAAAATGGTAAAGGCTTCGCATGGCCCATTTTTACCGCTTCTCAACCATGGACTACTGGTCGGGAAGGCGGCCAAAGCCGCCGAATCCGCCTTCGCGCGCCTGCCTCGCCTTTTCACCGGCAAGGCAGTCGGGCTTTTCGGTTGGGAGTTTTAGCTGCACGCGGGTGAGCGTGGGGCCTCCCTCCGCGGGCGCCGCCGGCGCGGCGTCGGCGAACTGAACCGGCGCCGCGCCGGGCAGGGGTTCGGGATCGAATTCCAGGCCTGCGATCTCCAGCACCAGCTTTTTCCGGATCGTGGCGGAGAGCTGTTCGAGGTTGAAGACCGGGGCGATGAACGCCGCCGGTCCGCCGATGACGCATTGCTTGTAGTAGCGGTCGAGATGGTCGATGTCGAAACCGCGGCCGCCATAGCCGCTGTTGCGTCCCTGGTTCAGCAGGATCGGCAGGCCGTTGATGATGATGTCCTGCTTGAGCACGGCGTCGCGCGCCTGTTCGACCGGCGAGCCGGCATTGTTGGCGCCATCGCCCGAGACGTCGATCACCCGGCGGTGCGCGGCGATGTTGTTTTCGTCGATCAGCTTGGCGGCCGCATAGAGCGCCGTCGAGATCGACGTCCGGCTTTCGCCGTTGACCGGCTCGTGCTCCAGCACGTTGGCGAAAGCGAGGGCCGTTTCCTTGCTGTCGATGATTGTCCAGGGAATGAGCTGGTTCGGTGAAAACTCGCCGGCCCATTCCATGTAGGTGACGGCGATGCGCCCTTCCGGTCCGCTCATCAGCGCGTTGATGACGTCCTTGTGCCGGAAGGCTTCGACATAGCCTTCGCGCTGCAGCGTATGTTCGTCGAAATCCATCGACCGCGAGATGTCGACCGCCAGGACGAGTTCGAGATCGACCGCTAACGGCTTCTGGTTCTGGGGGGTGGCGACGCCAGTGGCCGCAAGCGCCGCAAGACCAAATACGGCAGACCCCAACAGGCTAGACACTCGTTTCATGTCCGGCTCCGGCAATGGGGCGCAGCGTGACCGCGAAGGCGTCCGCCAGCAAGCGGGACGGGATCACGAACTGAGGAGCGCCCGCGCCTATTTCCTCTCCACGACCTTGATGGTGTCAGTCGAGTTGTCGGAGGCGTAGGGATAGCCCGCCGTGATGACGAAGCGCTTGATGCCGGAGGCCGCTTCGTGGCGGCTGACCGCGTCGAGAATGTCGTCGAAGCTCTTCGGCTCTTCCGGTTCGATGTCGCTGGCGATGCCCCAGATCAGCGACAGCCGGCGCGCGGTCGAGAGCTGAGGGGTCAGGGCGTGGATCGGCTGGCGTGGACGCGTCGCCGAAACACGCTGGGCCGACGATCCGGAGCGGGTGAACACCACCAGCGGGCAGTCGAGGTCGTCTGCGAGCTTGGAGGCGGCGCGGGCGCACGCGTCGGCTGTGCTTGTTGCGGAGGGGGGAGGCGCCGCCTGCGCGGATGGGTTTTCGTCGCGATCGGATTCGATGGCGCGGATGATGCGGTCCATGATGGCGACCGCCGCTGTCGGGTGTCGGCCGACGGCGCTTTCCGCCGATAGCATGACGGCGTCGGCGCCCTGGTAGACCGCGGTTGCGACGTCGTTCGCTTCAGCGCGGGTAGGCGCCAGGGATTCGATCATCGATTCCAGCATGTGGGTCGCGATGATCACCGGCTTGCCGTGCGCCCGCGCGATACGGACGATGCGGCGCTGGGCGATCGGCACCTGCTCGGGCGAGAGTTCGACGCCAAGGTCGCCGCGCGCCACCATCAGGCCGTCGGCCTGGGCGACGATGGCCTCGAGATCGTCGAGCGCCGCGGGCTTTTCGATCTTGGCGATCAGGGGGATGCCGCTCCCGAACGCCTGGCGCGCCATGACCAGGTCGCCGGCGCGCTGTACGAAGGAGAGCGCAAGATAATCGACGCCCTGGCTCAGCGCGAACAAGCCGTCGGCGATGTCCTTTTCGGTGAGGGCGGGGATCGGGATCGGCCGGTTGGGCGCGGCGATGCCTTTGCGGCTGGCGATGCGGCCGGGGGCGACGGGACGCGCGATGCGGTCGGCGCCGTCGATCTTCACGACATGCAGCATCATCTTGCCGTCATCGATCAGCAGCCGGTCGCCTAGCTGCAGCGAGGAGATGAGTTCGGGATGCGGAACCGGGACGATCTCCGGATCATCGGATTTCGAGGCGGCGCGCAGGCGCAGTTCGGAGCTCATCCGCACGTCGATCGATCCGCCGGGCAGGTCGCCGACGCGCAGCTTGGGTCCCTGCAGGTCCGCAAGCAGGGCGACCGGGCGGCCGCAGGCTTTCTCGGCTTCACGCGCAGCGGCGATGCGGGCGGCGTGCTCGGCATGGCTGCCATGGCTGAAATTGACGCGGAACAGGTCGACGCCGGCGCGCAGCAGCTCTTCCATCTTGAGCGCGCCGTCGCTGGCGGGCCCGAGCGTGGCGAGGATCTTGGTGCGGCGGCGGGGGGCGATGATCATGCAGAGCCTCGAATGCGAATCTTTCGTAGCGATGGACCTTAGCAAGGCGGCGGCGAGCGGTCTGTGTTCTTTCCTGTCACAAAGTTTTGCCGCCTTCGGACACACCCTCTCTATCGGACCGGCCTCTGCCGTCCGGGATGCTGTAGCTCGTGTCCCTCTTCACATGAGGGAGCGGGGCGCGTGGGTCAGCGCCGTGGGGTAGTCCCTGTCCCAGCCTTGTGGGCCGGGTGTTGCGCGTGTCTCACGCG
>Ga0210377_10003353_pt1 | contig 13800 bp, 11 predicted proteins | sample PLM4_65_b1redo_FD_155480 | JGI IMG/M metagenome (GOLD analysis project Ga0210377, IMG submission 155480) | Groundwater sediment microbial communities from an aquifer in East River, Colorado, USA - PLM4_65_b1 redo | ecosystem: Environmental > Terrestrial > Soil > Riparian zone | place: USA: East...
AACAAGGTTTTTCTTGATGTCTCGGTGGTGGTGAAAAGCGGCAGTGATGCTGAACGCCTATGCAAAGAGCATGACCAGATTGGATACTTTCATCTGGACAACAAGGAATACGTCGAGGTCAATCGTGCCGCCACATCGGGCGGTGCTGCAAAAGTAAATCATGGAAAAATCAGAAAGCAAGAAAATTGGAAAAGAGCCACGGGGCCACCTGTTTTTGCTCGATACCAAAGCGCCCAATCTCGCAGCGAACGTGGCGTCGCTGTTTCAGAAAATAAAAGCGCGCGATCCGGCGCTGAAAAATTCGGGACAGCCGGACAAGCCGTTGGCAAAGTAGTCATCGCGCGACTGCGCGCAGCGGGCGCTCGCCCGTTCCTGTTCTACAAATTCGACGAAGATCAACCCCGTGATGACCACGGGCGCTGGACTACTGGCGGCGGTGGTGAAGTCGCGCCCGCGTCATCGCAAGCGGCGCATAGCACGCTGTTTGCTGATAAGGATTCACGGGCGATTCAAGAATGGGTAAGGGACGCTACGACAGCAAAGATGTACGAGCAATATGTTGAGCGGAATCACCGTGAAAATCCCGATTTCCCTGAGCGCAGCGGCAATCATCTTGATAATAAGATGGCGCACAGTACTGACGATTACCGCGCGCAATTGCTCAATGGCAAGGATTGCCCGATAAGCAAGGAATTATCGCAGGCGCGAGCGTCCACATCCGACGCGATTAACAATCAACAAGCCGCTTATTATGTGAGCCTGATCGAAGAACAGGGCTTCGATAAAGATGCCGTAGGCCGCTTCGCCGTGCTCACTAATCAGTGGGGCGGCAATTGGGACGAATCGGGCGGGCGCGCATTGCGTGCAATCTATGGGCAGATCGAAGGTGGGGATATTTTCTCTGGCGACGGTAAGTTGCTCGGTGCTGATGAAGCGAAGGATTTATTTCGCCAAGCTACGGGCGGCGTGAACGAAACCGAACTGCTGAATATCTTCAAGGCAGATATCGCATACCAGCAAGAAAAAATGCGATCCACGTTTGCTGCCAGCGGAGCGATGATTGAAAATCAATTCAAGTCAAGCGGTAGCTCAACAGTGCAGGCCGATGATAAAGGCATATACATCTACCGTGGCGTGGTGGTGCCCGAAACTGAACTCGGTAACTTGCTGAGAGAAAAATCATTTGCATTCGGCGCGGCTGGCAGTGGCAGTCTTTCTGAAAGCGAGGCATCACGGTTTGCTCGTGGCTGGTCGCAGTCTGTCTCGCGCGCGAAGGCGGAATCAGGCGGCGATGTGCAGCACGCAACAATCAAAACCGAATTGAAGGCTGGCGAGGCAGGGGCGATAGTGCGCGTCAAGGTGCCGTGGGATAGAATTGGCGGATCGTTTCTCGGCGGCTTCGGCTCCCCGCTGGTAACGGAAGTCATGGTGCTTGGTGACGAAAAGGCGCTGCGCGGCAAGGTGACTGGATACTACAAAGGCCCGTTGTCTGCTACGGCGAAGCAAGTTATAACACCGGAAAGGCCATGACATTCAAACTCGACGCGCTTGAGGCGAATCGCAACTGGTCTGCGATGTTTGGCAGGCGCGCACTCAAGCTGCCGCCATTTCCTTTACGCAAGTTCGATCCCGATCAGGCGCGCGACGAAGCGGGGCGGTGGACTGACGGCGGCGGTGGCCTTGCCCCCAAGTTCGACAAAGAGTCATGGGGCAAGATGGGGATGTCCGAAGCGCGCAAAGAGTGGAGCAAGCTATCCACGGCGCAACAAGACGCGATGGCGAGCGCGCCCACAACTATTCGCGACCGCATCGCCGAAACCACGGGCCGGGCTGCGTGGAGCAATACCGGCGACATGCGCGCCGACATTTCCGCCCGCGTCGCATCCGTGCGCGACAACATCGCAACACATGAGGCGGCGGCGAAGATAGAAAGCGAAGCGGTCAGGATGTATGACGGTCTGCGTGCCGCTGGCGCTGATGAGGAATCAGCGCGCGAGATCACGCGCATGGCTGCCGACGCCCTGATCGCGCAGGATTACGAGGCGGCAGGGCGCTCGCTTTCGGATCACGGCATCTTTCACATTCAACAGAATACTGAGTTCGCGATAGATGTGCTGCGTAAAATGCCGGGCGGCATGGTGGATCAGGCAAAAGCTGAATCGATGATACGCATCGCCAGCGCATTTCACGACTCAGGTTATCTCACGCCGCCGTCGCAGGCATTCCTTGATTCAGGACATCCGCGCTGGAGCGCGCAGTACTATCGTGAGAATGTCAAAGACGCGGTAGCGAAGGCGCTTGGGCAAGACGCGGCAGATCAAATCCAGCGCATCATCGGCGGGCACGACCGCATTGATCTGGATTGGGAGAAAAGCCCGCTTGCCAGTGCATATTCTCTTGCCGATAACACGGCGCTTTTCCATGCAGAGAAAATGCCGATGTTTATTCGTGATGCGCCCAATAATGCAGGCGTGCTCATCGCGTACGCGCGCGGGAAGATTGATCTTGAACAGGCGCGCGTGTCAATGCACTCGAATATCGACGCGCAAAACCTGAGTTCGTCAATCAAGGCGCAAATGCACCATGCCGTCACTGAGGTCGGCCCGATGCTGCCGAAATATACCCTTGGCATGTTGGGCACGAAGCTGAATAGCGTGACATGGGAAAAATCCGGCACATCATCCTATCCGGCGCTGCACCTTACGCGCCTGCCGAGTAATGAAGCATTGTCCAAGGTGCTTGACGTGGGGCAAACGCAATTCGCGAAGCTGGCGGAAACCTATAAGTACGACGCGAAAAAGTTTATCGCTGATAAGGCTATGACACTCACATCGGGCGGTCGCGTGGTAATGAGCGCCGACATAAGCGAAGTGCTCAAGCTGTTGATGTCCATGCTCAAGTTCGACCCGGATCAGCCGCGCGACGACAACGGGCAATGGACTGATGGTGGTGGCGCGACGATCCGTAGTTCGGAGAAAGCACCGTCGAATCAGGGGTTTGGTAGAAAATTACACTCCATAGCCGAGGCTCAACACACTCGCTTCACGGATCGATTTGAGAGCGCATATAACATCGGCCCGGACGGTTATGCAAACGAGATTGGGCAGGGAATTGGTGACGGTCTTTCTGTTCAATTCACGGAAAATGAAATTGAAGCCTTGCGTGGCAATGTGCTGACGCACAATCACCCGGATGGTTACGCGCTATCGGCGCTGGATTTGTCGTTCGCAGCGTATGCTGGCGTCAAGGAAATCAGGGCGGTTGGTACTGATGCAACCGGACAAAAATGGCTGTTCCGCGCGTGGCCCGGCGATAATGGATGGGGCAATTCACTCGTGCCAGATCAAATCAGGAATGAATATAAGAGCTACATCTTTGAAAATCAGCAATTGTACTGGAAACAGAAGGATGAGTTAATATCTCAAGGGGCGGCTCCTGAGCAGGCCGCGCACATGGCATATCATTCCGCTTCGATGGGCGCGAATGAGCATGTGGCAAAAGAGTTTGGCTACAATTTTGAGGCGGTGAAACTGTGAATGCAAAGCCCGGCAAGCAAGCTGATGGATCGTTCATCATCGACGGTGAAGATTTGGAAAATCCGTACGAGCGCAAGGTCGGCAAAGAGTTTTCATCGCCCGCGTCCGCGACCAGCGGACTCGCATCCTATTCCATTGAAGGCAAGGGCGGTGCAGCGCTGCGTTCACGCAAGCGTCGTGCAGCCGCACGACTCAAAGCAACTACGATAAACTGACATGGAGGCTTAATCATGGACTTGAATACACAGCAACCGATGGTTGCATTCGCCCGGCTCACCAAGGTTGACGAGTCGAAACGCCTGATCTACGGTCGCGCAGTTCAGGAATTCCCTGATCGCTCCGATGAAGAATTCGACTACGCCGGATCGAAGCCTTATTTTCAGGCGTGGTCAAAGTCGCAGCTTGAAGCGAGCGTCGGCAAGAGTGCTGGCAACGTGCGCGCGATGCACGGCAAGGTGGCGGCTGGCGTGGTGCTCCCCGATGGCCTGACATTCAACGATGCCGAGAAAGCAATCGATGTCGTTACGCACGTCACCGACGATCAAGAGTGGCGCAAGGTGATGAGCGGCACTTACACTGGATTCAGTATCGGCGGCAAATATATTTCCAAGAGCGCGCCGGACAAAAGCGGGATCGTACGCTACATCGCCGATCCCTCTGAAATCTCGCTGGTGGATCGTCCGTGCGGCAAGACCTCGACTTTCTTCGATGTCATCAAGGCGGACGGCACGAGCGCGCAACAGGCATTCAAGGTTGCCGACGACAAAGCCGAAGTGACGCGCAAAGAGGGCGAGAGCGATGATGACTTCAAAACAAGGCAGGATGCAGCGGCAGAGAAAAAACCCGCGTTTGGCGGCGATAGCGAAAAAGCACAACTCGTGCGCGCGGATGGTGTCGTGCTTGATGTGCATATTGCGAAGGCCGCGCTACCTAAACCGGGCGCGTCATTCGATCACGAAGGGCGCACGTACGCGCTCATCAAGATCGACGGCGACAAGGCGATGGTCGAACTGGTCTACGAAGTCACCGGATCGCCGGATGACGTGCAGGCATTTGCGAAAGCGCTCGCTGAGCGTGGTATGAGCATTGCCGAGGCGACGAAGCGCGTTGTTGCCACGCCGACAGTCGAGCAGATCGCTGTCGCCGCTATCGAGATCGCGAAAGCGGAAAATATCGAACTCGACAAAGCTGATGACAAAGCGAAGGCCGATCTACGCAAGCGCGCACAGGACTCGCTGACCAAGGGCAGCGTGACACCGGCATTCGGTGAAACGGTATTCGCCGACGAAACCAATCGACGCTTCCCCGTGGACAGCGAGGGCCACATCCGCGCGGCGTGGAAGTACATCAACCTGCCGAACAGCTACAAGCCCGGCGAAGCCGAAGCGGTGAAGAAAAATATCATCGCGGCTGCGGCAGCGAAAGGCATCACGCTTGAAGATGGCAAGGCCGTGGTTGCCGCATTCGAGAAAGCCATCGAAGCCATCGGCGGGAAGATCGCCAAGGCTGACGGCAAAGACGGCGTGAAGAAAGATAGCGACGAGGGCAAAGCGATTGGGGCCAAGGCGGTCGATGCTTTTATGCTCAAAGGTCTTGCGACGTGCGGACAGTTGGCATACGTACTCGACTCTCTGGCGCAGTTGGCGTCATCCGTGGAAATGGAGCGCGCTGCCGAAGGCGATAGTAACGATGTTGTCGATGCGCTTTACGCGCACATCGCCGGGATTGGGCAGGCGCTATCCGATCTGATCGTTCACGAAACGAAAGAGGAAGTTGCAGGCGGCGGGATGGCAGCGCTTGAAGCGATGCAGAAAGTGGCGAAGGGTATGGTTGAACGTATCGAGAAAAACTATACCGCTGTCCGCGCAACACGCATTCAAAAACTGCACGATATGTCATTGGGCATGGGCGCGAAGTGCGCGACTGGCGACATGGGCAAGCTGGCGAAGGCATACACCGATGATGATCTGGCGAAGATCGTTGGCGAGACCGTGGAGAAACGTGTCGGCGCGCTCACTGAACAACTCGAAAAAGCGAGCAAGCGTATCGAATCGCTTGAAGCGCAGCCGATGCCGTCGAAGGTTCAGCTTCGCGTTGCCGCGCTTACCAAGGGCGAAGATGGCGCGGACAACAATCTCGCCGCGTTCAATCCTGTGTTCGATTCGTACGGCAAGGTGAACGTGTTGGCGTCAGTCATCAAGGCGCAGCAAGCGGGCGTCTCGCAAGAGCGCGCAATGGAAGTGCTCTCGAAATACATCGACCCCGATACGGGTGTCAGCAAATAAAGGCGAACCATTTTATCAACTAACCCCGCTCAGACATTTCGTTCAGGCGGCTAACAACTAACCAACATTGCAGTAGAAACAACAGGAGAAATATTTTATGAATCCCGCACAAGCAGCAAGTGAAGTGCTGGCGCTGGTCAAAGCAGCGCTGAACACGCCTGACGCGGAACTCGGAAAAGCGTGGACGCAATCCGGGTCGGCGATCAGTGGCATCACAGCGTATGACTTGGAAGCGCCCGCGAAATTGTTGTTCCCGGTACTCACGCCGTTGCGTAACAGTACGCCGCGCGTATCCGGCAAGGGTGGCATCCAAGCGAACTGGCGCGCAGTGACCGGCATCAACACCGCAAACCTTGGCCTTGGTTTGTCCGAAGGTAATCGTGGTGGCATCATGTCCACGAGCACAGCGGACTACATCGCGGCCTACAAGGAATACGGCCTTGATGATTACGTCACGTTCAAAGCAGACCTCGCAGCCGAAGGCTTTCAAGACCTGAAAGCGCTGGCCGCAAGCAACCTGCTGAAATCGACAATGATCGGGGAAGAATTCCTGATCCTTGGCGGCAATACATCGCTGGCGCTCGGCGCGACCGCAAACGCATCGCTGACGCAGGGCAACTCTGGCGGCGCGCTGTTGGGCAATACCGCGTATGGCGTCGGCGTTGTGGCGTTGACGCTGGACGGCTATCGCCGCGCCAAACTCCTTGGTGGTGTGGTGCAGAGCTACGCGCGCACGAATGGCGATGGCACGAGCGATACCATCAACGGCGGCACTGCTACACCGTCATCGCAGGCAAACGTCACTACCGCGAACGATGCTGCTAACGCGCACATCATCAACGCGACCGTGACCGCGAAGGCGGGTGCCGTGGGCTATGCGTGGTTTTGGGGATTGGCATCGGGCAACCTTACGCTTGGCGCTATCACCACGATCAACAGCGTGAGCATTACCGCGCTGGCAACAGGCACCACGACCTCACCGGGAACGGCGAACTTTACCGCTCTTGGCGCAACCGACAACTCGACTGACTCGCTGATCTTCGACGGCCTGCTGACGTTCGCACACAATGCGTCGCTTGGCAGCTATCAGGTCACGATGGCAACCGGGAACGCCGGGGAAGGCACGCCGCTGACTGCTGATGGTCGCGGTGGCGTCACGGAAATCGATACGGCGTTGCAGTGGTTTTGGGACTACTACAAACTGTCACCGAGTACCATTTGGGTATCTTCGCAGGAGATCAAAAACATCACTGCGGCGGTGCTTCAAGGTGCGGCTAACACGGCGGCGCGCTTTGTGGTGGAGGTTCCGAATCAGGGCATGTTGGCCGGGGGCTTCATGGTTCGTTCATACCTGAACAAATTCAGCATGGACGGTGCCACGGAAATTCCGATCAAGATTCACCCGAATCTGCCGAAGGGCACGATCCTGTTCGATACCGATACGCTGCCGTATCCGATGTCGAATGTCGCAAACGTGAAGCAAATGCGTTTGCGTCGGGACTACTATCAGGTGACGTGGCCGCAAGTCAAACGTCGTTACGAGTTTGGCGTGTACGCGGACGGCGTGCTCCAGCACTATTTCCCGCCCTCAATCGGCGTGATCTACAACATCGGCGATGGCCTCGGCTAACAACTGATGTGACATGATGCCGCCAGCATTCGCAAGGGTGCTGGCGGTGTTTCCAACTAAACAAGGCAAAGGAACATGAACAGATTTCCATCACAGTACGAGCGGTATGAAGATACGCGCGGCGCTGGCGGCATTACCGTCGAAGGCGTCGAATTGATTTGCGACGACAAGAATTGCGTTGAAGCGCCCGTGCGCCTTGAAGATACTTTGGCGTCACACGGTTTCTATCGCATTAACTCCGCGCTGCATGTGGCGTGGGTAAAGTCGAAGCCGAAACCTGCAATGAATGTCCCCGTGTTGCCTACACAGAAACAGGACGCGAACGTGAGCGTCAAAGGCACGAGCGCAAGCGGTAGAACCGGCAAGGTGTAACAATGGACTTGACTACGCTCGCGCGCACGAAGGCATACATTGGGGGCAATATGTCCGTCAATGTCGATAGCATTTTGATCCCGCTGATCTCGCGCGCAAGCGATCAAGCCTGCCAGTACGCGAGTCGCCGCTTTCAGCGTTCGACCTATACGAGTCGCAAGCTGAACGGCAACGGATCGCAACGCTTAATGTTACCGGACAACCCGATAATCTCCGTGACTGATCCGGTCTATGTTGACTCCACCGCGTATTCGTTGACCACTGACACGACTAGCAGCGGATTCCAGTACGACAGCAAGTTTATCTACCTGATGGGCGGCGCGGCGTTCGACAAGGGCTTACGCAATATCACGATAACGTTCGAGGCTGGCTATGCCACGACGCAGGATGGCTACGTACCTGCGGCTCCCGGCCCCTACGCGCTCACGCCGGTCTCTGGCTCTGGCGTTGATCCCCTTGGTGATCCGGCGCAGACTGCCGGGCCTGCATCCGTGGATCGTGGCGTCACCAAGGCTGGTGTTGCAATGGTGAAGGTAGGCAGTGGCCCGGCGACCGGGCAGTATTCGTTCGCTGATGGCGTCTATACGTTCGCCAGTGCCGATGCTGGCGCTGCCGTCACCATGACCTATGACTTCGTGCCCGGCGCGGTAGAGCAAGCGGTTATCGAAATGGTCGCCACATCATTTGAGCGGCGCAAGAATCTTGGCGTGACTTCGCGCTCGCTCGACCGCGAGACCGTTACCTTCGACCAGAGGTCGATGACGTTGGCGGTCAAGGAAATGCTGCAACCCTATCGCTGGATCATTTCGCCATGAACGAAAACTTCATCGTCACCATCTATGTCAAGGCCGCGCAGGACTGGCTGCGCGGGTTTGCGCCTCGCCTGTATGGGCGGATGCTCACGACGATGAAGCGCATGGCGATAGTCACGCAGACGATGGTGAAAGAATACAAACTGTCAGGTCAGGTGCTCAAGGTTCGCACTGGCACATTGCGGCGATCCATCAATCAGAAAGTATATTCTGACGCAAAAGAGATTCGCGCCGTTGTCGGCACTAATGTCCCGTACGCTGGCATACACGAGTACGGCGGTATAGTGCCTGCTGTCTCTGGCAAGCTGATGGTTTTTCCAGCGAGCGGCGTAGAGCAAAAATTCCTGACTGCGCGCGGATCGCTACGGAAAAGATACAAAACCGCAAAGTTCCGTGAGTTGTCCGTGTTCACGATGAAGCACAAGCAGTTCACTTTGCCTGAGCTCTCTTTCTTGCGCTCGACGCTCAAGGAAATGTCGCCACTAATTGAGGAAAGCATTCGTCGCACAACGATGGATGCGATACAGGGATGATCCCGACACGCGAACAGGTATTCGCTGCGCTGTGGGCGCGAGTCAGCGCGGCGACCATTGGCGGCAATCCTGCGTTCGTCACAAAGGATCGCACGGTGCTGCCGTGGGATGCTGTGCCGTCAGAACTCTATCCGTGCCTGTTCATGGCGAAGGGATCGGAGCAGATCGCGCGCGTGCGCGGGTTGCCGCCCAAGATCACAATGAACGCGCTGCTTTACATTTACGCGATCACGAACGCACAGTCCGATGATTCTGCGGCATCGCCATCGGAGATTCTGAATCCGTTACTCGACGCCATTGATGCGGCGCTGGCCCCGGATTCAAACGAGACCAATACATGCACCCTTGGCGGCATCGTTTCTCACGCATGGATCAGTGGTGAGATAATGACTACCGAGGGCGCTTTGGGAAATATCGAAGCGGCGCTAGTGCCGATTGAGGTTCTAGTGCCTACACTGGTAAATCAGTAATTCACAGGAGGCAAAAATGCAATATTCATTCGGCACTGGCACTTTGATCGGACGCAAGATTCCCTCGTCTGGCGTAGCAACGCCGGTTAAATTCGGCGCGTTGCAGGGCGTGACGGTCGATATCGCGTTCACCACGAAAGAATTGTATTCGCGCAAACAATTCCCGGTCGATGTGGGTCGTGGTACTGCGAAGCTCACCGGCAAGGCGCAATTCGCGCAACTGAATGCGCTCGCGTTCAACGACATTTTCTTCGGCAATACATCCGTCGCGACCGGCTCACGCCAAACGTCGATTGATGAAGCGCTGACGATCACGGCGAACACCGCGAACGGATCGCACAATTCGACGTTCATTCGCGACCTTGGCGTTACCTACGCGAACAACGGCGCGTACTTCGACCGTGTGAGCGCGAACGCAGTTGGCGCGCAGTACGTGTGCAACGAAACGTCCGGCGTCTACACGTTCAACACATCGCAGAACAATCAGGCGATCCTGATGTGCTATCAGTGGACTGATGCGTCGAACGGGAAAACAGTTTCGCTTGCCAATCAACTGCTTGGCAACGCGCCGACGTTTATGATGATCCTGAGCAACAACTACAAAGGGAAAGCATGGACGCTGGAATTGAACTCGTGCATGTCGTCGAAGTTGGCGATGGCAACGCGCGTTGAAGATCACATGATCCCCGATCTCGACTTCGTGGGCTTTGCTGATTCCGCCGATCAAGTTGGCTATCTGTCCACCGACGAGTAATTTTTTCACGACAAGGAATGATGATGAATGACGCTCCCGCCCTTCCCGTAGCGGCACTAAAACTTCCGCCTGAGCGTAACTTTGGTGGCGAGTGGATATTGATCGGTGACGTGCAAATGCTGGTGCCGCCGCTATCGTTTCTTCGGATGCAGGAAGTGCTTGCGCTGGTCGATAAAATTCAGGAGGCGGGGGCGGGCGCTACGGCAAGGGAACACATGCGTTCAATCACCGACATCAATTTCTTTGCTATTAGTCGCAACTATCCATCGATGACGCGCGACGAAGTGGCGGAAAAACTCGACGTGAAAAATGCGATGGAAGTGACTGAGCAGGTGCTTGAAGTGTCAGGGATACGGAGATTGACGCCGGGGGAAGCGCAAAGCCCGTAGGTGATATCGAGTGGGATGTCATCTACGGGCAACTACTGACGGAGTTCGGGTGGACGTGGGAGTACGTGGACAACAACATGACATGGCCCCGCTTTTTGTCGCTACAAAAGTATTGGGAAAAGTTTCCTCCCATCGGCGCGGTATGCGCCACGTTCGTCACGAAAGCTGATAGCGCGCCGTCGCCGTCAGTGTCATCACAAGAATTCGGCACGATGGAACAACTGGCCGGTGAACTGGCCGGTATCCCCGGCTTCAACGTGAAGGCGTGATATGTCTGAGCAACCCAAAGTAGAGATTGCGTTTGCTGCAAAATTTGAGGATTTGCAGCGGCAGCTTGGCGAACTCGACAAAAAATTCAGCAGATTCGCTACCGACACGAAAAGCAGCCTCGGTGGTCTCGACAGCGTGCTTAGCGGTATCGAAGGCCGCGTCAAAAGTCTTGTTGCAGCGTGGCTCTCTTACGAGGGAATCAAGCGGGCAATACAACAGACGGCGGAAATGGGGCGCGAGCAAGAGCGTCTAGCTGAAAAACTTGGCACCAGTCGTGCAGAGGCGGCGGCGATCTCTGTTGCGATGGGCGACGTAGGCGGCACCACTTCGCAGTACGAATCGGCGGTCACGCGATTGAATCGTCAGTTGATGGGTAATTCTGAAAATCTCACGCGCTACGGATTCAGCCTCGATGAAGTAAAAAGAAAAAATATGTCTCAATCAGAGACATTGCTGTACGCGATCCAAATCATCAATGGATACACGGCTGGCATAAATCGCAATCAGGCGGCAATGGCGATCCTTGGTGCGCGCGGCGGCGATGTCACGGCACTGCTGCGGTTGAACAATGAGGTCATGGAGGAAGCGCGCGGAAAAGTTGAAAAACTCAATCTCGCGCTCGACCCGGCGCTGATGAAAGAGTACCGCAAAGAAATGAGCGATCTTGGCGACGTTGGCAACGGCTTCGTCAAAGGCGCTGGAGAACAACTCATTCTCATAGTGAATCGCATCGCCAACACCTTCACAAAATTAGGAACCGAAACACTGCCCGGCCTGCGTAAATTCTTTTCGTACTTGGCGGCGATGGTGCAATCCATCATCGGGCTATTCGATACCTTCATTGAAACGCTGATTACAGTCGGCAGACTCATCGGCAATTTTCTTGGCGCGACCGCCAAGGTCGCAACTGCGCTCATTCAGGATAAGTCACTCAGCAAGGCATGGGAGGAAGCAAAAACCGGCGCGGATTTGATAGTCAGGGACATGGACGATCATGCACAGCGCATTGCGAAATCGATAGTCGAAACCGAATCTAAGATACAGGCGGCGCTTAACTTTGGGGCTGGAGCGCCAGCCCCCGGCACAAGGAATCCGCCACCGGGGGGCGGCAGGAAAGCGCCCGGCCCGGCGCAGCCGCGCTCAGTGATGCAGGAGATCGAAGCCGAACTCGCGCAGAAGAAAGCGGCGTACGAATATGACAGCGCGATGCGCGGAGATTATCAGCGCTTCACTCTTTCGATGGAATCTGAGTTTTGGGCGAAGTACCTCAAGTTATCCGATTTCAGTCTTGCGGAGCAGGAGAGCATCCGCAAGCGCTACGCTGACGCAGGTACGCAAGCATCGAAGCTGAACGTGCAGGAACAGCTTGCGGTGAAGATGAAGTATTGGGCGCTCGAAACCGCGCTGGCCCGCGAAAAGTTCGCGAACGACATGGCCGATCTGCGCGCAGAGCAAGCGCAGTACCGCGTAGACCTTGAATCGCGGCTTGCCATCGCGCAAGAAATTCAGCGGCGCTACGAGAGCGCTGGCGGGATGCACCGTGAGGCGACGCAGGCGAAGCGCGAGACTGAATCAATCCTGCGCGAAATGCGCGACCGCAATCGGCAAATGGAAGATGCGCGCATCCAATCCGAACAGACTATCGCTGATCGCTTAATCGACATAAAGCTGTCGCAGAACGAACTCGAAGTGCAGTTATTGCAGCGCTCACGTTTGCAATCGATAGAATTTCAAGAGGATGCGGAGAACGAAAAATTCAGGAATCTGCGTTCCTCTCTGTATATGCGCCAATCATTATTGAAGGCTGACCGCGAGGAAGATAAGGCTGCGATTGAAGCATTCAACCAACAAATCCAGCAACTCGAAGTCGATCATCAGGCAAAAGTTCTTGAGATCAAAAAACAGGCTACGCTTGAGTCGCGGAAGTACCAGATCGAAGCGCAGATTGCAATTCAGGATTCGTTCGCCACGATGATCTCATCGATGGCAATGGACATTCGCAACCTGAATAAAGCGTTCACCAGTTTTATCAACTCCATTCTAAAATCGCTCAATGATCTTGCGGCAAAGCGCATTGGTGAATCGTTATTCGGCGGCGGAACAACTGGCGGCAACTTTTTGCAATCTCTTACCAACTTTATTTTCCCTGCGGCAGCAGCGACAGGCGGCTCTATGTTGGGGTCTGGACTTGCGATGCCCGCCTCCACGTCCGGGGGCTTTGGATATCTCAGTAGCATCACATCGGGACTTGGTTTTCATGGGTATGCCGAGGGCACCGACTACGTGCCAAAAACAGGACTATACCAATTGCATGAAGGGGAAAAAGTCACGCCTGCCAACGAGAATACCGGCGAGACCGCAACGAATGGCGGGATGCGTGTCTACAACACATTCAATGTTTCTGGCGCGATTGATTCACGCACGCAACAACAACTGGCGGTCGCTGCCGGGCGCGGGTTGCAGCGCGCGATGCGAAGGGGCACATAATGTTTCTGGAAGCACCGCGATTCGATGACAATATCGCAGCGTGGGCGGTCGGTGGCCCAACGTGGTACACGAAAATAGCCATTGCGCTAAACGGCTCTGAAAAGCGCAACATCCTATGGTCGCAGGAGCGCGATCATTTCAATATCGCGAATGGGCTACGCAGCCTGACGCTTGCGGCGAACACGGTGGCGTATTTCAATATCGCGCGCGGGCGCGGTTACGGCTTTCGCCTCAAGCACTTCAATGACTATCAAGTGCTGAC
>Ga0210377_10003354_pt1 | contig 13798 bp, 14 predicted proteins | sample PLM4_65_b1redo_FD_155480 | JGI IMG/M metagenome (GOLD analysis project Ga0210377, IMG submission 155480) | Groundwater sediment microbial communities from an aquifer in East River, Colorado, USA - PLM4_65_b1 redo | ecosystem: Environmental > Terrestrial > Soil > Riparian zone | place: USA: East...
GCAGCTGGACAAAACAGCGCAACCGGCTCAAAGCAGGCATTTCCTGGAACTTTACAAAGAACGATGCTCGAAACAAATTGAGCCGACTCTACGATACTATTAACAATTAAGTTTACAGCGCACTAGCTAGCTTTAGTTTTAATAAAGATAAATAGAGGGATAATAAATAATGGGAAATAATCTTGTGACACTTGCTCAGTTTGGATGTGGTTACTGGGGGCCCAACCTTCTTCGCAACCTTGTGTCAAATAAGAGATGCAGGGTGAAAACAGTCGTGGATTCCAGCAAGGAGAGACGTGATTACGTCAAAGGGTTGTATCCGGCTGTCGCTGTCACGGGAAATAGCGATGATGTAATAAATGATCCGGAGATCGATGCGGTGGTTATCGCTACTCCAGTGCAAACCCACTTTGAACTGGCAACTAATTGCCTTAAGTCCGGCAAACATGTTCTTATTGAAAAGCCTATGGCAAGAACAGTGGACGAGGTGAAGGAGATCGGCAGGCTTGCTGCGGAGAAAAAACGTACCGCCATGGTGGGGCATACCTTCCTCTACAATGCGGCTGTCCGCTATGTAAAGAAGCTGATAGATTCCGGCGATCTGGGCGCCGTTCGATACATTTATAGTCAGAGGCTTAATCTCGGGCGCATACGTTCAGACGTGGATGCCCTCTGGAATTTTGCTCCTCACGATATTAGTATCATCCAGTACTGGCTTGGAAATCCAACTCCCGTTTCTATCGTAAAACATGGTATTGACTATATTCAAAAGGGTATTGATGATGTTGTTTTCCTGAATATTATCTACCCTGGCAAGGTCATGGCGAACGTTCACGTTAGTTGGCTCGATCCCCATAAAATACGGAAAATAACGATTGTTGGATCAAAGAAAATGGTCGTCTATGACGATATCGCTGATAATAAGATAGCTGTCTTTGACAAGGGCATAGATACCATGGCGAAACTGGGAGAAAATATGGACTTTGATAATCCAAACTTCCAGACCTTCAGCCATCGTTCCGGGGATGTTTTGCTTCCTAAAATAAACTTCCAGGAACCATTGAAGGTTGAGGTTGACCATTTTATTGACTGCATCGTGAAAGGTGAAGAGTGTTTGACAGGACCGCAACACGCCTTGGAAGTTGTAAGGATTCTTTCAGCGGGCGCCTAGCACTCGTCTGAATGAAACAATAGAACGGGACAGAGGATGAAATGAAAAGAATTCTGGTAACCGCGTGCGGCGGTCCTTCCACCTTGAGTTTTACGAGAAGTTTGCGGGACGCAGATCCGAAAAGAGAAAAATATTATATAGTCGGTACAGACTGCGATAGTTACAACATCCATCGTGCTGAAGTCGATAGAACGTATCTGTGCCCGAAAGCCACAGACGCTGAATATATCGCTTTTATAAAACATATTATTGAAAGAGAGAAAATTGAGTTCCTTCATTCTCAGCCCGAAATCGAGGCTTATACGATAGGTAAATATAGGGATGAAATACGTTTAACTGGCTGCAAATTGTTCATGCCTTCGCAGAGAGCTATCGAACTCCTCAGGGACAAGGGCAAGTCGGCGAAAGTCTGGGAAAAGGCTGGAATTAAAGTTCCCGAAACGATCGAGATTAACGACGAAACCGATCTGAGACGTGCATACGGACGGTTCGGGCAAAAAATATGGATCCGTGAAACGGTCGGGGCCGCTGGTAAGGGCTCTCTCTCAATGCCGACGTATGAGATGGCGTTAGCACATATCAATGCAAGAAAGATGTGGGGGAAAGCAGTGGCTGCGGAACACCTGACAAGCGATACCATTACTTGGCAGTCAATCTGGCACGAGGGACGGCTTGTGGTCGCTCAAGGCAGAAAGCGGCTGAATTGGGCATTCGGAAATAGAGCGCAATCGGGAGTAACAGGGTTGACGGGAGTTGGTGTTACCGTAAGTGTTCCACTCATTGACCAACTTTCCATCAAATGCATTATGGCAGCCGACTCAAAACCGCACGGGATCTTTAGCGTTGATTTTACCTATGACGCAGACGGCGTACCTAATCCCACTGAAATAAATATTTCGAAATTCTTCACGACACATCACTTCATAACGAGGACAGGCTGCAATATGCCTGAAATTCTGGTCGATTTGGCCTTCGGCGAGTACAAAGGAGCATACAACCTCCTTAACCCCTGTGAACCCGATATGTACTGGATCCGGGGAATCGATATAGTTCCCGTTCTTTTGCATGAAAAAGAAGTCCGTGCGAAAGTTGAAGAATACAGGGAATTACTGAGCGAAATACGGGAGCGGCAACACTAATGGACGTACTCGTTACAGGCGCCAGCGGGTTCGTCGGGGCGGTCGTCGCCCAGGAGTTACATGCACGCGGGGTAGCAGTAACCGGCCTTGTGCGCAGTCCCCTGGTGATCGAAATGCCCGGCATCAAAACAGTCTGTGCCGATCTCACTGATTATGATTCAGTGGACAGAGCGCTCAGTAACAGCATTTTTGATGCAGTAGTTGATACTGCATCAAAAATTCCCACGGCGAACAGCGTAGATGAAGATTATCTCGACAACATTCTCATGACCCGGAACTTGTTGCGCGTCTTGAAGAAACACCTTCCGGGCTATTTCATAAAATTGAGCACAATCGATGTTTACAAAACCGGCGGTGTCATTACCGAACAGAGCGAGATTTCCCTGCAAAATTATTACGCGTTAAGCAAGTGGGCAAGCGAACAAAATGTGGAATTATGGGGAAGAGAACTTAAAATCCCAACCTGCATTTTACGTTTGAGTCAAATTTTCGGAGCAGGAGACCGTACTCGTAAATTTATTCCGTCAATCATTCAAAGTATAAAGGAGCGTTCGAAGATATATATCAACGGCGACGGTTTGGAACGAAGAGATTATGTCTATATTCGCGATGCTGGTAGCATGATCGCCGATTTCTGTCGAATGAAAGCGCCAGGAGTGTTCAATCTGGCGAGCGGGAAAAGTCGTTCTCTTAACGAAGTAGTCGAGATCTTGCAGGATGTTTGTGACACTAAATTCCAGATAGAATATCGAAAAAGGAATAAACCGAGAATAGATTATGAATTCGATGTCACGCATCTTACCGCGATGTTGGGAGAAATTAAGTCGACTCCCTTCTCGGAAGCACTGAGAAATACTTACTTCCAGATGAAACTATGATCCACGATGCCACATGAGGAGCGGAAGTTTGAATATTCTTGATCATATTGCACAGCACTTTTCCGAAGATAGCGGATTTGAACGCGTATTGATGAAGTACAAGATCCGGGAAATCAGTCGGTTCTGTCAGGGAAGTACCATGCTGGATATCGGCTGTGGTATCGGCACGCTTACGAAAGCTTTTTCCCCGATGTTCAAAAAAATAGTCGGCATAGACGGATCACAGGCTAAAATAGACAAGGCGTTACACTTCAACTCTGCAGAAAATATCGAATACGTCACGACGCTCTTTGAAGACTATAGCCCGTTACATACGTTCGACTTTATCGTTTCCACGAATGTTTTAGAACATGTCGACTATCCCGTTGAATTTTTAACCCGGGTTAAATCATGGCTTTCCGAGGAAGGACAAGTCGCAATTACTGTTCCGAATGCTTTGGGATTGCACAAGAGAATCGGCAAAGCAATGGGATTACTGGACGATATGTATGCATTAACCCCGGAAGATGTCAAAAAAGGGCATAAACGGGTATATGATTGCCAGCGATTGAGAAATGATTTTATATCGGCAGGCTACACTATTGCATTTACTGGGGGTATCTTGCTCAAGCCGTTATCGCATAAACAGATGGAGACCTGGGATGAACATATCGTAGACGGACTCTATGAGGTGGGGAAGGAACTGCCCGAATATTGCTCAAGCCTTATCATAATTGCTACACGCTAAAATGTCCGGCAGTCTGATCTGATTCTCGCAAGGATTGCCTTATCGGAATTCGAGTGACCCTATGCTGATACTGTTCGATTTTGACGGGACCTTGGTCGATGTGAAAAAAAAATACTTCGCCGTATATTCGGACTTCGTAGAATTCCACCACGGGACAGCGTTGCCGATCGAGAACTACTGGAGAATGAAGCGAAGGAATGCAAGCATCGAGGAAATACTACACGCTTCTAATATCCAGAACATCGAACCAACGGTTTTTAAAGATTACATAAAAAACAACATCGAAAAGGAAAAATTTCTTCGTTTGGATATGCTTGTCCCGAAGTCTCTAAATGTACTAAAAGATATTTCAATCAATCACACGTGCTATCTTGTCTCCATGCGGAGAAACCAGAAGATGCTTTTGGCGCAAACAGAATGGCTTGGCATAAAACCCTTCTTCACCAGAGTTTTCTCGCCGCAGCCATTCATCGAGCAAGAGGACGCATCTCCAAATACCGTGAAAAGCAGGCTTTTGGGGGAAATAGATCTATACCTGCCTGCGCTGATTATCGGCGACAGCGGCATGGACATTAAAACAGGAAAACGGCTGGCTATTCACACCTGTGCAGTTACAACAGGGATCAGGGAGAAATCCTTTTTGAAGCAATATTGTCCTGACTTTATCATTAACTCTATCGGCGATATTTATGGCGTTCTCGACGTTTTGAACAAGTGATAATTTTACATAAAAATGCATTAGATTCATTCCAGGGTTGAACCACATGCAGCATCGCTAGCATAGCGTAGATTGATGGAGAACGGCAAAACCGTCCTTTGTACAAGCACAATACAAAACAGGCAGAGGTAAATGAGTTATCGTTTTGCAAAAGTTACAACCTTTTATGATGAATTCCTAAAAGACTATTACCGTCATCATCCTGGCGCTGCAGGCAATTCTTATGCCGAACAGATGGCCCGCATGATGTCTGCGGCTTTCGGATGGGCTGATTTTTTTAGTGTTAATCTGAATAAAATCGGAGTTGATGCGTTCGAGATCGTAGCTAATGTTGACCCTATTCAGCAGCGATGGGCTTATGAACACGGGATAAAAGCATCAGGCAAGGAAATAGTTATTGCTCAATTAAAAGAGTTGAGCCCGGATATTGTGATGTTTGAGGACAGCTATATTTTTAATGGCGAGTGGATTGATTATTTGAGAGAACAGGTACCATCCATCAAACAAGTTATCGGCTGTTGTTCAGCTCCTTATACTGACAGCGACCTGGTAAAATTTAAAGTTTTTGATTTTATGCTGACGGGCGCCCCTCATTATGTCTGGGAATTTAAAAAAAAAGGGCTCAAAATGCATCTAATGTATCATGCCTTTGAACCATCGCTATTACCCAGGATAAATCAAAACAACAATTACCCCGATGTTGATTTTATTTTTTTAGGCTCTTTAATTAGAGGTACGGGATTTCATAATACACGAATAAAAATTATAGAGAACCTTATAAAAACAGGCATTGATCTTAATATTTATACTCGCTTATATCATGAAAGTGCGCTATCAACCTTGGTTAAACAAGGTAAATATTTGGCCTCTGCCCTCTTCAAAAAGGCGGGTTTGCGCTTCATTGTGCAAACAATACCTTCATTAAGGGAGTCGGAAGAATGGAGTGAGTTCCCTAAAAATAGTATGTACAGCAAGTCTTTAAAAAAAATTGTTAAACCTCCTATCTATGGCTTGGAAATGTTCAAGGCTCTTTCAAAGGCGAAAATAGGATTTAACTCGCACATAGATGCGGCAGGCGATTACGCGGGGAATATGAGATTGTTTGAAGCAACAGGCGTTGGTTCCTGCTTGCTAACGGATTGGAAAAGAAACCTGCATGAACTCTTTGAAGCAGATTATGAGGTAGTTACGTATAAGACGGTCGATGAGTGTGTTGAAAAAACGAAATGGCTTTTAGATAATCCGGGTAAAATGGAAATAATTGCAAAAGCAGGGCAGGCGCGAGTATTAAGAGATCACACTTATTATATAAGGGCTCTGCAGTTGGACGAGATTATTAGAGAGAGATTGAAGCAATAGTGGACGGGTCAACCGTATGCATTCTCTGAAAGCAAAAAGGACTCATGAAACAAAAAATCATTAAGATAGCAAAAGATATCACTCCTCCAATATTGCTCGACATCTACCTGAAGCATTTTCTTAAGACAGCCGATGTCTTCGGAGGAAACTATAAAACATGGAACGAAGCCTGCAAGGCCTCCGGCGGTTATGATTCCGATGTGATCCTGAACAAGGTTAAAGATGCCCTGTTGAAGGTGAAAAACGGTGAAGCGGTCTACGAGCGGGATTCCGTCCTGTTCGACGAGGTTGAGTATTCCTGGCCTCTGCTGGCAGGGCTTTTGTGGATTGCTTCACGAAACGGCAACAGGCTGAACCTGGTCGATTTCGGCGGCTCACTGGGGAGCAGCTATTATCAGAACAGGAAATTCCTGGCTCATTTGCCCGAGTTGAAATGGAACATCGTCGAGCAGAAGAAATTCGTGGAATGCGGGAAACGCTATTTTGAAGACGAGCATCTTAAATTCTACTATAATGTCGATGATTGCCTGAAAGAGCAGCATGCAGACGCGATTCTTCTGTCCAGCGTGATCCAGTACCTTGAGAAACCTTATGATCTTCTGAGAGAGGTCATACACAAGCGGTTTAAATACATAATTATTGACAGGACAGCCTTCATAGACACCGGAGACGACCGGATCACCGTCCAGAAGGTCCCGCCGGAGATCTATCAGGCAAGTTATCCTGCCTGGTTTTTTAACCGGCAAAAATTTCTGGATTATTTTTCAGGCGAGTACGAGCTGATTGCAGACTTTGAATCCAATGACCGGGCGGATATCCCTTCTGTTTTCAAAGGGTATATCTTTGCATTGAAACATGTTGATTGAATCGTTCAAAAAATATTTCAACAAACAGCAGTTCCAGCCCGACGCGCTTGGCCTGCTCGTCAATCCTTTCTATTTTGCACGAAAAGGTCTTTATGAAAACATGGCCGCCCTTGCCGACAAGGTCACCGGAAAAATTCTCGACGTGGGCTGCGGGCAAAAGCCGTATGAAAAAATGTTCAGGTCCTCTCACTACATCGGCCTGGAAATAGATTCACCTGAAAACAGGCAAAACAAAAAAGCCGACTATTTTTACAATGGCGTGACATTCCCTTTCCGAGACGGCGAATTTGACAGCATCATAGTCAATGAGGTTTTCGAGCATGTTTTCAACCCCGCAGAATTTCTGATGGAAATAAACAGGGTGTTGAAGCCTGAAGGTCTCTTGCTTATGACCGTCCCCTTTTGCTGGGACGAGCACGAGCAGCCTTATGATTATGCGCGCTACTCATCGTTCGGTCTGATCGCAACGGTGGAAAGACAGGGGTTCAAGGTGATCGAGCACAGGAAGAGCATGAACGATATCCGCGCAATATTCCAGATGCTGAATGGATATATCTATAAAAAAACGATCATTTCTATTTCTAACGGTTACTTGAGCCTGCTTGCCAATCTTTTATTGGTTGCGCCCTTTACTGTACTTGGCGAATTGCTTTCCAAAATTCTTCCTCAAAATGATGATTTTTATCTGGACAACATAATCCTGGCGCAAAAAATGAGGCCCGTATGAATGATCTCAAGGAATTCTCCGGGAAGAACATACTGATCACCGGCGGCCTGGGTTTCATCGGTTCTTCCCTGGCCCGGCGGCTCGTGGGCCTTGGTGGCCGGGTAACGCTGGTGGACAGCCTGATCCCCGTCTATGGCGGCAACCCGTTCAATGTTCACGACATCAAGGACCGGCTGACGATCAATATAACCGACGTCCGTGACCCTCATGCCATGGCCTATCTTATCCAGGAACAGGATTATCTCTTCAACCTGGCAGGACAAACCAGCCACATTGATTCGATGACCGACCCCCGGACAGACCTTGATATCAATGCCTCGGCCCAGCTGTCGATCCTCGAGGCGTGCCGTAAATACAACCCTCGGGTAAAGGTCGTCTTTGCCAGCACTCGTCAGCTGTACGGCAAGCCGGAGTATTTGCCGGTAGATGAAAAACACCCCATAAAGCCCGTTGATGTTAACGGGATCAACAAGCTTGCGGGTGAATGGTATCATCTTTTGTACAACAATGTGTACCGGATCCGGGCCTGCGCCTTACGGCTGACCAACACCTATGGCCCGGGCATGCGGGTAAAGGACGCCCGGCAGACTTTTCTGGGCATCTGGATCCGCAACCTGATCGAGGGGAAGCCGGTCCAGGTGTTTGGCGATGGTCTTCAGCTGCGCGACTTCAACTATGTCGATGATGTGGTTGAGGCCTTTTTGCTGGCAGCGCTGGATCCCAGGGCGGAAGGTGAAGTGTACAATCTGGGAAGTGCGGAATACGTAAACCTCAAGGACTTGGCCGCCATGATGATTGCGCTTTTTGGGAAAGGATCATATCAAATAGTCCCCTTCCCGCCCGAGCGCAAGGCAATAGATATCGGCGATTACTACAGTGATTTTACCAAGATCAGGAACGTTCTGGGATGGGCGCCGCGGGTCTCTCTGCAAGAGGGTCTCAAAAAATCCTTGGAGTATTATTCTCAGAACGGAAGCCACTATTGGGAGCAAAGCCGATGATCTTGATGAACGATTTCAAGGCTGAACCTGAAGAGCTTGTCCAAAAAGAACTCGAGGCCGTTGAGAGAGTTTTACGCTCCGGCTGGTTTATCCTCGGCAACGAAGTGAAGGATTTCGAGTCGAGTTGGGCAGCCCGGTGCAAAGCAAGGCACGCGGTTGGGGTCGGCAATGGCATGGATGCCATCGAGATCGGTTTGCGCGCCCTCCGCATCGGCAGGGGCGATGAGGTCATTACTACTCCCATGACCGCTTTTGCAACGGTCCTGGCGATCACGCGTGCCGGCGCTGAGCCGGTGCTGGCTGATATCGACCCGGGGACGGCACTTCTGGACCCGGACAGTGTCGAGCGTTGCCTCTCCCCTCGCACCAAGGCGGTCCTCCTGGTGCATCTTTACGGTCAGGTGCGCACCATGGAGCGGTGGAGTGCGCTCTGCGAGCAGGCCGGCATTTACCTCCTGGAGGACTGCGCGCAATCCCATGCGGCCGCGTGGCAGGGCAAGGTTGCCGGGACGTTCGGCGCCTGGGGAGCTTACAGCTATTATCCGACTAAGAATCTGGGGGCCGTGGGCGATGGCGGGGCGATCGTTACCGATTCGGAAGAGATCGCGGACAAAGCCAGGGTACTGCGTAATTACGGCCAGTCGCAACGGTACCATCATCCTGAGCTGGGCTTGAACAGCCGTCTTGACGAGCTGCAGGCGGCGATCCTTTCCACCAGGCTGGGCTGGCTGGACGCTTATACCCGAAGACGCAAGGAGATTGCGGGGGCGTATTTTGACAGGATATGGAATCCCCGTATTCATACCATGGCACGGCCCCTGGAAAAAGACAGTCATGTGTACCATCTGTTCGTGATCGACTGCGATGAACGGGACCGCCTTGCGGGCCATCTCCAGGAACGGGGAGTGTCCAGTCTCATCCACTATCCGATCCCGGTTCATCACCAGAAATCTTGCACGGGGATTAAGATTGATCCGCAGGGACTAAAACATGCAGAGCAGCATGCGGCCCAATGTCTCTCCATCCCCTGTCATCCGCAGATGGGCGAAAATGATGTGAGCACGGTGATAGAGGCGATCAATGAGTTCAAATAATCCTGTTGAACATTTCGTTACCTTGTTTGACAGCAATTTTCTTCCCATGGGGATGGCGCTTCATGATTCGCTGATGACCCACGGACAGCCGTTCCATCTGTGGATCCTGTGCATGGACCAGATTGTCGAAGGGCAACTCGGCCGGATTTCGCTGCCGCACGTGACGCTCGTCCCTCTTCGCGACGTTGAAACCCGTGCATTGCTCGATGTCAAACCGGCGCGGACACGAGGCGAATACTGCTGGACCTTAACGCCCTTTACCTTCACAGCGGTGTTCGACCGGGACGCGAGCGCAACCCGCGTTACGTACCTGGATTCGGATGTTTTTTTCTTCGCCAGTCCGCAGATATTGCTTCGCGAACTGGAGGATGCTGGGAAACATGTTTTGATCACCGAGCACGCCTATGCCCCTGAGTATAATAAGTGGCTGACTTTGAGCGGCAGGTTTTGTGTCCAGTTCTTGACTATTAAAAGGACGGCAGAGGCGCAAAAGGTCATGCGATGGTGGCAGGAACGATGCGTTGAGTGGTGCTTCAGCCGCTCCGAAGAGGGAAAGTTCGGCGACCAGAAATACCTGGACTCCTGGCCTGAACTCTTTGGAGGGGAGGTGCACATCGTCCGCCAAACAGAAAAGACCCTGGCCCCCTGGAACGTAAAATACTTCGCGAAAAAGCTCCACGGGAGGCTCGATCCCGTGTTTTACCATTTTCATTCATTGACGATCGAAGGCCCCGACAAAGTGCACCTTTACCGAAACTATAAGATCGGGAAAGAAGGGCTGCGGTTGTACGATGTTTATCTTGAAGCATTTCGCAGATGCTTCGATACCTTGAAGAAATTTGGCATCGCCATCCCGTATAAACCGGAGGTGGTGCAACCTGCGAACATCTGGCAGATGATAATCCGCCGCCTCCGTAAAACGCGGACCATGGAATATCGAACCATGAACAAATAGCTGCCGGCATATCCTTGTATTCGATCACTGGTGGGAAAGGAATCAGCAGCACATGAAATTCAGTATCGTCACGCCGACCTTTAACAGCGGCCTTTTTTTAAGCGAAGCAATACAGAGCGTAGTATCACAAAAAGGTGATTTTACGATAGAGTATATTGTTGTCGACAACTATTCCCAGGACAATACCGCCGATATAGTAAAAAGTTATCAGCAAATGATCCTTAATATGGATTGCAAGATCCAGTGCAATGGAGTCGAAATTAAATTGTACCAGGGAAAAGACAGCGGCATGTACGATGCCGTCAATAAGGGTTTTTCCGAGGCCACCGGCGATATCTACGCGTGGATCAACTCCGACGACCTGTATCTGCCGGGAGCTTTTCACAGTGTCGCCCAATCCTTCAAAAACTACCCTGAAATAAAGTGGTTAAAAGGCATAACATCATACATTAATGAATTTTCCGCACTGTACGAAACAGGACAGTGTTATCTGTATGATCAGAACTGGCTCAGGAACGGGGTCTACGGCCGGGAGGCGTACTTTGTCCAGCAGGACAGTGTTTTCTGGCGTGCGGACCTTTGGAAGACCGTTGGTGGAATAGATACTCGTTTCAAGAGAGCAGGAGATTATTCTCTCTGGGTGAATTTCTCACAGCATGCGCTTCTTTACTCGCTCAAGGCCTATATCAGTTGTTTTCGCAAGGTCAAGGGCCAGCTCAGCCAGGATGTCGCATCGTATGAAAAAGAATGCGATATGATATCAGGGATCAGAAAATTTAATTTTTTAAAGCGGTATACGATAAGAATTTTTTTCTGGCTTGCCGATAATGTCTATCTCCCCTTTTTTTGGAAACTGATATATCGGACCATTTTCAGAAAACAAAAGTTGCAGCTCCTAGACGTTGCAAACGGAGAAAAGCCGGTATTAAAGACGGCTTCGTATTATGTTGCAAATTGATAAAGAAACTCGGAGCTGTCCGATCTGCTCCTCGCGGCAGATGAACGGCAAATTTGAATTATATGACGACCGTTATGACTATCCCGGTTCATTTCAACTAGTTCATTGTTCCCAATGCGGTCACAAGCTTCTTCTTGGAGAATTTACTCCGGAGCTGCTGAAGAAACTTTATACGGATTACTATCCGCGCTCGACATTTGATCTTGATCAATACCGGCCCGCGAAGGAGATCAAAGGCTTCGTCTCCTGGCTGAATGGAGAACGCCGTTCGGCTTACAGCTGGGTGCCGGAGAACGTCAGGGTGCTGGACATCGGCTGCGGCTTTGGCGAGGCCCTTGGCTATCACGCAGCGCGAGGGTGCGACGTCTATGGAGTGGAAGCCGACGAGAATATTCGTCGTGTTGCAGACAAGTTTGGATTTAAGGTCCATGTGGGCCTGTTCGATCCCGGTCTCTATGATGCGAATTTCTTCGATTATGTGACCATGGACCAGGTCATCGAGCATGTGATTGATCCGATCTCAACAATGCAAGGTATTGCGCGGGTGCTGAAGCAGGGAGGGATCGCCATTTTGAGCACGCCGAACTCGAACGGCTGGGGAGCAAGACTCTTCGGCCGCCGCTGGATCAACTGGCACGCGCCTTACCACATTCAACATTTCTCGCTCATGTCGATGACTACTGCGACGCAGAAAGCAGGCCTTTCCGTGGAAAGGGTGAAAACAATTACCAGTTCTGAATGGCTTCATTATCAATGGATACACCTGTTCACATACCCTAAAAGGGGTGAACCTTCGCCGTTCTGGTCGACGGACAGGGCCCGGCGCCTTCAAATAAAAATAGTGCTTGGTGTGCTCGCCCTTGTTCATTGGACAAAAATTAACCATGTCATTACCCGTTTTTTTGACGCCCTCGGCATGGGCGACAACTATCTGTTCTTTTTGAGGAAGAATGACTGAACAATTTCATATCCTGCTGCCGGTTCACAACCGTCGCGAAATCACCCGTCGGTTCATCGAATGCCTGAAGAACCAGACCTATCGAAACTATCACCTCATTCTGATCGATGACGGGTCCGCTGACGGAACGGATGAAATGGTCCTCAGTGCGATTGCATCGACGACGGTCATTAAAGGACACGGTGACTGGTGGTGGGCCGGGTCGCTGCAACAGGGCTACAAACTGCTGAAGAAGCACAAGCCGCCATTAAGCGACATAGTTTTGATGATCAATGACGACACGGAGTTTGAACCGGATTTCCTGGAAAAAGCGCTGACCGCGCTCGGGAACAGACCGAGAACGTTTCTTCTGGCACGGTGCTACAGTCGGCAGAATGGTCAATTGATCGATGCAGGGGTCCACGTGGATTGGAAAAAGTTTTCATTTGAGCAACCGTCAACGCGTAAACCGATTAATTGTTTGTCCACTCGCGGACTGTTCTTCCGGGTCGAAGATTTTTACGCTGTCGGCGGTCTCCATCCCAGGCTGCTTCGGCACTATGGTTCGGATTATGAATTTACTATTCGCGCGCATCGCAAAGGGATGAGCCTGACAACGGATCCATCAGTGAACATACGATGTGATGAGTCAACAACGGGCCATCATGGCGTTGAGAACAAGACTTTCCTGGGTGCGTTAAAAACCGTTTTTTCCGCGAAATCGGCCATAAATCCGCTCGCGCTGTCCGTCTTCGTAGCGCTTGCCTGCCCCTGGCCATGGAAATTCACCTGCTGGTATCGCGTGTTGTCGCTCAGCCTCTCGCGGGGGTGGGCACTTCTCAGGGGACGGGTTCCGACCCGCTGACGGAGGGAATATGGGTGATACTGCATTAGCGCCAGTAACTCTGTTTACCTACAATAGGCTCTGGCACACCCGGCAGACGATCGAGGCTCTGCAAAGGAATGAGCTTGCGCTGAAAAGCGACCTCTTCGTGTTTTCGGACGGCCCCCGGTCCGAACCCCGCCGCAAGCAGGTAGCTGAGGTCAGAAAGTACCTGAAAAACATCGGGGGCTTTCGTCGGGTGACTGTCATCGAGCGCGATCACAATTTGGGATTGGCCAGATCGATCATCGCAGGCGTCACGGAGCTCGTCAACAACTACGGCAGGGTCATTGTGCTGGAAGACGATCTGGCGACCTCTCCGTTCTTTCTGCGGTATATGAACAACGCCCTGGAATTCTACAGGGATGCGGACCGCGTGATCAGA
>Ga0210377_10003355_pt1 | contig 13793 bp, 11 predicted proteins | sample PLM4_65_b1redo_FD_155480 | JGI IMG/M metagenome (GOLD analysis project Ga0210377, IMG submission 155480) | Groundwater sediment microbial communities from an aquifer in East River, Colorado, USA - PLM4_65_b1 redo | ecosystem: Environmental > Terrestrial > Soil > Riparian zone | place: USA: East...
CGGTTTGGTAACGCCGGCTGATTTCCACGGCCTCCGCGCGGGCGCCCCTTAGCTGTTTGAAAGCGCCCTGAAAATCCGGATCGCCCACGACCGCCGCAGCGCCACTGGCGCGTATCGAGATGGGCGTACGCAAAAGCCAACCGCCCGCGGGCAGGACCGCCACGGGGTAGTTCACATCAAGCGCGCCCCAGGGCACGAAATGCAGAGCGCCGCTGGAAACGACATAGGCCGCTCTCCGGACGCCCCACGCCGCAACTTTTAATCCCTGTCCCATCGCATTGACTACCTTACTCTGGCGCGAAAAATCACGTCCCTCTAAGGCATCGGCCAGCTCCGTGACCATGCCTGAAAGCGCGGCATAGGTAACGTCCGTATCCATGACCCGGGTGCCTTCTCGAGTGATAAGCAGAAACTTGAGCCGTTCTCCTGCCTCGCCCGGGATGGCGTAGGCAAGGACTTCCCCCACGTCAAGCCGCAACCGGACGTCTTTTAACTCCACAACCGCCACGGAAAGAGTGTCGGCCAGCTCCGGATCGCTCGGCCTTAGTTCCGCAACCCGTTGCACCCGTTTTTCTATCAGAGCTGCTTCCCGGGACTTGCCATCCGACATGGCCCCGGGAGCGCTGTTCAACAGCCGTTGGCGCAGGATCTGCCGATCGAGATCGCGGATCGCAGCGACTAAATCACTCTGACGGCCAAGAGCTACCGGTCGATCGCCCAACATATCAATGAAGGCACGGGCTCGAGCACGCTCCATGTCCCGAAACAGCGCGGCATGATCCCCGCGCTGGAGATCGAAGCGAACAAGATGGAGTGTCACCTCTTCCTTGCCCACCCCGAAGCGGAGTTTTGTGTCTTCCCTGCCCAAGGAGCCGCTCGCCAGCTCAATCCCATTCTGGGCGCTGCGAAATGCCTTCTCAGCCTCGTCTCTGCGCCCCAAAGCTAACAGCGCCTTGCCGCGCTCCGCTGCAAGGTGCCACACCATATGGCCTAGACCCGCAGCGGCAGCGATCCGCTCGCCTTCTCCGGCGATGACCTCGGCATCTTCAAGACGGCCGAGTTCGAGGGCTACCATGGAGCGCAGTGCTTGAACCACTGCCAAGCCATAGCCGTGGTTTACCGACGCGAAGAAACGCCCGGACTCCGCCAATTCGGCGGCGCCGGCATCGGGCTTTCGCTGGACGATACCCCGCGCCGCTCCCATAACCGCTAAGTTAAAAGCGCGTCCTTCCCCGGCCACCATCGTCACAGAGCCGCTCCCGTAAAGCGGGTGCGTCAGCACATAGAAGAGGTCGTTGAATAGACCCTCGGCCGCCCCGGCCCAACGCAGCGCCCCGGCATAGTTTTTTTGCAGGAAGTAAACGCTCGCAATTCCGGCATAGGCACGCATCTGCGCCTCCGACAGGGATTTTACCTCGGTTAAGTTTGTCGGCGGTCCGGAGTAGGAGGTCGGCAGGCTCCAACTACCGATAGCCCGGGCGACCCTACCGAAATCGGCAAGCGCGGAGTCATAATCCCTAAGCTCCATGCGGGCCAGTCCACGCATCGCCTGCGTTGTCAGGTCATGACCTAAAATCGTTCGCTCCAGGACCGCGAGCTCTTCCGCCACGGATTCGGCGTCTGCGGGGCGGCCGAGCATCGCCAGCGCGTCATAGCGCAGGCCTGCGGCGACCCAACGCGTTTTGGCATCCGCGCTCTTTTTAGAGAGAGCGTCCGCGGCCGCGAGCACCGCATCAACATCGCGCCGATGATACGCGGCATAGGCAGCCGCGAGCTCGGGCGTCACAGCTAGACCTATCTCGTTTTTATCGCCGCTCTGGTAAACGGCAATTTTAACCGCATCGAGCGGCACCCTCTTGATCTGCAAGTTGCCACGAGCCGGAGGATCGGACGGCACGCTGGCTGCCCGACCTGCTTCTTTTTCAGCCGGGAACTGCGGCAGAGGGACAGGCGCAGGACAACCGGTGAGCCAAAGCGCCAGCACAGGCGCAAGCGCAGCTGCTTTATACGGCAATCTTTTGCTGCTGAAGTGCCATAAGAAATTATCCACTTAAGATTTCGCCTCCTCATGAATCCATTTTCTTACCCAGGGAAGCAGCGCATAGGCCGGCAGCGACAAAAGGAAGGTCAGCGCGAAGTAGTTGCCGTAGCCGAAACGCTCCGCGCCCAGACCGCTCAGCCCGCCCATCAACCGCCCGGTCAGAGAAAAAATCGACGATAAGAAGGCGTACTGGATGGTCGCATGCTCTTTCTGGCAAACATTCATCAAAAAGGCAAGAAAGGCCGCGGTCCCGAGTCCGCCGCTGAAAGACTCGAATACCGATGCGCCATAAAGACCGAAGCGGCCCAAGCTGGCCCAAGCGACCAGGGCGTAGCCAAGATTGGAAACGGCCTGCAGCAGCCCCAACACCCACACCCCACGGAAAGTTCCATAGCGCGAAATAAAAGCGCCGCCGGAAAGCGCTCCGGCCACGCTGAGAATAATACCAAAAGTAGTAGGAACGAGTCCTATTTCGAAGACGGACCTCCCCTGATCAACCCAGAAGGGTTTCACCATTGGACCGATGGCATACTCCCCCAGCCTATAAAAAAGGACAAACAGCACCAGAGGAATAGCGTTCCAGGTCCCGATCCAGCCGACAAATCCCGCGAGCCATCGTTCCCGCGCCGTTGCGGGAAGATCGAGGCGCGGAACGACAAGAGTTGACAGGGCGAGCAGAGCAAGAACGACTGCGGCAATAAGGTAAAGCAGGGTCCATTGCAACATCGAGGCGAGCAGGACCATGCCGCCCCCGACAAGCACCAAAGCGACGCGATACGCCGAGGCGCGCACCCCGTTGGCCGCTCCTTCTTCTTCCCTTTTGATTAAACCCACCGTGTAGGAGTCGATAGCGATATCCTGCGTCGCCGAGAGCGTCGTTAGAATCAAAAGAAGCGTAATGACTACCCATCCCGGATGCGCGACATCCACAAACGGCAGCAGCCCTGCCACGACCGCTATCGCCAACATGCAGGCCACGACCCAAATCCTGCGGTCACCGTAGCGGTGGACTACAGGAGACCAAAATACTTTGAGAGCATAGGGAAGTTCGAGCAGACGCAGCCCGCCGATCGCTCTAAGAGATCCACCGTGGAGACGAAAATATACCGGCAGCACTTCCCAGAGAATGGCCGGCGGGCTCCCCTGGATAAAATAGAGCAACGCCACGATCCCCAGCTTCTTCCTCGATTCGGGAGGAAGGCGCTCCGCGCCCAGAATGCTCCACCAACAGCTCTTCATGGATTTTTTCATCGTTTCTTAACTTTCCCTTCACGCTCCCGTCAAACTAAAACTCTATCTTGAGAGCGCGATGCCCCAAGAACGGATTGATTCACCCATGGAATCCAGGGTCGGCATTATCCGCTGCCGCAGCCCGTGTCACGAAAGATTCATCGCTCCGTAACAATCCTGTAACAGTTTTTCGCTACAAAAAGGAGGAGAAAATGAAATCCAAACTGCACGTCGCAATCTTAGCATTTTTCCTGTTGGAACCTGGGGCTCTTGCCTGGAGTCAGATCATAAAGATTGACGGCTCCAGCACTGTCTATCCCGTCACCGAAGCGGTCGCGGAGGAGTTTCAGAAGGCAAAGAAGGGAAAGATCAAGGTGACCGTCGGGATCTCCGGTACCGGCGGCGGCTTTAAGAAGTTCTGCCGGGGAGAGACCGATATCAGCGACGCCTCAAGGCCTATCCTGAAAGCTGAAATGGATATTTGTAAGCAAGCAGGTATCCAGTACTACGAGCTTTCCGTCGCCTATGACGCTTTAACCGTAATGGTCAATCCAAAAAACAACTGGGTGACCTCGATGAGCGTGGCGGAACTCAAAAAGATCTGGGAACCAACCGCACAGGGTAAGATCATGAACTGGAACCAGGTACGTCCAAACTGGCCCAATGCACCCCTAAAGCTCTACGGTGCTGGAGCTGATTCGGGAACCTTCGATTATTTCACCGAAGCGATCACGGGCAAGGCTAAGTCCAGCCGAGGAGATTTCACCGCCAGCGAGGACGACAATGTGCTGGTCCAAGGCATTGCCAATGACAGAAATGCCTTGGGTTTTTTCGGCTTCTCCTACTATGTTGAGAACCAAGATAAGCTCAAAGCTGTGGCCATCGACGGCGGCAAGGGCCCGGTGATGCCTTCAGCTAAGGCCGTGGAGGACGGCACTTATCAACCCTTGTCCAGGCCGATCTTTATCTACGTGAACAAGAAGTCGGCTGAAAAGTCCGAAGTCAAGGAGTTTGTGGAATTTTACCTGAAAAATGCCGCCAATCTTGTTAAACAGGTAAAATACGTAGCGCTGCCCGCCAAGGTTTATCAGATAGGCCTTGAGCACTTCCAAAAAGGCAAGATAGGAACTGTCTTCGGTGGAGAGGCAGAAGTGGGCGTTAAAATTGAGGACCTGCTCAAGCGTGAAGCTAAATTCTAAAGACAACCTAAGGTCGTAAAGCAAAGAAGGGCACCTCAAAAGGTGCCCTTCTTTGCGCTTCGAGATTCAGATAGGCAAATTACCGGACTCAGATGGACCAAACGGATTACGTAGGGGCAGGAGACGCAGCGAGAGCCGCGCAGGAACTCCTGTCCCGCCGGGCATTGCGCCGCCTGACGGAGCGCGCTATTGAGGCCCTCCTCTTCTTGTCTGCCCTTTCGTCCGTCGGAATAACTGTGGGGATCGTCGGTATCCTCCTGTATGAGTCTTTCACATTTTTCGAACATGTCTCCATTGTAGAGTTTCTTACCGATACCCAGTGGACAGTGCTGTTTGCCAATCCTCACTACGGCATTATGCCTTTGGTGACGGGAACGGCAGTCACTTCGGCGGTCGCACTCCTTGTGGCCATACCGTTAGGCACGATTATAGCCATCTACCTAAGCGAGTATGCAAACCGACGCTTGCGTGAAATCATCAAACCACTTCTAGAACTTCTCAGCGCTGTTCCAACGGTCGTTTTCGGATACTTTGCCTTGCTCTTCGTAACCCCTCTGCTTCAGAAAGTTTTGCCGAACTTATCCGGCTTTAACATGTTAAGCGCGGGAATAGTCATCGGTATTATGATTGTCCCCTACGTAAGTTCCCTGAGCGAAGACGCGATGAAAGCCGTGCCGGTCCACATTCGGGAAGGCTCTTATGCCATGGGCGCGACGCGCTTGCAGACGGCGCTCCGGGTCATCGTTCCCTCAGCTTTCTCCGGCATCGGATTTTCACGCGCGGTGGGCGAGACCATGGTCGTCGCAATTGCCGCTGGCCAGCAGCCCAACCTTACCTTGAATCCCACGGAGCCGGCTGCAACCATCACGGCCTATATTGTGCAGGTGAGTCTGGGTGATTTGCCCCATGGAAGCATTGCTTACCAAAGCATTTTTGCTGCCGGGCTTACTCTTATGTTCATGACGCTGGCGTTCAATATTGCCGGCTACCTGCTCCGCAAACGCTACCGGGAAATTTACTAGATATGAAAACCGCTGAGAAATCTATCGCGCGCCGTAAAATGTTCGACGCCCTTTTTGCCATCATCGGCTTTCTGGCTTTGCTGGTGGGGCTAATAACGCTCCTGGCCTTGCTGGTAGACCTAGCTCTGGAAGGAGCCGGGCGGATATCCTGGCAATTTTTTACCTCTTATCCCTCACGCTTCGCCTCACAGGCTGGCATACTCTCAGCTTGGGTGGGCACAACGTTGGTAATGTTGGTGACAGCGGCCACTGCCGTGCCATTGGGTGTCGCTGCGGGAGTGTATCTTGAGGAATACGCCTCCAGGAACTGGCTCACCGCATTGATCGAGATCAACATCGCTAACCTGGCCGGGGTGCCTTCCATCGTCTACGGCCTCATGGCCCTGGGCCTTTTTGTCTACCAATTCCGTCTGGGACAAAGCATCCTAACGGCGGGACTGACCCTCGCCTTGCTCATCCTGCCCATAGTCATCGTCGCGACCCGTGAATCCATCAGGGCGGTTCCAGGCAGTATCCGGGAGGCGGCCTATGCCTTAGGGGCCACGAAGTGGCAGACTGTCAAAGACCACGTGCTACCCTACTCCACCGGCGGCATCTTGACCGGAGTGATCATCGCTCTATCCAGGGCTATCGGGGAGACCGCTCCCCTCATCACCATCGGCGCCTTGACCTTCATTGCGTTTCTGCCTGGCGCACCTGTCAAGTCAGAGTTTCCTTTCGTTTCCTTCGAATGGCTTATGTCCCCCTTTACGGTCATGCCGATCCAGATGTTCAACTGGGTCTCCCGTCCCCAACGGGAATTTCATTTCAATGCCGCGGCCGCGGGACTGGTGCTGATGGCCATGACCCTCGCCATGAATGGCCTGGCCATTTACATCCGCTACCGCTTTCGGAAACGCATCAAGTGGTAAAACGAAAACTCGAAAAGGCCGTTTCAGAGTGGAAAGACAACTCCCCGGGAGGTAGGATGGAGCTACCAACAGAGCTGGAGCACCTGAAGATCACAGTGCCGCAAACTCCTGATATCAACGCGCCAGATCAGGCGGTCTCGACCATGCGCCAACCTATCATGCAGGTCATGGACCTGAATGTCCATTACGGCTCCAACCATGCGCTTAAGTCCATCCATGTGGAAATCCCGGAGAAGCAGGCCACCGCCTTCATCGGCCCTTCGGGGTGCGGAAAAACGACGCTTCTGCGCTGCCTCAACCGCATGAACGATCTCATTGATACCGTCTCCATTACTGGCAGTGTCAAAATCCATGGGAGAGATATCTATAGCGCCTCGACCGATGTCATTGATCTCAGGAGACGGGTCGGGATGATCTTTCAGAAGTGGAACCCATTTCCTAAAAGCATCTATGAAAACGTGGCCTATGGATTGAGAATCGCGGGAGTCCATAACCGCTATAGGTTAGATGAGGTCGTTGAGAAAAGCCTCAGGCGCGCGGCTTTATGGGATGAGGTGAAGGATAACCTCCACAAGAGCGCCATGGATCTCTCCGGGGGCCAGCAGCAGCGTCTGTGCATCGCGCGGGCTCTGGCCGTCGAACCTGAGGTGCTTTTAATGGATGAGCCCTGCTCCGCGCTCGACCCGATCTCGACTGCCAAAATCGAGGAGCTGATTCACGAGCTCAAAGAGACATTCACGATTGTCATCGTCACCCACAACATGCAGCAGGCGGCCCGAGTATCGGACTATACGGCTTTCTTCTATTTGGGTGAACTGGTAGAATTCGGCGTGACAAGCAAGATCTTCACCGCTCCGGAAAAGCGGCAGACAGAGGATTACATCACCGGCAGGTTCGGTTAAAACGACTTGCGCGGATTGAACGGTTCAAACAGTTTAAACGGTTCAAACAGCTATTGAGGAGCGCTTATGCGATCCGAGCATACCGACAAAAGATACGAGGAAGAGCTGAAAAAGCTCCGCGAGGATATCCTCTATATGGGAGGCCTGGTAGAAGATCAGATCCAGAAGGCGGTGAAGTCGCTGGTCGAAAGAGATTCCCCCTTGGCCGAAACGATCATTCAGAGGGACCACGAGGTGAACCGTATGGATGTCGAGATCGATGACCTTTGCATTCGCCTCCTTGCTTTACACCAGCCGGCTGGGAAGGATCTCCGGTTCATCACAACAGGTCTCAAGATCACCACGGACCTCGAGCGGATGGGCGATATGGCGGTCAACATCTGCGAGCGCGCCCTGGAGCTGAACCTCGAACCGCAACTGAAGCCTTACATCGATATCCCTCGCATGGCTCGAATCTCGCAGCGGATGATTCGCGAAAGCCTGGATGCCTTTGTGCGTGAAGACACGGAGCTGGCCTTGAAGGTCTGTAAGGATGATCAAGAGGTGGACGATCTCAACAGCCAAGTCTTCCGTGAGACCGTAAGCTTCATGATCGAAGACCCGCATACGATCAATCGGGCGATGAAGATCGGGTTCATCTCGAAATATCTCGAGCGGATCGCCGATCATGCCACCAACATCGCCGAAATGGTGATATTCATGGTCAAAGGGAAGAGCATCCGTCACATCAAAGAGATCCCGCAGTCGATATAATCGACTCAATGCAAAAGTCAAAATGCAAAGTGAAAATTGCAAGATATTTTGCATTTTGCAATCTGCAATTTGCAATAATGTAGGGTCATGACAGAGAAAAAAATCTTGGTAGTCGAAGACGAGCCCGATATCCGTAAGCTCGTCCACTATAACCTCGCCCAGGAGCGCTTCAAGGTCATTGAGGCGGAGGATGGAGAGAAAGCGCTCAAATTAGTACAGAGAGAAAAACCTCACCTGATCGTTCTGGATCTAATGCTGCCGGGACTCTCGGGACTCGAGTTGTGCAGAAACCTGCGGGAGCGGCCTGAAACGAGTCAAATCCCAATTCTCATGCTCACCGCCAAAGCCGGCGAGGCGGACCGCATAGTCGGCCTGGAGATGGGCGCGGATGACTATCTGACCAAGCCCTTCAGTCCCAGGGAGCTGGTGGCCAGGGTGAAGGCCATCCTGCGCAGGACCGAGATGCAGTCCAGTCATCCGGTGAGTGAAGTTTACGAGAAGGGCCCGCTAAAGATTAACTTCTCAACCTACGAGACCATCGTTAGAGGCAAAGCGGTGCGATTAACCCTCAAGGAATTTGAGCTTCTCGGCTTTTTGGTTCAAAATCCCAACCGGGTTCTGAGCCGGGACCAGCTGCTGGATCGAGTATGGGGCGGAAAGGTCTTCGTGGATCCCCGCACAGTGGATGTCCATATACGGAGATTGAGGAAAGCCATCGAGAAAAACGACCGTAAACCCGATTGGATTTTAACGGTCCGGGGAGTGGGTTACAAATTCCATGAAAAGGCCCTGGAAAAATAGGCTTGTCGTCAAGTTTTTCTTATCCTACCTCATTGTTGTTCTCCTGCTTTTTGTCTTCTTTTACCTCTATGCCGGAGCCATCATAAAAGATTTCCACATCGCCTTTCTGTCCAAGAAGATGCAGGAAGAAGCGAAGATCGTAAGCCGTTTGCTTCCCTTCGGCCTGGATGGAGACGCTTTGGATAAAATCTGCCGTGATCTAGGTCGAGAGCTAGGAGCTCGGATTACACTTATCGCCTTGAATGGGAAGGTCTTGGGCGACTCAGACGAAGCCTCCATCACAATGGAAAATCACGGAACCAGGCCTGAAGTGCTGGAAGCCCTATCCAAAAGCGCCGGTAGAAGCATCCGATACAGCACAACCGTCCGGTATGAAATGCTTTACCAGGCTATTCTTCAGCGAGAAAAAGGCCGCATCGTCCGCATCTCGGTTCCCGTGCACTCCGTCGAAGAGGCAGTGGGTTCCATACGGCAGGCCATTCTCGCCGGGCTCCTCCTGGTCTCAGGATTGGGCTTGTTTTTGGCGTTCCTTTTTTCCCGCCACTTGGAACGAAGGGTGAAGCGGATGGTAGAATTCTCCGAGAACGTTTCTGAGGGCTCTTTTTCCCGGGGGCCGATTCAGGTCAAGGAAAAAGACGAGCTCAGCGTCTTGGAAAAAAACTTAAACGAGATGAGCCGAAACATTCAGGAAAAAATCAAAGGAATCACCGCAGAGAAGGAGAAGGTCGAATCTATACTGAGGTGCATGATCGAGGGGCTCCTGGTGGTGGATACCCAGGGAAGGGTCATCCTGCTTAATCAGAACGCCCAAAAGATGTTCAACCTCGCTCCCCGCCAGAATTTTTTCGGCGCCTCTCTTCTGGAGGTCTCGCGTCATCCGGAAATGAAGCGGTTGACGGAAGAGGTCCTGGCATGCGACTGCTCCAAAGAGTGCTTCACCAAGGAAATCTCCCTCGATGACGACAAGTGGTTCAGGGTCAATGCGGTGAGCCTGAGAGATGGGAATGAGAAACCTCTCGGTTATATCCTGGTCTTCCACGATGTGACAGAGCTCAAACGTCTCGAAACCGTCCGGTCTGATTTCGTCGCCAATGTCTCTCACGAACTCCGCACCCCCGTGACGGCCATTCGGGGCTACGCAGAGACTCTGCTTCACTCCCCGCCCTCCGACCCCAAAGACGCGGAGCACTTTCTCGGCATTATCCACCGTCATTCCGAGAGGCTGGGCAGGCTCATCGATGACTTGCTCACCCTATCGGATCTGGAATCGGGACAAATTCGCCTGGAAATGGGAAAACTACCAGCAGCGGATCTTATAGGCAGAGTGTCGGAGATTTTTCAGGATCAAGCCGCAAAAAAGAACGTCGCGCTCTGGCAATCCGTCGACGCTCACTTACCTCTCATTATCGGAGATGGGGATCGTCTGCAACAACTTCTTATCAACTTGATCGACAATGCTCTAAAGTACACGCCATCCGGTGGTCGAATCGAGGTTGCGGCGCGCCTGGTCTCTTCCAATAATCATCAGCCCCCCCGGGTGGAGATCGCCGTGGCGGATACGGGCTGCGGCATTTCCGAAAAAGACCTGCCAAGATTAACCGAGCGCTTCTACAGGGTGGACAAGGCCCGATCGCGGGAGCTTGGAGGAACCGGCCTCGGATTGGCGATTGTCAAACACATTGTCCAAGCTCACGGAGGTCACCTAAGGATCGAGAGCCAAATCCAGAAGGGGACAACAGTGAGAGTTTTCCTCCCCTCGGCCGGGCCGGCAAAAGAGCCGGGAGGGATTCTTTTTCTCTGTACGGGCAATTCCTGCCGCAGCCAGATGGCCGAGGGATTTGCCCGTAGCCTTGCGCCTGAGAACGTCAAGATTTTCAGCGCCGGAACAGAGCCAAAGGCAGTCCATCCCTTAGCGATCAAGGTCATGGAGGAGGCTGGGATCGATATTTCGAATCAGAGTTCGAAAGGACTGGGAACACTCCCCCTGGAGAACATCTATCTGGTCGTCACCCTTTGTGGCGAGGCCCAGGAAAGCTGTCCAACGCTCCCCAAAAACACAGAACGCCTTCACTGGCCCCTTCCTGACCCGGCTTTGGCTAAGGGAGATGAGGAGACTGTTTTAAAAACATTCAGAGCAGTGCGCGACGAGATCGGCGCGCGGATTGAGAAGCTCTTTAACCCTTGATCCCTTAGTCCCTTTTTTATTTGGACGTGAAGGAGTAACTCCGAACGGTGCCGTCTTTGTTGAAAACGACGTAGAGTTCCTTGGAATCGACAAGCTGCCCGATTTGATACGTGTGATAGGAATAGGTCCAGGTCTCGTTGCCGCTGTCCAATCCCTTCCGCACCGGTTCTCCAAAGTAGCCGAAGATCTCTTTTTGGGTAGTGACGTTGGGCTGGATATTCTTCACCGGAGTAGTCCCGAAGTCTCTCCCGTAGGTCACACAGCCCCAGAGAGTAAGGGCCAGAAAAAGGCACCATATTTTGCGCATAACTCCTCCTTAAATTTCTCTTCTTCCCTCGATCGCCTTGCTCAAGGTAACCGCGTCGGTGTATTCCAGATCTCCTCCCATCGGAAGGCCGCGGGCGATGCGCGTCACCTTCACCCCAAGCGGTTTAATCACCTTGGAGAGGTACAGCGCCGTTGTCTCCCCCTCGACCGTCGGATTGGTAGCTACAATGATCTCCAGGATTCCGGAACTTCGGACCCGCTCCATCAACTCCTTAATCCTCAGAGAGTCGGGCCCGACGCCGTTTAGGGGAGAGATGGTTCCATGCAACACATGATAGAGCCCCTTGAACTCATGGCAATTTTCCACCGCGATCATGTCCGCCGGCTCCTCCACCACGCAAATCTTCTCCCGCTCACGGCGCAAGTCCTGGCAAACCTTACACTCCACTCCCTCGGCGCTGCCCTGGTCCACCTCGCTTAAGCCAAAACACGTACGGCAGAGACCCATCTCGAGCCTTAGTTTTCCGATACTCTCCGCCAGCTCCAGCACGTTCTCTTTCTGTTCTTTGAGCATGTGAAAGGCCAAGCGGGCCGCGGTCTTCTCCCCGATGCCGGGGAGCTTGCAGAGCTCCCGAATCAGACGGGCGAACGGGGCGGGATAAGTACTCATTTTCGATTTTGGATTGCCGATTTTCGATTGCCGATTTTGGACCTAATCTAAAATCCAAAATCTAAAATCGCAAATAGCTAGGGCATAAGTCCGGGAATCTTGAATCCCCCCGTCACCTTGCTCATCTCCTCTGATGCCATTGCGCGCGCCCGGCGCAGTCCTTCATTCACCGCAGCCAGAATCAGATCCTCCAGCATCTCTTTTTCTTGAGGATTGACAACGGCCGGGTCCACCTTGACAGAGGAAAACTCCAGCTGCCCGTTCACCGTAACCTGCACCATGCCTCCTCCGGAGGAAGCATCCACGGTTTTGCGGGCCAATTCCTCCTGAACTTGCGCCAGCCGGGACTGAAACTCCTGAGCCTGCTTAAAGAGATTGCCCATGCCCCCAAGACCTTTAGCCATCGAATCCTCCTTTTTCTTTCACAAAGACTATCGGTTTCCCTTCTTGATCTCTTTGACCGAGCCGCCGAAAATTCTGAGCGTCTCTCTTACCATATTGTTTCCCGCTTCATTAAGCGGGCTCGAACCATTGGCGGCCTCATCCCTAAGTTCCCGCTTCCTGGGTGGGACGGAAGTGATTCCTACGGCCACTTCCCGGGAGAAAAATCGGCAGGCAAGCTCTTTCAACGACGACAGGTTCTCAGCATCCTGAAGATAACCGAGATGATAACGTTCCTCGACTCCGATCTTCAGCTGACCCGGGAAAATTCCCAAAGGACGAACCCGCTCAAGATGGGAAGCCAAAACCTTTTTCTCTGTCATAACAAAGGCCACAAATTTCTTCCAAACTTCTTCCTTATGATCCTCCCCATTATTCTCCCCGCCGGCGGGGCTCCGGGATGTGCCCTCGCTTTTCGCCTGCTCACCGGGTCGCGATTCTTCCCTGGAAACCTCAACCCCTTTCCCTTTAGGGTTCTCGCCCCGGGACAACCGCTTTTCCATCATCTCCAACCGATGCAAGATATCGGTAATCGGCACGGCCTTTGGCAATGTCGCTAGCCGGACCAACGCGGTCTCCAGGGCAAACCGTGGGTAGGGGGAACGGGCCACACCTTCGTCTCCCTCCGCCATGAAGCTGAAATAGTCCGTCAGAATATCGACGGAAAGCTCCGACACCTGACCCCTGAGTTCTTCTATTTCCTGGTCAGGCAAATCCAACAGGCGATCGAAGAGCGAGGACGAGGGCTCGGAGTCTTTGGGATCTCTTTTACGATCCTGGGCCAGGCGGACCACCAGAAGGTTACGAAAATGTTCCACAAGCTCGCGCGACAAACGGGCAATGTCCTGCCCTTGAGCCATGACATCGCCCACTAACTCCACGCATCTCTTGGCGTCGCCCTGGATGACAGCGCCGGAAAGATCGTAGAGGACCCTTCGCTCCGCGATCCCCAAAATATCCTGCAGCAGCAGTTCGTCGATCAGCGCCTGAGTCTTTTCATCACCCGGAGAAGGAACCGCATAAGAAAGAATCTGTTCCAGCAGGGACTGGGCGTCCCGCATGCTCCCCTCCGCTTCACGCGCGAGAAGCAGAAGAGCCCCTTCCGTAATCCGGAGACCCTCTTTTGCCGCGATCTCGCTTAGCCGCTGGACAATCTCTCGCACCGCGATGCGACGAAAATCGAAACGCTGGCAGCGGGAGAGTATGGTCTCCGGGAGACGATGCGGCTCTGTCGTCGCCAGGATGAACTTGACGAAGGGAGGCGGCTCTTCCAGGGTTTTTAACAGGGCATTGAAGGCATCCTTGGTAACCTGATGCACCTCATCAATGATGTAGATTTTAAAGCGGCCCTTGGCCGGCTGATACCTGACG
>Ga0210377_10003356_pt1 | contig 13792 bp, 14 predicted proteins | sample PLM4_65_b1redo_FD_155480 | JGI IMG/M metagenome (GOLD analysis project Ga0210377, IMG submission 155480) | Groundwater sediment microbial communities from an aquifer in East River, Colorado, USA - PLM4_65_b1 redo | ecosystem: Environmental > Terrestrial > Soil > Riparian zone | place: USA: East...
CGAAGCACTATGTTGCGACTGGTATGAGCTATTTTCGTACCTTACGAATTACCTTTTTACCCATATCGGTTTCGGCAGTACCAGAAGTCAGCGCATCACCTTTATCCTCGGATATCTTCCTCATGTTGACTAAATCCATAATTTCACAAGATACACAACCCACGGATTGACCATGACTTATCCGCACAGCGAACGGATAACAGGTGCCGAGCGTACCACCACAATTCCCGACAACAAAATTCCCGGAAAACTCGAGTGCGCCTGAAAATACAACTACGTTATGATCGTTGCTGTCTTCGGTGGCTCCACCATGACTCGCAAGACTTCCCTAGGATAGTTTAAGCAATTTTTATACCGTATTTCATTTGGGTACTCCAACTCAGCTACCATCATAGGATCTGCTGGATTTCGCTGAATCTTCCGTGCTGAAGATTACCCTAGATTTTCCTAGACTCAGGAAATTATGGATCATAATTCCTAAATAACGGAACTTGATGAAACAAAGGCCTCATCAACAAAAGATTTACTCCGAAATTATTAACCGCCAATCTCTGGCTCGGCGCATCGCGCGCACCGCTTGGTCGATGTACACCTACAAAACCGAATTCGATCCTGCGCGCCTCACAAAATGCTTGACCTGAACCATAGAATCTACTGGAACAAAGTTGCCAGTCATGAAATGCATCATACGACACGTTTCAATCAAACATTGTCCGTTTGCTGTTGGCACATAGCGGCTATACGCACCATCTACCTGCCTAATCGAAAGCGGTCTGGCACTGCCATCGCCACTACTGATCCTGTACTGGAAAAATCTCTGAATATTTATGGCCCGATGTTCCGGGTGATCGCAATGAACACCCAAACAATGGCTAATGGCAGAAGCAGAACAAGCAGGAACGGGAACGCAAATCCCGCCAAGATGAGCCCGGCGAATATTACGGCACCCAGGAAAAAAATGCCGATTCCGGCAAACACAAAGAGCAGGAAGATCGCCGAACAGAACAGAGCTATCAGGCCAATGATGAGACCGGCTGCTCCGATTGTGCCCTTGAACGGCCCTATGAGTTCCTGGCCGTTAATAATAATTGTTGTTGATCCGGCCTCAAAAAACAATCCCCATGCGACGATGGCCAGCATGACGAATGCAAGCGCGATGGCCGCTTTCCTGGCCATATTAATACTCCTTAAAATTGAAAAAGCAACCCAGACAGGCAGCGAATGGCACAAACCAACGGCTCATCAATATACCAGCTAGCTAATCCGCCGCAGGCAATCGGATCGTGTATTGTCCCGATTTCTCGTCGCGTACAACTGTCAGCAGTTTGTGCTTCTGGGCGTCTTCCACCAGCTCTTTGAACGAGCGATAGCCATAGTAGGATTCGGTAAAACCCGGCCTGCGCCGTTGCATGGTCGTTTTGACCATTGAACCCCAGATCTTTTCATCGGATCCGCGTTCGGCGATCAATGCCTCGACGGTTTCCACGATGAAGTCGAGCGCTTCCTGACGCCTGTCGTCTTCGCTCTTTGCTGTCGGCTGCTTGGCCTTGCCTGCTGCAGCCTTCATCGGGACCTTTTTCTCGGCACGCTTTTGCTTCGCCTCCTGCGCGCGCACCAGATCGTCATAGAATATGAACTCGTCGCAGTTGGCACTCAGCAGATCCGATGTCGAATCCTTCACGCCTATCCCAATGACGTATTTGTCGTTCTCACGCAACTTGGAAACCAGCGGGGAGAAATCCGAATCTCCGCTGATGATGACGAAAGTATCCACGTGGGATTTGGTGTAACAGAGATCCAATGCATCAACAACCATGCGAATGTCGGCGGAGTTCTTTCCGGACTGGCGCACGTGCGGGATCTCGATCAGCTCAAATGCCGCTTCGTGCATGGTCGCCTTGAAATCCTTGTAGCGGTCCCAGTCGCAATAGGCCTTTTTGACAACGATACTGCCCTTGAGCAGCAGGCGTTCCAGTACCTTTTTGATATCGAACTGCGCATATTTGGCATCGCGCACACCCAGCGCGATGTTCTCGAAATCGCAGAACAACGCCATATTGGTAATTTCAGGTTGAGCTGCCATCTATTCCCCCTTGCAATTTGTCCCAACGCTAAATTGGTGCCGGTACGACACTATAAATCCTTCAGATCACCTTGCCGGGATTCATCAGCCCGAGCGGGTCAAGAGTATGTTTTATGCTGCGCATCAATTCCAGTTCCAGCGGGTCCTTGTAGTCGCGTATGGTATCGCGCTTGAGCTGTCCCAAACCATGCTCGGCACTGATGCTGCCATTGAGTTCACGCACCACCGTATACACCAGTTTGTTCACCACACCCTCCTGTTGCGCGATGAAAGCCTTGTTCTGCTCGGTCTCCGGCATTGAGACATTGTAATGGACGTTGCCATCGCCCATGTGCCCGAATGCCACGATGCGTATGCCGGGAATTTTGCTGCGCAATGCAGAGTCGGCACGCTCGATGAACTCCGCGACGCGGCTGACCGGGACGGATACATCATGCTTGATGCTCACGCCCTCGCGCTTCTGCGCCTCGCTGATGTTCTTGCGCAACTTCCACCATTTTTCTGCGGTATCGGCATCAGAGGTAACTGATTGATCCAGCACACCCGGCCCGAAACTCTGCAACGCCGCACGCAACACATCGTCCAGCATGCCTGGCAGGACTTCGCTCACCTGGATCAGCAGATAATATTTGTACTGCCTGACAAATGGCTCTTCCGTATCCGGGATGTGTCGGTATACCAATTCCAGGCAGGAACGCGAAATGATTTCGAAACTGCTCAGCGTATCGCCACAGCTTGCGCGTACATGAGCAAGCAGTTGTACCGCCACTTCCGGACCGCCGATCGCCACACAGGCGGTGGCGTTGGATTGCGGCCGCGGGAACAGCTTGAGCACGGCAGCGGTGATGATGCCCAGCGTGCCTTCCGCGCCGATGAATAGATGCTTCAAATCATAGCCTGAGTTGTCCTTGCGCAGGCTGCGCAGCCCGTTCCAGATGCGCCCGTCAGGAAGCACCACTTCCAGCCCAAGCACCAGATCGCGTGCATTCCCGTAGCGCAACACGTTTATTCCGCCCGCATTGGTGGAAAGATTTCCGCCGATCTCGCAAAATTGTTGTGTGGCCGTCAACCCAAGCGGAAAGAAACGGTTGTTTTTCTCTGCCGCTTCACGCACATCGGCGAGCTTGCAGCCCGCCTCGACGGTCATCGAGTAATTGATGGCATCAAACGCACGGATACGATTCATGCGCGACAGGTTCAGCACGATTTGCTCGCCTTGCGGCAGCGGCACGCTTCCACCGCACAGACTGGTGTTGCCGCCCTGCGGCACGATCGCTATCCGCTCGGCTGAACACAGTTTGACCACCTCGGCAACCTGCCCTGTATCCGACGGCAGAACCACCGCCAGCGCATTGCCCGAATAACGTCCGCGCCAGTCGGTACTATACGGCTTGGCAGATTCTCCGGTCAGCACGGCTGCGCTACCGACTATGTTGGACAATAAAGGGATTAATTCTGCATGGTTCATCGCTGCTCGCAGAACGGATCGTTGGTAAACATGAATGGTCGGATAATCAGTATCCAGTACTGGTGTTTGCTTTCGGTAAATCAACGCCGCTGGAAATCAGCGACAGGATCATACGTGCAATGTTTTCTGTTGCGACTATCGTATGCCGGTTTCCTGATACCATTAATTTCTCCCGAAGCTCCCTCCTTACCGTTGCTTCATGGGTCAGGTCAAACAGAATGTCCAGCCCATCACCCATCGCAACCAGCTCATCTATGCTGACGTTCCTGATGCCGCTTGCTTTAGCAAGTGCGCTTCCTGGCGTATCAGTGCGTTCCACAACGGCAATGATCTCAACACCATTGTTGTGCTGGCCCAGCAACTCTGCCAGGAATGCAGAGCCCACACCACCCAGCCCGACAATCGCGATTGACTGCTTTCCCATAGCGTTGCTTCCCATATACAACAAGCTATCCGGCTTCCATTTCAACACACGGATCGAACTGCCAATTTAGAATTCTCCGGTTTCTTAAATCAAGAAAGCCGGAGTTTGTCGAAATTCTCTTAGGTGAATCGCGAACGCACGTTTTTCCGGCGAAGTTTCATCAAATGCATCCTGGCGGGATGTCAAGTTTTTTCAGACCTTCAGTCTCGACCAAACCTGAAGCTTCACGTTGTAAAGCAACACGGTCAAAATGATCAAGTATCCGATTACATAATAGCCCAGCGCCTTTCTTTCCGCTTCATGCGGGTCGGAAGCCCATGAAAGAAACGACACGATATCATGCGCTTTTTCCTGCAATTCAGAACGCTTGACCGGATCGGTCGCGCTGCTGATCTCCAGCGCATCCGGCATCTTGGTCAGAGGGAAAAAGTGATTGCTGGTTTTTCCGTCCGGGGTAAGGTAGTAGCCTGTCAGATAGGAATATATATAACTGTTCCCGCCCTCACGCGCCCTGACCATCATGCTCAGGTCTGGCGGCACTTTCCCGAATGATTGGATGGCGGCTTCATCAGAAAGCAGGCTGGTCATTGCCGAATCCAGCGTCGAATCACCCCGCCATACGGTTATTCTGTCCTTGTCTATGCCGAGACTGGCCAAGTCACGATAATGAACATATTTCAGGCTGTGGCAACCATGGCAGGCATTCATAAACGTATCGACCCCGCGTTCCACCGCTACCACGCTGGTATCTGCCTGGAAATTTTCAAGCTTGGTTTCAGCGGCAGATGCCGGAAGAACGATAGTGCAGCACAGCGTACACGCAGCAATAAACTTGTTCATCGCTGCCTCCTTTTGGTCTTTTCCTTTTCTTCGCTTGCGATCAAAGCGAGTATCTTTGGCGGCAACCCTCGCTTGAACAGCCAATTATCTTCCGCTTTGGAAATAAATGGCAGCAGCGCGAACGACCCAAAATAATAAATAGTTGCCACTTGTCCGATCGCGATGGTCTGACTGGTCGGCGGAACAAATCCTACATAGCCCAGCACCAAAATATCCAGCATGAATATGAAGAAAAGCATTCGATACACCGGTCGGTAGCGACCACCTCCGGGAATCCGCGAGCGATCCAAGAATGGCATGAAAGCAAAGATCATCACGGACAACCCCATTGCCACCACGCCGCCGACCATGTTCGGCACCGAGCGCAAGATCGCATAGAACGGCAGGAAGTACCATTCCGGCACGATGTGGTCCGGGGTTATCAGAGGATTGGCCGGGATATTGTTGGCTGGCTCCAGCATGCTATGCGGGAAAAAGAACACGACAATGAAATAAGCGATCAGAAAAACCCCCAGTCCAAAAAAATCCTTGCTGGTGTAGTAGGGATGGAACGGGATGTTGTCCTTGTCGGCCAGATCGATGCCGCTGGGATTGCTGCTTCTGACAGTGTGCAGGGCGACCAGATGAATCACCACCGCACCGATGATCAGGAACGGAAACAGATAGTGCAGCGCAAAAAAGCGCGTCAGCGTGTCGTCACCCACTGAGTAATCACCACGCAGCCATACCACCACCTGGTCGCCGATGAACGGAGTGGCGCGGAACAGGTTGGTGATCACGGTCGCTCCCCAGAAGGACATTTGCCCCCAGGGCAGCAGATAACCCATGAAGGCGGTCGCCATCAACAGCAGCAACAAGCCCTGGCCGGTCCACCACATCAATTCACGGGGTGCGCGGTAGGAGCCGTAATAGAGCGTGCGCGCCATGTGGATGTAGATCACCAGAAAGAAGGCCGATGCGCCGGTGGAGTGCATGAAGCGCAATAGCCAGCCGTAATTCACATCGCGCATAATGTGCTGGATGGAGTCGAACGCGATTGCGGCATCCGGCTTGTAATGCATGGCCAGAAACAGGCCTGTTAGCACTTGCAGCATCAGCACAATGCCGGCCAGAAAGCCGAAATTCCACAAATAACTAAGATTACGCGGAGTAGGATAACCGGTTAATTCATGTTTTACAAAGCTGGTAAGCGGGAAGCGATGATCTATCCAATTGATGATTCTGTTTGCCATGGTCTTCTCCTATGCCTGGCCGATCATGATTTTATTTTCTGCAATAAACCGGTAAGGAGGCACTTCCAGATTATTCGGCGCGGGACCACGAATGACCCGGCCACTGTCGTCATACTGGCTGCCATGGCAATGGCAAGTCCAACCCGGACCTTCCTTGTTGGGCACGCAACCCATATGTGTGCAGACACCAATCACGACCAGCCACTGCGGCTTCTTGACTCGATCGCTATCCTGCTCAGGTTGAAGTCCGCCGTTGGTTGCCTTCATCGCCTTGATCTCTTCCGGGGTGCGATGCAGTATGAATACCGGTTTGCCCTGCCAGGCAACTGTGTGCATTCCACCTTCCGGGATCCCGGATAAATCTACTTCAGTATTCGCCTTGGCGAGCAGTTCTGCACTTGGATTCATGCTGGCGATAAACGGCAAACTCGCTGCAGCTGCTCCCGCCCCGCCGACAACAGAAGTTACCTTAAGCAAAAAATCTCGTCGTCCGGTATCGTCCAACTCCTCATATTCAGCCATTGCCTTCTCCACAATTAAAGCCCAAGAATATTACCATTTGCTAATGCGCCGTGCATTTTACACTCTATCAATTTGCACGTCACAAGCCACCGCCATCAAATAGTTATGTGTATGCGTGCCTGAACGTTACACAGAGAATGTTCGTCTGATTTTGATGTATATCAACAAACAATTCATGGATAAGTGTAATTTGCGCTCATTCATTCAAGGAGACCATCATGAAAGCTCGCTTAGTTATCGCAATTACTGCTTCAATCTGCATCTCTGCTCCTGCCTTTGCTGCCGATGACGGTGAAACTCTTTTCAAGAATAGCGGTTGCGGCTCATGCCACACTCTTGCCAAGCCAGGTGTTGGTCCTTCTTTGAAGGATATAGCCGCCAAGTATGCGGGCGACAAGAAAGCGCAATCCATGCTGGAGAAGAAGGTGCGCAGTGGCGGCTCCGGTTCCTTTCCCTCTATGCCCATGCCTATGCCTCCCACTGCAGCGTCAGTCAGCGATGCAAGTATCAAAGCCATGGTGACTTGGATCTTGGGCCAGAAATAGGACTGATTTCACGTTACACAATAAGGCCGACGGCAAGTCGGCTTTTTTCTAACCGCAAGCTGGGCAATCCGCTCCGCAAGCTTTGAAAGCGACATTTGAGAGGCCGATTGATCACTGGCTTCAGAATGGTCAATTGTTCTTGGCCCCTTGTTGCACCCATTTTCTCAGCAGTTCGATTTTACCTTTAGCTAAGCTACCATCCATTCCATACGGCATCTTGATGGAAGAATGTACGCGTCCGTCGACCACCTGTATCAGGATACTGGTATAGCTGTCGCCGGGCTTGACGACAGTCCCGAACTTGGTGCCCTTCATCAAACTCTTATAGGTGCGCATATCGAGTCCGCTTTTTTTATACCCCTTTCCCCCGGGCTTATGGCAATTCAAACAGTAGTCGTCAAGGATCGGGCGGATATCTTTCTTGTAACTGACTTCTTCGACAGCCAGTGCAGGAATTGCCATCACGAGAAATGATAAGGCCGCAACAACAATACCGCCCGGCAAGATTCTGTGTTTCATATAACACCTCATTAAGTGAGTTTCATCCATCAAGACTATATTACGACGAGTTCAGCATAGCATCAAATTACACACCAGAGCGCTGCTGGCCCGAAGATCATTGATGATCCGAGCGTGATTCCGGGAATCATCGAGTTGTTGCGCAGCAGGAAATTGATCAGGTAGTCAAAGGGTTTTGCTTTGGTCTTTCCAAAAGCGGGTGGTCAAGGTAATAAATTGACCGTTTCCCGTTGGCGACATTAATCGCCTGGGACGCGGGTAACCGCGTTGGGTTACCCGACACGTCTAAAATGTGAATAAAGAAGAAATCTTATTTTGCCAAGCCCGCAATATATTCTGACATAGATTTGATTTCAGCCTCATTCGCACCAATTCCTTTTGGCGGCATTGCGCCCATCTTCCAACCAAACGAGCCACCCTTGGTGATACTAGCGGCGAGTTTACTGGCTGCATCTTTATCGCCCTTGTACTTCGCGGAAATATCCATATATGACGGTCCAACGCCTTTTTTGTCGACGGCATGGCATGCGCCGCACTTTGCTTGGCCAGCTGCCGGCATATCTGCTGCCAGTGAGGTGCCCGAAATGATCAGGCTTGCTGTTACGACAATGCTCAAAACACTGGATTTCATTTGTTTCTCCTTTTTGGTTGTTGAAAAAAATTATATCCATGGACTATGATTTATTTTCACGGTCACCCTACGCTAATTTGTGAACATCAAACACCCGGTTTTCAGGCCCAATCTTTTCTTCCCAAGGCGGCAACAGTTTTGTCGCCAGCCACAGCGTGACATAAGGGCAGATGGAAATGATCAAAACAGTAAACAAGCTCTCGCGCCCGAACAACTCGGGATAGTAGGTCAGCAACCCCTTCATGGTCTTGGACAATTCCTGCCCGCCGATCACCACGTTCCAGCGCATCGCCAATACACCGATCATCATGGCCAATCCTGCCATGAACAGCCAGTTGACCAGACGCTCTCCATGTATGTTGTAAAACAGCAACGCCGATGTGACCGCCAGCACGAACAACGACATTGCCCATTGTATCGTCATGCCGGCCCAGATCGGCCCCACGATCAACGCCCTTACGGTTTCGACACCCTCGCGCCCCTTGTAGAATATTTCCAGCAATTCCAGGCCCTCGATCACCATCACTACGGTAATGGCGGTAAACAGTACATACAACAGGCCGCGCATCGTATCGTTGGGCATAGGCGTTTTGCGGAATTTGGATACGATCACATACAGCACGATCAGCAGCCCGACTCCTGAACCCACGGCAGACAACAGGAAGATCACCGGCATCAGGTCGGACGACCACCATTCGCGCGTTTTCAGCGATCCGAACACGAAACCGACGTAGCCGTGCAAGCCGCACGCGGCCGGGATGCCGATCATGGCCAGTATCCGCGCAATCTTATGATCGATAGCCAGCGAGCGCGGCGAGACATCATCCGACCCCAGCGTCAGCCAGGCATACACTTTCCCCATGATGCCGGCTCTGACCTTGGACATCGCGACGATGTCGGCGCGGAACGCGAACCAGGTTTCCAGCAGCAGCAGGCACACGTAAAACCCGGCGACATAACCGAATGCCGCCATCGCAGAAGTCCAGTGCGGTGTTATAACCGCGTTGAACGCGCGTGTAGGCTGGCCCAGGTGAAATAGCAATGGTGACGGCGCGAAGAACATGAAACACAGCGCGGTCAGCAGGGCAAACCTGGAGATCGGAGCGAAACTCTTTATGTTGAACACATGATGCAGGCTGGATACCACGAACGCGCCTGCAACCAGTCCTGTGATATAGGGGTAGATCACGATGAGTTGAGTCCATGGCAACTCGCTCTCATTCGGGTAAATGAACCCTACATGCGGAGTGACATGGTGAAATATGCTTTCCATCACACCACCTCCTTGTCTGTACCCTTGTAAAACACATTGGGCGCGTTGCCCATCTCCGGCTTCAGCACTTGCACGTGGTTATTTTTGATAAACAGACTGATCGGGCTTTCCGGGTCATTGCGGTCACCGAAGATGCGCGTACCGGTCGGGCATACCTCGACACATGCCGGATTAAGCCCCTTGGTGATGCGGTGATAGCACCAATTGCATTTTTCAGCGGTCCCCCTGACTTCATTGAAGCTGCGCGCACCATAGGGGCATGCCTGCACGCAATACTGGCAGCCGATGCAATAGGTCGTATCGATCAGCACCGGACCGTCCTTGGCCTTGAAAGTGGCTCCCGTCGGGCACACCTGGACACACGACGGATGCTCGCATTGATTGCACAGCTTGGGCACAAAGAACGCCTTGTCTACCTTGACGTTACGGTAGCGATTGTCAAAACGGAACTTGGTTTCCGATCCGGTATTTTCGATATTTTTCGGGTCAGACTGACTATCGACGATCGCGATATTCGAGCCTTCCAGATAAACATAGCGCTCAACCCAGGTGCGATGGTGAAATGCATCCATCTGTACGCTGTTTTCCATCTTGCACGCTTCCATGCAGCGCAAACAACCGATACAGCGAGTCGTATCGACACCCATTGCCCATTGATGGTCGTTCCAGTTGTAATCGGGTATCTTGGGCGGATGGTTGACCGCCTCGGTGTATTGCGTATCATCTTGTTGAAAAGCGCGCTTGGCACCTCTCGCTTCCGATGAGCCGATCGCGCTACCCGCGCCAACCAGAGTTCCGGCACAAACCGCTCCCTTTCCCAGAAATTCCAAAAAGCGCCGACGCGACAACGCAACTGTTTCTCCTTCAAATTTTGTTTCCTGAGTAGTCATTTTTTTCTCGCTATAGTAATTCGATCATTTGCATTTCATGCTGGCGTAGTAAGCCGACAAGTGGTCGATATCGGCATCGCTCAGCGTCTTCGCGACACTCGTCATTACCGGGTGGGTGCGGCTGCCATCCTGATAAGACTTGAGTGTGCCGGCCAGATATTCGGCATTTTGACCAGCCAGATTAGGCCAGGTCGGTATGCCGCTGACCCCAGGGGCACCGGAACCGTAAAGTCCTCCAGCACTGTGACATGCCGCGCAATTCGCCGCCTTGGTTCTGCCCAGTTCGGCTTTGGCCTTGTCCCCGCCAGTCACCCCGCAACTGAATCTGGAAAAATAGGCAGCCACATTCCGGATATCGGCCTCGTTCAGGCCGGCCGCCATGGGACTCATCATGTCGTTTTTGCGTACCCCTGATTTGAATGCCTTAAGCGAATCGACCAAAAAGTCGGCATGTTGTCCGGCCAGGTTCGGCCATGCCGGATTGACGCTCATACCCGCCGCGCCGTGACAGCCGCTGCAGACAGCGGCAACGGCTTTACCAGCCTGTGCATTTCCACGCCTGCCCTGTGGCAGGCTGGCATAAATGATCCTGGGTGAATGCGGGTTGTGGCATTTGGTGCACATCTCTTCGCCACTGTGACTGGCAACCTCGATCTGACGCTGCTCTAAAGGACGTGCCTCAAGTTTTTCATGGCAGTTCAGGCATACACCTTTCATCTCTTCCGGACTCAGCATCAGTTTCCTGCCCGGCACATTGGTTGGATGAACTTTGATTTCAGGATGGGTGATCGAAGTCACCTGATCCTCGATAGAAAGCGGCATCGCTTTTTTGGACGGGTGATTGCCTGCGGGTCCGGTGTGACAAACTTCACAACCCGGACCATATTTATAGACAACACCCTGGATTGCATTTTTTCTGGTCGCTTTACGGTGGATGCCGTCTGTCCATTCCGCGTACGCCTTTTTGTGACATGGCTGGCAAGATGCCGAACCTTGGAGTTTAGGCACTTTGGAAGCAATTTCCGCCACTGCATTTCCCCGGTAATGCCCGTATTGATAAAACGTATCCGGCGTGAGAAATTGCTTGGCTGAAAAAGCAACGATTGCAACTGCCGCAATCAAAATCAACAAACGAACTATGTGCTTGGGCATGCCCCCTCCAAAATTTTTCTGGTTAGCTAGACCAGCAACTCCACCGTATACATTTTGTTGTTAAAACAAGATGCGAGTATTGATGCAAGTCAAACTCGGGTCGAATTTTTATTTTCCAGTCTGCTTTAGCAGTTTGAAGAGTTCCGCAATATATGTGCCAGCGTAAGATACGTCATCGTCGATGTCATACCGAACAGCCAGCCATGCCAAGCTGATCTTTGATAAGGTTTGCTGACGAGCCGGCACGAATACTTGATGTAAAACATCGGTCATTTCTTAGAGCGTTACCACTTGGTGCCACGCCAAAAATATATATAACGATTTGGTAATCGGCTAAATGCAGGCTTCATCCACCAATGCAAGACCTTTCTATTTTTCAGGCGCTCCGAATACTGCGCTGCGCAATACCGAGTGGCGATCTCGGCGCTGCGACCATCCATCGGCAACCAGGCTGGTCAATTCCCGGTCGCAACGGTTCCCGTCCGTGTATTCGATAAATATGCAGGATGACGCCGCTGTTGCGGAAATGTTCGGCCATAGTGATGATCTCGTGGTCATTCACGCCACGTTGCATAATATGTTTCGATGCCTACGGCAGAATGGCTGTGGAGGAATTGATGAGAAAGTTGCACGATGACGCCATCGATAAATTCGCGCTGCCGGATGCACGCATCGCGCATAGAGCGGGAGTCGTCAGCGCATGCGAATAGATAGTGTTATCGCTGCCGGCGCCGATCATTGCGCGCCCGCGTTACAAGCTTGTCATTGACTGAAAGATGAGTTGAAGCTGATCGTGCCGATCTGGAAATTGGAATCAGCGCCGCCATCCAGACCAGCAACGGTTATATACGATTCTAAAGATTCAGGCATTAATCAATCTGAAGCTTGCAATCCTTAAACCAAAGTTGATACAGAGATGTGAAAATCATCACGGTCGAAGCCATGCTGTAGGTGAAACCGCCGATGATCACCAACCAGGCAAAGTTCGGATTCAGCTTGGTAAGCCACCAAGAGATAACGTCCAGGATGAGGAAGGCGAACGGCGTGAGGATCAGGATCCCCTTGGTCATCATCGAAAATCCGGTCGCATAGGTGAAAATCCAGCCCACGAAGAAAAAGATGAAAGAGATGCCGAACAGGTGGATGTGAGAAACACGGGTCAGCGTCGAAATCGAAGCACCATCGTCACGTTTCGTCATTTGGTCCATAACCGATTTATCAGTGATATTGGCCAAGCCTGGCATACTGCCGTGGCACGGGCCGCAATATTTTTCCACCTGAGGCTTGATGGTCGCTTCCCATTCATTCATCGGAGCTCCGTTGTTTACCCATTTGATCATTGCCAAGCGGACTTCGGGTGGCGCGTTGTTTTTCATCGAGCCGTTGAGCTTGGCTTCCAATTTGGAAGCATCAGGGCCTTCATGGTTGCCGTGGTAGCTGTACACAATGTCATCCACTGACAGACCGAACTTGCCGTCCGCCATGCCGTGGGTCAGCATGATCTGCGCACCCGCCATGAGCAATCCAAAGCCGATGGTCAAAAGATAGCCGGTAAATAACGTCTTGACGGGCATTGCCAATTCGCACAATGTGAACCGCTGAATCTGTTTCATCATACTCTCCGTTTGCTAAATAATTGTGCGCATTATACCTCTCACTATCACAAGCACTTACATCCCCCTCTTGGGGGATACATCAATACTCCAGCGGGTCAACGTCCAGCTAACAACATAGTTTTTTTGTCGAGTATCTATCCAGAGAAGGTTGCCAGGGGCGCAAGAATTGCTGCATGGCTTTGCGATTTGTCGCTGGTATCAGAAATTGTGCGTGTATGTGATTGGCTCGGTGCGGCAGTACAAAATTTGTTCGCAATGACGCCATCTCAGCAAGAAAATTCAGATCGGGCTACTTGGCTGGCGCGGAAATTGCAGCTTTGTGCTGACTTGTTTCTCACGTATTCTAAAAACCATGATTAAAGCACGCAGTATGATTCCTATCGCATCTGCGACGACTTGCGCGATAGGGTCGCTTCGCGGCAGCGGGGTACCCGTCGGCCTGCCCCTTGCGGGTGCTCTCGTCCCGGACCATCATTTACCGCGAGAGTCGCGTAGCGATGGGCAGTTTATCGCCGATGCGCTGCGCCGCCCGCTGCGCGATTTGCGCATTTCAGTCACCGACCGCTGCAATCTGCGCTGCACCTACTGCATGCCGCG
>Ga0210377_10003357_pt1 | contig 13791 bp, 9 predicted proteins | sample PLM4_65_b1redo_FD_155480 | JGI IMG/M metagenome (GOLD analysis project Ga0210377, IMG submission 155480) | Groundwater sediment microbial communities from an aquifer in East River, Colorado, USA - PLM4_65_b1 redo | ecosystem: Environmental > Terrestrial > Soil > Riparian zone | place: USA: East...
TTTCAGCGGAGCGAGCGGGCCTGGGCGGGATGAGGAAGGACGACTCCAACTGCTGGAGATCCACAATGCGGCGGCGGGCTTCTTTCGCCAGCAGCTCGCGCATCAGACGGACGGGGCGGCCGGGCGCGCCTATCTGCGGGGGCGCGGCATCCCTGAATCGGTGGTGGAACAGTTCGGGCTTGGCTGCGCACCGGCCTCCTGGGAGGGGCTGCTTCGGCACCTGCTGCGCAGAGACTTCTCGAAGGAGCAGGTGGAGCGGGCGGGATTGGCCCTCGCCCGCAAGGAGGGGGGTGGGGCGTACGACCGCTTCAGGAACCGACTGATGATCCCGATTTGCGATTCGTCAGGCAAGGTGATCGCCTTCGGTGGTCGCACGCTCGACGGCTCCGACCCAAAGTACCTGAACTCCCCGGAGACGCCGATCTACAAGAAGGGGGCGCATCTGTTTGGCCTCCACCTGGCGGCCTCGTCGATCCGAGACCGGGGGTTGGTCATCGTGGTGGAGGGATACTTCGACCTGATCGCCCTGCACATTCATGGGTTTCAACATAGCGTGGCGGTCCTGGGCACGGCGCTGACCGCCGAGCAGATCGCCCTGCTCCGCCGCTACACCACCCGGGCGCTCCTGGTCTTCGATCCGGACGCGGCGGGGATCGCTGCCGCGCGTCGAAGCGTTGAGAGCCTGCTCAACAGCGGTCTCGATTGGCGGGTGATCCTGCTGCCGGAGGGCAAGGACCCCGATCGATTCCTCCAGGAGCGGGGCGCCTCGGGGTTCTCCGCCGCGCTGGAGGGATCGAAGGATCTGATGGAGTTCCTGCTGGATCGGAGGGTCTCGGGGTTCGATCTCATAAGCCCCGACGGTCAGGCGGCTGCCGTGAACGCAGTCCTTCCGCTCCTCGCGGTGGTCGAGAATGAGATCACGCGACAGCGTTATGCGGAGAAGCTCGCGCGGCGAGTAGCGCTCTCTAATGATGCCATCGTCCGGGAGCTTAATCTCCAGATGAAAGGACGTCGGCAGGACCTGATGCCGCCGACGCTGCGACCCAAATCGTTGCCGTCCACGGAATGGAGGCTGATTCACCTGGCGCTTCATCATCCCGGCGCTGCCCATCGGGTGCGCGAGGCCATCCGGCCGGACGAGATGGAGGACCAGACCCTCCGGAGGATTTGTGAGTCTGCGGTGATGGGGTCCCGAACGGCCAGTGGCCCCGTGTCGCTTGCGATGGAGGAGCCGGAGGTACAGCGAGTTCTCAGCGAGCTGCTGGCGACGGATCTCGGAGAGTACGAAGGAGAGGATGCGATCGAGCGCACCCTGTCCGATTGTCTGGGGTGGGTGAAGGCCAGGGGCGAGCGCCGCGCCGGCGAGGAGCTCCAGCAACAAATGAAAGAGGCCGAGCGCGCCGGGGATTACACAACGATCGAGCGCCTTCAGGCGCGGTTGCTTTCGCTCAAGAAGGATCAAGCGCATCGTGCCGTCCAGTCGGGGCGCGAAGGTCGAGGCTTGGTGTAGAGAGGAGAGACGGATGACGAAGGCTCGCAAGGTGCCGCGAGGACTCAAGAAGACAGTTCGATGGACGACCCGTAAAACGGCCAGGCGGCATCCTCTCGTGGTTGGCAAACGGGTTGCCCTCCGCGAGAAGAAGGCCAAGGCCGCCCCTCCCGCGCCGCCCCGAAAGAGCGCGGTCCGGAAGGACTCCGGACCCCCCCGAGAGCCTAGCCGACCCGGTAAGGCGACTGCGAAAGAGCACGGTCCGGAAGGACTCCGGACCCCTCCGAGAGCCCTACGGACGGGCAAAGGCTCTGAACGCGGGAAGATGCTGATCCCAAAGAGACAGGCCATTCAGGGCCGGGGGGCCAGAGGCGTGGTTTCCCCCGGGCGGAAGAAGGGCTTCCTCACCTACCGGGAGATGAACAGCCTGCTGCCGGAAGAGGTTGCGCCGGCTGACCAGATCGATAACATCTTGAATCTTTTTGACGAGATGGAGATCGAGGTGGCGGATGAGGCCGAGCGGCCCAAGGCTGTGGGAGCGTCAGAGCCCCAGGAGGAAGAGAGCTCTGAAGTGGAGCTTGAGCTCGTTCCGTCGTCGGTCGGCAGGACCGACGACCCGGTTCGGATGTATCTGCGGGAAATGGGGAAAACCCCTCTCCTGACTCGAGAAGGAGAGATTCGAATCGCCAAACGGATCGAGGAGGGGCGCAAGGAGGTTGCCGACGCTGTCTGCCGGGCCGGCGTCGCGGTTCGAGAGATTGCGGAGGTCGGCGAACGGCTTCTGAAGGGCCGGGCTCGAGTTGGAGAGCTGTTCGTGCTCAACGAGTTCGACGAGCTCTCCGAGCAGAAGGAGAAAGAGCTGCTGGTTGAGAACGCCCCGTTGCTGGAGGGTCTCCGAAAAGAACAGGCGAAGATCGATGATCTTCGGCGCCGCTACCAGCGGGGCGTCGGCCGGCTTACCGAACGGTGGCTCCAGAAGATCCAGGATGAGATCGCCCGCCGCAAGGCGGCGCAGGCGACCCTTCTCCAGAAGCTCAATGTGAACCAGCGGGTTGTCGAGAGGGTCGTGATTAGGATGCGCAATCTCTTGGGGCGGATCGACCAAGGCGAGCGGGAACTGCGCGAGACAGGTCGAATTCACCGTCTCTCTATGCAGGACCTGAAAGTCATTTTGAGCAACGGCCGGCACAGGGCCTCAGCCGTGCGTGAGATCATGCGCCGGACCAAGCTGAACCGAAAGCAACTGGATGAATGTGAGCGCGCGATCGTGGCCATCCAGCGAAAGATCCGAAAGGTGGAGGAGGAGGCGGATGCCTCTGCCAAGGAGCTGCGATCCCTGCTGCAGGCCATCACCAACGGGGAGTGGAAGGCGCTCAAGGCGAAGAAAGAGATGGTGGAGGCCAACCTCCGACTGGTGATCAGCATCGCCAAGAAATACACCAACCGCGGTCTCCAGTTTCTCGACCTGATCCAGGAGGGAAATATCGGCCTGATGCGGGCGGTGGACAAGTTCGAATATCAGCGAGGGTATAAATTCAGCACCTACGCCACGTGGTGGATCCGCCAGGCGATCACCCGCGCCATCGCCGACCAAGCCCGAACCATCAGGATCCCTGTTCATATGATCGAAACCATCAACAAGTTGACGCGCGCCTCCCGGTATCTCGTTCAGGAGATGGGACGAGAGCCGACACCGGAAGAGATTGCACAAAAGATTGACCTGCCGGTGGACAAGGTCAGGAAGGTGCTGAAGATCGCCCAGGAGCCGATCTCTCTCGAGACGCCGATCGGAGAGGAGGAGGATTCCCATCTGGGAGACTTCATAGAGGACAAGGGGGCCGTCTCTCCGGTCGAGGCCGTGATCGGGATCAACCTCAGCAGTCAGACCCAGGAGGTTCTCGAGTCACTGACGGAACGGGAGACAAAGGTGTTGAAGCTCCGCTTCGGGATTGGGGATGGCCGCGATCATACCTTGGAGGAGGTGGGCCAGCAGTTCGAGGTCACCCGCGAGCGCATCAGGCAGATCGAGGCCAAGGCGCTGCGGAAGCTTCGCCATCCGACGCGGAGCAAGAAACTCAAGAGCTTTGTCGAAGGCTAGGGGCCGCGAAGCGGCCCGGTTCATAGTTCGTAGTTCATAGTTCAGGGATGAGGGTTTAGGATTCAGGGTCCAGCAAGGGCTTCTGTCTATGAACCCTGAACTCTGAACCGTGAACTTTTTGGGCCCATAGCTCAGTTGGTTAGAGCCCCCGGCTCATAACCGGGTCGTCCCTGGTTCGAGTCCAGGTGGGCCCACCACGTCCTTTGATTGTGTCCTGATTGTCTGGTTCATAGTTCACGGTTCATAGTTCAGAGTCAAGAACATGCGGTCTTTATGCTCCGCCAACCTTGAACCTTGAACCTTGAACGTTGAACTCTGAACGGATCTTCTTCTCATACTGGAGCGATAAGTGCTGGCGGATTTAGAACGGCTTGTCGAACTACAGCGGCTCGACTCAGAGATCGCCGAGGTCGAGGCCGCCGCCGCCGCCATCCCGGGCGTGATTCGAAGGATTGAGGAGCAGCTGATGAAGGCTAAGGCCGCCCTCGATGCGGTGACGGCGGAGACGGACAGGATGAACAAGCTTCGCCGCCAACAAGAGCGCGAGTTGGAGGAGGTTACTGACCAGCTCAAGAAGCGACAGAGCCGGCTCTTTGAGATCAAAACCAACCAGGAGTACTCCGCGGTCCTCAAGGAGATCGAGGGGTTGAAACACAAGGTGTCGGTCTTGGAGGAAGCGATCCTTGTGCTCCTCGATCAGATCGAGGTGGAACTGAAGGCTCGGGCTGAGGAGGAACAGAGGGTTCGATCCAGCGAGGCGGAGGCCCTCCGGGACACACAGCGAAAGGAGGCCGAGCTTCGGCAGCTACGGGGCCGGCTATCTGAGCTACAAGGGGCCAGGAAGGGCCGGTCGAAGAATGTGGAGTTGTCACTGCTGCAGCAATACCTCCGCCTCCTCAAGAGTCGTGCCGGCCTGGCCGTGGCACCGGTAAGGGATGGTTCCTGCGAGGGCTGCCATGTGGCCCTGACCCCTCAGTTGTATAACGAGGTGCGCCGGAACGAGGAGATTCTGACCTGCGAACGGTGCGGTCGCATCCTCTACTGGAGAGGATAAGGTGGGACCGGACAGGATCTGCGCCGCCCTCCGGCGACTGGCGGCAAGGGCCTCCACGGATGTCGGAATATCTCCATCCCCACACCTCTCTTCGAAGGATCGAGCCGCCCTGCTGGAGGCGGTGGAGCTGATTGAACGGGCGTACCCGCCTTTACCCTCACGCGCGACAGGGGGACTGCGCCTCGTGATGAACATCGACGGAGCCTCTCGCGGTAATCCGGGGCCTGCCGGGATCGGCGTCATGATTCGGGAAGAGGGCGGGCCGCTGGAGCGGGAGCTCTGGAAGTACATCGGCGAGGCAACCAACAATGTCGCCGAATACGAAGCCCTCCTCCTCGCCCTGGGCGAGGCGGGCAAACTGAAGGTGGCAGAGGTCACGATCCGGTCGGACTCCGAATTGGTGGTGCGGCAAGTCGAGGGTCGATACCGGGTTAAACATCCCCGCCTCGCCAAGCTCCACTCCCAGGCGTGCGACTTGATGAAGGCCCTTCCATCTTTCCACATTGAGCACGTCGGTCGCGAGCGGAACCGTCAAGCGGACGCGCTCGCCAATCGGGCTATCGATGAAGCCCTGGCCGCATCAGGCCGAGACCAAGGGCGAACCTGAACGGACGGTGGCCAGCCCGTTTCACTTTCGGGCGGCCGCCCACTTCCAGGTGGCCGACTCCGCCAAGCTGGTGCCGCGGGTCGAGTTTGCCAGATGAAGAAGAAGGGACCATTTACGGAAGGTGCTGAGCGGAAGAGCCCCTCTCGGTGCGGGGATATTCTCCCAGGGGCCCTCGAAGGACTGGGTCTCGGCGGGGTGATTCGCCATCTTGCCCTGCTTAGGACATGGGAGCAGGCCATCCCCTTGAGGATTCGGGAGCGGGCGACCGTTGAAACCTTCAGAGAGGGGCGACTGTACGTGTGCGTGGAGGATCCGATCTGGCTACACGAGCTCCACATGCTGCGCCACAAGCTGAAGGTAATGTTGAATAAGGAGCTTGGGGAGCCGGCGGTGGAAGAGATCATCTTGAGGATCGGCCGGGCTTCCCGCCGTTCGGCCCTCGACACCCCAAAAGCCCGCGTCCACAAAGCACCACCGGTGCCGTCGAGTGGGGCGGAGGAGCGGATCAAGGAGCTGCTCTCCCCTTTCGAGGAGCGGCCGTATCGCGATGCCTTGGAGCGGCTGATTCACCGGTGGGCAGCGAGGTTTATCTGACACACCTGTTGCAGCATCTCAACACCTGCGCACATCCAATAGGCCATCCTCTGGGGGGTAGCTTTATAACTAATTGGATTTACTGTTGTTGTATGGTTGAGTTTCGCTCCCCATTCAATAGGTGATTGGTACATCGCTTGCATAAAACCTCTTAGTGCCTTGTCGCCAAGTTGCGCCTTGAGCCGTCGGATTAGGTGTTCTTGTCCTCGAGTGCGGGTATATTGAGATCACCTGGGAGGGGATATTGAGCCATCAGCGGACGATTCAGAAGATAGCGGCCTGCGAAGGGATAGGACTTCACACTGGACAGCCGGTCCGAATGAGCCTCCGTCCGGCCCCGGCCAACTCCGGTGTCGTGTTCAAGCGGATCGATCTTCGGGACGCGCCGACCATCGAGGCTCAGCCCGCGAACATCATCGATGTTCATCATGCCACCTCTATCGGGAAGAATGGGGTGAAGGTGAGGACGATCGAGCACCTGATGGCGGCCTTCGCCGGGATGGGGTTGGACAACGTGTTGGTGGAGCTCGACGGCGAAGAGGTCCCCGTCATGGACGGCAGCGCTGCGCCGTTTGTGGAGCTGATCAGGCGAGCGGGCCTGCGACGCCAGATGGCACCCAGAACCTATCTCAAGGTGAAGGAGCGTCTCGTCGTTGAGGACGAACGCCGCAGCATTCAGATCGTTCCCTCGGAGCGACTTCAGGTCATTTACACGATGCGCTTCGACCATCCTCTTCTGGGAGAGCAATCGGTCGCATTCGATCTCTCCCGCGAGACGTTCGTCCGCGAGATCGCGAGTTGTCGGACCTATGGGTTCGTCAAGGATGTCGAAGAGCTTCGCGGACGCAATTTGGCTCTGGGTGGCTCATTCGACAACGCGGTAGTGATCGGCGAGGCCGGGGTACTCAACGGCGATCTCCGCTTCCGCGATGAGTTGGTCCGCCATAAAGTGCTGGATCTCCTGGGAGATCTATATCTTCTGGGCCGACCTGTTGTAGGGACTGTCATCGCCCACAACGCGGGCCACCTTCTCCATACCAGGCTCGTGCAGGAAATCCAGCGTCACCTTGACCTTCAGCAAGTGGCCCCCGCTCGGAATAGTGTGATCGAGCGATGGGCAAGGCCGCTGCTTCAGCCAGGTCGCCCGCTCAAAGTCCCCTCATAATTCCGTATACCGTTACTCCCCACACGGTCATCCCGCCCATTTTCCTCGCGGCACCGCGTTGTCGATTATCGACTTTGCCCTTGCAATCCGTCCGAGATTTCGGCTATAGTGGCCGAAGAGTTCGGGGTGCCAGCCGAGGTGAGCGTCGTGCAGGTCAAGACAGCGAGCGACTCCGTCGAGCCGATCTTCCCCCTCTACCTCCTGTTGTGTCTGCTCTGCCCTGGTTTCGATAACCCCAACGCCACCTCGGCGCTCCTAGAAATACGCCCTTAAAACAGGCAGGCACATGGCTGTCCCGATCAATCCCGATCGTCGCAAGCGCCGTACCCGCCTCATCCTGGGGGGCGTCCTCGCCCTCGTCGTGGTATTGACGACCGTCCAGGTCCTGATCCATCAACTCCGATTTCCTACTCCGATTGCCAGCAACATCCTGATCTTCGCGCTCGTCAACGTGAATATGGTCCTCCTCCTGATCCTGGTCCTTCTGGTCTTTCGGAGCCTCTTCAAAGTTTACCTCGAGCGTCGGGATAATCTGCTGGGTTCCAAGTTTCGTGTCAAGTTGGTGGTGGCTTTTGTGAGCCTCTCACTCCTGCCGGCCTTCCTCCTCTTTGTCGTGGCGAGCAACCTCATCACCAACAGCGTAGATAGCTGGTTCAACATCAAGGTGGAGGAGTCGCTCCAGAGTTCGCTGGAGGTGGCCCAACTGTTCGAGAGGGTCGCCCACGAGACCCTCGTGATCCAGGCGCGCCAGATGGCCTCGCGCATCGATCCGGGCGGCCTCGACAGCGAGGAGGGACAGGAGTTGGCGCGCGGCCTGATGGCCGAGAAGATGACGGAGTACAACCTCAGTGCGGTTCAGATCATTGACGGGACCGGCGCCGAGCTGTTGGGGCTTCGCGCGAAGAGGCGACTGCCGGCCGACCTGCCCGCGCTTGGCCCGGCGCTCCGGCGAGGCAGGAGGGGCGAGACCTTCGCGTTGATCCAAGCGATCCCCGGGGGGGACGTGATCCGCGGGGTGGCTCCGATCGCCATGTCGGACTCGAAGGGCCGGGCCACATTTCTGGTGGCAACCCACTACATTCCCGAGGGACTCTCGGCAAGGGTCGGCGAGGTCACTCGTGGGGTCAAAGAGTACCAGCAGCTCAAGATGCTGAAGAACCCCATCAAGGGGATCTACATCATGCTCTTTCTCATGGTGACCCTCGTGATCATCTTCGCCGCTGTCTGGGTCGGGATCTACTTGGCCCGGGGTATCACCGTGCCGATTCAGCAATTGGCCGAGGCGACCAGGGCCGTTGCTGCGGGGAACCTGGCCTTCAGGGTTGACGCCAAGGCGGACGATGAGATCGGGATCCTGGTGAACTCCTTTAACAAGATGACGGAGGACCTGCGGCAGAGCAAGGCGGAACTGGAGAGCGCCAACCTTGACCTCCAGCACTCGAACGTGGAATTAGACCAGCGGCGAGCCTACATGGAGACCGTCCTGGAGAATATCGCCACGGGCGTCCTGTCGCTTGATCGGCAGGGGATGATCACGACAATCAACCCGGCGGCCATTCACATCCTGGGGCTGGAGGGGCGTTCGATGCGGCGCTGTCACTATACCGAGCTCCTCGGGGGCGGCTCGCTCGCCCCGCTTCGCGGCCTGCTGGAGCGGACTGCGGACGATGCAAGCGGGATCGTGGATCAACAGCTCACGCTTCAGCGCAATGGCCGGGTCGCCAACATCGTGGTGAACATCAGCGGTCTGACCGACCGCGCGGAGAGCCATCTGGGGAGGGTTGTGGTGCTGGAAGAGATCACTCAGCGGATCCGCGCCGAGCAGACGATGGCCTGGCGAGAGGTGGCGAGGCGGATCGCGCATGAGATCAAGAACCCGTTGACCCCGATCCAACTTGCTGCGCAACGGTTGAGGAAGAAGTTCGCCGACCGAGCGCCTGATTACGAGCAGGCATTCGAGGAGTGCACGCGGACGATCATCCAGGAGGTCAACGGGCTCAAGGGCTTGGTAGACGAATTCTCCAGGTACGCGGCCAAGATGCCATTCTCCGATCTGAAACCCAACGACCTCCACCTGGTAGTGGAGATGGTGCTGACGCTCTACGCAGCCGCCCCGAAAGGGGTCAAGATCGCCCGCGACCTTGACCCGGAACTTCCCCTCGTGAACCTGGATCCCGAGCAGATGAAACGGGCGCTGATCAACCTGGTGGACAATGCCCTGGATGTCCTCGACGGGGAGGGAGAAATCGCCATCAGGACGCGATTCCTGAAGGAGACTCACGTTGTCGCGCTGGAGGTCGTTGATAGCGGCCCGGGGATTCCCCGCGCCGACAGGGAGCGACTGTTCCTTCCCTATATCTCGACCAAGCCCGGCGGCACCGGCCTTGGGCTGGCCATCGTGCACCGGATCGTGGCCGAGCATGCCGGGCAGATCCGCATCGAAGACAACGTCCCGAGAGGGACGCGGGTCATCATCGAGTTGCCTGCCCTCTCATCCTCAGTGGATAATGGCGATGGAGTCGGGCCGTGGCCCACGAACACATCCTAGTCGTTGACGATGAACAGAAGGTCCTGAAGGCGATCGTGGACATCCTCAGGGACGAGGGGTACCGTGTCTCAGGGGTCGGGGACGGGAACGAGGCGTTGCGCGCCATTCACAAGAGCCCCCCCGATTTGGTCATCCTCGATATCTGGATGGCAGGGATCGACGGGTTGGCGACCCTGGAGGCGATCAAGCGGATACACGAGGAATTGCCTGTCATCATGATCTCGGGGCACGGCACTATCGAGACGGCCGTGAAGGCCACCAAGCTTGGGGCCTACGATTACCTGGAGAAACCCCTAGACCTGGAGAAGGTCCATCTGGCGGTCCGCCATGCCCTGGATCTGCACCGGCTTGAGTGGGAGAATCGATCGCTTCGCGAGACGCTTGATCGGCGCTACGAGATCGTAGGAGAGAGCAAGGCGATCAGGATGCTTCGTGAGCAGATCTTGTCGGCCGCCCCGTCCAACGGGCGGGTGTTGATTCGGGGGGAGAGCGGCACCGGGAAGGAGTTGATCGCCAGGGCCATCCATCGCAACAGCGCCAGGAGTGATAAGCCGTTTGTCGTCGTCAACTGCGCCGCGATTCCGGAGGAGTTGATCGAGAGCGAGTTGTTCGGCCATGAACGGGGTGCATTCACCGGCGCCACGGGCCAGCGGCGCGGCAAGTTCGAGTTAGCTGACGGGGCCACGATCTTCCTCGATGAGGTGGGGGACATGAGCCTGAAGACACAGGCCAAGGTCCTCCGTGTCCTTCAGGAGCAGACCTTTGAACGGGTCGGCGGAAGCGAGGGCCTCACCGTGGATGTCCGGGTCATCGCTGCGTCCAACAAGGATCTGCTGGAAGAGATCCGTCGAGGCGCCTTTCGGGAGGATCTCTTTTATCGCTTGAGCGTCATCCCTTTTGAGATCCCGCCGCTCCGGGAACGCCAGGAAGATATCCCGCTTCTGGCCCGGTATTTTCTCCAGTCCTTCTGTCAGGAGTACGGGAAGCCCGAGAAGGATCTGTCGCCGGAAGCAATGGAGCTTCTGGTCGAGTATCAGTGGCCCGGCAATGTCAGAGAGCTCAGGAACGTCATCGAACGACTGGCCATTATGGTGGCGGCGAAAACCATCCAGCCTCTCGATCTTGCGTCGTCTCTTCGCCGAGCTGGACTAAGGCGGGAGGTGTGGCCCACTCCCGACGGCACGCTACGTGATGCCCGATCGCGGTTCGAGCGGGAGTTCATCCTGCGTCGGCTGGAGGAGAACGAGTGGAACGTCACCAGGACCGCTGAGCGCCTGGGGATCGAGCGGAGCAACCTTCACCGAAAGATCAGGGCGTATGGCATCGAAGGCTCCGGCCGCTAGCGGAGCAACCTCCGATGTGGTAGATGGAATGGTATGTCAGGGCTCATCGAGGTGTCCGACGATTGGAGGGCGCTTTCCGCCAGGATCGATGCTGAGGGCGGAATGGTCCTTCTCCTCGGAGCGTCAGACTCCGGCAAGACGACGCTGGCGCGTTGGCTCATGTGCACCCTCACGGCGGCCGGTCGGCGCGTCGCGCTTGTCGATGGCGACATCGGGCAATCGACCGTCGGGCCACCCGCGACGGCGGGCTTAGCATTCGCTGCTCCTGCCCAAAACGAATCCGTTTTTGCCCCTATCGCGTTACGCTTCGTTGGCGCTGTCTCCCCAGCGGGACAGATGCTGCCACTGGCCGCCGGCCTTAAACGGCTTGCCGAGCGGGCCTCTGCCACGGGCGCGGAGGTCCTGCTGGTTGATACCACCGGCTTCATCGTCGGCCCTGCCGCTCGCCACCTCAAGTTTCACAAGATCGACCTCCTGGCGCCACAACATCTCATCGCGTTGCAAAGAGATGACGAGTTGGAGCCGATCCTCCGCCTCTTCGAAGGCAGAAAGGGGATGGCGATCTCTCGCCTCCCTGTGAGCCCGCATGTCATCCCCCGATCCTTTCAGGCCCGGCGAAGCTATAGAGCGCAACGGTTCGTTCAGTATTTTCGAGAGTCCTCTCTCGTTGAGATCTCGCTGCACGGGGTCGGAGTCCAGGGGAGCTGGATATACGGCGGGAAGCCGCTCGATCCTGCCGGGCTGCGAGGCCTGTCGGAAGAGCTTGGGGCACAGGTCGTGTGGGGCGAGCGAAGCCAAGACGAAGCCTTCCTCTTGGTGCAGGGAGAACCATCGCCCGATGGGCTGCAGCTCGCCAAGAGTCGTCTTGGCGTGTCGATCATTCGGATTACCGCGATTGACGAGATTCGAGGCCTGCTCCTGGGGCTTGCGGACGCCGATGGCGAGCTGCTCGCCCTCGGTCTGCTGCAGGACCTCGATCTGACTTCGGGGCGAGTGCTCTGTGTGAGCCCGTGCGCCGAGCCTCACAGAGTCGGCATCGTCCACTTTGGAAGCATCCGTCTCGACCCGTCCGGAGAAGAACTGGGCGATGCCGCGATGTATCAGGTGATGCAGTGAGAAACTTGGAGATCGCAAAACTGTTCAACGAGATCGCTGACCTGCTCGAGATCAAAGACGAGAATATTTTTAAGATCCGGGCCTATCGCCGGGCGGCCATGAACCTGGAGAGCTTAACTGAAGAGATCGAGGCCGTGGCAGCGCGCGGCGGCCTCACTGAGATCGCGGGGATCGGCAAAGATCTCGCGGCTAAGATCGAGCAGGCGCTTGAAACAGGACGAATCGAGTACCTGGAGGAGTTGCGCAGAGAGATCCCGCGGGGCGTCGTCGAGCTGATGGCGATCCCGGGCGTCGGGCCCAAGACCGCCAAGCTCCTGTTCGACAGGCTCCAGGTCGATTCCGTCGAGAAGCTGGAGGCCCTTGCTCAGGAGGGGAAGCTCCTGGGCCTGCCGGGGATCAAGCAGAAAACGGTCGAGAACATCGTGAAGGGGATTCAAGTGGTCAAGAAGGGGCGGGAGCGGATGCTATTGGGGCGCGCCCTGCCCTTGGCACGCGAGATTATCCAGACCCTCGAGAAGCTCCCTCAGGTAAGGAAGATCAGCATGGCCGGCAGCCTGCGCCGGATGCGCGAGACCGTCAGGGACTTCGACCTGCTGATCACTTCGACGAAACCGGCAAAGGTGATGGGGACCTTCACTTCGCTGCCTCAGGTTGCCGAGGTCCTGGTTCACGGAGAGACGAAGGCGACCATACGGCACCGTGAAGGGATCCAGGTTGACCTGCGTGTTGTCGAGCCCGAGTGCTTTGGCGCCGCCCTCCAATACTTCACCGGCTCGAAGGAACACAACATCCGCGTGCGCGAGCTGGCCTCACGGAAAGGGCTCAAGGTGAGCGAGTATGGCGTATTCAATGAGGCCACCGGAAAGCGACTCGCCAGCGCCACTGAGGAAGCAGTCTACAAGGCGATCGGCCTGCCATATATCCCTCCGGAGCTTCGTGAGGATACTGGCGAGGTCGAGGCTGCGCTCGAGGGCCGGCTGCCGGACCTGATCGAGCTGGACGATTTGCGGGGCGACCTGCACGCTCACACCAACTGGAGCGATGGCCATCACGACCTGGAGGCGCTGGTCGAAGCGGCCCACCGGAAGGGGTACGAGTACGTGATCGTGTCGGATCATTCCCGATCGTCCACCGTCGCCGGCGGGCTCTCCGAGGAGAAGCTGCTGGAGCAGATCGGCAAGATCCGGGCCCTCAACAAGAAGTACACGAACTTCCGCATCCTGGCTGGCAGCGAGTGCGACATCCTGGCCGATGGGAGACTGGACTTCCCCGACCGGGTGTTGGCTCAGCTCGACATCGTGCTGTGCGCTGTCCACTCCCGCTTCAAGCAGGCCCGTGCGGAAATGACGGCCCGAATCGTCAAGGCGCTCAGCAATCCCTACGTTCATATCCTCGCCCACCCGACCGGGCGGCTGATCGGCGAGCGCGATCCGTACGATGTGGACCTGGAGGCCGTCTTCGCCGCGGCGAAGCAGCATGGCAAGGCCGTGGAGATCAATGCCCAGCCCTCTCGTCTCGACCTGAACGATCACCATGCGCGACGTGCAAAGGAGCTGGGGGTGATGCTTTCAATCGACACTGACACACATTTCCTCGATCAGTTGCAGAACATGACCCTTGGCGTCGCCACCGCTCGCCGCGCCTGGATCAGCAAGGCCGATGTCATCAACACCATGCCGCTTGGCAAACTCCTCGCCTGGGCCCATAAGTCCCGCCCTCGCCAGATGTCATCGTGAGCGAAGCGAATCGATCTCGCCTGTAAACATATTCAGTCACG
>Ga0210377_10003358_pt1 | contig 13790 bp, 3 predicted proteins | sample PLM4_65_b1redo_FD_155480 | JGI IMG/M metagenome (GOLD analysis project Ga0210377, IMG submission 155480) | Groundwater sediment microbial communities from an aquifer in East River, Colorado, USA - PLM4_65_b1 redo | ecosystem: Environmental > Terrestrial > Soil > Riparian zone | place: USA: East...
CGGGATCCTGTCACCGGATGCACGGTGTGCAGCGAGGACCAGGAGAGCATCAGCATCCCGCCGCTGCCGAGGTTTTCCGTGTGCTATCAGCTGGCCCCCCGGGTGCGTTCCCTGATCGAGATGGCCGTGCAGCGGGGCGCTTTGATCCGTACCATCGAGGGCTATCGCGTCGTAAAGTCGCGGGGCAGCGTGGATCGATCGGGCAACAGGACGGAATTCAGCAATCACTCCTTCGGGACAGCGATCGACATCAATCCCGGGCAGAACGGGTTATACGACAACTGCATCAAATTCGGTCCGGACTGTCACCTGCTGCGCGGCGGCAAATGGCGCGCCGGCGTACCGGGGACGCTGGAAAAGAACAGCGACGTCGTGGTGCTGTTCGAACAGGAGGGGTTCCGCTGGGGCGGGGAGATCGAGGGGAAACAGAAGGACTTCATGCATTTTTCATTGACGGGGTATTGAGAGAATAGGATATTCATAACAAAATGCATTACCGCAGAGACGCGCCCTGCATTCGTTTATGGCCGCGACTTTGCAAGAGCAGGCTACGCGGCCGCACAATACTTAGACTCGTTGTCGTACCATCTCGCTGAGAATCGCGAGACGGGAATCAAGGGTACCAGAAAAGATTTTGACTTATCTGCGTCCATCTGCGACATCTGCGGATAAAAAGTTTATCTACATGAAGTTATTTCTCTGTGACCTTTGTGGTCACGGCTTGGATCCTTATCAATTCAGCCTTCATTGAAAAACAACCAGGAGGAGTGTAATGAAATTTCTGACAGGCTTGTTCAAGGCAGTGTTCGGCATCCTTTCGAAGTTCTTCGGCTCCTTCTCCTGGTCTCCTCCCCCGTGGATCGATTTTCTCCGGCACTTCTCCGTTAATATCAAAAACCTTGCTTCGCGCCTTGTTGATGCGGCCCGCTCCGCCGTCGCCGGGGTCCGCGCATCAGCAGGCCACGTCAGCTCGAACGAGGGCAAGAGCAGCTTAAAGAGGCTCGGCAAGGTCCTCGTTGTCGTTTTCGTCCTCTTCGGACTTATCATGTGGTATGCCGCGCACCGGAGGGGGATGATCACCGTGACCGGCACGGAGCCCGGACTGACCACGCTCGAGGACGTGCTGAAGCCGGACCCGGTCCGCATCCATTTCAGCGGGTCCGCGGCCCGGCTCGACCTGATCGGCAAGACGATCACGCAGGGCATCTCGATCTCGCCGGCGATCGACGGCGAATGGACGTGGAGCAGCGACAGGGTCATCCTCTTCCGGCCGAAAGCGGACTGGGCCGTGGGCGCGTCGTACACGGTGCGCATGGACAAGTCGCTTTTTCCGGACCATGTAAAGCTCGATGCCTATTCCTATTCGTTCAAAACGCCGCTTTTCAAGGCGGAGCTCGTGAACACCGAGTTCTTCCAGGACACCGAAGACCCGAAGATCAAGAAGGTCATCGCAACGGTCAAGTTCACCCATCCCGTGGATACGAAGGACCTCGAAAAGCGGATCAGGCTGGAGCGGGCCGACCAGAAGACCGGTTTTCTCGGGATCGGCGGCAAGGGCTGGCCCTTCACCGTTTCCTACGACAAGTATAACGGAGAGGCCTACATCCAGTCCAAGCCCGTCGAGATCCCGGAAAAGGACACGACCATGTCCATCGGTATCGACCCGGGAGTGCGGGCAGCGCGCGGCGGGCCGTCGACAAGCAATAAAATGGAAGCACAGGTGCCGGTCCCCGGGAAATTCAGCTTTCTCCGGATCGAGTCGGCTGAGCTTTCGCTCGTGCGGAACGAGCAATACGAGCCCGAGCAGGTCCTCGTGGTCAATACGACGACGGGCGTCAGCGAGCCGGAGCTCGTGAAGAACCTTTCCGTGGTGGTCCTGCCCAAGGATCTTCCCCCGGTCCAGAAGCAGGAAGGGAAGAAGGACTACAAATGGGAGGAATGGTCCGATGCCTCCAAGATCGGTCCGGAGATCCTCGACCTCTCGACGCCGTTGAAGCTCAAGCCGCTCCCGCGGGACCGCGAATACGCGGTGCTCCACAGCTTCAAGTACACGGCGCCTGCGGGCCGGTACCTCTACATAAAGCTCAACAAGGGGATCAAGGCCTTCGGAGGCTACGAGCTGGCCAAGGTGTACGACGCGATCCAGCGCGTGCCCGAGCTGCCGCAGGAGCTGGGGATCATGTCCGAGGGCTCGGTCCTGAGCCTTCGGGGCGAGAAGCGGCTTTCGGTGTACGCTCGCGATATCGAGGCTGTCCGCTTCGTGCTCGGCCGCGTGGTGCCTGACGACATCAACCACCTCGTGAGCCAGACGCGCGGGGACATCAAGAGCCCCTACTTCATGAATTACAACTTTTCCGAGGAGAACATCTCCGAGCGGTTCACCGAGGTCCGCCGCCTTGCCAACCCTGAATCCGGGAAGACCCAGTATGCCACCCTCGATTTTTCCCGCTATCTCGGGTCCGGGCCGGAGAACCGGGGGCTGTTCTTCCTGAAGGTGGAGAGCTGGGACCCGGGAAAAAAGCGGCCCACGGGAAAGAGCGACAAGCGGCTGATCCTGATCACGGACCTCGGCGTTCTGGCGAAGGACAACGCCGACGGGACCCATGACGTCTTTGTCCAGTCCATCCATGCCGGGGGCCCGGTCGCGGGCGCGCGCGTGGACGTCCTGGGAAAGAACGGGGTGTCCGTGTTCGGGGCCGAGACCGACGGGGAAGGCAGGGCGCACTGCCCCAAGCTCTCCGATTTCGAGCATGAAAAGACGCCCACGGTCTACCTCGTGAAGAGAGGGGCGGACCTGTCGTTCCTGCCTTTTGAGCGGAGCGAGCGGAGGCTCGACCTGTCCCGCTTCGACATCGGCGGCGAAACGACGAGCGGCGAGCCGGGCAAACTCTCCGCCTATCTCTTCTCCGACCGGGGCATCTACCGTCCCGGCGACGAGTTCCATATCGGGATCATCGTGAAATCCGCGGACTGGAAGAGGCAGCTCGCGGGCATCCCGCTCGAAGCGGCAGTGACCGACGCCCGCGGCCTCGAGGTCAAGAAGCAGAAGATCAGCCTCGCCTCGACAGGGTTCGAGGAAGTGAAGTACCAGACCGAAGAGACAGCGCCCACGGGAAACTATACCACGAGCCTTTACATCATAAAGGACAACAAGCGCGGCGCGCTTCTGGGCTCCGTCCCGGTGCGCGTGGAAGAGTTCCTGCCCGACCGCTTGAAGATCACCTCCCGCCTGTCCCAGGAGCGCGCGGAAGGATGGGTATCGCCTTCGGACCTCAAGGGGCGCGTGATCCTCATGAACCTCTACGGCACTCCCGCCGTGAACCACCGCGTGTCGGCGGACCTTACGCTTGCCCCTGCCTTCCCGGCCTTCAAGCAGTACCAGGACTACATTTTCTTCGATCCCCTGAAGACGGAAAAGAGCGTGAGCGACCAACTCCAGGACACGACAACGAACGAGAAGGGCGAAGCTGAGTTCGACTTCAACCTCTCCCGCTTCGACAAGGCCACGTACCGTCTCACGTTCCTGGCAGAGGGCTACGAGCTCGAGGGCGGCCGGGGCGTGAACTCCTCCAGCTCGGTCCTCGTCTCGCCGCTCGCGTACCTCATCGGGTACAAGCCCGACGGGGACCTGAAGTACATCAACAAGGGAAGCAGCAGGTCCCTTGATATCATCGCCATCGATCCCGCGCTCAGGAAGATAGCCGTGTCGGGGCTCAAGGCCTCTGTCATCGAAGAGCGCTATATCTCCGCTTTGACCAAGCAGAAGAGCGGCGTGTACAAGTACCAGTCCGTGAAAAAAGAGATCCCCGTCAGCTCGGCCGCGCTGGCCCTGTCCGACAAGGGTGCGAAGTTCCGCCTGCCCACGGAGAACCCCGGCGACTTCATCCTGATCGTGAAGGACGAGAAGAACACGGAATTGAACCGCGTGGCCTTCAGCGTGGCGGGCAAGGGGAACCTGACCAGAAGTCTCGAGAAGAACGCCGAGCTCCAGATCAAACTGAATAAATCGGACTACGCTCCCGGCGAGGAGATCGAGCTCAATATCCGGGCCCCCTATACGGGCGCGGGGCTGATCACGATCGAGCGCGACCGGGTGTACGCGACAAAATGGTTCAAGACCGGGTCCGCAAGCTCGGTGCAGAAGATCCGCGTTCCCGCAAGCTTCGAGGGCAACGGGTACGTGAATGTCTCTTTTGTGCGGGGGACCGACTCGCGAGAGATCTTCATGAGCCCCTTGAGCTACGGAGTGATGCCCTTCTCGGTGAGCCGCGACAAACGCACGGTCAAGATCGATATCGATACGCCCGAGCTTGCCAGGCCGGGCGAATCGTTCAAGATCCGGTACAAGGGAAATAAATCCGGCAAGGCCGTTGTCTTTGCCGTGGACGAGGGGATCCTGCAGGTCGCCAAATACAAGACCCCGGACCCTCTGTCGTACTTCTTCCGCAAGCGCGCCCTTGAGGTCCAGACCGCCCAGATCCTGGACCTTCTCCTTCCCGAAGACTCGATCGTCAGGATGCTTTCCGCCCCGGGCGGCGACGAAGGCGGGCGGGCGCTCGGGAAAAACCTGAACCCCTTCAAGAGAAAGCGCGACAAGCCTGTCGTGTACTGGTCGGGCATCGTGGACATCGACATGACAACGCGCGAGCTCGGCTTCCGCGTGCCCGATTACTTTAACGGAACCATACGGGTCATGGCGGTGGCGGTCGCGCCCGACGCCGTGGGGGCTGTGCAGAAAAAGTCCCAGGTCCGGGGACATTTTGTGCTCTCTCCCAACGTGCCGACGTTTGTCGCGCCGGGCGACGAGTTTACGGTCACCATAAGCGTTGCGAACAACGTGGAGGGCTCGGGCAAGGACGCCGAGATCCGGCTCGATCTCGCGACGTCGGAGCACGTGGAAGTGCTGGATAAGACAACGAGGACCATGAAGATCAGCGAGGGAAGGGAGGAGAGCGCTTCATTTGCTGTAAAAGCAAAGCAGGTCCTCGGCTCCGCCCGGTTCAGCTTCACCGCGTCCCTGGGGAACAAGAGGAGCAGTTATGGGATCGAGGCGAGCGTCCGGCCCGCTGTCCCGTACATGACCGATGTCAGGAGCGGGTCCTTCAAGAATAACAAGGCGGACGTCGAAGTGAAACGTTCGATGTATCCCGATTTCCGGACCCTTGAAGCGAACGCCTCGCCGATACCGTTAAGCCTTGCCCACGGCCTCGCGGCGTATCTCGAGAAATTCCCCTATCTCTGCACCGAGCAGCTCGTGAGCCAGGCCTTCCCGGCAGTGGTGCTCAAGAACAGGCCGGAGTTCGGGTACACGCACAAGAACGCGGCAGCGAACATAGACAAAATCATAAGCGTGCTCCGCGCGCGCCAGAACGCCGAGGGCGCTTTCGGGTTCTGGGCCGCGAACTCCCACACGTCGGATTACGCAAGCGTTTACGCGCTCCACTTCCTGACCGAGGCAAAGGAGCGGGGCTTCAGCGTGCCTCAGGAGCCGGTCGCTCTCGGGAAAGGCCATCTCCAGAGGCTGGCCCAGGAAGGAAGCGATACGCTCGCGAAAGCCAGGACCCGGGCCTATGCGATCTATGTTCTTACCCGGAACGGCGTCGTTACCACGAATTACGTGGACGCCCTGCGGGAGCAGCTCGACAAGACCAAGGCCACGAAGAAATGGAAGAAAGACATCACGGGCGCCTATCTTGCCGCGTCGTACAAGCTCTTGAAGCTCGACAGCAAGGCCGAGGACCTTATCTCGAAATCGAAAATGGGAGAGGAGATCGAGCCCGACTACGACCACTTCTACGACGGCCTGGCCCATGACGCCCAGTACCTCTCTATTCTCGGAAAGCACTTCCCGGAGCGATTCAAGAAGCTCTCGCAGCAGGACATGATCTGCCTCGACTGCATGGTGAAGTGGATCACGCAGGGCAGCTTCAACACCATCTCGTCGGCCTACACGATCCTGGCCATGGACGCCTATGCATCTGCAGTCGGGGAAAAGGCAGTCGCCGACATCAAGGTCAAGGAGATACTCGAAAAGGGAATGAAGGATTTGGCCCTGCCCAAAGGCCTGTTCCCGAAAGTGACGTTCTCAAACGAGGCAAAGAAAGTGCGCATCGAGAGCAGGAGCGGGTATCCCACATTCTGGCAGGTGACCATGGCCGGGTTCGACAGGGAGCTCCCGAAGAAAGAGATCAAGGAAGGGATCGAGGTCCAGCGCGAGTACCGGGACCTCAAGGGCGCTGTCATTACGAATACAGCGCTCGGCTCCGAGATCGACGTCCATGTCAAGATGCGCTCCGTCAAATCCGGATATCACAGCAACGTTGCGATCGTAGATCTCCTCCCCGGAGGTTTTGAAGTGGTGCTCGAAAAGTCCCGGCCGGCCGCAGCGCCGCAGGCACAGTCGCAGGAACAGCCGGCGCAGAGGCCTGAACAGGGAGAAGGCGAGGAAGGGGAAGGCGAAGGTGAAGGGGTGAACGAACAGCACGACGAAGGACCGGCCTGGATCTCTCCCATCGGCACGGACGCCTCGACGTGGCAGCCCGATTTCGCGGACATAAGAGAGGACCGTGTCGTTCTCTTCGGCTCTGTGGGCGACTCGGCCCAGGAGTTCGTGTACCGCATCAAGGCCACGAACAAGGGCAAGTATACGATCCCACCGGCATTCGCGGAATCCATGTACAACCGGGCGGTGCGCGCGAGGACCCTGCCCGGGACGATGATCGTGGAGGAAAAGAAGAAAGAGGAAAAACAACAGCAGATAAAGGGGAAGTGATGGGAACAGAGTGTTCCTCTCCCCACGAAAGGAGTAGTGTCATATGAAGAAGGCAGTTATTGCAGTGATAGGTATTGTTCTGCTGGTGGCGGCATGCTGCGTGTCGGGCAATTTTTCCAATGCCCTGGAAAAGGGCGACGGTGTGCCTCAAGGCAAGGTCCTGCTGATCGGGAAGCTGACGGTGGAGCCCATGGTCGAGCAGGGGAACGTGGTCGTGCAGGCCCCGCGCGGCACGCATATGGGCGTCATCAAGATGAATTTCGGCGCTGACGCGGACCAGCCCCTGGACAAGGAAGCGCTCGTCCCGTTTTCGAGCACCGAACAGATGGATTTCAACTTCAAGAGAACGTCCTTCATCCCGCTCGACCCGGGCACGCGGTTCGCGCGCCTGGGCACCCTGATGCTCGATTCATCGAGGTATACCTACGGCGTCGGCCGGGGCGGAGCGCCCGGTCCCGGCGGCGTCGAGATCACCTATATCATGTGCTATGGCGACGTGAAGATCGTGGTGCCGCGGAAGGCGAAGGCCGTCTACATCGGCACGATCGTGTACCAGCACGACCTGAAGAACACCAAGCCCAACCGCTTCGGATATCCGTCGAAGCGGGTCGTGGTGCGCGACGACTACAACCAGGCGATGCAGGAACTCGCGGCCATGAAGATCCCGGGGATAGCTCCGAAGGACGTGGTCAGGAAACTGGCGGTGGTGGTCAGGCCGAATTAGCCGGAATGGATGACGTTCTCTGTGGTTGACGATCGACACTAGTACAAACGCATTTAAATTCGTTACTGCTTTTGCCCCTCACCTTTGTCCTCTCCCCAGAGGGGAGAGGGTTGGGTGAGGGGGGACTTTCCTGGATGTAACAATATTTACTTCGTTTGTATTAGTACCATGCAAGCCGGGAGGGAGATCATGAACGGTTTCAGAAGCAGGCTCAAGGCGCTGGGTAGGATCCTCGGAACGATGTTCGGGTCCTTGACGATCTCCTGGAAGCCGCCGCAGTGGATAGGGTCCCTGCAAGGCGGCCGCGGCGCGCTCCCGGAACTTGCCGCGAGCGTCCGTGCATTCGGCAACCGGCGCCTCAAGCCGCTGCTCCGACGGACGGCCATTATCGCGCCCGTGTCCCTGGTCCTGGTCGCCGTCGCCGTGCTTTACGCCGTCGGCCAGGTGGGCGTCATCCGGGTCAACGTCAGCCAGCCGGGATTGACGCGGCTCGAAGACGCGCTCAGGCCGGACCCTTTGCACCTCTACTTCAGCGGTTCGGCCGCGCAGCTGAGCGCCGTCGGCAAGGTCGTGGAGAAGGGGATCACGATGTCCCCCTCGTTGCCGGGCGAGTGGAAGTGGATCAACGATAGGACCCTCCTCTTCGTTCCAAGGGCCGACTGGGCCGTGGGACAGAAATATACCGTCAAGCTGGACCGTTCCCTCTTCCCCGAACAGGTCAAGCTGTCCGATTATTCCTACACGTTCAAGACGCTGCCGTTCCGCGCTGAGCTGGTCTCGTTCTCATTCTACCAGGACCCGGAAGACCCGAAAGTCAAGAAGGTCGTCGCTACGGTGCGGTTCACTCACCCCGTGGACGCGGCGTCGTTCGAGAAGCGCATCCGCATGCGCCGGTCGGACCAGAAGCCCGGTTTCCTGGGCTTCGGCGCGGAGTCCTGGCCCTTCACCGTGTCGTACGACAAATACCGGGGCGAGGCCTATATCCATTCGAAGCCCATGGACATCCCGGAAAAGGACCTGTCGATGTCACTCACCATCGACTCGGGCATCCGCGCTGAGCGGGGCGGGCCCTCCACGGACCAGAAGCTCGAACGGACCGTGGCGATCCCCGGAAAGTACACCTTCCTCAGGATCGGTTCGGAGGACCTCACCCTGGTGAGGAACGAACGCTACGAACCCGAGCAGGTACTGGTCGTGAACACGACCACGGGCGTGCAGGAATCGGAGATCGTGAAGAACCTGACCGTGCTCCTCCTTCCCCAGGACCTTCCGCCGATCCAGGGCCGGCCCGGCGAAAAGAATTTTGACTGGTCCTACTTCAGCCCGGTCAAGATCGGGCCCGAGGTGCTGAACGTTTCGGAGCGCGTGAAGCTCGCGCCTGTGCCGCGCGACCAGGAGTTCGCGACGCTCCACGGCTTCGCCTATACGGCCCCGTCGGGCAGGTACCTCTACGTGAAGGTGAACAAGGGCCTGCTGGCGTTCGGCGGCTACATCCTGGCGCGGGACCACGAGGCGATCCTGCACGTGCCCGAGATGCCGCGCGAGCTGGGCTTCATGCACAACGGCTCGGTCCTGAGCCTGAGCGGCGAGAAGAAACTCTCCGTCTACGCCCGCGACCTCGACGCCGTGCGGTACGATATCGGCCGGGTGCTGCCGGACCAGATCAATCACCTGATGAGCCAGACGAGCGGCGACATCACCAACCCCGAGTTCACCAATTACCAGTTCAACGAGGACAACATCAGCGAGCACTTCAGCGAGGTCCAGAAGCTCCGGCGCGACTACCCGGGGCAGTCGCAGTACACGTCCTTCGATTTCTCGCGGTACCTGAAGACCGACGCCGCGACGAACCGCGGCCTCTTCTTTCTCCAGGCGCAGAGCTGGGACCCGGTGAAACAGCAGGGCACTGACCTCTTCGATAAACGCCTCATCCTGGTCACGGACCTGGGCGTGCTGGTGAAGAACAACGCCGACGGGACCCACGACGTCTTTGTCCAGTCCATTCATGACGGCCGGCCGGTTTCCGGGGCGCGGGTGGACGTGCTGGGCAAGAACGGCCTGCCCGTGTTCGGCATTGCCACCGACGGCGAAGGCCGCGCGCGGGTCCCGAAGCTTGCGGACTTCACGCGCGAAAAACAGCCAGTGGTCTACGTGGTCAAGAAGGGGAGCGACCTGTCGTTCCTTCCCTACGACCGGAGCGAGAGGCGGCTCAACTTCTCGCGCTTCGACGTGGGCGGAGAGGTCACGGCGGGATCCACGGACCGCCTGAGCGCGTACCTGTTCTCGGACCGCGGCCTCTACCGTCCGGGAGACGAGTTCCATGTCGGCATCATCGTCAAGTCCGCGGACTGGAAGGCGAAGCTCGCGGGCATTCCCCTCGAGGCAACGGTGGTCGATGCGCGGGGGCTCGAAGTGATGAGGCGGAAGATCAGCCTTTCGGCGACGGGCTTCGACGAGGTCGGCTACCGGACCGAAGAGACCGCGCCCACGGGCAACTACACGACGAACGTCTATATCGTGAAGGACAACAATCGCGGGGCGCTCCTGGGCTCCGTTGCGGTGCGGGTCGAGGAGTTTTTGCCCGACCGGATGAAGATCACGACCCGGCTGTCGAAGGAGAAGGCCGAGGGGTGGGTCCAGCCCGCGGGCCTCAAGGGGCAGGTGACCCTGATGAACCTCTACGGCACGCCGGCAGCGAACCACCGCGTGAGCGGCGAGATCACCCTCTCGCCCGCGTTCCCGGTGTTCAGGAACTACAAGGACTACACGTTCTACGACCCCGTCCAGGCGAACCAGAGCTTCAGCGACCAGCTGCCGGACGGGACCACGAACGACCGGGGAGAAGCCGAGTTCGACCTGCCGCTCGAACGGTTCGACAAGGCCACGTACCATCTGACCTTCGCCTCCGAGGGGTTCGAGGCGGAAGGCGGCAGGAGCGTCCGGTCCGAGAGCTCGGTCCTGGTGTCCCCGCTTTCCTATCTCGTCGGGTACAAGCCGGACGGCGACTTGCAGTACATCAACAAGGGGAGCAGCAGGTTCATTGACCTCATCGCGATCGATCCTTCGCTCAAGCAGATCGCCGTGCCGGGGCTCAAGGCCCAGATCATCGAGGTGCGGTACGTCTCCGCCCTCACCCGGCAGAGCGACGGCACGTATAAGTACCAGTCCGTCAAAAAAGAGGTCCCTGCAAGCGCGACGGACCTTGTTATCAGCGCACAAGCCACAAAATTCAACCTGCCCACGGGGAATCCCGGTGATTTTCTCCTGATCGTGAAGGACGCGAAGGGCGCGGAGCTCAATCGCATATCCTTCAGCGTGGCGGGCAAGGGGAACCTCAGCCGGAGCCTGGAGAAGAACGCGGAACTGCAGATCAGGCTGAATAAAACGGACTACGCGCCGGGCGAGGAGATCGAGCTGAGCATCCGGGCGCCCTACACCGGGGCCGGGCTGATCACCATCGAGCGCGACCGCGTGTATGCGACAAAATGGTTCAAGACGGACTCCGCCAGCTCGGTCCAGCGGATCCGCGTGCCCGCGGACTTCGAAGGGAACGGGTACGTGAACGTCTCCTTTGTCCGGGCCATCGACTCGACCGAGATCTTCATGAGCCCCTTAAGCTACGGCGTCATGCCGTTCTCGGTGAGCCGCGAGAAGAGGACCGTCGCCATAGACCTCGACGCGCCCGACCTCGCGCGGCCCGGCGATATCTTCAAGATCCGGTACAAGGGCAACAAATCCGGCAAGGCCGTGGTCTTCGCCGTGGACGAGGGCATCCTGCAGGTCGCCCGGTACAAGATGCCTGATCCGCTGTCGCACTTCTTCCGCAAGCGGGCGCTGGAGGTCCAGACCGCCCAGATCCTCGACCTCATCCTGCCGGAGGCGTCCGTGGTCAGGATGCTCTCCGCGGCCGGAGGCGACGAAGGCGCGATGGAGGCCATCGGCAAGAACCTGAACCCCTTCAAGAGAAAACGCGACAAGCCCGTGGTCTACTGGTCGGGCATCGTGGACATCGACACAACAACGCGGGAGCTCACCTACCGCGTGCCGGACTATTTCAACGGCACGCTCCGGGTGATGGCGGTTGCCGTCGCCCCCGACGCCATCGGCGCGAACCAGAGAAAGGCGCACATCCGGGGACACTTCGTGCTGAGCCCCAACGTGCCGACCTTTGTCGCGCCCGGCGACGAGTTCATCGTGACCGTGGGCGTGGCGAACAACGTGGAAGGATCGGGGAAGAACGCTTCCGTGAACCTGGAGCTTTCGACGTCCGAGCACCTGGAGGTGCTGGACAAGGGACCGCGCACGATACGGATCAGCGAGGGCAGGGAAGAGAGCGTTTCCTTCAGGATCCGCGCGAAGCGGGTCCTGGGATCCGGCAGGTTCACCTTTACCGCGTCCCTCGGAGGAAAGAAGAGCACTGCCGTGATCGAGGCGAGCGTCCGGCCGCTGCTCACCTACCGGACCACGGTCGACAGCGGGTCGTTCGACCAGGGGACCTTTTTCAACGGAAAGGCGGTCGTCCCGGTGACGCGGGACCTGTATCCCGAGCTGCGCAAGCTCGAGGCCTCGGCCTCGCCGCTTCCCCTGGGCATTGCCCACGGGCTCGTGGCCTATCTCAGCTCGTTCCCGTACGGCTGCACGGAACAGCTCGTGAGCCAGTCGTTCCCGGCCGTGGTTCTCAAGAACCGGCCCGAGTTCGGGCCCGCGCACAGGAACGCCAACGAGAACGTGGAGCGCGTCATGAGCGTGCTGCGCGCGCGCCAGAACGCCGGGGGTTCCTTCGGGTTCTGGGCCGCGAATTCCCACGTCTCGGACCACGCGAGCGTCTACGCCATGCACTTCCTGACCGAGGCAAAGGAGAGGGGCTTTGCCGTGCCGCCGGACATGTTCTCGCGGGGCCTCGCGTATCTCCAGACCGTGGCGAACAGCGGAAGCGATACCCTCGCCCGGGCGCGCACGCGGGCCTACGCCGTCTATCTCCTGACCAGGAACGGCATCGTGACCACGCTCTACGCGGACGCCATGCGGGAGCAGCTCGAGAACACCAAGGCTACCAAGGGATGGAAGAAGGACCTGACCGGCGCCTATTTGTCGGCGGCGTACAAGCTCCTGAAGCTGGACAGCAAGGCGAAGAGCCTCATCTCCGATTCGCGCCTCGGCCAGGTCGTGCAAGCGGACTACGGCAATTTCTACGACAGCCTGGTCCACGACACGCAATACCTCTATATTATCGCCCGTCATTTCCCCGAACGGTTCGAGGACATCAAGGGCAAGGACATCGACGGGATCGTGCGGGCGGTGTCCGCGGGCGGGTACAACACCATCTCGTCGGCCTACACGGTCCTGGCCATGGACGCCTATGCGAAGGCTGTGGGCGAGAAGGCCGTGATGGACATCAGGATACAGGAGGTCCTCGACAAGGGGACGAGGGACCTTGCGCTTCCGAAGGGGCTGTTCCCCGTGGTCGCCTATTCCGCCGAGGCGAGGAAAATACGCATCGAGAGCAAGAGCGATTACCCGACCTTCTACCAGGTGACCGCAGGCGGCTTTGACAAGGCCCTGCCGGACAAGGATATCAAGGACGGCATCGAGATCCAGCGCGAGTACCGGGACCTTGCGGGCAGCGTCGTTGCCAGTACCTCGCTCGGCTCGGAACTCGAGGTGCACGTGAGGGTCCGGGCAATGGCGCCGGGCGGCTATTTCAACAACGTGGCCATTGTTGAGCTCCTGCCCGGCGGGTTCGAGGTGGTGCTCGACAAGATGCGCGGCGCCGGCCCGCCTGCCCCGGCAGCGCGGCAGGCGCGGCCCAGGGGAGAGGACGAGGATGAAGGCGAGGGCGAAGGCGAAGGCGAAACGGAAGAACCGGAGACCGCTCCGTCAGCGGGCTGGGTCTCTCCGATCGGTCTGGGCTCCTCTACCTGGCATCCGGACTTCGTCGATATCCGGGAAGACCGCGTCGTTCTCTTCGGCAGCGTGGGCCCGTCCCTGCAGGAGTTCGTGTACCGCATCAAGGCCACGAACAAAGGCAAATACGCCGTCCCGCCTGCCTATGCCGAATCCATGTACGACCGGGCGATCCGGGCGAGGACATTGCCCGGGGTGATGGTGGTGTTGGATAAGAAGAAGGAAGAAAAACAAGAAGTGAAAGGAAAGTGATCACGACTGCCGGAAGGAACATTCGGTTGCCGGCTCCAGTGATCAGCAATTGCTATTGATAATTGCCAATTGGAATGATATAATGGCAATTATCAGGAGGTTGGTATGAAAACAACGCTGGATCGTTTTGGAAGGGTG
>Ga0210377_10003359_pt1 | contig 13790 bp, 11 predicted proteins | sample PLM4_65_b1redo_FD_155480 | JGI IMG/M metagenome (GOLD analysis project Ga0210377, IMG submission 155480) | Groundwater sediment microbial communities from an aquifer in East River, Colorado, USA - PLM4_65_b1 redo | ecosystem: Environmental > Terrestrial > Soil > Riparian zone | place: USA: East...
CGTCCACTCACCCTGATAGATGTTGACGTCCTTGGCGTCCTTCCCCGTCGAACCCGCCTTCGGCCCACCACCCGCCGGAAACACCTCGGGATAAATCCGCGCCCCGGTGTCGATGCCGCGGATCGGAAAGTCCTTGCGCAGCGGGTGACCGTTGAACCCTTCCCACATCAGGATCCGCTCGAGATTCGGGTGACCGTCGAAGCGGATGCCGAGCATGTCGTACGCCTCACGCTCGTACCAGTTGGCGGTCTTCCAGACGGACGTCACCGAGGGAATCGGTGTGTCGATGTCCGTCGTGGTCTTCAGTCGGAAGCGTTTGTTCTTCTTGAACGAGTAGAGCATGTACGAGACGGCGAAGCGCTCGCCCTTGTATGCGGGATAGGAGGAGTAATCGACACCGGCGAGATCGACGAGATAGTTGAATCCGTCGTTCTTCGCGGTCGCGCACACTTCGCGGATGCGGTCGCGGGCGATGACGAGCGTGATTTCCCCGGCGAACTCTTTCGCGTCGACAACAGCATCGCCCGCGCGATCGACGATCGCCGCGACGAGTGCGTCGCGCTTGATCTCGTCAGCGCTCCGCCCCACCGGCTTCGCGGGCGGGGCGGGTTTGGGGGGCGGCGTGTGCGGGGTCTCTGACATCAGCGACTACCCTTCGTACTCTCTCCCCTTCTCTTCCATCAGCTTCTTCAGCATGTCGAGCGTCTCGGACTCGCCCGGCACGCACAGCGTGATGTCTTTCGTCTCGGCAGTGGCGATCGCGTTGGCGTAGCCTTCGCAGTCCCACCCGCACGCGCCGCAGTCGGTCTGTGCCATCGCCGCGAACAGCTTCGTCTCCCATTTCCCGCCGATCTCGTCGGCCATCTTCATGCGCTCGTCGAGCGTGAGGCCTTCCTTGTGGAACGGAACGGCGGGCGACGCAGCTTTTTCTTCAACCGGGATCACGGTGGGCGCAGGGGCTTCGAGAACGGCTGTTGCGGTTTCGGTGGTCTGTGTGGCGCCGCCGGCCTCGGCGGTGCGCGCCGCCGGGGTCGGCGGCGCCACACTCGGCTTCGGCTTCGGGGCGGGTTTCGGCGGCGCCGGCACGCGCTTCACGCCCGACATCGGTGCCGGCTTGAGTTGGGCGGCCTGCTCGGCGCGCAGCGCGGGACCTTCGTGAACGGGACGCAGCGAATCACGGACCGCGGCCCGCGCGAAGTCGTAGCTCTCTCCTCCCTTGCGGAGGACGTGCATCTTCTCGATCTTCTTCTGCAGCTCCATCAGCCCCCAGAGCAGGGCTTCCGGGCGCGGAGGACAACCGGGAACGTATACGTCGACGGGAACGAGCCGGTCGACACCCTGCGTCACCGCGTAGGTGTCGTACGGTCCGCCGCACGTCGCGCACGAGCCCATCGCGATCACCCACTTCGGGTCCGGCATCTGGTCGTACAGCCGGCGAACGATCGGCGCCATCTTCTCGACGACGGTTCCGGCGACGATCATGAGGTCCGACTGCCGCGGCGTCGCGCGAAACACTTCCGCGCCGAAGCGCGCCATGTCGTGACGCGGATCGAGCACCGCCATCATCTCGATCGCGCAGCATGCCAGGCCGAACTGCATCGGCCACAAGGAGGACTTGCGGGCCCAGTTGAAGAATTTGTCGACCGTGGTGGTGAGAACGTTCGAGTCGAAGCGATTCTCGATCAGACCCATGTGAGGACCTTCCTCTTCCAGGCGTAGAAATAACCGATCAGGAGAATCGCGAGAAAGACCGCCATCTCGACAGCTCCGAACCACCCGAGCTGTTTGAACCGGATCGCCCAGGGGAAGAGGAAGATGGTCTCGACATCGAAGACGATGAACAGCACTGCGATCAGAAAGTAACGCACCGAAAAGCGGTGATCGAACGCAAGCGAGCTCGCCGGGATGCCGCACTCATATGGCTCCAGCTTGACCTTGTTCGCGCGGGATGCGCGGAAGATCGGGGCCAGGATGAAGAGCACCAGAACCGGGAGGGAAATGACGATGAGCGCAGCGACCAGCAGCACCGAGTAGTTCGCCATAAGCGAGTTAAGACCGCCGGTATTGTAAACGGGCGAGTCCGTTAGTCAACCGAATAACGCCAGCGGCTCAGTAGAGTGCTCGCTGGAAACTCCATCCCTCTTCGGGCACGCCCCGCGCCTGCACGAGAACGCGCGTCTCTTCGCCAATCCCGTCCGGCAGCACGAGACGCCTCGCCTCCTCACGTTGCTCCCGAAGCGCTACGCCTTCTTCGATCGATCCCACTCTCATCTCCGTCGATGGCGTGAACAACGCGTGCTCGGTGATGCCAAGGGAGAGGAGGAAGAGGGCCTGGCGGTCGAAGAAGAGAGTGCGGAACCCATGTCGCTCACCGGTCCGGATCAGATCGGTGAAGTTGATGTGGCAGGTCAGGTCCTGCTCACCCGGACTGGCGAGAAGATCGCGCGTGACGCGCTGGCGCGAGTACGCCGCCGCGGTTCCGAAGCGCCGCGCGCGGCGATCGAAAAGCTTGTCGACGGGAAACCCATAATCAAAGGTGACGAGGAGGCCGTGCGTGACGAAGGAGCACAGCTCCTCGTACTGCGAGGTCCAGTCGAGCGACACATCCGCGAACTGCCCCTCCGCCAGTTCGACGCCGCGGTCGGCGAAGTACTGCTCGTACTCGAGCGACGCCTCGTGCTCGTTCCAGTCGAGATCGCCTTCGCGCTCCGCGACCCACAACTCGTGCAGCTCGTCGCCGCGACGGACGAGCCGCGCGAACGGGAGCGCGTCGAACAGCTCGTTCGCGATGACGAGCTGATTCGAGCCGCTCGGGATCTCGCGCAGGCCTGTGGCAAACGCAACGCCCTGACCGTCGATCGCGCGCTCGAGAGACCGATCGACTCCGGCGAAAGTCAGATCGCTCGACGCGGCCGCGGAGGATAGAGAATGGATGAGCGATCCATCGCCGCAGCCAACGTCCACAATTGTGGACTTTCCGTCGCCGGCACGGCTCAAGAACTCGCGGATGAGCCTGTTCAGGGCAAAAGAGAATGCCGGGCTGAGCAGGGGCGAGGTGATGTAATCGCCCTCCTTCCCAACGGGGTTCGCACCGCGCGAGTAATAGCCGAACTGCGGATGGTACATCGCGACCTCGACGAAGTCGCGGAACGATAAGTCTCCGTATTGCAGCATATTACCGAGAACGAGGCAGAGAGGAGAGGCTTCCGGCATCGAGCGAAATCGTATCACTTGGGAGGCGCCGGCGCGGTCGGCAAATCGCGGAGAGCCGCCGGATTTTCAAGAATTATTTAGATCGTGGCACTGCGGTTGCGAGTAGGAGAGGCAACGATCAAAGGGAAGTTCAGGAGGAACCATGAAAAAGACAATCGCAACCATGTTGACCACGCTGCTCGTCACCGGTGCTGCGCTCGCGGCCGACGTCGCAACGAGCCAGGACAAGACGGTGAAAGGGGCGGTCATCGGCGGCACGATCGGCGCGGTCGCCGGAGCAGTGATCAGCAACAACCGCGCGGGGCACAGCGCCCGGCGAGGCGCGGTGGTTGGTGCAGTGGCAGGGACGGCAGCCGGCGCGATCGTCGGCGCCATGATGGACAAGCAGGAGCGCGAGCTCCGGCAGATCCCGGGCGTGGATGTCACGCGCACCGCTGACAACGAATTGAACGTCACGGTCCGTAACGACGTGCTGTTCGACTTCAACTCGTCCGCTCTGCGATCGGCGTCACGGACGTCGCTGCAGGAGATGGCCGATGTGTTCCAGAAGTATCCGAACACGACGCTGCGCGTGGACGGGTTCACCGACTCAATCGGAACAGCTGCGTACAACCAGCGGCTCTCCAGACGGCGCGCCAACAGCGTCAGCAGCTATCTCGAGAACCTCGGGGTTAGCAGCTCGCGGATCGACGCAATCGGCAACGGTGAGTCGGAGCCGCGCGCTTCGAACAGCACGGCCAGCGGCCGTCAGCTCAACCGGCGAGTCGAGATCCACGTCATCGCCAACCAGGCGTAGTTGAAACAAGGGCGCTCGAAAGGGCGCCCTTTCTCTTCAGGGCATGAGGCATGCGGCATGCGGCATGAGTGGCTCATTCGGTCACGCATGCCTCATACCGCATGCCTCATGCCTTCTGTCTTCGTGGCACACCGGTTGTATCGCAGAGTCAACGACATCAGGAGGTCCATATGATCCGTAAGTTCGCTGTTGTGTTTCTCGCCTTCGCATTCGTCGTTGCGTGTGCAACGAACGACCCGAACAAGAGAGCCAAGACAGGCGCCGGAGTTGGCGCCGCAACCGGAGCCGTCGTCGGCGCGGTCGTCGGCAATCAGTCGGGGAACAACCGCACAGGCGCCGTCGTCGGCGCCGCGGCCGGTGCCGCGATCGGTGCCGCGATCGGTCACCGGATGGACAAACAGCAGCAGGAGCTGCAGCAGATCCCGGGCGTCGAAGTCACGCGCCCCGCGGAAAACCAGATCGACGTCCGCCTGACGAGCGACATCCTCTTCGATCTCGATTCCGCCGGGCTGCGGCCGGAGTCGCGCACGACCCTTCGCGATCTGGCGAACAACTTCAGGCAGTACCCGGATGAAGTGTTCGACGTCGAGGGTCACACCGACTCGACCGGAACGTCCGAGTACAACATGGGCTTGTCGCAGCGCCGCGCCGACTCGGTGCGCGGATTCCTGATCGATCAGGGCGTACCGAGCTCGCGCGTCAATGCCGCCGGTTATGGCGAGACCCGCTCGAAGGAGAGCAACAACACGCCGGAAGGCCGGCAGTTGAACCGCCGGGTCGAGATCCACATCCGCGCGTTGCCGAGCTAGGGAACCCTTTCCTGTCATTCCGAGCGTAGCGAGGAACCTGGGGGGCGGGCGGCGCCACGTCACCCTGAGCGCAGCGAAGGGTCTCGGCGGCGACGGCTCTCTGCATTTTGAGATCCTTCGCTGCGCTCAGGATGACGTGGGTCCCTCCCCCGCTCCAACGGCACGCTTGCCGTTCCCTCGCTCGGGATGACACCTGCACCCACCTTCGCGTAGAATCCGCGCGCCTTTTGGCGGCTCCCGCCTCCCTCGATCCATGTTCCGGGCGGGATTTCACCGAAAACACGGAGGATCTATGAAGTCTTGGATCATGCGCGTGCTGGTCCTGGCGATGGTGATGGTCTCGATCGCCACGTTCGCCGCCGCGCAGCAATCCCCCCCGGCGGCCGACCCGAATGTGGCCACGATGGAATCGCAGCCCGCGGCACATCCGACCGAGGCGCGGACGGAAGCCAGCCTCGTGCTGCCGGATCTGCGACAAGTCTCATTTCTGGGCGTCACCGGACAGACGCTGTTGATCGGCGGCCTTTTCGTCTGCCTGCTCGGCCTGCTGTTCGGCTTCGTGATGTTCACGCAGCTTCGCAACCTGCCGGTCCATCGCTCGATGCGCGAGATCTCGGAGCTGATCTACGAGACGTGCAAGACCTACCTCATCACGCAGGGCAAATTCATCCTGCTGCTGGAGGTCTTCATCGGGACGATCATGGTCATCTACTTCGGATGGCTGCGGCATTTCCCGGTCGATCGCGTCGTGATCATCCTGATCTTCAGCCTGATCGGCATCGCCGGCAGCTACGGCGTGGCCTGGTTCGGCATCCGGATCAACACCTTCGCGAACTCGCGGACCGCGTTTGCTTCGCTGGGAGGAAAGCCCTTCCCCACCTACTCGATCCCGCTGAAGGCGGGCATGTCGATCGGCATGCTGCTGATCTCGATCGAGCTGGTGATGATGCTGGCCATCCTGCTGTTCGTTCCGCGCGACTACGCGGGGCCGTGCTTCATCGGATTCGCGATCGGCGAGTCGCTCGCCGCGGCCGCGCTTCGCATCGCCGGCGGCATCTTCACGAAGATCGCCGACATCGGCTCCGACCTCATGAAGATCGTCTTCAACATCAAGGAAGACGACGCGCGCAACCCGGGCGTCATCGCCGACTGCACAGGTGACAACGCGGGTGACTCGGTCGGCCCGACTGCCGACGGTTTCGAGACGTATGGCGTCACCGGCGTGGCGCTCATCACGTTCATCCTCCTGGCCGTCGTCAGTCCCACGGTGCAGACACAGCTCCTCGTCTGGATCTTCGCCATGCGCGTCATCATGATCGTCACCTCGGCCGTGTCGTACTGGATCAATGAGGCGATCGCGCGCGCGCGTTTCGCCGATGCGGAGAGCTTCAACTTCGAGGCGCCGCTGACATCGCTGGTGTGGCTGACGTCCATGATCTCGATCGCTCTCACGTACCTGATGTCCTACCTGCTGATCCCGAACCTGAGCGGCGACACGACGATGTGGTGGAAGCTGTCCACGATCATCACGTGCGGGACGCTCGCCGGCGCGATCATTCCGGAGCTGGTGAAGGTCTTCACCTCGACCGAGTCGCGCCACGTCCGCGAAATCGTGACCGCCTCGCGCGAAGGCGGCGCGTCGCTGAACATCCTCTCCGGCTTCATCGCCGGAAACTTCAGCGCCTACTGGACCGGCCTGGCCATCGTTTTCCTGATGGGCATCGCGGCATGGATCGGCGGCCAGTTCCCGGGCGGAATCATGATCGCCCCCGCCATCTTCGCCTTCGGCCTCGTCGCCTTCGGCTTCCTGGGCATGGGCCCGGTGACGATCGCGGTCGACTCGTACGGTCCGGTCACCGACAACGCACAGTCGGTGTTCGAGCTCTCCACGATCGAGTCGCTCCCCGGCATCAGCGAGGAGATCAAGCGCGACTTCGGCTTCACACCGACGTTCGAGCGCGCCAAGCAATACCTCGAGGAGAACGACGGCGCGGGCAACACGTTCAAGGCGACGGCCAAACCGGTGCTGATCGGAACCGCCGTCGTCGGCGCGACCACGATGATCTTCTCCATCATCGTCATGCTGACGAACGGCCTCACGGTCGACACGGACAAGCTCTCGCTTCTCCACCCGCAGTTCCTCCTCGGTCTCGTGACAGGCGGCGCGGTGATCTACTGGTTCACCGGCGCTGCCACGCAGGCCGTGTCGACCGGCGCCTATCGCGCCGTCGAGTTCATCAAGGCCAACATCCGCCTCGATGCCGGCGCCGAGAGGGCGTCCGTCGAAGACTCGAAGCGCGTCGTCGAGATCTGCACGCAATACGCGCAGAAGGGCATGTTCAACATCTTCCTCGTGATCTTCTTCTCGACCCTCTCGTTCGCATGCTTCGAGCCGTTCTTCTTCATCGGCTACCTGATCTCGATCGCCATCTTCGGCCTCTACCAGGCAATCTTCATGGCCAACGCCGGCGGCGCGTGGGACAACGCCAAGAAGATCGTCGAGGTCGAGCTGAAGGAGAAGGGAACGCCGCTTCACGCGGCCACGGTGGTCGGTGACACGGTCGGCGATCCGTTCAAGGACACCTCATCGGTGGCCATGAACCCCGTCATCAAGTTCACGACGCTGTTCGGTCTTCTGGCCGTCGAACTGGCGGTGGAGATGAATCGCGCCGGACAGCAGACGCTCACGCGCGTGCTGTCCGCGATCTTCCTCCTGGTGGCGATGGTGTTTGTCTACCGATCCTTCTACTCGATGCGCATCGGCGCGGAAATGGGAGCGGCCAGCCGCGAAGCGGCCGCCGCCGCGCACTGAAGCAACGTGTCATTCCGAGCCGCGAAGACGGCGGCTCGGAATGACACCATCACGAACCCTTGCGGATCTCGTCGAAGAACTTCACGAGCTTTGGCGAGAACGCCGTCGCGTTGAGGCGCAGCGATCGATTGATCTTCAACGCTTCGCGGAAATCGAGTTTCGCGCCGACCAGCAGGTCATCCGGTTTGGTCGAGAGCATCGCGCGCGTGTAACGCGTGCATCCGCGCAGCAGGTACGCCTCGCTCGACTGCGTCCGCGTCAGGATGCGCGTCAGCAGGTCCTCGGATACGGTGAGATTGCCGCTCGCGAATGCGCGATAGGCCGACTCGAGCTGCGAGCGCGTCGATTGCAACTCGCTGATTACCGCGGCCTTCGTCACCGCGCGGTCGAGCAGAAATGAGACGTCCCGCTCTCGCGCCGCGATCTCGGTGGTGATCTGCTGCAGCGCAACATCGGTCGATTCGGAGCTCAGCCGCGCCTCCAGCGCGGCGGCGAGCTTCTCCTCTCGCGCCAGATCCCCGCGAACGCTCGCGTACTGCGGGTCCGTGGAGATCATCATGAGACGCTGACGGAACTTCTGCAGTGCGACGCGCGCGGCGATGCGCGCCTCGCTCTCGACAGGAGGCGCCGGCACTGGCCGCTGGACGACGGTTGGCGCCGCAGCCGGCGCCTGCTCGATGACGACGGTGGAGCGACCGGCGTCTCGCCGGTCGACGGCCGGAAGGGACGGTCGCTCTTCTGTATCGCTCATCGGGATGGTCACCGTCACTGGCGGAGGCGCCGCAGCCGGCTTTGCCGCGACAACCACCGCAGGCCTCGCCGCCTTCTGCTTCTTCGCATCCTCGGCGGCGGCCGCAAAGAGATCGCGAGCCTGCGCAGCCATGTCGCCGACGCGGTTGTAGGCGCGAACGTCCGACCCCGCCTTGTTGAACTGATCGAGCGCTTCCTGGAGTTTTCGCTGTCCGGTGCGGTAGTTGTCGCTGCGATCGCCGCCCGCGCTCACCGCTTCCATCTGACCCGTGAGCGCGCGGCTCAGTGCCGCATCGGCGGCCTTCTTCGATTCCGCCGCAGCGTTCTGAGCGAGGCGCTGCGTCTCGGTCTTCGCGCGTGCCACCCACTCCTTCAAGCGCGCGTAATAGTCCGTATTCTGAATCGCGCCCTGCTCCTCGGACGTCTTCCACTCGCGCATCGCGCCGTCGACGTCGCCGAGGTTGAACTTCGCGATGCCGAGGAAGAAGTGAGGGACGTAGGTGATGATCTCGTTTCGGGTGCGCGCGGCGGTGTTCTCCACCGGCGTCTCCGCGATCGCGCGCTGCAGCGCCTCGGCGCCCGCCCCGTATTGTTTCGCGTTGACTGCCTTAACCCCGCGGTTGTACGCGTCCCACCACTTCTCTGCTGCCGGGAGAGGCAGCGCGACGAACACGAGAACCGCGGCGGCCGCGAGTCGCTTCATTGCGGAGTTCCCGCCAGCTTCGGAAGTGCGATGCTCGATGCATCCGCAAAGGAAACGTGGAGCACCTGATCCTGGCCCGCTTTCACTTCGACCGTTTTCACGATCGGCTGCGGAAAGTCGGGATTCGACAGCGTCACTTCATAGCGGCCGGGCGCGAGATCGATCGGCGCGGGCGTGATGAGCGGACCTGTCGACATGACACTGCGACCGTCCTCCAGGTTTCGGATGCTTGTCACAGTCGCCCACGGATACGCGTTGATGCCGAGGTGGCCCGGCGCGACGGCGATGACGGAAGCCTGAACGGGACGCGGAGCGACGGGCGCGGCGGCGGGCTCCGCGCGATTGCGCAGCATCGTGGCGCCGGCGATCGTGATGGCCACGACTAACGCCAGGGCGGCGGCGAGCGGGAAGATGCGTCGGGGCCGGCGAGCTTCGCGCGCCGGCGTCACACTCGCTTCGGCACCGCCGAGTGTGTGCACCGTGGTCCCGCCCGAGTCGACCTCGATGGGCTCGAGTTTCTCCACCGGCTCGTCGTCTCTCCGCCTGACGCGCGTCGGCTCGGCCGTCACCTCGGCCGCGACCGGCAGGGCCGGCGCGCCGGGCGTGTCCTCGAGGCGCGGAATCAGCTTCTCCAGCTCCTGCGCGAACTCCCGCGCACTCTTGAAGCGCATGTCCCTGTCTTTGTGCAGTGCCCGGAAGATCAGCGCCTCGAGCGCCGGCGAAGCCGTCACCGTCGGGTTCGTGTCCCGCAGCGACTTCGGCATCTCTGACGAGTGCATCATCAGATAGGCGTGCGGCGTGTCCGCCTGAAAGGGAGGGACGCCCGTCAGCATCTCGTAGAGCACGATGCCGAACGAGTAGAGATCGGCGCGTCCGTCGATGCGCTCGCCTTCGCGCAGCAGACCGAGATGCTCGGGCGAGCAGTACTTCCACTTGCCGACGAACATCCCTGTTTTCGTTTTGTTGTCCTGATCGTCGGACCACTGCTTCGCGATGCCGAGGTCGATGATCTTCACGCTCTCGTCGCCGTCGGCATCGCGCGCGATCATCAGATTCTCCGGGCTGATGTCGCGATGCACGATTCCCGCGCGATGGATGGCTTCGAGACCTTGCAGCGTCTGCACGGCGAGCTTCGCCGCATAGCGCGGCGACAGCGGACCGCGCGCATCGATCAGCTCGTGCAGATTGGTCCCTTCGATGTACTCCCACACCATGTACCGCGAACCGTCGTCGAGCGTGGAGAAGTCGAAAAGCGTCGCCACGTTCGGGTGATTGATTCGCGTCGCCAGCCGCGCCTCGCGCAGGAACCGGTCGTGTGCGCCGGGGTCGTTGACGATGCTCGACCGCATCAGCTTGATCACACGGATGGCGTTGAGGTGGATGTGGAGGACCTTGTAGACCTCACCCATCCCGCCGACACCGAGGCGGGAGAGAATCTGGTATTTGCCGTCGATCGGAGTCTCGAGATAACGGCGCAGGAATTCGGTGATCGGCTCGCCGCAGAACGGGCAGGCTTTGAACTTCGAGTCAATCTCTGCTCTGCAATGAATACAGACGAATGGCATCAGTGGTCCCGAGTTATTGTCAGCAGGGCAGTGTACCGCAATTATATGCTCCCGCCGTGCGCGAGAAGACGATCAGCGTCCGCACCAATGCCCGCGAAGAGATCCTCGTCATCACCGATGCCCTGCAGCGCGCACTCGCCGAACTGACGACCTCCGACGGCATCTGCACCATCGTCACACCGCACACCACCTGCGCGATTTCCGTCAACGAAAATGCCGATCCCGATGTGCCGGCGGACATCACGAAAGCGCTTCGGGCCATGGTGCCGTCCGTTGATTTCCGGCACGGCGAAGGCAACTCCGACGCACATCTGCTGTCCACGATCATCGGCACCTCGCTGAGCTGGCCATATCGCGACGGTCGCCTCGTCCTCGGCACCTGGCAGGGGATTTACTTCATCGAACTGGATGGGCCGAGGAGCCGGAAGGTGACCGTGTATGTTGTTGACAGTTGACGGTTGACAGTTGACGAGGCCCAGTTTCGCAAGAGCCCTCACCGTCGCCTGCTCGAGGGAGTGCCTCGTCAACCGTCAACCGTCAAGCGGAGAAAACCATGCCCGAATCATTCGACGTGATCATCATCGGCGGTGGCACTGCCGGCCTGGTCACCGCATCCGGCTGCGCGAGGCTGGGCCGGAAAGTCGCGCTGATCGAGCGCGAGGCGCTCGGCGGCGATTGTCTGTGGACCGGCTGCGTGCCGACGAAATCGCTCGTCGCCTCGGCGAAGCTCATCCATCAGATGCGGCACGCGGACGCGTTTGGCGTGGAGCCGCACGACCCGCGCATCAATCCCAGGTCGATCATGGATTCGATGCGAGAGCAGATCGCTCGCATCGAGCACCACGACGATCCCCAGAAGTTCCGCCAGCTCGGCATCGACGTCATTCGAGGCACCGCGAAGCTGGTCTCCCGCGACACGGTCGAAGTGAACGGCCGCCGCCTCGAGGCGAAGGACATCGTGCTCGCCACCGGCTCGCGCACGTCCGTCCCGCCGATCGAAGGACTGGAGGAGGCCGGCTACCTCGACCACCGCTCGTTTCTCGAGCAGAACGACTTCCCCCGCTCGATCCTCATCCTCGGTGGCGGCTACATCGGCATCGAGTTCGCGCAGATGTTCTTGCGCTTCGGCAGCGAAGTCACCGTCGTGGAGATGCTCGACGACATCATCAACAAGGAGGACCCCGCGATCATCTCGCGCGTGCGCAGCATGCTCGCCGACGAAGGAATCACGATCCGCACCGGTTGGGCGGTCAAGGCCGTACGCGTCGAGAACGGGAAGAAGGTCGCGCGCATCGAGAACAAAGCGGGACAGACTGCGGAAGTGAAGGCGGACGCGATCTTCGTCGCGTCGGGAAGGCGCGGCAACATCGAAGGCCTCGGTCTCGAAGAGGCGGGCGTGAAGACGCATCGATCATTCGTCGTCGCCAACAAGTACCTGCAGACATCCGTGCCGCGCATCTGGGCGTGCGGCGACATCCATGGCGGCCTGCAGTTCACGCATGTCGCCGCGTACGAAGCGGTGAAGCTCGTGCGCAACATGCTCTTCCCCGGAAAATCCGCCGTGACCTACGAGCACATCCCGTGGGCCTTGTACACGGATCCCGAGGTCGGCCACATCGGCATGACGGAACCCGAGGCCAGGGCGGCGCTGGGCGAGGCGAACGTGCGCACGTACGAAGCGGAGATGGGTGAAGTCGATCGCGCCGTCGTCGATCGAACGCCGCGCGGTCTGATCAAGATCGTCTGCGACACGAAGGGCCGCATCCTCGGCGCTCACGCGTTCTGCTCGAACGCGTCGACCGTCATCGAGGAGGTCGTGCTGGCGCGGACGAAAGGCGTGAAGATCGGCGAGCTGGCGCAGCTCGTCTCTCCGTATCCGTCGCTCGCCGACGCCATTCAGAAGGCGGCTTCGCAGTACTACCAGAACCTCGGCTCGAGCTGGATTGGCGCGCTGGGCAAACGGATCGCCGCGTGGACGCAGTGATTTGATATCGTCGCGCGCTGTGATGTTCCGGTGGTGGGTGCTTCTGTCGGTCGCGCTCGCAGCTTCTGCACACGCGGATGCAACCGCCGTCATCGATCGGACACACCGCGAAGTTCGCATCCCCGCAATCGTGCAGCCGAACGCGATGTCGCGGCCGTTCGGCGTCAAGGGACATCACGCGATCGTCTGGAAGGGCGGATCGGCGCACACAAGGGCACTGTTCGTCAGCGACGTCAGCGATCACGATGTGCGCGTCGCGCTCGACTCCATCGGCGCGCGCCGCGGCGAGAACCTGACCGAAGACTGCTGGAACGCACGCGACGACCCGCGCAACGCGGAGCCCGACAAACGCGTGGAAGGAACTCCGATCGACGTGTTCGTGGAGTGGCCGGGATCGCGCGGCAGAATCGCACTCGCCGATCTGATCGCCGAGAAAGACCGTCCCTCTCCCCTTCTCGACTTCCGATACGGCGGAAACGAGCGCTATCAGAAGGACTTCAAGTCGGGCTGCATCGTCTGCCTCTATTCCTGTCCAGGCGGCGCTGTCGGCAATCATGCCCACCCGATTCGCGACTACGTTCGCGACGGCGTCGTCTACACCGCGGTGACGGACCGGCTCCCGAAATCGGGAACCAGAGTGACACTCATCCTGAAACCACATCTGGAGGAACCATGAGGAAGTTCGCTTTGCTCACCATTGCCCTTCTCGCAGTGATGTCGTGTGCCCACGCGAAGCAGCCGATGGCGATGGCCATGGTGCAGCCGTCGGTCGGATCGACGGCGCACGGCTCGGTGCACTTGACCCAGTTGGCCGACGGCACCGTCGACGTGGAGATCGACCTGACCGGCGTTCCGCCGGGAGTCCATGGGTTTCACGTCCACGACAAAGGCGACTGCGGTGACAACGGCATGGCTGCGGGCGGTCACTTCAATCCGATGAACATGCCGCACGCCTCGCCCGACGCGGCGTCGCATCATGCGGGCGACTTCGGCAACGTGACGGCGGACGAGAAGGGCGAAGTGCACACGCGCTTCAACACGCACTCGATCACCGTCGCTCCCGGAACGACATCCGCCGTCGGACGCGCGGTCATCCTTCACGCGAATCCGGATGATCTGACGACGCAGCCGACCGGCAACGCGGGCGGCCGGATCGCG
>Ga0210377_10003360_pt1 | contig 13787 bp, 9 predicted proteins | sample PLM4_65_b1redo_FD_155480 | JGI IMG/M metagenome (GOLD analysis project Ga0210377, IMG submission 155480) | Groundwater sediment microbial communities from an aquifer in East River, Colorado, USA - PLM4_65_b1 redo | ecosystem: Environmental > Terrestrial > Soil > Riparian zone | place: USA: East...
CCTCGCCATGCTGTTCTTCTTCTCGAGCACGCGCACCCGCGCATCGTTCGAGGCAGGGATGGCCCAGCTCGGCGGGCACGCCCAGTTCATCGAATCCCGGACGACCCAGATCTCGCACGGCGACACGGCTCGTGAGATCGGCGAGATCCTCGGTCGGTACAACGACGGGCTCGCCATCCGCAACGTCGACTGGGGCGTCGGCAACAAGTACATGAACGACGTGGCCGAGGCCAGCCGCGTGCCCGTCCTGAACATGCAGTGCGACCTGTTCCACCCGCACCAGATCCTGGCCGACCTGCTGACGATGCGCGAGAAGAAGGGCGACCTCCGCGGCCGCACGCTCACCGTCAGCTGGGCCTACGCGGCGAGCTACCAGAAGCCGATGAGCGTTCCGATCGATCTCGTGATGGCCGGGACCCGGTTTGGCATGAAGGTCCGGCTGGTCCATCCACCCGAATACAAGCTGGTCCCCGAGTACGTCGACCAGGCCGCCGAGAACGCGAAGCTGTCCGGCGGCAGCCTCGAGCTGATGGACGACTTCGATGCCGGCTTCAAGGGCTCCGACATCGTCTATGCCAAGAGCTGGGGCCCGCTCCTCGTCGCCAAGAACGACGAAGAGGGCGCAACGATCGGCGCCAAGTACACCGATTGGATCACCGACGAGCGCCGGATGGCCTTCGCGGCCGACGACTCGATCTACATGCATCCGCTCCCGGCCGACCGAAATGTCGAGGTTGCCGATGCCGTCATCGACGGTCCGCATTCGGTCGTCTACGACGAGGCCGAGAACCGGCTCCATGTCCAGAAGGCCGTGATGGCCCTGACGATGCGCTGAGGCGCCGAGGCGCCCCGGTGGGGACCATCAACAGCATGCCGGCCGACGCGCCGGGGAGAATCGCGATGACGAGTCCGCTCATGGTCGTGGCGATCGGCGGCAACGCGCTGATCAAGGACAAGCAGCACCAGTCGGTGCCCGATCAGATGGCCGCGCTCGAGGAGACGAGTCATCACCTGGCCGCGCTCGTCGAGGACGGGTGGCGCATGGTCATCGGCCACGGCAACGGGCCGCAGGTCGGGTTCATCCTGCGCCGCTCCGAGCTGGCCGCGCACGAGCTTCACGAAGTGCCGCTCGACGTGTGCGGCGCCGACTCGCAGGGCGCGATCGGCTACGAGCTCCAACAGGCGCTCGGACACGATTTCGCCCGGCTCGGACTCGATCGGCAGGCCGTGACCGTGGTGACACAGGTCCAGGTCGACCTGGCCGACCCGGCGTTCGCCGCGCCCTCGAAGCCGATCGGGTCGTTCCTCGACGACGAGACGGCGGCCCGGCGCCAGGCCCAGGGCGCAACGATCGTCGAGGACGCGGGACGGGGCAAGCGAGTCGTCGTCGCGTCGCCCAAGCCCACCCTCATCGTGGAGCTGCCGGCCGTCCGGACACTCGCCGCGGCCGGCTTCGTAGTGATCACGGTCGGCGGGGGCGGCATTCCGGTCGCCAACGATGCCCAGGGCAACCTCCACGGCGTGGCCGCCGTGATCGACAAGGACTTCGCCAGCTCGCTGCTGGCGAGCGAGCTCGGGGCCGACCTGTTCGTGATCGCAACCGCGGTGGACCGGGTCGCGCTCGACTTCGGGAAGCCAACCCAGCGGTGGCTGGACCGGATGACCCTGGTCGAGGCGAAGCGGTACCTCGCCGAGGGCAGTCACTTCGCGGCCGGCAGCATGGCGCCCAAGATCGAAGCCTGCATCTGGTATCTCGAACGTGGCGGCCGCGAAGCCGTCATCACCGACCCGCCGCACCTCCGCGAGGCAGTCCGCGGCACTGCCGGGACCCACATCGTCCTGGAATGATCGGGATGACGTCGTTGGTGCCGGACGTTCGCCCGCGGACGGACACGGTCCGGCCGTGACCCAACCGGTGAGTCGGTAGCCGCATGGCCAGCGGTACCCGCTTGCCGTCCGGCGCGCGCAACGGTCGTCGCGATGTCCTCGGGATCGTCGTGCGGGCGGCCCTGCCGCTCGTCGCGGTTGCGGCGGCATTGTTCATCGGCGCGTTGATGCTCGCCGTGCTGAACGCCGATCCGGTGCGAGCCTACCAAGCGCTGTTCGAGGGCGCGTTCGGGAGCACGTCCGGGATCACCCAGACACTTGTCAAGGCCACGCCCCTGCTCCTCGTGGGACTCGGGATCTGCATCGCCTTCCGGGCCAGCGTGATCAACATCGGTGCGGAGGGCCAGATCATCCTCGGGGCGGTCTTCGCGACCTGGTTCGCGCTGACGTTCCGCACCTGGCCGGGCTGGCTGCTGATCCCGTCCACGATCTCGATCGGCTTCGTGGCCGGGGCGTTCTGGGGTTTCGTGCCGGGGATCCTCAAGGCAAGGATGGGGGTCAACGAGATCCTCACCACGGTGATGATGAACGCGATCGCGCTCCAGTTCATGAACTACATGATCCGGGGGCCGCTCATCGATCCCGCCGGGGTCACGGCCGGCCAGTATCTCGCCCAGTCGGAGAAGCTGCCCGAGAGTGTCTGGCTCGCCCGGCTCGTCCCGCAGACCCTCCTGCACACGGGGCTCTTCGTCGCGCTCGCGCTGGCGGTCGTGACATACGTCTTCCTGTGGCGAACGACGATCGGGTACCGGATCCGCGCCGTCGGGTTGAACCCGGACGCGTCGCACTACGCGGGGATCCGGGTACCGCGGTACCAGGCTTTGTCGCTCACGCTGGCCGGTGGACTCGCGGGCGTAGCCGGCGCGATCGAGGTGATCGGCGTTCAGCACCGCCTGCTCGACGGGGTCACCAGCGGCTACGGCTTCAGTGGAATCGTGACCGCCCTCTTCGGCGGGCTCCACCCGCTCGGGACCATCCCGGCCTCCGTCATCTTCGGGGGTCTGCTCGTCGGCGCGGACAAGATGCAACGCGAAGTGCAGGTGCCGTCGTCGCTCATCCAGGCGATTCTCGGGCTGATCGTGCTGTTCGTCGTGGCCTCGCAGTACTGGGCGCGGCGGCGATCGAACCGCACGCACGACGTTTCGGCGACGCCGGCGTCGGCCCTCGGCGCTGAAGAGGCCGAGGCATGAACGAGGCGGTCTTGGCCACCGTCGTGGCCGTCCTTGCCGCCTCACTCCGGCTGGCGACCCCGTACCTGTACGCGTCCCTGGGCGAGATGTTCGCCCAGCGGTCCGGCGTCCTGAACCTTGGGGTTGACGGGATCATGCTGGTCGGAGCCTTCGCGGCCTTCTACGGCACGTTGACCACCGGGAGCGTCTGGATCGGCGTGGCCGGTGCGATCGTGGCGGGTCTCGCCATGGGCCTGCTGATGTCGGTCGTCAGCGTGACCCTCAAGGCGGAGCAGGGCATCAGCGGGATCGGGCTTTCGCTCTTCGGGCTCGGGCTTTCGAGCCTGCTCTTCAAGGTCCTCGTCGGCACCGTGAAGACGGTCGACGGCTTTCGGCCGATCCGCCTCCCGGTGCTCGGCGACATCCCGTACCTCGGCGAGACCTTCTTCACCCAGAGCCTGCCGGTCTACGTGGCGTTCCTGCTCGTGCCGATCAGCTGGTACGTCCTGGAACGGACGACCTGGGGTCTCAAGGTCCGGGCTGTTGGCCAGAACCCGGCCGCCGCGGACACGCTCGGCGTCAACGTCACGCTGACGCGCTACCTCTGTGTCTGTCTCGGCGCGGTGTTCGCCGGGCTCGCCGGGGCGTCGCTCTCGATCGCCTCGGTGAACCTCTTTCAGGAGAACCTGACGGCAGGGGCCGGCTACATCGCGGTCGCGCTCGTCTACTTCGGCGGCTGGCGGCCCGTCGGGATCCTCATGGGTGCCCTGCTGTTCGGCACGGTCACTGCGATCCAGCTCCGGATGCAGGTCCTGGGCATCGAGATCCCGTCCGACTTCGCCGTGATGCTGCCCTACGTCCTGACGATCGTCGCCCTCACCTTCTCCGCCAACCGGGCCCGTCAGCCGGCGGCGCTCAACCAGCCATTCGAACGCGGAGGGGCCTGATGTTCGGCCCCAGGAGGTACCCATCGACATCGTGACACGCGGTCAACACCCAGGCAGACCAAGCGACTTGATCGCACGAGAGGGACCCATGAAGATCCGGAAACTACTCCTCGCGGTAACGGCGCTGTCACTCATCGTGGCGGCATGCAGCACGCCCGCCGCCTCGGCTCCGGCCTCCGTCGCGCCCGGATCCGCCTCACCTGCGGCTTCGAATGCGCCGGAATCGGCGGCACCATCTGCGGCCGAGTTGTTCCGTGTCGCCGTCCTGATGCCGAGTTCCACGACCGACCTGGCCTTCAGCCAGTCGATGTACCAGGCACTCGTCGCCATGCAGGAGAAGGCCGGCGGCGAGGCGAACTTCGAGATCAAGTTCACCGAGAACATGTTCAGCGTGCCTGACGCGCAGGCTGCGATTCGCGATTACGCGTCGCAGGGCTTCGACCTGGTCGTGGCCCACGGCTCCCAGTACGGCGCCGGCGTCGAGGAGATCGCCAAGGACTTCCCGGAGGTTTCGTTCGCGTGGGGCACCGACGTGAACACATTCGGCTTGCCGAACGTCTACGCGTACACCGCCGCCGCCGAGCAGGGCGGGTACGTCAATGGCGTCCTCGCCGCCAGCCTCACGAAATCCCGCACGATCGGCGTCACGGGCCCGGTGGAGGTCGGCGATGCGAAGACGTATATCTCAGGTTTCAGCCAGGGCGTCGCGGCGGTCGACCCGGCGATCACGATCTCCAAGACCTGGACCGGCTCGTTCTCCGACGTCGCGGCGATGACCGAGGCCGCCAAGGCCCACATCACCGCCGGCGCGGACGTGCTGACGGGCTCGTCGCAGTCGGTCGTCGGCTCGATCGGGGCCGCCAAGGAGGCCGGTAACGTGCTCTGGTTCGGCACACAGGCCGACCAGGCGTCGCTGGCTCCGAACCTGATCGTCGCCTCTCAAGTGTACGACTGGACCGTAATCCTCGAAGACATGATCCCCAAGATCCAGTCGGGCACGCTCGGTGGTGAGACCTACACCCTCGAGCTCTCGAACGGCGGGCTCAAGATCGCGTTCAACCCCGGTTACACCCTGGCCGCGGAGGCCAAGGCGGCGGCCGAGAAGGCCATCGCGGACATCACGAGCGGTGCGGTGAAGGTCAACCCGTAACGCGAACCGGGCCCGGGGCGCGGGAGTGCCGCCATGCATCACCCGCCCCCGGACCCGCCAACCCTCACATCGCCAGTCGAGCACCACGGACGCAGACCCATGAGTGCAATCCAGCGCATCGAGATGCGGTCCATCGTCAAGCGCTTTCCGGGCGTGCTCGCCAACGACCACGTCGACTTCGACCTCAGGGCAGGTGAGGTCCACGCGCTTCTCGGCGAGAACGGGGCGGGCAAGAGCACGCTCGTTCGCCAGCTCTACGGGCTCTACCGGCCGGACGAGGGCGAAATCCTGATCGATGGCCAACCGGTCGTCTTCCATTCGCCATCGAATGCCATCCGGGCCGGGATCGGGATGATCCATCAACACTTTATGCTCGTCCCGACCCTGACCGTGGCCGAAAACGTCGCCCTGGGGCTCAAGTCGTCCCGCGGGTTTCGCCTGGATCTCGACGTGGTGGCCAAGCGGATCACCGAACTGTCCCGCACCTACGGCCTCAAGGTCGACCCGTCCGCCTCTGTCTGGCAGCTCGCGGTCGGTGAGCAGCAGCGGGTCGAGATCATCAAGGCGCTCTACCGGGGTGCCAGCGTGATCATCCTCGACGAGCCGACCGCCGTCCTGACGCCGCAGGAGGTCGACGACCTGTTCATCACCCTGCGGCGCATGGCGCGCGAGGGACACGCTCTCGCCTTCATCTCCCACAAGCTGCACGAGGTCATCGCGATCAGCGATCGGGTCACCGCGCTCCGCGACGGGCGGATGGCCGGAACGCGTCCGACTGCGGGCGCCACCCGCGAGGAGCTGGCCCAGATGATGGTCGGGCGCGAGGTCAGGACACTCGCCGCTCAACCGATGAACAGCCGCGATGTCCGGCTCCGGATCCGCGACCTGCATGCGATGGGCGACCGGGGGGCGGAAGCGCTGCGCGGCATCAGCCTGGACGTTTCCGGTGGTCAGATCATCGGCCTCGCCGGCGTGTCGGGCAACGGCCAGCGCGAGCTCGCCCAGTGCCTGGCCGGCCTGCGCAAGGTGACCGACGGACGGATCGAGATCGAGTCGCGGGACATGACCGAGTCGCCGCTCAACGAGCGGATCGAGGCTGGACTGGCCTACGTGCCCGAGGAACGGATGCGGGACGGGGCGATCCGCGAGTTCAGCGTGCAGGAGAACGTCTTCCTGCATGAGCACGCCGATCCACGATTCACCCACGGCATCTTCCTCGACTTCGGCGCCATGAAGGCGCACGCGCGCGAGCTCGTGACGAGGTTCTCGATCAAGACGCCGTCCCTCGACACCCCGCTCAAGAACCTGTCCGGCGGCAACATCCAGAAGGTCATCCTCGCCCGCGAACTGTCGCGCAAACCGAGGGTCCTGATCGCGGCGCAGCCCACCCGCGGCGTGGACATCGGCGCGACCGAGTACATCCATGAGCGGCTCCTCGAGCAGCGCGACGCGGGCACGGCGATCCTCCTGATCTCCGAGGACCTCGACGAGATCCAGGAGCTGTCCGACACGATTGCGGTGATGTACGAGGGGCAGATCGTCGGGACGGCGGTCCGCGGCAGCGCATCGCCCGAAGCCCTGGGCCTGCTGATGGCGGGCGTCGTTCCCGGGGGAGTCGACGGGGGCCCGGTTGCGGCGCCCGTCACTACAGGACCTTAGCTAATGAATGTTGGTAGAACAATTCACTTGACGTAACTGATCATCGCGCGCACTGTGACCCGAGGAGCGCCGTTCGACTCACGCGTTCCGGCACGGTGCAATCCCGATGGGAAGGAGCAATCGATGCGGCTCGCGTCGCGCATGGAGCGAATCGGCACCGAGACTGCCTTTGAGGCGGCAGCTCGCGCCAGAGCACTCGAGGCCACCGGCCGCGAGGTCATCCACCTGGAGATCGGCGAACCCGACTTCGACACGCCCTCGAACATCCGCGCCGCCGCCAAACGCGCGCTCGATGCGGGCGCCACGCACTACGCCCCATACCCGGGGATTCCCGACCTGCGGACGGCGATCGCCGAGGACTTCTCGACGCGGCGTGGCATGGCCGTCGCCCCCGACAGCGTGTTCGTGACCGTCGGCGGCAAGGGGGTCATGTACTACGCGATCATGGCCCTGGTCGATTCAGGCGACGAGGTGATCGTCCCCGACCCCGGGTACCCGATCTACGCCAGCGTCACCCGGTTCGTCGGCGGCACCGCGGTCCCCATTCCGATCCGCCAGGAGAACGACTTCCGCCTCGACATCGACGAGCTCGCCTCGCTCGTGACGGCCAGGACCAAAATGATCGTCCTCAACTCGCCGGCCAACCCCACCGGTGGGGTGCTCACCCGGGACGATCTCGAGCGGATTGCGGCGATCGCCCGGGAGCACGACCTCGTCGTCCTCTCCGACGAGATCTACAGCCGGATCCTGTACGAGGGCGAACACGTCTCGATCGCGACCCTGCCCGGCATGGCCGAGCGGACGATCGTTCTCGATGGCTTCTCCAAGACCTATGCCATGACCGGCTGGCGGCTCGGCTACGCCATCGTGCCCGAAACGCTCGCCTTCGCCTTCGGGCGGCTGATCATCAACTCGGTCAGCTCGGCCACGACGTTCGCCCAGGTCGGCGCCGTGGAGGCCCTGCGCGGCCCGCAGGACGCGGTCGACGCGATGGTCGCCGAGTTCCGCGCTCGACGCGACCTCGTCGTCGACGGCCTCAACTCGCTCCCCGGGATCACCTGCCTCCGCCCGAAGGGCGCGTTCTACGTCTTCCCCGACGTCTCGGGGACGGGCCGAACGGGTGACGAGCTCGCCCACATGCTGCTCCACGACGCCGGCGTCTCGGTCCTGTCGGGAACCGCATTCGGCGGGGTCGGCACCTCGCACATCCGCCTCTCGTATGCCAATAGCCGCGAGGCGATCAGCCGCGCCATCGACAAGATGCGGACCGCCCTCGAGCCCGTCGTGGCCGGACGCTGACGACAATGACGGCCACCCTTTACCCAACGGTCGACCGTTTCGTGGCTGCCGAGGCCGACTTCGACCGCTACCAGGTCCTTCTCGACATCATCGACGAGTGCCTCGACCTGACCCTCAACGAGCGCCAGTCGGGCCATCCCGGCGGCTCGCGCTCGAAGGGTCATCTCCTGCTCGCCACGCTGCTGTCCGGCGCGATGCGCTGGGACATCAGCCGCCCGTGGCGTCGCTTCGCGGACCGGTTCGTCCTGTCCGCCGGTCACACGGTCCCGCTCGTGTACGCGACGCTCGCCGTGCTCAACGAGGGCCTCCGCGCCCGGCACGAGTCCACGGGCGATGCGGTCTTCGCCTTCCCGGACGAGGGCCGCTGGGCACTGACCTGGGAGGACCTGCTGACGTTCCGCCATCGCGGCGGCCTGCCTGGCCACGCCGAAATGGCCGGCAAGACGCTCTTCTTCAAGGCGAACACCGGGCCGTCGGGCCACGGGATGCCGTTCGCGGCCGGGCAGGCCCTGGCCCTCCGGATGGCCGGCGCAGCGGACGTCAAGGTCTTCATGATCGAGGGCGAAGGGGGCCTGACGCCGGGCGCCACGCACGAGACGCTCAACTCGGCCTTCGGGCTCGGCCTCTCGAACCTCATCCTGCTGATCGACTGGAACGACTTCGGGATCGACGAGCGGGCGACATCGACCGTCATTCACGGCACGCCCGAGGACTGGGTGGCTCCCCATGGCTGGCGCGTCGTCGGGACCCCGGACGGGATGTCCTGGGCACCGGTGACCCGGACACTCCTCGACGTGGCCCACGGTGACAATCCTGAGCGGCTCCCATCCGCGGCCTGGTTCAGGACGCGCAAGGGACGCGGCTACGGCAAGGTGGACGCGGCCTCGCACGGCACGCCGCACCCCCGCAACAGCCCCGCCTTCTGGGCCGGCCGGAGCGCGTTCATGGCGCGTTACGGGGTCACCTACGAGGGCGCGGACCGGCCCGCCCCGAGCGATCCCGCCGAGCGTGCGGTCCAGGCCGAGGCAAACCTGCGCATCGCGATCTCCGTCCTCCGCCGCGACCCGGCGCTCGTGACGTGGCTCTCCGATCGCCTCCGCGAGATCGCCGCGACCGTCCCCGAGGAGCTCCCGGGCGTCCACCTCGGACGGCCCGACAGCGCCGCGATCTTCGCGGACCCCCGCCTCACCGATGCCCGGGCCTACCCCGCTGCGCTGTTCAAGGCGCCGGGCGAGCGTGCGCCGAACCGCGCCGCCCTGGGTACCTGGGGCGCGTGGGTCAACGCGATGGCGAAGCAGGACTACGGGCGCCCGCTCTTCGTTGTCGCCTCGGCTGACCTGGCCGAATCGACCAACATCGCCGGGTTCGGCAAGGACTTCGGCGACGCGCCGGGGTCCGGCTGGTACGAGCGCGACGCGAACCCGACGGGTGCGGTCCTGCCGCAGGAGATCACGGAGTTCGCGAATGCCGGGATCGTGGCTGGGATGGCGTCGGTCAACTTCTGGGAGGACCCCTTCGCCGAGTTCGATGGCTTCTGGGGCGCGTGCTCGACGTACGCCTCGTTCAGCTACCTGAAGTACGGGCCGATGCGCCTCTTCTCGCAGATGGCCCAGGACACGGAGCTCCGGGTCGGAAAGCTCCTCTGGGTCGCGGCCCACTCGGGTCCGGAGACCGCCGAGGATTCGCGCACCCACTTCGGAATCTTCGAGACCGGAGTCACCCAGCTCTTCCCGAACGGCGCCGTCATCGACCTGCACCCGTGGGAGCACAACGAGGTCCCCGTGATGCTCGCGGCCGCACTCGCGACCGACGTGCCGATCGTGGCCCTCCACCTCACCCGGCCGCCGATCGAGATCCCCGACCGGAAGGCGCTCGGGATGCCATCGCACTTCGAGGCCGCCAGGGGTGCGTACGTCCTTCGCGCCTATCGGCCGGACCAGCCGCGGATGGGGACGATCTTCGTTCGTGGCACGGTCACGACGGCCAACCTGGTCTCGGTCCTGCCCGAGCTCGACCGCCGAAACCTGAACGTCAAGGTGGTCGCTGCCCTGAGCCCACAGCTGTTCGCGCGCCAGGACGCTTCGTATCGGGAGGCGACCGCCTCGACAGCCGACCGATGGGACGCGATGGCGATCACGAACGGCGCCTTCCGCCTGATGGCCGATTGGGTCGAGGGTCCGGCGGCACGCGAGTACTCGCTGGCCGCCGACTGGGACGACCGCTGGCGAACGGGTGGCTCGATGGACGAGGTCGCCGACGAGGCGCACCTGTCGGCCGGGCACATCCTGGCCGCGATCGAGCGATTCGCGACCGAACGCGATGCCCGACACGCATCGCTTCGTTCGATCAGCGAGGCGATCGGGTCCGGCGCGGGAGGCGTGCTGTAGGCTCAGCGCGATGGAGCGATTCCTGAGCGCACCCATGTCGGATCGGAGTGATTGATGCTCGGGATCTGGCGTCTGCAGCTCCTTCGCGAAGTGGCCCGACGAGGCACCCTGAAGGCGGCCGCCCAGGCGATGTCGATCACGCCATCCGCGGTCTCACAGCAGCTGCGGATCCTCGAGCTGGAAGCCGGTGCGAAGCTCCTCGAACCGCATGGACGACTCGTCCGCCTGACCGATGCCGGGCGGATCCTCGTCCGCCACGCCGACACGATCACCGCGGCCATCGCCGCCGCCGAAGCCGACCTCGCCGCGACGCACAGCGAGGTGGTCGGGACGCTCAGCGTCGCCGCGATCCCGACCGCTGCCCGGGCGATCATGCCGCGGGTCCTCACCGCGCTCGGGCGCAGCCACCCGAAGCTCAAGCTGATGCTGCGCGACCTGGAATCCAGTGAGAGCCTGCTTGCGCTCCAGATGGACGAGGTCGACGTCGCGATCGTCGACGAATACGACGAGGCGACGCGGGTACATGCGGATGGCATCGAGACGATCGAGATCCTCCGCGATCCCCTGCACGTCGCGCTCTCGCCCGGCTCGGACCTGCCCGTGACGGGAGTCGCCCTCGCCGACCTCCGCGACCAGTCGTGGATCATGGACACCGAGACGAGCACGATCTTCCAGGTCACCCAGCGCGCGTGCCGGCGCGCCGGATTCGATCCACAGGTGCGCTCGCACTGCAAGGACTACTCGGTGATCCTGGCCCTCGTGGGGGCCGGACTCGGCGTCGGCGTCGTCCCGGGCCTCGCGCTCTACGACCGGGTCATCCGCGCGCGTGTCGCCCCGTTGCAGCCGCCGCTCGAACGGATCGTCGTTGCCGCGATCCGCTCGGAGCGACGGTCGCATCCCGCCGTTGCGGCGCTGCTGGCGGAACTGGCGGCCTTCGTCTCCGCGTACGGGAACCCGGACAGCGATGACGCGGCGAAGGGACTGCCGCCGGCGGTCGAGGACCGACGGATCCTCGCCTAACCGACCGGTGCCGTGGCGGTTGCGCGCGAGTCACGTGACGACGCGCCGCCGCTCCAGTCCCGTCGAGTCCCTGACGTGACATCCTCATGAAGCCCTCACACCTGCGGCAGGGTTTCGGCGCGGGTGCTTGTCGAAACCCGTTGCCTTGCGTACGATGGCGGAAGCCGGCGGACCGGTCCTGACCACGCAAGCATCGTCCCGGAGGATCCAGCCCGATGATCGACCAGCAGCCGACGGTCGTCTCCCTCACCGACGCCGCGGTCGTCAAGCTCCAGGAGCTGACGAAAGAGGAGACGAATCCGCAGATCGGCCTGCGCGTCTACGTCTATTCCGGCGGCTGCTCCGGGTTCCGCTACGGGATGATGCTCGAAGACGCCCCGACGCCCGAGGATCGCGTGCTCGAAGCCCGCGGGATCAAGGTCTACGTCGACGGCCAGAGCGTGGACCTGCTCAAGGGCAGCCAGATCGACTACGTCGACACGCTCATGGGCGCGGGCTTCACGGTCAACAACCCGAACGCCGTCGCAGCCTGCGGCTGTGGTTCGAGCTTCCGCACCGCCGACGACAGCGGCACGGCCAGGAGCTGCGCCCACTGACGGTCCACCGGTGGGGCCTGTGGGCTCCGCCGGATCACCCGGGAGCTGAAGCCGCCGGACCCCACCGGCGGCTTTTCGTTACCCAACCTTGCAAGTGACCATGGAGCCCCGTGACCCGGACCTCTGAGCCATGGGTCGTCCATGCCGCCCGGTGCGACCCTGTCCAGCGCGGACCACATCGGTCCACACCACGACAACGGATACCGTGCCGAACCTCCGAGCCTTTCTCTCGCGCCCTTCGCCAGCCGTCGTCTACCTCGCCATCGGGGTGGCGCTGGTCCTGCTGCACTCGTCCCTCGAGTTGGGGAGCCTCGCCCAGGACCTGACCTACGACGTCGTCGGCGTCTCCGGGGTGGCCGCGGCGCTGTTCGGCGCCTGGCGCAACCGCCCGGACCGACGCCTGCCCTGGGTGCTGATGGCTTTCGGCCAGGCCCTGTTCGTCGCCGGCGACCTGCTGTGGAACTGGTACGAGGCGATCGGTGAGGAGCCTTTCCCGTCGATGGCCGACGTCCTCTACCTCGCCGGCTATCCGTTCATCGCCATCGGCCTCCTCCTGTTGATCCGGCGGCGGATCGGCGATGGCGACCGTGGCGGCCTCCTCGACGCGGCCATCCTGACCACGGGCGCGGCCGTCCTGTCGTGGACGTTCCTCATGCGCCCCCAGGTCGCCGACACCGAGCTCGATCCGCTGTCGCTCGCGATCACCCTCGCGTATCCGATCGCGGACCTGATCCTGATCGGCGTCGCCATGGGCCTGCTGACGACGCCCGGCGCACGGACGCGGGCCTTCCTCCTGCTCGGAGCCAGCCTGGCTTGCCTGCTCGTGGCCGACCAGATCTACGCGCTCCAGGCCCTCGAGGGCACGTATGTCGCCGGGAGCCTGCTCGATTCGCTCTACCTCGTCGCGTACCTGTTGTTCGGCGCATCCGCCCTCGATCCATCGATGCGTCGCCTGACCGATCCGCACCCGGTACCGGTCACCTGGCTCGGCCCGGTCCGGCTGCTCGGCCTCGCGGTTGCGATGCTCACCGGTCCGGCACTGCTGACGGTCGGGCCTGACGCCGGGAGCGGGCTGGCCGTCATCGCGGTCGGCACGGCCCTGCTCTCGCTCCTCGTCCTGGCCCGGCTCGTCGGGCTGGTGGCACTCCTGGCTCGCGACGTGGCCCAGCGCCGAGCCCTCGAGGCGCAGCTCAGCTTCCAGGCGTTCCACGATCCCCTGACCGGCCTGACCAACCGGCGCCGGTTCATGGAGGCGACGACCAAAGCGCTCGGCGAGCGCACGAAGCCCGGTACGGTGGCCGCCCTCTTCCTCGACATCGACGACTTCAAGACGATAAACGACACCCTTGGTCACGCCGCCGGTGACGATGCCCTGCTGATGGTCGCCGACCGGATGCGGGCGACCCTGCGCGGCACGGATCTCGCGGCACGCCTGGGCGGCGACGAGTTCGGCGTGCTCCTGCGGGACCTGCCGGACGAGGAGCACGCGGTCGAGGTGGCCGAAGGGTTGCTGGAAACGCTCGCCCAGCCGTTCGAAGTCGCGGACGTGATGGTCACGGTCGGTGCGAGCATCGGGATCGCCATCGACACGCCCGCCAGGGGAACCGTGGACGACCTGCTGGGTGACGCGGACATCGCGATGTACCGCGCCAAGGCACATGGCAAGGGCCGGT
>Ga0210377_10003361_pt1 | contig 13787 bp, 30 predicted proteins | sample PLM4_65_b1redo_FD_155480 | JGI IMG/M metagenome (GOLD analysis project Ga0210377, IMG submission 155480) | Groundwater sediment microbial communities from an aquifer in East River, Colorado, USA - PLM4_65_b1 redo | ecosystem: Environmental > Terrestrial > Soil > Riparian zone | place: USA: East...
GTTAGAGGAAACGGTTGAACATAATAAGCAGACACATGTACCAAAGACAGATAAGAAAGCGTTGGCAATATTATCAATAGATTCATTGTTCTTTTCATTGGTCAGTAAACATCGGTTTTTTACGAAACATAAAGGGACGTATTATGACCCTCTATATAGTTATTATACGAGTGAAAAGAATGATGTCGCACACTTTCTTATGTATCAGACTGGGGCGAAAACAGGACGTTTTAGTGTTGAATTGGCACAAACATTTCCAAAACCGGAAGAAAGTAAACTGGCGGGGGAGTTGCATGAAGTAAGAAAGTGTATTATACCGAGGAGAGGGAAAGCATTTCTCTGTATGGATTATGAGCAACAAGAGATGCGGTTGTTTTGTCATTATTCAAATTGTGAGAGAATGATCGAGATTATTAATAAGAAGAGTGGAACGAAGGGATTTGATATATATGTAGAGTCGGCAGATATGATGTTTGGAGAGTTATTTCAGAGGGAGAGGTTGCGTAAGGCATTACGATTTACAACAAAGACAGATGCATTAGGCATGATATATGGTATGGGGCAGAATAAGTTAGTAAAATCAACGACAGGATTATTGTATGAAAAGTTTGATCGAAGTATTGTAGAGGAAATTGGAGTATCAGATCAATGGGCATATGATACGTTGAAGTCATTTAAAGAGTTATATCCGGTAGACGAATTTAATAGAGAGTGTATGTCAGAGTTGTATAAGACGGGTGTAATGGAGTTAAGTTTTAATAGTGAATTAATGAAGTTTAAACGAGAGTATAGGATACCAAGGGACTTTGCATATAAAGCAGGGAATGCGAAGATACAAGGATGCTTGTCTGGTGGGGCGAGAGTATATACACAAGAGTACGGATATGTGACATTAAAAGAAATTGTAGATCAAGTAGTCACAATATGGGACGGGGATAGGTTTGTAAAGGCACAGTGTTTGTATTCTGGAAAGAAGCAAAAAGTAGTAGTAATCCTTATGAATGGTCAACAATTGATTTGTAGTCCTGAGCATAAGTTTTTAAGATGTACAAAAAATGATAGAGGAGTATATACTACTTGGAGTAAGTCTAAAGATTTAAAATGTTGGAATAAAGTAGTTGTTACAAAGGCTATAATTGAAAATCAGATAGGTGATATAAAATCATACTTACAAGATGAGTTTATTTCTTTACAAAAAGGTATGTGTTGTTATAAAGATAGATGTGAAATTAATTTTTTAGATATTGAAGAGTTTGATTTAGGAGTGTTATTAGGAAGGTTAGTATCTGATGGATCAATAGGTACTTCTGGGAGAAGTTGTATATGGTATATTGCTGAACATGAGTATGGTATTGGAAAGTATATAAAAGATAAATTGAGTTTGTTAGGAGATGTTAAAGTGTGTGAAAGAGATTTAAAAAAGATTGGAAAGAATCAGAATTTAGCAACATTATCATTACATTCTATTAAGTTAGTTAGATTGTTGTCTGTTTTAAAAAATGATATACCTTTTTGGATGTATATGAATACAGAGTTATTAAAAGGGTATTTAAGAGGTTTGTTTGATGGGGATGGGCATGTCACTAAACATAATAATATAGTTTTGACTTTAGGAGGAAAGACATCATCTATATTTGTGAGAAAGATTCAGGAAGCATTGTTAATACTAGGCATTAGAAGTAGATTATTATTTTATAATAAAACAGAGAGAAGATTTCATCTTAGTATATATAAAAGAGATAATTTAGAATTTGCAAAAAATATAGGATTTATAAATGATAAAAAGCAAGAAAAAATAAAAGATAATGGGACAAAAAAAGATGATAAAGAGTATAGAGGAATAAGAGTTGAGACGGTTAAATTGGTAAGTATAAAAGACGAAGAAATTGATATGTACGATATTGTAAATAGTGAGTCTGGTAAGTATGTAGCAAATGGGATAGTGACTCATAATACCGCAGCTTATATATTGAAGCATGCAATGTTAAGATGTCAAAACAGAATAATAAAAGAAAAATGGCAAGAAAAAGTGACAATGATACTAACCGTACATGATGAGTTGATTTTTGAAGTAGACAATAATCTGAGCTTTATTAAGCAAGTGTATCAGACACTCAAACAAGAGATGGATGATACAGTGACATTTAAAGTACCTATTACGACATCGGGAAAGTATAGTAGTATATCGTTGGGAGATGTAAAGGAGTTGGTATGAAATTTAAATTAAATGGATGGTCGAGTAATAGGTTGCATAGTTGTCAATGGTCAATAGGCGAAAATACGATAGCGATAATGCGTGATGGGATGTGGTTTCGCTTAGAGCGATGGCAGCAACAAGGATATTGGATTACGTGGTCGGTACAGAAGAGGTTTAGTGAGCGGTTTGGGTATGAGAAAGTAGTGTGGCAGATAGGAAAGGGAGTAAGATGGAGAATAGCATGTTTTTTGTTGGATACGCCATCATGGTATTATACAGAGAAAAAGTATGATAAACTAAGATTAATAAAAAAGGAGGAAATATGAAGGCGTGCGTAAGAAATAAGAGAAGAGATTTGGAAATTGTCTTTTTACGAGAGAATAAGAAATGGTTATTTAAAAAGATTGCAGAGAAATTTAATATAACAAAGACGAGGGCGAGGCAGTTGTATATAAGAATGGTAGAGGAAAGGAATAATATCAATAAACATATGGGGATAGGTGCATGATATGAGTAATTGCATAGATGTAGTATTTTTTAATAATAATAGAATAGAGTTACAGATGAGATTTGATGGAGATGATTATGAAACGGCTACTGTGAATTTTAAATTGAGTACAGGAGATGGGAGACCACCATTAGAGGAACCTGTCACGATACCTGTGAAATGTTTATTTGCTATGGGGTATTTATTATTAATGAGTGTTCGTAGGACAGCAGCACAGTATGAGAAAGAAGCACAAGAGATGATAGATGCGATTGAGTTGAAGAAGCATCCATTTAAAGACATAGGAGGAAAGAAAGATGGCAAAAAAGATAAAGCGTAAACCGACAGGGGCGGCATATGTTGATCCTGAGTTAGAAGAAGTAGGGGAGGAGCGGGCATTTGAGATTGAGTTAGATGAAGAGACAAATGAAATTCTATTTGTACATCATTATCGTCGGGCATGGGGAGATGAAATGGATGCAGACGTGGAGCATGGTTTGAATATGGAACAGGCAGGGGAGGTAATAGTTGTAATGATGAATATGATGGATGAAGTAAAGAAAAGGTTGTTAGTAGAGAAATCAACACCAGAACCGATTGAAGGAAATCCAGCACAAGGAACAAAAGATGGAGCGTGAATGATATGGATATTATAGGGGCGGTGGTAGTAGGTGTAGTAGTAATAGTAACTATGGTACTAATGTATAAGTTGGGGTATTGTGATGGGAGACATGAGGAGAGAATGAGGCTATTGAATATGATAGCGAAGATACCTCCTGTAGATAAATTAATAATGGAGTCAAAATCACAATATGATTCTAGGTATAGTAGTTTGTATGTGATAGATTATATTATTCAGAAGATGAGAGAGGAGTAGATATATGGATTGGTATGTATGGACATTGATAGGAATAGTTATAGTATGGGCATTAGGGTATATCTATATTCATATAATAAAGCCTTGGTTGGAGTATCGACGAGCGAAGAAAGAGATAGTGTCATTTGTAATATCATATAAGCGACGATGTACAGGGAATAATAGATTTATAGTGACAGTAGAAAGTTTACAAGACTCATTCAGAACATATAACGTAAGTGTTATTACGGAAGTATGGTTGGACTTGGTACATGAGCGAGTGATTGAAATGGACCCACAGGATCAAGAATGGTGTATACGATGATAGATGTAAATAAACTTATATTTGAAGTAGTAGATAAAAGGTATGGTATTTTGTTACATATTCCTATATTACAGTTAATGACTATGGGATTTAAAATGCCTATGAAATGGATATTAAGTGAAGACACTATTTTTAGAGTAGTAGAAAAGGAGAAGGCATGATAGTGAGAAATAAATATAGTGGAGAATGTATGATATTGCCTGATGGGGCATATGAAGTAGGGGATGCCTTTATTGTGCCGTTACAGTGTTTATATAAAACAGATTATGAGTTGGTTAATTATAATCCGAAGAAGAAAAAGGAGAAGGCATGATAGATAAACAAATGATAGGTAAAACATTTGAAGTTGAAGGTAGAAAGTTTATTATTACGATGATACAAAGTTCTAGTACTAATAGTATTGTATGGTTTGAATGTTATGAAACAGATATAGCTCAAGAGTTAAAGGAGAATATATGAGGATTAAGATTGGTGAAACAATTGAGCATGGGGGAGAGAGGTTTGTAGTAGTGAATATTCAACATGAAGAAACGATGGAAGGTATGATATTAGTAGTGAGGGCATTTGATCCTGATATGGCAAATAAGGAACAACAGAAAGCAATGAAGATGGAACAAACACAACATCAGGTTATAGAGATGCTTAGAAAAATGACAGGGGAGGGTGGACCACTTGGCGGGATTGGTTTTGGTATGGGAGGATAGGAATGTGTACGTATTGGTGGAAAGATATACGATTTGGAAAGATAAATGGTCCTGCGATATGTTTTAGTATAACATGGGACAAGCATCCAGATTATGGACCATATATTGGATTTGAAATATCGTGTAAAAGTGTAACATTGTTATTGTGGTATCTAACATTAAGTACATGGTGGTGGTTTAAATAAGAGGTTGTTATGGAAAATTTTCTATATAAATGTACAATATGTGAAATGGTATTATGTACAAATGTAGATCACGATGAAATATGGTGTACGGATTGTAGAGGATGTCGTAGTATACAATTTCATCATAAGGTTATTATCCGTGTTATTGGAATGCGTGATGAGAGAGTAGAATTTTATTGTAAAATGGATAAAGAGGAAGAAGATGAGCATAGCAATACGGGAACCGATCAAGAAAAATAGGTTGATGAGTTGTGACCCCTCGATTAATAATTTGGGTATGGCGATATGGGATATACCAAGTAAGAAGTTGTTGTTGTGGAAATTGGTACATCCAAAAGTGAACTGTCGAAAGAATGAATATGCTAAAGCCTTATCAATATCGGACCAATTACGAGAATGGGCGAGGACATATGCAGTGAATCATATGATATTAGAAGTGCCTGAGCATTGGGCAGTGGGTGGATTTGAGGCACGGGAGACAGGGAGTATTGCGAAGTTGTGTTTTGTTTGTGGGTTGATATATGGAATGCAATATGAGATGGAAGAGTTTATATTAGTTGCACCAAGAGGATGGAAAGGACAATTGCCAAAGAATGTAATGGCAAATAGATTGAAAGATGAGTATTGGACGAAGTATCAAATTGATATGACAGGAGAGTTTACAGAAGAAAATAGAAAGTTGAATGAGAATGTGGCAGATGCAATTGGTATTGGTCATGTTTATTTATATGGGAGTGTATAGTATGGATAAAAATATTCAAATGATAGTGGGAAATAAAGGTAAGGTAACAGACTTACATATGGGGGTGGCGTTTAGTAGTGTACGGGTGGATGAAGGACTAAATAGTGATACAATAATAACTCATACATTAGTGGTTCCGAATAGGATAGCTTGTACACTACACTTAGGGCAGACGGTAAGAATATATATCGAACCATTATTATAAGAAAGAGTGTATAGGAGGTATTATGGGTAAAAAAGTATCTATTGTATTTGAAGAAACAGGAGAACAAGATGGGAAAGGTTTTAATGTGTATATGGAGGGATTATCCCCAGAAGTAGATAAGTTAACGGATGAGGAACAGATACATAAGTTATCTCCGGCAGATTTTTGGGCATTGCGAAGTTTTAAGATAGTGACAGGGATAATGTGTACTACTGGGGTAGTTCAAAAGATGAAATCGAAGTAGTGGGAGTGTATGATATGAAAAAACCACATCTATATTTGGTGTCAAATGCGGCAGTAAAAAAGAAGTATGATATGTTTTATGTGTTTCTTTGTGATGGTAGTATTTTTGAGTATAAACTGGATGAGGTTAGGATTAGTTTAGTTGATGAGTGGGTAGAGGTAGAGAGAATTGATAAGACAATAATGGAATCGTTTGTGGGTGGTAATATTATGAGAGTAAAGTTTATAAAGAGTAATGCAAAATTAGCATTAACAGAGATAGGACCGCCTGTATTAAAACCAGTGGCATAGAGGTATATATGTTACATATGCATATATTTTATGAAGTTGAATTAGGGGATAGTTTATTGGATATTTGTTTACGGTTTAAAATTAATATGGCAATTATAATGGAGTTAAATGATAAGTTTGTAGGAAGAGATTTAAACCGTATTCAGGTGGGTGAACTAATAAGGATACAATAATATGTATATAATTGAACAAAAAGCAATTGATATGTCTATTGAAGAGTTTAAGAAATGGGATATACCTCAAGGGTGGGATATTGTACGTATGAGTGGGGAAGAAACAGTTAAACCAGGGCCATATTATGTTGGTAGTAGTAGAGAAATGATTTTTAATATACATGTAGTTATACAGAAGGGGAAATATGAATGAATATAGTACAACCATCATATGAGTTATATAATGACAGTGATCCTGATAGACCATATTCATTGAATGAAGGACTTAGACAATTACGTAAGATAGAGTATATGGCGAGGATTTCTCATGGGTCAGAAGAAGCACAAACAGCAACGAGTTATGATAGGTTTTTGAGGAGTGTGGTATTGAGTAAAGGTGATTGGAGTGTTGTAGAGCATGGATGGTTGACCGTAATATTTTTTGTAGATAGAGGAATAACACATGAGATAGTACGGCATCGGTTAGCAAGTTATACACAAAGTAGTACGAGATTTATTAATTACACAAAGAAGATAGCACCGAGTTTTATATATCCGAATATTAGTGTAACAGATACGAGTGATAGGGATTTAGCAATATATGATCCTGATTGGGTAGAAGCGATAGAATCATGTGAGAGAGTATATCAAAAGTTAGTAGGAAAAGGATGGACGCCACAGATAGCAAGAAGTGTATTCCCAAATGCATTGGGAAGTAGAATTGCAATGTCGTGTAATTTGAGGAATTGGCGTCATTTTTTACTTATGCGTTCAACGAGAGAAGCACATCCACAAATGAAAGATGTAATATATCCATTATTGAAAGAGTTACAGATTTTATTTCCGATTATATTTGAAGATATAATAATAGGAGATACACAAGCAGATAATCTTAAAAAGATGAGGTAAATATGGATTGTGTATTATGTCGTGGTAAAGGACGAAAAGAAGGGTGCCCATATTGTGGGAAAAAGAAGAGAGTAAAATATGAATGAAACGCAAAAAACAATAAGTGAGTGGGGTATTCAAACATTTGGGTATCCTACAAGAGAAAGATCAGTTGATAGGATGTTAGAAGAATGTAAAGAATTAAAAGATGTAAGAGAAGCTAATAATTTTGGTAATGATTTTTCTTATGATAGAATAGTAGACGAGTGTGCAGATATTTATATTACGATGTGTCAAGTAATGACGACTTTTGGGTTTGATCTTCATGCATGTGTAGATCATAAAATGCAAATTAATCGTGGAAGGGAATGGAAAATAGCAGGGGACGGGACAGGACAACATATTAAAGAGGTAATAAGTTGTAGTATATGTCATGGGACAGGAATATTACAAGGAGGTTTAGATAGGCCTTCGGTAGCATGTGGTTATTGTCATGGGAGAGGAGTAATATGATTAATATAATAGCATTTAAAGGAAAAATAGGTTCAGGAAAAACAACAGCAGCATTATACTTAATAAATACACGACAATATGCACGATTACGGTTTGCAGATAAGTTAAAAGCAATGTTACGAAAGTTAGGATTAACAGAACGAGAATTAGATGGGGATTTGAAAGAAGTTCCATGTGAATTATTAGGTGGTAAGACTCCCCGATATGCGATGACTACATTGGGGACGGAGTGGGGGAGAGATATGATTCATAGTAATCTATGGGTGAATGCATTAAATAGAAGTATGATATCATTAATGAGTACAGGTGTTACAAAGTTTGTGATTGATGATGTACGATTTGTGAGTGAAGCAAATTATATAGAATCGTTAAAGTCAAAATATAATGTATTATTTGTTGGCATTGAGCGTGGAGGTATAAAATCAGAATCAACACATATATCAGAGACAGAAATAGATTATATTTTTCCAGATCATGTAATTTATAATGATGATACAATGGAATCATTCCACAGAAGTATTGATGAAGTGGTGAGTATGTATTTTAAAGGAGAATAGGAAATGAGAAGGGATCAGATGATATTACTTATTGTATCTATGTTATTTGGTTATTTAGTAATAGCTGATGTAATTAATAAAGTTGTAAATTATGTGTATGATGTACACCCAAAAGTGGAATGTATAGTATCGGAGGTAAAATAAGATGATATTCGATGTGATAATTCGTGAGGGTTTTAAAGGCGATCATAAGCAGATCATTAATGTGTATCGAGTACACGATAGTATACTAAGTAAATGTTTACGAGAGGCACAAAATGATGGAAAATATATTATAAGTGTGATTCCGTTATTCAGACAGAAGAATATTAATATAGATAAAGGATATAGGGAAGAAGAAGATCCTATTAATCCAGACTCAATGATTGATTCACATGGGTTTTAGATATGATTAAAACGAAGCCTATGAAGCATCAGGAGTTAGTAGTAAGGTTTTGTTTAGAAAATGAGTTGCAGTATGCAGGTATTTTTGCGGATTATGGAACAGGGAAGTCATTAATTGCATTAATGATGATTGAGATAATGAGATTAGCAGAAGAGAATCAGTTTCAGAGAGTGTTAATAACAGCACCACAATTAGCAATTGACTCAACGTGGTGTGATGAAATTAAGAAGCATTCGGATTTTCGATTTTGTATTTTAAAAGGTACAGCGAAGGCAAAAGTAAATTTATTGAATTATGCATTGGGGAAGGTAAATGAGCCTGAGAGGTACAATTATCATAATGAATCGAAAAAACCGATGTTGTTTTTATTAAATTATGAAGGGGTGAAGAGTATTCATAGAGAGTTATCGGGGGCGGAGTTTGATGTAGTATTTGCGGATGAGAGTACGAAAATTAAGACACATGATGCAGAACGAACGATGGCACTGTATGAAGTAGGGGGATATATACCATATCGGTATATTATGACAGGATTCCCAGTGACGGAGCATATTGCAGAATTGTATAGTCAGATTAAGTTTTTGGATAGAGGAAAGACATTTGGTTTATCGTATTATGCATTTATTAATAAGTATTTTGTACGGTTGGGGCAGAAAACAGTTGTAAAGAAGAGAGCAATTAAGCAGATATTGGATTTGATTGCACCATTTTGTATACGAATAACAAATGAGATGTTAAAGTTACCACCAAAGACGTATAAAGAAGTACGATTGGAGATGACCGATCAGCAACGAGAATTATTATTGCAATTAAATGATACGTTTAAGTTAGAGTTTGGAAAGGTGAAGATAGATACGAAGTATATTTTTACGCTTATTTCAAAGTCATTACAAATTTGTGATGGATTTGTACAACATATTGAATATGAAAAAGATGAAAAAGGAAAAAATACGACTAAGGTGATATCAAGTGAGTTGGAGATAATAGATACAAACAAAGATGAAGCATTAGTAGAGACATTGCAAGAGATTGATGTAACGCGAAACAAAGTGGTAATATGGTGCGCGTTTTTGTTTTCGGTATCCAAAGTGGAAACGATCTTGAAGAAGTTAGGAATCCGAACTTTATCATTGACAGGCGCAACAGAGGATAGTAATAAAGTTGTACAGTTATTTCAAAAGAGTAGGGAGTATAATGTATTAATATGCACACAGAAGAAAGCGGCAGAGAGTGTGACGTTAACGAGTGCAAGATATGCAATATATTATAGTAATATTTGGAGTAATGATGCACGGTTGAATAGTGAGGCACGTATTAGAAGAAAAGGAAGTGAGATACATAAGAATATTATGTATATTGATTTGATTACAAAGGATTCAATAGAAGAAAAGGTGTACCAGTGTTTGCGTAAAAAGAAAGACCTAATAAATGAATTGAAAGCAGCATTTTTAGAAATGAGGAGGTAGTATGATTAATATATATGTATTACCAGAAATAGCAGTAGAAGGTAGTGATTTGAAGGATGCATTTGTGATTTCTATTGTGTCACCTGGACGAGAACATCCAAAGATTATAGGAAGTCATGTTCATAAATTTCATTTCCATGATGTTGGAATAACGTATGAGTTACCAGATGGTCGGTTGATACAACCAATGAGTGAAACAATAGCAGAAGCAATTGTTGATTTAGCAATGCATCATAGATATTGCGATAAGTGGGTTATACATTGTGAAGCAGGTATTAGTCGAAGTCCGGCAGTGGCGATTGGATTATCGAAGTTTTTGAAGTTTAATCCAAATAGAAGAAACTTGAAAAAGATGTTTCCAAATTATAATAAACATGTTTGTAAGTTGATAGAAGAAGAAATGGAAACATATATAAAAGAAGATACATTAAAAGAGTTAAATGTGAATGTGAAGGAGGAGTAGTTATGGGGTTATATATGTCAGTAAGTAGTGTGCAGGATTGGTTAACGTGTAAGAGATTATACTATTATAAGCGAATTAAGAAGTATGAAAGGATAATATATAATCTTCCATTCATTGTGGGGCGCGTGGTACATATTGGATTAGCAGCAGTATTGGCAAAGAGTATAGACCCAAAGACAAAACAGTTGAATGCAATAGAGTTGATGGAGAAGGAATTTAAGAAAGAACGAAAAGAAGCAATACAAGCATTTGGATTAAATCCAGAACAAATTGAAGAATTAGATTTGCAGGAATTTATAACGAAGGGCATGTTGTTAGCATACCGAACAAAATATGCAAAGATGATTAGTGATATGAAGTTATTAGGGAGTGAAATAGAGGGGGCGGTTGATTTGGGGAATGATGTGACATTCGTAATTAAGTTAGATAACTTAGTACGAGTACGAATGAAGAAGATATTACATGAGTTGAAAACATCTAAGGAAATAACTCCTGATTATGTGAAAAGAATACAAACAGATTTACAAACAGCGGCATATTTTCATATTCATAATATTATTTGGCCGGAAGATAAAATTGAAGAAGTGATGTACGATGTAATACGAAAACCGTCAATACGGAGAAAGAAAAGTAGTAAGCATAAACCAGCAGAATCAAAAGAGGCATTTTTAGAACGATTGCAGGAATGGTATAAAAAGCCGGACGATATGAGCGTATTTCATATTGAACGATTTAAAACTCCAGGTATTAATGAGGATGCTGTAATAAATACGTTAGTAAAAGTATCTGAGGAGATGTTGAGAAGTAAAACGATAGAAGATTACTACCAGGATTTTGACAAGTGCCATTCATATTATGGAGAGAGATGCCCTATGTATGAATTGTGCCATGAAGGTGGGGAGATTTCTTCTAATCTAGTATTATATACGATTAGAAAGTCATATAAAGTAAGTAAGGAAAATGTAGGGGTAGGGAAATGAAAAAGGTAATAATAGATGAATTTTCTGAGTATTGGAATAAAGAGGCAAAAGATGGGCATGTGTCATGTATGTCTCCTGTTGAATATTGTATGATAGAAATATTTATTGATTGGTTACTAAAGCATTATCATATATCAAAACAATTATAAGGAGAAAAATGATATTACAAAAAAGACCATTAGTGAAAAGACCAATAATAAATAAACCAGTAGCAAAAGGGTTAGATATTCAACAGAGTACAGGACAAGTAAGTATATATGAAACAACATGGCTATTAATTGGATTGCCAGGAATAGGGAAATCGACGTTGGGGAGTGGGTTTGAAGGTGCATTGATATTATGTACATCGAAAAAAGAAGTAGGTAGTTTAGTGGTACCGTTTTTGTTGATTGATTCATGGGAAAAGGTGTTAGAAATTACAGATGAATTAATTAATAATCGACAAAAATATATTCAGTATAAGTTTTTAGTGATAGATTTTATAGATGCAGTACATACGATGTGCGTAAGTGCATCATGTGAAAAGTTAGGGGTATCTCATCCGAGTGATTCTGGATACGGTAAAGGTGTAGATACAATAGATACATATTTTAAACGATGGATAACAACATTAGTGGCATCTGATTATGGAATTGTGTTCATAAGTCATGTGAATCAGAAAGATGTGATTGATAGAGGTGGAACAGTAACAAAAACAATTTGTAGTTTGCCAGTACGTGCGCGAATGATTTTGTTTCCATTGGTGAATGTGATTGGGTGTATTGAGTATAGAAGTGTGAAGCAATTGAATACCGTATCAGGAAAAGCAGAAATAGCAAAAAGAAGAGTTATTAGCTTTGAGGGTAATGAATATATTGAGGCAAAAGATCGAGATGGAGTATTGCCAGCGGAAATAGTATTAGTGAAAGATGCAAAGGTCAATTTTGAAGTATTTCGTGATTATTATGAAGGGAGGAGGGTAAAGAAATGACTGATATACCTGCTAATGTAGATGGGTTTGCACATGTAGTTATGGTGCCTAATTATTTAACGTATAATCCAGGTGAAAGTAAATTTAAAGTAATAGGAGAGACTGAGACACATTATGTAATAGAGACAGAACCAGGATTTGATGGAATTAAAAGACCTAGTGCAATAGAAAAAAGTAAATGTATAGTTAAAGATGATAAAGTAGTAATAATAGAAGGAGAAATTAGATAGGAGGAAATATGGCTGATGAAGATTGTATAGAAGATGATAGAAGTGATTGTAGTATTAAACCAAGTGATATAGAAAAGTTAGTAGATGTTGGCATGTTACCGGAAAATAAAGTAACATACATGAATCCACCTAAACAATTTATAGTATTGGATGAGACAGAAGAATATTATATATTTCAGAAAGAAGATGGAACGCCAGGAGCAATAGAAAAGGATAAAGTTAAAGTAGTAGTAATTTCTGGTTATATAACATGAGAAAGGAGAATACGAAAATGAGAGGAGGATAAAATGGGATTGTTTAGTGGTGGTGGATTAGCAAATGTATCTAATGTGTATTATAAACGAGGGAGGGATAAAATGGCTGAAATTGTAGATCGTAAATTTAAATTTACAGCAATCAGTAATAAATCAGGGAAAAAGTATACGGAAAAGAATGCAATCGTATTTTTAGTGAAGGATTCATTGTTGCCGAACTTGTTAGATAAATATATAGAGCTATGTAGTCAGGCTCAAGTGGATGAGCGACAATTAAAAGGAATGCAATTATTGAAAGACAGAGTAATGACATGGCAGAGAAGTAATGCAAGTAAAGTGCATAAGCCTGATGTAGCAGAAGGGCCTGAAGAAAGGAGGATTTGTAAAGCGAATAAGTAGAAAGGAGGTATGTATGTAATGGGAAATGAGGGAGCAGAGTTGTGGAATCCAGTAAGTGATAGATTAACTATACCAATAAACGAGGGAGTAATTAACATGACAGTATCAAATGTGTTGTCAAATTTGTCCAAAACATGGAAAACAGTGGAACCGATTGCAGCATCATTCAGTAATATACCTGATGGTGATTATATCGGGGATTTAAAGGAATTAAAGTTAGGGACTGCAAAGAAAGGTAGAACACAGGTAGTAGTAGATTGGGAAGTGGCTGATGGGGAGTTAGCAGGAAAAACAC
>Ga0210377_10003362_pt1 | contig 13785 bp, 20 predicted proteins | sample PLM4_65_b1redo_FD_155480 | JGI IMG/M metagenome (GOLD analysis project Ga0210377, IMG submission 155480) | Groundwater sediment microbial communities from an aquifer in East River, Colorado, USA - PLM4_65_b1 redo | ecosystem: Environmental > Terrestrial > Soil > Riparian zone | place: USA: East...
ATGGTGGTTGGGATTGGATTCATGACATGAGTCGTGCAGGGATAAAATAATGAAGCGGCAAGAAAGATTCTGGAACGTTGACCTCATCAAGGCCTCCAAGGCCTGGGTGTCCCAGTTGGGAACCCTCCTGATGACGGCCCTGACGTTCGTTGCCATTGCCTTGCCCGTGCTGATCCCGGCCTTCATCATGTGGTACCTGGCCGGCTTCCCCCGCATTAACTGGTAATTCAAGTTGACGTCGCATCGGCCGGACGGCCGATGTTCCGGTATTGAGAGCGCGATGTGAAAGATGATTTTGACCGCCTGTTCGATTTGCAGGCGTCCGGTGCCGACAGCCCTGCCGAACCTTCCCCTCCCCCAGATACCAGCAGCATCCGCCTGCCCCTGTTCAGGCCGGGTACCCGCGTGTCCTACCAGGGCAATTCGTGCACGGTCAGCCACGTCCTGATCAGCGGCGGCAAGCTGCTCGTCCACCTGCGCGAAACCGGCGACGCGGTGCGCGCTGACGAGCTGGTTCTGGCGCCGACCCGGCTGTCGCTTCAGCGAAGCTGAGGGCGTGCGAATCGGCTGATTCTTGAGCCTGACTCAGGCTTTCAAGGTCTGGGCAAAAAAGGCCAGGGTCCGATCCCATGCGGTCTTGGCCGCCGCGGCGTCAAAGCGTGGTGTGGTGTCGTTGTTGAACCCATGTTGGGTGCCGGCATATTGGTGCGCCGTGTAGCGCACACCGGCCGCTTTCAGCGCCGCTTCATAAACCGGCCAGGCAGTGTTGATACGGTCGTCCACCTCGGCAAAGTGAATCAACAGGGGCGCCTTGACCTTGGCCGCGTCGCCCGCCGCCGGCACATTGCCGTAGAACGGCACGGCCGCCGCCAACTCGGGCAGGCGCACCGACAGAATATGCGCCATGCCGCCACCGTAGCAAAAGCCCACGACGCCCATTTTTCCGGTGCCGTCCGCGCGGGCCAGCAGCCATTGCGCGGCGGTGACAAAGTCTTCACGGGTCTTGCTCTGGTCCAGCTTGGCAAACAGGGCACGGGCTTTGTCCTCATCGCCCGGGTAGCCGCCCAGGGGCGCCAGGGCATCCGGCGCAAACGCCATATAGCCTTCCAGCGCCAGACGGCGGGTGATGTCTTCGATGTGGGGGTTGAGCCCGCGGTTTTCATGCACCACCAGCACCACCGGCAGTTTGCCGCTGGCATTGGCAGGCCGCACCAGATAGCCCTTGACCGTACCGTACCCATTGGGAGAAGCCAACTCCACCGTCTGGGCGTTCAGGCGCTTGTCGTCGGGTGCAATCACCTGCCCCAAGGCAAAGTCGGGGCTGAGCGCGGCCAGCAAACCCACGGCCGTGACACCACCGACTGCAAATTTCTGGGCCCGCTCCAGAAAACCGCGCCGGTCGAGGCTGCCGTGCACATAGGCATCAAACAGAATCAAAAGCTCCTGATCAAAATCCTGCGCGGTCTTGCGTTGCATGGCGATGCCCCCTCAAGAAAAAGCGCAGCATAGCAAAACAAACTCAACTGCGCACAGTACCCGGCAAGCTTGAAGCCCGCACCAAGAGCAGCCCTTTCAAATTTGACTCAGAATGGCCCCATGAAAACTTGGTACTACGCCTTCCTGCTACCGCTTGCCGTGTTGGCATCCGGATTGATGCCCATCCCGGCTGCGGCACAAAATGCCACGGCCGACACCTGCCCGGCGATCCTGCGCCATCAGTTCCTGCGCCTGCAGGACGATGCGCCGCAAAACCTGTGCCAGTACGCGGGCAAGGTGGTGCTGGTGGTGAACACGGCCAGCTACTGCGGCTTTACCGGCCAGTACGAAGGGCTGGAGGCGCTGTATGCCAAATACCAAAGCAAGGGCCTGGTGGTCCTTGGTTTCCCGTCCAATGACTTCGGCCAGCAGGAGCCGGGCTCATCCAAAGACATTGCGGACTTCTGCTTCAACACCTATGGCGTCAAGTTCCCCATGATGAACAAGTCGGAGGTGGTGGGTAGCCAACGCAACCCGCTTTACGCCGAGCTGCTCAAGGCAACCGGCGTGGCGCCGAAGTGGAATTTCCACAAATATTTGATCGACCGCAGCGGCAAGGTCATCGCCAGCTACCCGAGCGCGGTCGAGCCCGGCAGCGCCAAACTGGTTGCGACTCTTGAGGCCGCCCTCAGTCAAAAACCTTGAGTCGCAGAGAGACGCAGCCCGCCATGGACAAGGAAACATTCATCAGCCAGCTAAAGCATGAGGGTTTCAAGGAGATCACCACCGTGACCCGTGAGCCCAATGGGTTTTACACCCGAATAAACGAATCCAGATTCACGATGGGGCAGCCCGTCGTTCTTTCAAACTCCCCGGCCAAGGCCAGCAAAACCCGCTGCCCCCGAACAAGCAGAATGCGTCCAGCCCTTGGTTTGCACCAAAATACGCCTCATGACCCCCCACTATTCCGTCCTCTTTGTTTGCATGGGCAACATCTGCCGCAGCCCCACGGCCCACGGGGTGTTCCGGCACAAGGTGATCGCCAGCGGCTTGGGCGATGTAGTGCAGGTGGATTCTGCGGGCACCCATAACTACCATCCCGGCAGAGCGCCGGACGAACGCTCGCAGGAACACGCCGCCCAGCGCGGCTACGACCTGTCGGACCTGCGCGCCCGCCAGATCCGCAGTGCGGACTTCGAGCGGCATGACCTGATACTGGCCATGGACTGGGACAACCTGGCCCTGGTACAACAACAGTGCCCGCCACAGCATCAAGGCAAGGTCAAACGACTCACCGAGTTCTGCCTGACCCAAGCCAGCCCCGTGGTGCCTGACCCGTATGGCGGTGGCGCCGATGGGTTTGAGCATGTGCTGGATCTGGTGGAGGATGCCTGCGCGGGTTTGCTGCTCCATGTGAAACAGAAAACCACATCCTGACCGGGGCGGCGTTTTTCGGCGATGACCATCTACGCCAGTCAGGTTTTTCAAGTCACCTTGATCAACTCTTTTGATTAGACGCAAGATGGCGTTCACGAACAAGCGTCAAGATATTTAGTTCACGCCGGGCCTTTTCGGCCCAGTTGCCATGTTGGAGGCCCCCCATGTTTAGCCAAGCGAACACCCCGCCACTTTCTTCTTCAGTGCTGGCCAGCACCCTGCCAGCTTCTTCAGTACTTGCCAACAGCCGCCGTCGCAATCCAGATAGGCGCGAGAAAACTCCAACCGGTCTTTCTTTGGTTCAAGTCGATCCCCGGCTTGTCGTGCGTGGCGTGCGGGCGGCGGCTGGGTTGGTAGTGAAGGATGTGGCGCCCGTGGGCAAGGTGCGGGAGATGTGCCCCCACTGCGATACGCCATTACAGTTGGTCTTGCGCGACAAGGATGTCATCCGCTCCCATTTGTACTGCCAGGAATGCACCCGGTGTTTTGATGCGCGTTACCCGGATGGACGTTCTGCCCTGACGCTTCCCGCGTTTTCTATTGAGTGACGTTGCTCGGCTTCCCTCATGAAGGGAATCCATTCATCCGCTTTCGTGAAATAGTGGTGGCTTCCATCAACTTTTGCCGGGCCGCGGCGCTCTCGGCAAGCAGGACAAGCCCAATAATCGACATTGCAGAGTTCCACAGGTTCATTTGCTTTTCCTCCATGTCGACGCGCCAGAAAAAAATAATGAACCCGCTAACAACATCCCCTCCCCCCGAAACCAGCGCCATCCACCTGCCCCTGTTCAGGTCCGGCACCCGCGTGTCGTACCAGGGCAAGCTGTGCACGGTCAAACACGTCGTGATCAGTCGCCGCCAACTGCTGGTACACCTGCGTGAAACCAACAGCCCGGTGCGTGCGGAGAAGCTTGTTCTGGAGCCGACCCGGCTGTCGCTTCGGAGAAGCTGAGGGCGTCGGAATCGGCCAGCTTTTTAGCTCCTGACTGTTGCAGGTCTAGCGCCGCAGCATTTGCCCAACGACCCGCCGCCATTGCCGCTCTGCCATCACACGCATGGACCACGGCGCGCTGAGGTAGGCCAGCGCGGCCATGATGAGGCAGATGCCGATGTCCCAATCGAGTTGGGGAATAGGTGGTGACAGGCGAATTTGAAATACCAATCTGGCATTTCAAGTTTTCCATCTCCAACTCAATCAGCTGGAACATGAAATCGTTTGCAGGATCAAGCTTTCACAATCAACGCCGCTTGCTGCACGACTGACTGTAGTTTGGCACGCAGTGTGGCAAGCAGTTCTGGCAACGGCACGGCCGCCAACTGGTTCTTGTTCAGGAAGGCCCGCCAGAGCGCCTGGCGCGAAGCATCCAAAGCAAACTCGTCGCTCAGGCCTATGGGTAGTTCGGTCGGTACCGAGGCAGCAAGGTCCTGGCTCATTCGATGGCCTCCAGGTAAGGCCGCATCACATTGGCCACGCGACAAATCTTGGCGAAACGCCAGAGCTCGTCGGCCGATGCTTTTTTCTGTGACCGCGCATCGCGCAGGGCCTCCAGTGCCACATCCAGGCCGATCTTGTTGCGGTGCTTGAAGCAGTCGGCCACGGTCTTGGCCACGCCGTACACGCGCAGGGGCACCTGGTCGCGCTCGAAAACTTCAATGCCTTCGGAATAGGCCTCGCCGGTGGACTGGACCATCTTCACCGGGGGGTAATCGATCTTGGGCGCATGGCTGCCGCGCGGCATGGCGATCCACACCTGGCGTGGCAGCTGGGTGGTGAGCCCATGGAACTGCAGGGCCGTGAGCAGGCAGAACACTGCCTGGGGCACCTTGGCCGCAATGGTGGCGAGGGTTTCGTGCTCCGATGTGTTGGCACCCGGTAGCCGGTAAAGGCCACGCCCCACTTTTTCGAGCTGGCCGCTGGCGATGAGCCGCGTCAGCACCACGCGGGCGGCGCCCACGTCCTGCAGATCGCCAGGGCGCAGCATGCCCTTCTGGCGAGCCAGATCGAGGATGCGTTGGGTGTGGATCTCTGCCCCTATTCCGCCCGCTGTTCGCCCAGAACCAGCGCCGCCATTGCCGCTCCATCAAGTTGGATCGCGTGCCAGCTTCTGCTAGCAAGGCATGCCCGTCATTGCGCCCCCTTGCGGTACTCCCATTGACTTTCAAAGTCAAAAGAGAGTTGCCGGTGGTGCCTGATTGACAACAGGTAAACCGCCGTATCAAACCGCACATAGAGAAGCAGGTAGTGCGACAGGACGTATTCGCGCAACTCGCCATCCTGGGCAATGGCCTTGAGCTTACGCTTCAGCCTGTCAATGCCATTGCTGACCTCAACCGAACGAGTTGGCCGCTCAAAGAACAGCCTGCCCATGCCGGGAAAGCGCTCAAGGTTCGGAATGACGGTGTCGGCAAGCTCGTCCAGCAGCGCATCGAATGCCTGCGGCGCATTGGCTGCAAGCAAGAAGGCTTCAGCTTCTTCGAGATTGCGTTCAAAGTTCGCCGTGAACTTGACGAGGTGCTTTGTCGCCACAATGTGCCAGGGCTTAGACGTGGGCCTTCGCGGCACGGCGGCGCTTCAGTGCATTCAAGGCGGTACGGGCGTCTTTCACCTTGCCAGCAGCCACGTCATCCAGCCCTTTGCTGGCATCGTCGATCACCAGAAGGTGGATGCGCTCGCGCTCAAGCTGGTGGTAGTAATCGAGCCGCTCGGAGTCGATGAGGGCGACGTAGCTCTCGCCATTCTTCGTGATGATCTTCTCGGCACCGGCCTTGACCTGCTCAACCAAATCAGACAGATTGGCTCGGGCCTGTGTCAGGGGCACTACATCACTTGCAGAGAACGCCATAAAGCCTCCGACGAAATTTAAAGTGTACACAATACCGTACTCTATACACGCAGTCAAGGCGCATCAAGAGTGCAGCAATTGCCTTCCCCAAAGGGGGGCCGGCGATACCACGACGCTCGCGGGGACTCATTCCAGATCAGCCGTAAAGCCAATAGGCCGGCTTGCAGGCTTGGGTTGCGCCATCAGGGCGCGGATGGCAGCTATTACCTCCGCCAATGAGTTGTCGTGGTGGGTTACGCGCCGCTCCAGCGCGGCCAGCTTGTCGGCCAGGGCCTGGTGGTCCAGCAGCACCGCACGCAACTGCACAAAGGCGCGCACCACGTACACGCTCATCTCAACGGCACGGTCTGAGTTCAGCACGCTGGCGGCCATGATGGCACCGTGCTCGGTAAAGGCCATAGGCAGGTAGCGCCGACCGCCCCAACTTGAGGTCGCAAATTGCGACATCAAGTTTTCCACCTCCAGCTTTGTCAACTGAAACATGAAATCGGGTGGGAAACGTCCACTATTGCGCTTGATCTGCTCGTTGAGGCGTCGGGTCTCCACCCCATACAACTGCGCCAAGTCTGAGTCCAGCAACACCCGCTGCCCACGGATCACCAGAATGCGCCCGGCCAGCGCCTGTGGCGACAGCCCGGCGCTGAACACGGCAGACCCGCCTGCAGGTGGAAGTGGTGCATTGGAATTGCCCATGAAGCCTCCGCTGTGTTGGGCGGCGACGCGTGCCAAATCGCAGCTTGCCCCCGCCAAGCTTCAATTTTATTGGATAACTGTTTATTTGAACAGTACAACAACCCGCCTCCATTCGGCCAGCATTTCATTGAGCGTGCCCCGGTAGTACCAAGCGCGGCCATGATGAGGCTGATGCTGATATCCCAACTCGGTAAACGCGTAGAGACGGTAGCTGGCAACTCCCATGCCCTCGCCTCCGGGTTGTGAAACTCATCTATAAATGGGTGTAAATGGGCGTATGATTGGGTGCATGCTTCGCACTGACAGCCTGCAAATCACACCAGAGATCCTGAACCTGATCGCCCGGATTGATGAGTTCAAGGGCGCCTGGCGTGCCTTGGGCAGGCTCGCCCCGGACCGGCTGTCAGCCCTGCGCCGGGTAGCTACGATCGAGAGCATCGGCTCGTCCACCCGGATCGAAGGCAGCAAGCTCACCGACCGTGAGGTGGAAAAATTGCTGTCCAAGCTGGCCATCCAGACCTTCGAGACCCGCGACGAGCAGGAGGTGGCCGGCTACGCCGAGTTGATGGATCTGGTGTTCAGCTCCTGGCAAGACATCCCCTTCACCGAAAACCACATCAAGCAGCTGCATCAAATCCTGCTGCGCCACAGCGAGAAGGATGAGAGGCACCGTGGCGAGTACAAGACCAACTCCAACAGCGTCGTGGCCTTTGATGAAAACGGTGTGCAGATCGGCACTGTCTTCGAGACCGCCACACCGTTCGACACACCGCGTCTGATTGCTGAACTCATTGGCTGGGTCGCCCAGGAACGGGAAAAGGCGCAGTTGCACCCGCTACTGGTGACTGCGATCTTTGTGGTGGTTTTTTTGGAGATCCATCCATTTCAGGATGGCAACGGTCGCCTGAGCCGTGTGCTGACCACCCTGCTGCTGCTGCAGGCCGGCTATGCCTATGTGCCCTACAGTTCGCTCGAGAGCGTGATCGAACTCAACAAGGAAGCCTACTATCTGGCGCTGCGACAGACGCAGGGGACGATTCGAACGCAAGCCCCGAACTGGCAACCCTGGCTGGTGTTCTTCCTGCGCTCACTGGCTGAGCAGGTCAGGCGACTGGAGAAGAAGGTCGAGCGCGAAAAGATCGTGCTGGCTGCATTACCAGAGCTATCGCTGAAGATTGTCGAATTTGCGCGGGAACACGGTCGGGTAACGATGGCAGATGCCATCAAGCTGACTGGGGCAAGTCGGAATACCTTGAAGCAACATTTGCGAAATCTCGTAGAACGAGGGCACTTTAGTCAGCGTGGAAGCGGTCGAGGAGTCTGGTATGAACTGCACTGATTGCTACATGGATAGGTGGTGACAGTGTCTGTGGCGTACGCTTGTAATCAGAGGAAACCGATCGCGCGTTTGGGCTTGGCCTTATGCGCCTGATCGTCAGCAATCAGTTGTTTGATGGCATCGAACACAGCCGCAAATTGCTCGTCATATTTCATTTCCATCGCCTCAATCTTGCGCGCGAGGTCCCGATTTGAGTCCATGAGACGGCGCAACTGGACAAAGGTACGCATGATGGCGATGTTGACCTCCACCGCGCGTGGCGAGCGCAGCACGCTGGAAAGCATGGCAACGCCTTGCTCGGTAAATGCGTAGGGACGGTAAGCGATTCCACGATGCTTGCGGGAACTCATCACAACTTGTGATGAGTCGCTATCGTTCTTACCCGATGCGGTCACAAGCCGTGACCGGATTTGCGCGTACTCCTGGACCGTGAGCTGGAACATAAAGTCGTCTGGAAATCGAATGCGATTACGTGCAACGGCCTGGTTCAAAGCGCGCGCCTCCACCCCGTAAAGAGCGGCCAGGTCAGTATCCAACAAGACCCTTTCGCCGCGAATAGCCAGGACAAGGGTAGCAAGATTTTCCGGTTTGGGAACGATTTTGGTCATAGCGCTCACCCTTTGATCATCTTGTTGCAGTCGCCTTCCAACTTGGCCTTTCATTCAGCAAAGGCCAGCGGGCGCGTGTGGCGGCCACCCCGTACATCCCTTACTAGGCCTAGATTTTATTGGATAACTGTTTATTTGTACAGTACAACAACCCGCCGCCATTCGGCCAGCATTTCATTGAGCGTGCCACGGTAGTACCAAACCAGCCCGCACATCCAGTACAAAGACAGCGATGCAGGTGCGTTGGCCTCGCGCATCAATTCCAGTGCTGCCGGGTTCTTCCATGCCCAATACAGCCAGTAGCAGCCATCCACGCCAAACCAGGTCAGAAACAGCATCAGCGGCCAGCGCCGCCATTGCCGCTCCACCATGACGCGCATGGACCATGGCGCGGTGAGGTAGGCCAGCGCGGCCATGATGAGGCTGATGCCGATGTCCTAATCGGGCGCCTGGTAATGGAAGACACCGACGATGAGCAGCGCCACGCCAATGGCCAGCGTGGCGAGCTTCCACGGGCGGGTCAGTTCATGAACGGAGTCCAACTATCCCGATTTCTGCAAAGATTAAGAGTCAGGGCTGGATGAGCTTAAGGTGGCGCTGGCGTGCGCAAGTAAATCGCGATTGACTTGCGCGCAAGATTACGCTTCACTTTGGTATCGCCAGAAAGTTCGCTGCGGACAGGCGACATGTAGAACCAATAGCGCCAGGCAAAGTGTAGAGACGCGGAGACTCTCGGAACGCAAAGAGTCGGTAGACCTGATACCGGGTGGCATGCCTTTCGGATGTGGCGACTTCGTTTCTCGTAACAAAGAAAGGCGTCTCGCTTCCGTACTTGGTCGTCTTTACCTCGATCAAGCGCTCGGCTCCGTTCTCTTCAAAGGACAGAATGTCATACCCCTCATAGTCGCCGCGAACTTTAGAAGTGTGCTCAATCTTGGCCGCAAGCGCCTCCCGACCAGCGTGAATTAAACGAGCACTCTCATAGTTGAGGATGAAGATTTCGCCGGCACTTCCCAAGGATCTGTTCCGCGCCTCTCGCTCGATGTAGTTCGTGGTAAGTCGCATGCGCGAAGGAACCGGTTCTGAGGCCTTGGTTGGTTCGGCCGCTAGGCTTGGTCGTTCAGTGAGGACGGCAAGGATGTCTTCAATTTCCGGAACCACCATCGGGCGATCCGCATCCGCAGCAGCGATCTCTAGCAGGGTGGATGTCTTGTTAAGGCGCTCTGCAACCACCTCCGCCAACAGTGCCTGATAGTTTGATCTCGGCTTGTATCCGTTGATGTATGGGAAACCAGCGTCGAGTAGGGCCGCGCTGACATTTGAGTGCTTGTATTCGACTGACTGGTCTGACCGATTCGAAAGCAATGGCTGCAGTGCCCGACGGTGCGCGGCCTTGCTATAAGGCGTGCCAGCAAGCTCTGACGAAAGCATCGATAAATAGTCATCGACGATCGCTTCAACTTCGGCTCGACTCCAATCGTTTCCAGTCATAGCGCGATTATGGTGCTAATGTCTGCAATGAAAAAAGCCTCCAAACATTTCTGCTTGAAGGCTTTTGACATTTGATTTGGTCGGTGTGAAAGGATTCGAACCTTCGACCCCTTGCACCCCATGCAAGTGCGCTACCAGGCTGCGCCACACACCGATCTAGCTGCGAATTATAACCTGCCGATGGAGCGGGCCTAGAAGGGCACCGAGAGCAGATCGCGGATTTCTGAAAGTTCGCGCCTGACCTGGATCAGTTTGTCGGAGGGCGACAGATGCTCGTCGTCGATGAGCTGGCTGTCCGAGAAGTCTTCCAGGTCATGGGCGTTCATTTCCAGCACCTCGACCCCGTCCAGCATGACCTCGCCGGCGCGCTTTTTGTCGCGTTCGGCGTGCAGCAGCTCCTGCATCTTGTTGCGCGCGCCGCTGATGGTGAAGCCCTGGTCGTACAGCAGGTCTCGGATGCGGCGGATCATCAGCACCTCGTGGTGCTGGTAGTAGCGGCGGTTGCCGCGGCGCTTCATCGGACGCAGTTGGGTGAACTCCTGCTCCCAATACCGTAGCACGTGGGGCTTGACGCCACAAAGGTCGCCGACCTCACCGATGGTGAAGTAGCGTTTGGCAGGGATGGGAGGGAGCGCTTTCTCCATTGAAATCAATGCTGTAGGAGAGAAAGCTTCTAGGTTACTCTAACTTTTGACCGGATGCAAAGCCTGTTTGCACCGATTCCCCACAAACGGTAACAAATAAAGGCGTCAGGCCCCGGCTGGCGGGCGGCCAACGTCCTGAATCTGCTCTTTGAGCTTGTGGCTGGCATGAAAAGTCACCACCCGGCGGGCTTCGATGGGGATGGACTCGCCGGTGCGGGGGTTGCGGCCGGGGCGCGGCGCTTTGGTGCGGATCTGGAAGTTGCCAAAACCCGAGATTTTGACGTCCGTGCCCTCGACCAGGCTGTCGGCGATCAAATCGAAGAAGGCATCGATCATGTCCTTGGATTCGCGCTTGTTGAGGCCGATTTGCTCAAAAAGCAACTCGGCCAGTTGCGCTTTGGTCAGCGCGGGCGTTTCCAGACTTTCAACCGTGATTTCCATGTTGTCTCCGTCTTGTCTCTTTTTTAACCTCAGTCCGCCTCAGGCCCGCTGCCGGGCACCCAGGTCGCTCACCAGCCGCGCCAGCACGGCTTGCACCGTGGCTTCGATTTGTTCTTCGGTCAGGGTGGCCTGGTCGCTGTTGAGCGTCAGGCGCACCGCCAGGCTCTTTTCGCCCTCTGCCAGACCGGCCGACGCGGCACCCGGTTTGGCCCGGTAAACGTCGAACAGTATCGCATCCCGCAGCAGGCCCTGGACGGGCGCCGACCAGATGGCTAGTATGAGCGCGGCGTGGGTGACTGACTCGGCCACGATGACCGCGATGTCGCGCTCCACCGCCTGGAACTTGGCCACGCCACGGAAAGCCGGCACTTCGCGTTGTAAAACCGCATCGAGTTCGAGCTCAAACAGCACCGGCGCCTGGGGCAGTTCATAGCCCTGGCGCCATTTGGGGTGCAATTCGCCGACAAAACCGATTGCCTGCCCACCCAAGACCACCCGGGCGCAACGCCCCGGGTGCATGGCAGGGTGCTCGGCCGGCTCAAACACGGGTTTGAGCGGGGCCAGCAGGGCCTCCACATCGCCCTTGGCTTCAAAGAAATCAACGCCCTGCTCCTTGGCCCCCCACTGCAGGGTATCGGTGGGGCCAAAGGCCAGGCCGGCCACGCGCATGGGCTGGGCAAAGCCTTCCACCGTGGTGTCGGTGTTTCTGACCGATGCATCGCGCAGGAACACGCGGCCCACTTCAAAGATGCGCACGCGGGCGGCCTTGCGGTCGAGGTTGAACTTGAGCACCTGCAACAGCGAACCCAAAAGCGAGGAGCGCATCACGCTCATCTGGCTGGCAATCGGGTTAAGCAGCTTGATGGGCTGCGGGTTGCCGGCCAACTCGTGCTCCCAGCGCTCTTCCACAAAGCTGTAGTTGATGGTTTCCTGGTAGCCCAGGGCGGCCAGCGCGCGGCGCACGGCAAACGGGCTGCGCTGCGCCTCGGCGCGGATTTTGGCGGTGATGGGGCCCTGCGGCGGGGTGTGCGGCAAGTTGTTGTAGCCGACCATGCGGGCTACTTCCTCGATCAGGTCTTCCTCGATCTGCAGGTCGAAGCGGTAGGACGGCGGGGTGACGGTGATAACGCCTTCGCCTTGCGTCAGCGGCAGGCCCAGGCGGGCTAGCGCGTCGGCGCATTGCGCCTGGGTAACGGGCATGCCAATGATGCGGGCGGCGCGGGCGACGCGCAGCGTGACCGGCTGGGCTTGGGGCAGGTTGACCTGCAGGTCGTCCACCGGGCCGCACACGGTGTCCGCCTGGCCGCAGATGTCGAGGATGAGCTGGGTGATGCGCTCGATATGCTCGACGGTCAGCTGCGGGTCCACGCCGCGCTCGAACCGGTGCCCGGCATCGGTGGCGAAGTTGAAGCGGCGCGAACGCCCGGCTATTGATCGGGGCCACCAGAAGGCGGCCTCCACATACACGCTCTTGGTGGAATCCGACACGGCGGTGGCGTCGCCGCCCATGATGCCGGCCAGCGACTCGACCTGCACGTCGTCGGCAATCACGCCGACCTGCGCGTCCACCGTGACGGTGTTGCCGTTGAGCAGCTTGAGCTGCTCGCCGGCCTTGCCCCAGCGCACGTCCAGGCTGCCGTGGATCTTGTCCAGATCGAAGATGTGCGACGGGCGGCCGAACTCGAACATGACGTAGTTGGATATGTCCACCAGCGCGCTGACGCTGCGCTGGCCGCAACGGGCCAGACGGTCCACCATCCAGGCGGGGGTGGCGGCCTTGTGGTTCACGTTGCGCACGATGCGGCCGGAGAAACGGCCGCACAGGTCAGGCGCGCTGACCTTGACGGGCTGCTTGTCCTTGATTTTGACGGCCACCGGCGGGAAAGTGGGGGCTTTGAGCGGCGCGCCGGTCAGGGCGGCCACCTCACGCGCCACGCCATAGACGCTCAGGCAATGCGCCAGATTGGGCGTGAGCTTGAGGGTGAAGAGCGTGTCGTCCAGGTTCAGGTGGGTGCGGATGTTCTGGCCCAGGGGGGCGTCGGCGGCCAGTTCCAGCAGGCCGCCATGGTCGTCGGACAGTTTGAGTTCGCGCGCCGAACACAACATGCCCTGGCTCTCGACGCCGCGCAGTTTGCCGACTTTGATCAGGAACGGTTTGCCGTCTTCACCCGGGGGCAGCTCAGCCCCGACCAGGGCGCACGGCACTTTGATGCCGACGCGGGCATTGGGTGCGCCGCAGACGATGTTGAGCAAGCTGCCCTGCCCCACGTCCACCTGGCACACGCGCAGGCGGTCGGCGTCGGGGTGCTGCACGACCTCTTTGATCTCGGCAACCACGATCTTGGTGAAGGGCGGCGCCACGGGGCGGAGTTCTTCCACCTCCAGGCCGGCCATGGTGAGCGTCTCGGCCAGTTGCTCGGTGCTCAGGGGCGGGTTGCAGAATTCGCGCAGCCAGGATTCGGGGAATTGCATCTTCTTGTTCTCGGCAGGAATTACTTGAACTGGCTCAGGAAACGGATGTCACCGTCGAAGAACAGGCGCAGGTCATTGACGCCGTAGCGCAGCATGGTGAAGCGGTCCAGCCCCATGCCAAACGCAAAGCCGATGTGCTTTTCCGGGTCCAGGCCCATGTTGCGCACCACGTTCGGGTGCACCTGGCCAGAGCCGGCCACCTCCAGCCAGCGGCCGGCCAGCGGGCCGCTCTGAAACTGGATGTCGATCTCGGCGCTGGGCTCGGTGAAGGGGAAGAAGCTGGGGCGAAAGCGCAGCACCAGGTCGTCGCGCTCGAAGAAGGCGCGGCAGAAATCGGTGAA
>Ga0210377_10003363_pt1 | contig 13784 bp, 11 predicted proteins | sample PLM4_65_b1redo_FD_155480 | JGI IMG/M metagenome (GOLD analysis project Ga0210377, IMG submission 155480) | Groundwater sediment microbial communities from an aquifer in East River, Colorado, USA - PLM4_65_b1 redo | ecosystem: Environmental > Terrestrial > Soil > Riparian zone | place: USA: East...
GACGACCTGGCCCAGGATCTCCAGCGGCGTGAGCGCGTGCTCGACCCAGCGCAAGCCGAGCCCGTGCAGCTTGGCGCGCATGTCGCGTCCGGTCGCACGCGAGTTGTTGGTGAGGAAGGCGACGCCGCGTCCGGCCCGGTGGAGCGCGGTCAGCGTGTCGCCGGCGCCGGGCAGGAGTGTCGAGCCCTGCCACACGCAGCCGTCGAGGTCGAAGACGAAGCCGCGACAGTCGGCAAGCACGCGCTCAGTCGCCCGAGGAACGCTTGAACCCGGCGATCGCCTCCGCGTACACCTGCTCGGTGCGCTCGGCGATCGACGCCCACGAGAAGTGCGCCTCGACGCGCCGCCGGCCCGCCTGGCCCATCGCGCGGGCGAGCGCGGGATCGGCCAGCACGCGGTTGAGGGCCTCGGCGAGGGCGTCGGGCCGGGCCGGCGGCACCAGCAGGCCGGTCTTGCCGTCCTCGACGACCTCGACGATGCCGCCCACCGCGGAAGCCACCACCGCCGTCTGGCAGGCCATGGCCTCCAGGTTGATGAGGCCGAACGGCTCGTACACCGACGGGCAGGCGAAGACCGCGGCGTGGCTGTAGAGCTGCGTCACCACGTCGACCGGCACCATCTCGTTGATCCAGCGGACGCTGGGCATCTCGGCCACCGCCCGCCGCAGCCGCTCCTCGATCTCCGGCGTGTCGGGCGCCGAGGCGCACACCACGACCTGCACGCCCGGCGGCAGTCGCCGCGCCGCCTCCAGCAAGTGAAAGATCCCCTTCTGGTCGGTGATGCGTCCCACGAAGAGCACGTAGGGCGGCCGCACGCCGAGGCGGTCGAGCGCGTCGCGGGCCTCGGTGCGCTTGAAGAGGTCGGGATCGATGCCGTTGTGGATGACGACGACCCGGGCCGGATCGGCCTCGAAGTGGGCGAGGATGTCCTCGCGCATCTTGTGCGAGACCGCGATCACGCGGTGGGCCGCCTCCACCGCCGTCTTCTCGATCCACGAGGACAGCAGGTAGCCGCTGCCGAGCTGATCGGCCTTCCACGGGCGCAGCGGCTCCATGCTGTGCAGCGTGACCACCAGCGGGATGCGATAGAGCTGGCTGATCCACAGCGCGCCCATGTCGGCGTACCAGGTGTGGGCGTGGACCACGTCGGCGTCGACGTGATCGCGGGCCATGGCCAGGCCGATCGACAGCGTCTCCAGGGCGGGCGCGAAGCGGACGTCCTTGCCGCCCACCCGCTCCCACGGCGTGTAGCCGCGGACGACGATGCCGTCGGGGCGCGGATCGCGCGGACCGAAGCAGCGCACCTCGACGCCCATGCGGCGGGTCAGCGCGCGGCTGAGCTGATCGACGACCACGCCGGCCCCGCCGTAGATGTGCGGCGGGTACTCGCGGGTGATGAAGAGCGCCTTCACGTCAGGCCGGCTCCGCGTCGGCTGGCGGGGCTCCGCCCGGCTCGCCCTCCTGGCGCTCGAGCTTGCGCGAGACCGTGCGCACGTCGATGCCCAGCAGGCGGGCCGTCAGCGTCTTGTTGCCCTTCGTCACGCGCAGCGTCTCCTCCAGCAAGCGTGCCTCCACCTCGGCCAGCGGCGTGCCGATCCGGATCGACAGCACGCCCTCCGGCAGGGGCGTGGCGCCGGCGATCTCCGCCGGCAGGTCGGCGATCTCGATGCGACCGCCGCGCGCCAGCACCACCGCGCGCTCCACGACGTTCTCCAGCTCGCGCACGTTGCCGGGCCACGAGTACGCCTCGAGCTGGCGCACCGCCTCGTCGCTGAGGCCGTCCAGCTTCCGGTTGTTCTTGGCGGCGTAGAGGCGCACGAAGTGATGCGACAGCACCGGGATGTCCTCGCGGCGATCGCGCAGCGGCGGCACGGTGATCGTGATGACGTTGAGCCGGTAGAACAGGTCCTCGCGGAAGCGCCTGTCCTTGACCATCTGGGCGAGCTCCTGGTTGGTCGCCGCCACGACGCGCACGTCGACCCGCTGGCTGCGGGTGCCGCCCAGCCGCTCGAACTCGCCCTCCTGGAGCACGCGCAGGATCTTGGGCTGGGTCACCGGCGAGAGGTCGGCCACCTCGTCCAGGAACAGCGTGCCGCCGTCGGCCAGCTCGAAGCGGCCCTCCTTGCGGCCGGCGGCGCCGGTGAACGCGCCCCGCTCGTAGCCGAACAGCTCGGACTCCAGCAGCGCCTCCGGCAGCGCCGCGCAATTGACCGCCACGAACGGCCCACTCTTGCGCGCCGAGCGGTCGTGGATGGCGCGGGCCACGCCCTCCTTGCCGGTGCCGCTCTCGCCCTGGATCAGCACGGTGGCCGAGCTGTCCGCCACCTGCTCGACCAGCGTCATCATGCGGCGGAAGGCCGGGCTGGCGCCGATCATCGCGCCGTGCCCGAGCAGGTCGTCCAGGCGCTTCTGCAGCGCCTTGTTCTTCTCGATCAGGTCGCGACGCTCCAGCGCCTTGTCGATCAGCTTGAGCAGCTGCTCGCGCCGGAACGGCTTGGTCAGGAAGTCGTAGGCGCCGTCCTTCATCGCCTTCACCGCCTCTTCCACGGTGCCGAAGGCGGTCAGGAGGATGACGTCGACGTCGGGGGCGATGGCCTTGGCCGCCCGCAGGAGCTCGAGCCCGGTGAGGCCGGGCATCTTGAGGTCCGTCACGATGAGGTCGATGCCGCCCGCCTGCACGCGCTCGAGCGCGGCCCGGCCGTCGGAGGCCAAAACGATGCGGTAGCCCTCGCGCGTCAGCGTGCGCTCGAGGCTCTCGCGCAGCCCCGGGTCGTCGTCGGCGACCAGCAGCGTCGCGGCCTCAGACATGGCTCACCGGCCGCTTCACCGGCAGGCGGATGACGAAGGTGGCGCCGGCCCCCGCGCCGTTGCGCCAGGTGAGGTCGCCGCCGTGCTCGTCGATGATCTGCCGGGTGATCGACAGCCCCAGCCCCGTGCCCTGCGGCTTCGTCGTGAAGAACGGCTCGAACAGCCGCTCGGCGACCTCCGCGGTGATGCCGCCGCCGGTGTCCGACACCGCGATCTCGACGGCGTCGCCGTCCGCGCGGCTCGCGATCGTCAGCGCGCCGCCGCGGGAGAGCGCCTCCATGCTGTTCTTCACGAGGTTGTAGATCGCCTGCCGCAGCAGCGCGCGGTCGATCTCCATCAGCGGCACCTTCGGGTCGGTGGCGACGTGGATCGCCACCCCCTGGCGGATGGCCACCGGCCGCACGAAGGCCGCCAGCTCCTCGATCAAGTGGTTGATCGACTCCTCCTCGAAGTGCGGCTTGGGGAAGCGGGCGAACGCCAGGTACTCCTCGGTGAGCGCGTCGAGCGTGTTCACCTGGTCGCGGATGGCGGCCACCAGGCTCGTCGCCTCCTCCATGTCGCTGCCGGGGTGCACGCGCACGATGTCCTGCAGCATCTCGGCGTTCAGCTCGATGGCGGCGATCGGGTTGCGCACCTCGTGGGCAACCCTCAGCGACAGCCGCCCGACAGTCGCCATGCGCTCGGCCACCAGCAGCTCCTGCTGGGCCGCCTGCAGCTGGTTGAGCGTCCCGGTGACCTCGGCGTTGAGCCGCTCGACTTCGCCGCGGGCGCCGCGCTCACGCTCGGCCACGATGCCCACGATGACGGCCGGCATGCCGAACAGCACGATCAGGAGCGTCACGCCCAGCCAGCCGATCCACGGCGGGGCCAGCGCCGCCGCCGCCGCCATGAGTCCCCCGGCCGTGAGCGACGCCGCCAGCGCGATCCACGGGCCGAAGTAATACGCGTTGACGGACACCAGGGGGAAGAACAGCAGGTAGAAGAGGCTGGCGCCACCGCCGGTGAGAAAGATGAGGACGAACACCAGCAGCAGGTCGATGCCGAGGGCGCCCAGGAAGATCGCGCGGGTCCGGCGCGGATGGATGGTGACCAGCGCGAAGATGCCCAGCTTGTAGAGCGTGAACCAGATGACGAGCGAATAGAGATCGAGCTCCTGGCGGGGCCGGAGCGGGATGAGCCCGAGGGTGGCGAGGCCGCCCACCATGGCCGCGGCCAGCAGGACCGCGAAGACCCGCTCGTCGCGCTCCAGGAGCCGGAAGATCGCGTGCCACGGCTTGCGCTCGCCCGTCGTCACCACGGTTTTTGCTGACCGACTATAGCACGCCGCTCAGCGCGCATCCCCGCGTCCCGCCTGCGCTTCGCGCTCCAGCGCCCGGCTGCGCCGGTAGGCGCGCGCGGCGATCCAGCCCGCGGCCCCCACCAGCGCCAGCAGCACCGCCCACCGCTCGACCCGGCGGACATCGGCCACGATCGCCTCGAGCTGATCGGTGAAGAAGAACGCCAGTCCGAAGCCCACCGGCACACCGAGCATGGCGCCGGCCGTATCCGCCGCCAGGAACCGGCCGAACGGCACCCGGGCGATGCCGGCGGTGAGGAACGCCGCCGCCCGCAGCCCGATGACGTGGCGGGCCGTGAAGACGACCTTCACGCCGTGGTTGCGATAGGCGGCCTTCAGCGCCTCCTCACGCGCAGGGGTCAGCACGTATCGCACGAGGCGCCAGGCGAGCACGCGCTCGCCCCAGTGGCGACCCACCCAGTAGAGCACGACGTCGCCCGAGAGCACCCCCAGCAGGCAGACCGGCAGCGCCAGCCACCACCGAACCAGGCCCTCGTGGGCCAGCACGCCGCTGGCGAGAATCGGCAGCTCCTCAGGAATCGGCACACCGAGACCGGCGAGGAAGAGGATCAGGAAGAGCCCGAGGTACGTGAACTCCTCGAGGAATTGCTCGATCGATCCCACGGGCGCCAGTGTATACTCTGCCAAATCTAGCGCGGTCGCGGTTCAGGGTAACCCTCCCAAAGGAGCGCGCCCCATGGCCGTCAAACTCTTCGTCGGCGGGCTGTCATTCTCCACATCCAATGAGCGTCTGCGTGAGGTCTTCGCCGCGACCGGCAGTGTCGAGTCCGCGGCGGTCGTGACCGACCGCGACACGGGTCGCTCGCGCGGCTTCGGTTTCGTCGAGATGGCGACACCGGAAGACGCCGAACAGGCGATCAGCAAGCTCAACGGAACGTCGGTCGACGGTCGGACCATCCAGGTCGAACGCGCCAAGTCTCCCGGCTCCGGTGGCGCCGGCGGCGGGCGCGGTGGCGGCGGTGGTGGTGGCGGTCGGCCTCGCTGGTAGCGCCGGCCTGAGATAGAGCGACAGGCTGCCCCGAACCGGCCACCCGGCCGGTAGAATGGCCGGGTGAGCGAGGTGCCCTGGCTCATCCTGCACACCGAGGCCTCGGTTGGCTTCGGCGGCCAGGAAATTCGGATCGTCGCCGAGGCGCGCTGGCTCCTCGACCATGGCTGGCGGGCATTGATCGCCGGTCAGCCCGGCAGCCGCCTGCTGGAGGAAAGCGGGCGGCTCGGCGTGCCGGCCGTCGCCGTGCGGATGCGCCGGGTCCTCGACCTCCCTGCCCTGCTCGCTCTTCGACGCCTCATCACCCAGCGCGACGTCGCGCTCGTGCACACCCACAGCTCGATCGATAGCTGGCTGGGTGGGGTGGCCGCTCGCTCGTGCCACCGTCCGGTCGTGCGCAGCCGCCACGTCACGATCGCGATCCCCCGCCGCCGGGCCCTGGTGTACCGGCTCGCCGATCGCATCATCAGCAGCGGCGAGGCGGCCGCCCGCGTGGTCGCCGCCGCCGGCGTGCCGGCCGCGCGGATCGTACCCATTCCGCCCGGCGTGGACACCGCGCGTTTCCATCCCTCGGTGTCGGGCGCCGGCGTCCGCGCCGAGCTGGGCCTGCCCACCGCGCCGCTGGTCGGGCTCGTCGCCAACATCCGTGGCTCCAAGGGGCACGACGTGTTCCTCGACGCCGCGGGGGCCGTGCTGGCGCGCGAGCCGGCGGCGCGCTTCCTGATCGTCGGCGACGGCATCGGCTTCGACGACGTGCGCCGCCGCGTCGGCGCGCTCGGCCTCGACGCCGCCGTGCGGATGATGGGCTTCCGCCGCGACGTCCCCGAGGTGATGGCCGCCCTCGACGTGCTCGTCCTGCCTTCGATCCGCTCGGAGGCCGCCTCGCAGGTGATCCCGCAGGCGCTGGCGGTCGGCACGCCGGTCGTCGCCACCGACGTCGGCGGCAGCGGCGAGCTGGTGCGCGACGGCGACACCGGCCGGCTCGTCCCGCCCGGCGACGCCCCCGCGCTCGCCCGCGCCATCCTCGACTGTCTGGCCGACCGCGGCGCCGCCCGGGCGATGGCGCGCCGGGGCCAGGCGCTCGTGCGTGAGCGCCACTCGCTCGACGCCGTCATGACGCGCACGAGCGCCGTCTATCGGGCGCTGCTGCAGGGCGGGCCGCGCTGAGCGCCGTGGTACGGTGAAGATGAGGGATCGCCGCCGCCCGTGAACATCCACGTCTTCGCCACCGACTACGATGGCACGATCGCCGAGGGCAACCACGTGAGCGACGTCACCGCGCGCGCGCTCGCGCGCGTGCGGGCCACCGGGCGCAAGGTCCTGCTGGTCACCGGCCGCATGCTGCCCGACCTGCAATCCGTCTGTCCCGACCTGGAGCGGATGTTCGACGCCGTCGTCGCGGAGAACGGCGCGCTCGTCTACTTTCCCGAGCGCCGCGAGGTGCGCACCCTGGGCGATCCGCCGGAGCCGAGCCTGGTCGAGGCCCTGCGACGCCGCGGGGTGCCCTTCGACCTCGGCAGCGCCATCCTGGCCACGGAGGCGTCGTTCGCGGAGGCCGCGCTGGCCGCCATCCAGGAGACCGGCGTGGAGCGCTCGCTCGTCTTCAACAAGGGCGCGCTCATGCTGCTGCCGGGCGGCGTCACCAAGGGCACCGGCCTGGCCGCCGCACTCACGACGCTCGAGCTGTCGCCCCACAACATGGTCGGCATCGGTGACGCCGAGAACGACCACGCGTTCCTGTCGATGTGCGAGTGCGCGGTGGCGGTGGCCGACGCGGTCCCCGCGCTGCGAGAGCGCGCGGACTACGTGACGCGCGGCGGCGCGGCCCAGGGCGCCGTGGAGTTCATCGAGGAGCATGTGCTCAACGACCTCGTCGACATCGTTCCCCGACTCGCGCGCCACCAGCTGCCGCTCGGCGAGGGCGCCGGCGGTGCTCCGGTGACGGTCCCCGCCCACGGCACCCGCCTGCTCATCGTCGGGCCCTCGGGTAGCGGCAAGAGCACGCTCACCGGGGTGCTGGCCGAGCGCATCCTCGAGAGCGGTCGCTCGATGCTGCTGCTCGATCCCGAAGGCGACTACCGCACGCTGTCCGAGGTGGAGGGCGTCGTCGTCTTCGGCGGCAAGGGCGAGCAGGCGCTGCCGGCGCCCGAGGAGATGAATCAGCTCTTGCGTCGCTCGCGCACGAGCCTCGTGCTCGACCTGAGCGCGATGGCTCTCGTCGAGAAAGTCGCCTACGCGACCACCGTGCTGGCGGTCGTGGCGGCCGTGCGCTCCGGCACCGGCCTGCCCCACTGGCTCATCATCGACGAGGCGCACCACGTGCTGCACGCCGCGGGCACCCCGGCCGCCGACCTCGTGCGCCCCGGCGCCGAGGGGCTCGCGCTGATCACGCTCGACGCGGTCGCGCTGGCGCCCTCGGTGCGGCCGCTGCCCAACGTGGTGGCCTCGACGGAGCTGGTGGCCTTCCACGCGGGACTGCGCACGGTGCTCGCCGCCCGGGCCTCGCCCAACGGGGCGCTGCCCCTCGACGGCCCCGCGCTCGAGCGCGGCGAGGCCGCGCTGGCGTGGCTCGAGCCGGAGCCGCACGTCGTGCGCTTCCGCGTCACCCGCCGCCGCGTCCACCACCGCCGCCACATCCGCACGTACACGGAGGGCGAGCTGCCGCCCGAGCGGTCGTTCTTCTTCCGCGGGCCGGCCGGGGCGCTCAACCTGCGCGCCGTCAACCTCGCGCGATTCGTGGAGCTGGCCGAGGGCGTGGACGAGGCCACCTGGGCGCACCACCTCGCCGGCGGCGAGTATTCGGCGTGGGTGCGCCAGATGATCAAGGACCCGGAGCTGGCCGACGAGATCGCGACGATCGAGACCGCGGGCGGCGCCCCGGCCGAGTCGCGCCGCCAGGTGCTCGAGCGGGTGCGGGCGCGGTATGCCGTCTAAGGCGGGGAGATTGACCGACGCCCTTGCTTATGAAAATCGGAGAGGGCGAGACGCCCCCTCCGATACCTCCCCGGTTCGCCTTTCGGAGTGGCCACCCGCGATCCCGCCCATGCGATGTCTCTGGCGCTCTTGTCGTCGCGCAGGCCCAGGAAGACGGGGTGGCGGAGCTTGCCGTCGCCGGTGCGTTCGGTGAAGGCGAGCTGGGCGACGAGCTGGGGATCGACCCAGGTGACGTTGCGGGCGCGGGGCGCGTCGGCGAAGGGCGACTGCGGGCGAACGAGCGGCGACAGGCGGCGATGGAGGTCGGCCAGCGTGGCCTCGGTGAATCCGGTGCCGACCTTTCCCGCGTAGCGGAGCGCGGCGCCGTCCCAGGCGCCGACGAGCAACGCACCCAGGTGCCGGCGCCCGCCCCGGGGTGCCGTGAAGCCGCCGATGACGAACTCGTCCTCGGCCCGCACCTTCACCTTGCACCACGCCGCCGAGCGCACACCCGGCACGTACGCTGAACGCGGGTCCTTGCCGATCACACCCTCCAGGCCGCGACGGCGCGCCTCGGCGAACGCGCGAAAGCCGTCGTCGGCCAGGCGCCGGGCGATCTGCACCCGTGGGCCCTCACGCACCTCCGCCTCCAGCACGCTCCGTCGGACGACGAGCGGCTCCGGCATGAGATCGCGGCCGCGGGCGTGCAGGCAATCGAAGGCGACGTAAATGGGTGGCGAGGCGCCCTCGGCGCGGCGCTGCAGGAGCTGGAAGCGCGAGACGCCGCCGGCGTCGAAGACCACCACCTCGCCGTCGAGCACGAGCGTGGGCGCGGGCAGCGCGGCGAGCGCGCCGGCGACCTCGGGGAAATCGGCGGTGCGATCCTTGTCGTTGCGGCTCAGCAACCGCACCCGCCGGCTGTCCTTCAGCGCGATCAGGCGGATGCCGTCGTACTTCTCCTCCCAGACCCAGCCGGGCCGATGGAACGGCGCGTCCACGAGGGTGGCCAGCATCGGCGCCACCCGCGCGGGCACGCGGCTCACGCGGAGCGCGAGGCGCGCGGCGGGTCGGCGGCGGTGGCGAGCTCGAGCTGGCGCGGCGTGGCGCCGGCGGCGCGCGCGATCCCGGCCATCGTGCGCCGGGAGACGACCGACAGCGGGCGCGTGACGGTCACGTCCTCGGCCGAGGCGAAGCGGTCGCGGTGCTTGATCAGCAGCCACTGGCGATTGCGCGTGCGGACCAGCACCCACGAGCCCTTGAGCTTGCGCCCCTGCAGCCGGAACTTCAGCTCGCCCCTGGCCACCGCCGAGCCAACGTCGGAAGCCTCCGGCCCCCACGTCCCGCGGTCCCAGATCATCACCGTGCCGCCGCCGTACTCGCGCTCGGGGATCACGCCCTCGAAGCCGTTGTAGTCCATCGGGTGCGGCTCGGTCATCATGGCCAACCGCTTGGTGGCCGGGTCGAGCGACGGCCCCTTCGGCACCGCCCACGAGAGCATCGCGCCCTCGTGCTCGAGCCGCAGATCGTAGTGCAGGTGACTGGCCCGGTGCTTCTGGACGACGAAGGCCAGGCCGCGCGTGCGCCGGCGGCCGGGGCGGCCCGCCGGCTCCGGCGTCACGCCGAAGCGCCGCTTGCGGTTGTACTCGGCCAGCACGCCGTACTGGCTGAGATCGGGCGCGGCCGGGCCTCGTGGACTCACGACGGCATTGTACGCACGCCGGAGGGCCGGGCCGCGAAGCGGCGGAGGTTGGCGCGCGCCCGCCGGTCGTCGGGGTCGATCGCGAAGCCGGCCGCCTCGACCGCGCGCTCCGTGTCGCGGTTAGGATGACAACCGCCCGCGAGCCACGTCCAGGCCGGCTGCAGCGCGTCCTGCATCCGGGCCCGCCACGCGGCTGTGGCGCGGACGTGCTCGAGCGCGCGCAGCGTACCCTCGGGGCGGAGAACGCGGCGCACCTCGGCGAGCCCGATCGCTGGATCGGGCACGCTGCAGAGCACCAGGCCGCTGACCACCGTGTCGAAGCAGCCGTCGCGGAACGGCAGTGCCTCGGCGCTGCCCTGCACGAGCGGCGTCGCCGGAGCCCGGCGGCGTGCCCGACGCAGCGCCTCGAAGGAAGGATCGAGGCCCACGGCACGGACGGTGGTGGGGAAGATCGGCAGGTTGCGTCCGGTCCCGCAGCCGAGGTCGAGGGTCCGCCCGCGCGCGTCGTCGACGATCCAGCGCCGCCAGCGCGCCAGCCCGCGCCACTCCACGAACGCGCAGATCGCGTCGTACAGCCAGGGAATCTGCTCGATGCCGCGCATGCGGATCATGCTACGCCCGTAAGCAGACACACGAACGCCCCGGGCGCGGGCCCCGGGGCGCTCGGCCGGCGGCGGTGCGGGTGGCGGCCCAGGCGTGCGCCGGGTCCTTCGCCGCCTGCGCATCGATGACCTCCTTGAGCGTGACGACGTGGTGTTTCACGAGATCGGCCACCACCGACTTGGGCAGGTTGGGATTGGCGGGCGACAGGAACGCGCCCTACGGGCAGCGGATGCAGTCCGGATTCAACGGGGGGACGGATGGTCCTTCTTCAGCGGCCTCCGGGAAGGAGATAGAGCATGACGTAGACGACGACGCCGGTGACGGACACGTAGATCCAGACCGGCAGCGTCAGGCGGGCCAGGCGAGCGTGGCGGACGAAGTCGCCGCCGAGCGCCCGGTAGAGCGTGGTTAGCACGAACGGCACCATGGCGGCAGCGAGCACGATGTGGGAGATGAGCAGCGGGAAGTAGACCCACCGGGTCCACCCCTGCCCGGCGAAGGGCCGCGAGCCGGCCAGCGCGTGATACGTGATGTAGGAGAGGAGGAACAGCACCGAGACGCTGAACGCGCCCAGCATGCACGCGCGGTGGGCGGCGAGGCGGCGCTGTCGCACGAACCGGTAGCCCGCCGTCAGCAGCCCGGCGCTGGCGCCGTTGAGCAGCGCATTCAGCGCCGGCAGCGCGGCGACGTCGGCGCGGCCGCCGCGGCCGGGCGTGTGGCCGAGCAGCAGCACGGCGACCACGAGGACGACCACGAGCGAGAGAGCGCCGATGAGCGGCAGGGCCACACGATCACGCACGGCGCCCATCGTACCGCACGGATCGAGCGCCCGTGAACCGGCCAGCGACGGCGCGCCCGGCCCCGCCTCCCTACCGCGTGTCGGTGATGCGGACCTCGGCCGAGCTCCGGGCGCCCAGCGTCGCGCCACCTCGCGGGTTGGTGAGGATGACTCGGAAGGTCTTGAGCGGCTGCAATCCAGGCTCGATCTGCAGCGGGATGCGGATCGTGGTGCCCAGCTGGCCGGCGTTGAAGTGGATCTGCCCCGTGGTCGCGACGTAGTCGCTCAGGGCCGTGGCAGTGCCGTCGACGGTGAGGAAGTCTACGGTGACCCCGCTGGCGCCGGTGCCGCTGCGCGACACGTTGAGCACGGCCTCGCAGGGCGACGTGGCGCATTCGCTGACGGAGAACGAGGCGGCGGAGAACTGCACGGCGCCGCCCAGATCATTGTTCTTGATGACAATGGTCGCCGCGCTCGGGGACCCGAGCGTGGCGCCGCCGGTCGGCGTCGATAGCTGGACGGTGAACGACCGATCGCCGTCGTCCCGCACGTTGGTCAGGATGTTGACCCGGAAGTTCATCGCGAACACGCTGGGCCCGAACGTGAGAACGTTCGACGTGGGCTGGTAGTCGAGGCCCGCTATTGCCGTGCCGTCCACGGTCGCGTAGGCCACGCTCGCGGGGCCGGCGCCGAAGGCGGCAGTCCTCTGCACCGACAGCTCGACGAACCCGCCCTCGCCCGCCGTGACGCTGGCGGTCTTGAAGAACAGGGGACCGGCCTGATCGTTGTCCACGATCGTCACGACCGCGGTGCTCTGGGGACCGAGCACGGCCCCGGCCGGGCCGCTCACCAGCGCCAGCGAGAGATTGACGGTGCGGTCGGGCTCGTCCCGGGAGTTGGTGATCAATGGCACGGTGAACGTCCGCGTCGTCACGCCGGGACCGAACGTGAGGTTGCCGGTGGTGGTGCGATAGTCGACGCTGGCCAGCCCGGTGCCACCGGCGGTCGCGTAGCTGACCACGATCGGCCCCGCCGTGCCGGTCCGCTCGACGGTGATGACGGCGGGACTGCCCTCCAGCACCGAATACGAGGGTGCGCTGAACTGTACGGTGTTCTCGTTGTCGATGATCTTGAGCACGGCGGTGGTGCGGGCGCCCAGGGTGGCGCCGCCGCCGGGGTTGATGAGCGCGAGATTGACGGTCTTGCTGCCCTCGGCGACGAGGTCGTCCGCCGCCAGCGTGATGATGGCCGTCCGGGTCGTCTCGTTGACGGCGAACGTTACCGTCGTGTTGCCGAGGACGTAGTCGACGCCGGCCACCGCGGTGCCGTCGGTGGTCGTGAAGTCCACGGTGACGCCGCTGGCGGTGCCCCCGGTCCGGGTGAGGGTGATCGTCGCCGTCGGCTGCAGCTCGCTGGCCGTGTAGAGCGCCTGGCTGAACTGCACCACGCCGGCCACGTCGTTGTCGGTGATGGTCAGCACAGCGGTGTCACGGGCGCCGAGGCTCACGCCGCCGCCGGGGTTGGTGAGCTGCAGCATGACCGTCTCGCTGGCTTCCTTGATCGTGTCGTTGAGGATCGGGATCATCACCGTCTGGGTGACGACGTTGGCCGCGAACGTCAGCGTCCGCACCACCGGGGTGTAGTCCAGCAGCGCGGTCGCGGTGCCGAGCCCGTCCACGGTGATGAAGTCGACGGTGACCGGCCCGCCGAGCCCGCCGCTGCGGACGACGTTGATCTGTGCTGCAGCGACCCCCTCGGCAACCGTGTAGGTCGCCGCCGAAAACTGGACCTGGCCGCCCTGGTCGTCGTCGACGATCGTCACCGGAACCGAGCACTGCGCGGGCGGGCCGGCGGCGAAGGTGGCGCAGGTCGCCGGCGCGAATGCGACCGCGGTGGCGCTGGCCGGCGAGAATCGCGGGTTGCTGAGGCGGACGTCGAAGACCTGGTTCCCCTCGATGAGGGTGTCGTTGACGATGGTGATGGGAATGCTCTGCGTGCGCACGCCCGGCCCGAAGGTGAGGGTGCGCGACACGGCCGTATAGTCGGCGGGCGCGGTGGCCACGCCGTTCACGGTCGCGAAGTCCACAAGCACGGTGTTGGTGACGGGGGTGCCGAGCCGCTCGACGGTGATCACGGCCGGGCCGTGGTTCTCCAGCACCGTGAAGCCCAGCGCCGTGAACTTCAGCGTCTGCTCGTCGTCCACGATCGTGACCACGGCCTGGCTCGGCTCGCCGAGGATCGTGGCGGCCGGGTTCGGGATCGGTAGCGCCAGCGACAGCACGATGGTCTTGTTCCCCTCGGCAGACGTGTTGTCGACGGCCAGGAACGTCAACGTCCGCATCGTCTCGCCGACGCCGAACGTGACCGTGCCGGGCACGGGCAACACAGTGTAGTCGACGCCGTTGACCGCGGTCCCGCCGAGGACGGAGTAGTTCACAGTGATGCCGCCGGCCTGGCCGCCGGTCCGGGTGACCGTGACAACCACCTGCCCGCCGTTCTCGTTGACCGTGTAGGTCGAGGCGCCGAATGCCACCGTGCCCGGCCGGTCCTCGCTGGTGATGGTCAGCTGGGCCGGATTGGTGCCGGCGATCGCCACGCGGCCCGCCACGACCGGCTCCGTGCGCTCGTTGCTCAGCGAC
>Ga0210377_10003364_pt1 | contig 13779 bp, 10 predicted proteins | sample PLM4_65_b1redo_FD_155480 | JGI IMG/M metagenome (GOLD analysis project Ga0210377, IMG submission 155480) | Groundwater sediment microbial communities from an aquifer in East River, Colorado, USA - PLM4_65_b1 redo | ecosystem: Environmental > Terrestrial > Soil > Riparian zone | place: USA: East...
CCTCGAGCGCCGTGGGCAACACCGCCCGGTAGTGCGCGGCGACCTCGGGGTTCGCCGGCAGGCCGAGCGGGGAGCGCGTCGCGTGGAGGATGCGCGCGACCGGGATCAGCGCGCCGAGCTCGGCGATGCGCTCGAGCTCGCGCACGCGCGCGCGTGCGAGCGGATTGCTGCCGATCAGCGGCGGGTCCGGGTGCAGCTCCTCCAGATGCTGGATGATCGCCAGGGATTCCGTGAGGTGCGTGCCGTCCGCGAGCTCGAGCACCGGCAGCCGGCCGAAGGGGTTGCGCGCCAGATGCTCGGGGCTGCGCTGCTGGCCCTCGCGGAGGTTGACGTTCACCTGCTCGAGCTCGATGCGCGCTCCGGCCGCCTGCTTCTCGGCGAGGTAGAGGCGCACGCGGGTCGGATTCGGCGCGATCGGGAAGACGTAGAGCAACATGCCCCGATTCTGGCTCGGGCCGCGTCCATCGGCACGCGCCGCCGTGGTAATCTGGGCCGTCCCCCGCACGGGAGCGGCCGTGGCGCGACCGACCCACCGCAAGAAGCGTCGGAGCGAGCGATGGCACGACGTGGGCGACGCCGCCGAGCTCGCGCGCACGCCCCTCCAGCAGATCCAGGTGCATGGGACGCGCATGGCGCTGTCCTGCGTCAACTCGGTGTTTGGCGCGATCCACGGCAGCTGCAATCACGCCGGGGGTCCACTCGGGCAAGGCACGCTCGAAGGCGAGTACGTCGTGTGCCCGTGGCACCAGTGGCGCTTCCATCGCAGCGAGGGCCACGGCGAGCGCGGCTTCGAGCAGGACGTGGTGCCGGCCTACGGCGTGCGCGTGCGCGGCGGCCGCGTGCAGGTGAGCGTGACACCGCACGTGAAGCGCCACCGCAAGCAGCACACGCCCCATCCGCTGGCGCGCGAGCCGCTGCGCGAAGCGGGGCCCGTGCGCGTCGTCGGCCTCTCGACCACGGCGATGAACGCGGACTACCCGCGCTACTCGACCTCCGACGAGCTGCTGGAGGTGGCGCTCGCGCACGCGCGAAAGCTCGGTTGCGGGACGCGGCTGATCCGCCTGCGCGAGCTCTCGTTCCGCCACTGCGAGGGCTACTACTCGAAGGCGGCGCGCGCCTGCACCTGGCCATGCTCGATCACGCAGATGGACCCGGACGACCAGCTCGACCGGGTCTACGAGGCGCTCGTGCACTGGGCCGACGTCTTCGTGATCGCTACGCCAATCCGTTGGGGTGGGCCGAGCAGCCTCTACTTCAAGATGATCGAGCGCATGAACTGCATCCAGAACCAGCTCACGATCGCGGGCCGCACGCTGCTCAAGGACAAGGTGCTGACGGCGATCATCACCGGTGGGCAGGACAACATCCAGTCCGTCGCCGGGCAGCTGCTCGGCTTCTTCACCGAGCTCGGCTGCCACATCCCGCAGTACGCCTACATCGCCCACTCGCGCGGCTGGAGCGCGGAGGACATGGAGCGCAACGTCGCGGTGGTGCAGCGCAGCGAGGAGCTGCGCGACGCGGCCGGAGCGCTCGTCGAGCGCGGCGTCGAGCTGGCGGAGCGCCTGCTCGCGACCGAAGCGAAGGCGCCCAGCCGCGGCGGCCGCAAGGGCCAGCTCCTGCGCAGCGCCGAGGTGGCGCTGGCCGAGCGCGCTGCCAGCGCGCTCGCGGACGAGCGCTCCCGTACGCGCTGAGTCGAGCGTGGCGTCCACTCCGCTTCGCCTCGCCGCCGTCCTGCTTTGCGCCATGGCCTGCGCGGCCCACCCCGGCGACCCGCACGCCACCGCGGCGCTCGACGCCAGCGCACAGACGCGTGAGAGCCAGAGCGCGATCACGCCTGCCCGCGCGCTCGAGCTGCTGAAGCAGGGGAACGCGCGTTTCGCCGCGGGGATTCCGCTGCGCCGCGATCTCCGGGCGCAGATGCGCGACACCGCGACGGGGCAGTTTCCCTTCGCGAGCATCGTGGGCTGCATCGATTCGCGCGTGCCGCCGGAGATCGTGTTCGACCAGGGAATCGGCGACATCTTCAGCGCACGCATCGCCGGCAACTTCGTTGACGACGAGATCCTCGGCTCGCTCGAGTTCGCCTCGAAGCTCGCGGGCTCGCGATTGATCGTCGTGCTCGGTCACACGCAGTGCGGAGCGATCAAGGGCGCCTGCGACGGCGCGACGCTCGGGAATCTCACGACGACGCTCTCCCACTTGCGCCCCGCGGTCGACGCCGTGACGGACGTGCCCGGTCCGCGCAGCTCGAAGAACGCCGCCTTCGTCGCAGCCGTGACACACATGAACGTGCGTCTGGCGGTCGAGGCCGTTCGCAAGCGCAGCCCCGTGCTCGACGAGATGGCGGCGCGCGGTGAGATCGCGATCGTGGGCGCGATCTACGACGTGGCGACCGGTGTGGTGGCGTTCCTCGACTAGCGCGCGCCGCGCGAGGGACGCGGCGTGTCGACGTAGATCGGCGACGACCACGCGCGCTCCGCGACCGGCGCGAGGCAATCGTCGTCGGGGGGAGTGCGGGGATCGCCGTAGCAGGGCGTGACCTGGATGGCGCGACCGTCCGCGTCGAACTGCGTGCGCAGGTTCGCGCCGTTCACCGCCGGGGTCGGCTCCTGGAGGGCGCGCACGTAGTAGACGGCGTCGCGGCCCGCGGCCAGGAACGAAGGGTCTTCGAACTCGATGGAGCAGCCGGCGGGATTCGCCGGGCACTCGAAAACCTGCCAGGGATCTTCGATCAGCGGTGCGACGGTCTCGCCCGCGTGAGCCTGGGGGCGGATGCGCACGACCTCGATCTTCTCGATGCGGTGGCGCGCGTCGCCCGGGTTGTAGCACTGACCGTGACACAGATAGGCGAGGCGTTCCGGGCTGAGGGCCTGCTCGCTCTCCGCGGGGCAGCCCGGCTGTTGGACGAAGGAGCCGATGGCGCGCACGCTGAAACGCGGGACTTCGCGCAGGCTCACGCTGCTGCCCATCGGGGCGGACCCGTCGGGGCCGTTGCGCAAGTCGAACCAGAGCAGGATCCGGGGGCCGCTCGTGGCGTAGACCTCGCGGCGCTCGAGGGCGTCCCAGATGTCGCGACGGCCTCGTCCCTCCGCGTGCACGGCGACCAGGCCGCCCGGATACATGAAGCTCGCGCCGCGTTCGACGTCGAAAAGCTGCCGAAAGCCGGGCGGCCCGGGGATGACTTCGTTCGCGCGCTGTGGGTCGTCCGCAGTGCCCTTCGCAATCCGGCTGATGCGATGCGCGTTTGCTTCGGAGGCGGCGCCGCGGGCGTCGGTCATCTCGAGCCGGGCGTATTGTTTGTAGCCCGTACCCGGCCTTCCACTGTGATTGTCGCTCGACGCGATGAAGCCCCAGCGAAAGCGCAGCGGGCGGCCGTCTGCATCGGGCTCGTCGAAGTTCGAGATCGCGGCGGCGTACTGGGCGCTCATGCCCGGGCGCAGGGTGAGGGCGGGCTTGAAGCAATCCCGACACTGATCGCAGTCGAGCCAGTCTTCTTCGCTGGCGTCGGGCACGACCCAGTGCGGCTTGGTGCCGGATTTCATGACGAAGCGCTGGGCCTCCTGGACGCGGCGCTCGCACTCCTCCGCCGGGAGCTCGCCGCAGCGCGCGCGCACCAGCTCGCCGGCGCGCCAGCAGCACGGCAAATACGTGGCGCTCGGTTCGGGGCAGACGCGCTCGCCGCTCGCGTCGACTTCGTACTCGGGAACGTCGCGGAACTCCTCGCTGTTGCCGTGGCCCGAGAAGGTCTCGATCAGGATCTGGCGCTCGGGATCGTGCTGCGCGCGGGCCAGCTGGACGTCGAGGTTCCCGCCCTGCGGTGCGTGCACGCCCCAGGCGAGGCCGTGCGGGATCACGATGGTTTCGAAGCCCCACTGCGCGAGCTTCTCGAAGAGCTCGCCGGGAGTGGGTGCGTTCTCGCGGCAGTCGTCCGGGAGCTCGCGCGTGTCGATCCCGCGTTCGCAGCTCGGGAGCGTGCTGAGCTGCTGCACGAGCCAGAGGAAGTCCGCGTAGGCCCGCAGGCCGACGTAGCGCAACGGCTGGAGGGCGGGCAGGAACCAGAGGCCCTTGGCGCGATTCATCACGTCGTGCTCGAGAGCGCTGATCGGCCGCCGGGGGAGCTCGTTCTCGGCGAGGCCCGGGAAGATCACGTTCTTGTGGCCATAGTGGGTCTTGGGTGTGGCGCCGACCTGCGTCCACTCCCAGCCCACGAAGGCCACGAGGTCCGGGTCCGCCGGGTCGCCGGCGCGCTCGTTGCATTCGCGCAGGCTCTGCTTCGTCGTGCTCCACATCGCGGGCGTGAGGGCCTCGGCGTGGTCGTTGAGCGAGAAGAAATCGAGCTGCGAGCAGTAGCGGGCGAAGTCGCAGGCGTCGGCCGGCGGGTGCGCGCCCTCGCCGGCAAAGATCGGCAGCGCGTAGATGAAGGCGTCGATCGAGTACGTGGTATGCACGTGGAGGTCGCCGAACAGGATGCGCTTGCCGACCGTCGAGCCCGCGTGCGAGGCGAGGGCGCGGCCGGCCTCGGCTTCGGCTCCGGCCAGCGCGTGACGCCGGGCAGCGGGTCGCTGCGCGCCCTGGATGCTTCCGGGGTCGGGCTCGTCGCCGCGGCAGGCGAGACAGGCGACGAGGCAGAGCGCGATCAGCGCGACCCGGGTAGGCACGGCGCACGAGCTTACTCGATCGACGCGCGCGCGCGCCGCTAGCGGCCGAACACCTGCTTCAGCAGATCGGTCGCGCGGGCGGCGGGGTTCGTGCGGATCTGCTTCTCCTCCTCGCCGACGACGGTGAAGAGTCCCGCGAGGGCCTGGTCCGTGACGTAGCCGCCGAGATCGAGCTTCGGCGCCGAGGAGAACGGGATCGAGGTGTAGCGGCCGACGAGCTGGTCGTATTGCTGCGCCAGGCCGACGCTCTTCATCGCCTGGTCGACGATCGGCCGGAAGCGCGTGCGCAGCGTGTCGCTCGTCGACTTCTCGAAGTAGTCGGTCGCGGCGGTGTCGCCGCCGGTCACGATCCCGCTCGCGTCCTGGAAGCTCATCTGGCGGATCGCGTCGACGAAGACCGGCGTCGCCTCGCCGGCGGCCTTTTCGGCGGCGCGGTTCATCGTGACCTCGAGCTCGTCCACCTGCGCGCCCATGCCGATCGCGCGCAGCCCGCCCGCCATCTTGCCGAGCGCTCCGGGCAGGCCGATGCGGATCCTCGCGTTGTCGAGGAAGCCATTGGGGCGCGAGGTCGACTGCACCGCACGTTCGGTCGCGAGGCGCAGCGCCTCCTTCAGGCCGGAGGCGTCGGTCGAGTCGAGGGACGCTGCGGCGCCGAGCGCGAAGAGCGCGGCGAGCCAGAGGGCGAGTGCCTGGGTGCGAGGCATGTTGGCCTCCGGGCGAACGTGTGGAGTGGACTCAATTCCGATGAGACCAGCCTCGCTCTTTCGAGCCGGAACCGCCTCGGCTCTCCGGCTGCGCGCCCGCATCGCGGCTCTTCTCGCCAGGCTGCGCACGCGCATCGCGGCTCTTCTCGCTCGGCTGCACACGCGCCGCGCGCTCGCTCTGCTGGACGATCGAGCCCTGGCGCCCATCGCGCTGCCGGTAGACGCGGTTCGCCGGCTCGCCGGGAAGATCGCGCGGCGGGGGCGACGCCTGCTCGCGTCGGCTCGAGCCGCCGGTGCGATCGGGCTTCGTCGCTTCGATGCGCTCCGGGCGATCGGGCTTGCCCGGCTCGACGCGCTCGCTGCGCAGCTCGGGACGCGGCGGCGGCGAGGCCTCTCGCTGGGAGCGGGTCTGCTGCTGCCGGTCTGCTTGGGACGGCGTGGGCGTGCCCGGCTCGGCCGAGCGCGACCGCTCGGGCGGCTTTGCGCGCGTTTGTTCTGTACGCGGCGTCGCTGCCTCGTCTCTACTCGGCTTCTCGAAGCGCGGCGCAGGCGGCGGCATGCGGCGCTCCCCCTCGCTCCGCGTGCCGAAGGGCGGACGCTTCGAGGTCTCGATGCGATTGCCCTCGCGCGGCGGCTGAACTACGCGTGCGGGCGGCGTGGCGTCCGGCGCGCCGGACTCGGCGCCCGCCGGAGCGTTGCGCTGCGGCTTCGTCTTCGGCGTGCGGCGTCCCTCGAGCGCGGGTGTGGCGTCGATGCGCGGCTCGCGCGTCGCCACGACGGAGCGCTTCCACTGCTCGCGCGGCGGGCGCTGCGCGGGCTTGTCCTCCGCCACCAGGCTCGAGCGATCGGGCTTCACGTCGAAGCCGCCGTGCAGGGGCTCGAGCTTGTCGGTCCGCATGCGTGTGAAGCGCACGTCCTTGGCTGAGCGGCGTCCGAAGTGATCGCGATCGACAGCCACGATCGCGTCGCGCTCGTTCGCGTTCTGGTAGATGTTGATCTCATTCGCCTTGTACACGGTCTTATTCTTGATCACGACCTTGTTGACGACGCGCGGGCCGCCCCAGCCTGCCCAACGCGCGTTACCACGATAATGCGTCGGTCCCCACCAGGGGACGATCGGCTCACCCCAACCGAGGGCGACCCAGCCGACGTACGGCGTGCCGATCGTGATGCCGACCGAGAAGCCGCCGCCGCCGTAGAAGGCGACGAGCGCCGGCGCGTAGTACGGGCGCGCGACGATCGGGCCCGGGCACCAACCCCAGTAGCCGGAGACATGGACCCAGCGTCCATAGTGATACGGAGCCCAGCCCCACGGCGCGTCGTCGACCCACGTCCAGGCGTAGTAGGGATCGTAGAGCCAGCGGCCGGTGCTGTAGGGCGCCCAGCCCACTGCGACGTGGCGCGGCACCCATACCGGGCCGTAGCTCGCAACCACACGCCAGTCGCCGTAGTGGTCGAGATCGTCCGCGCCATACACACCAGAAGGTACGTAGCGCGCGCTCACCGCGTCGAGCTGATCGTCGGTGCGCGCGTAGTTCCAGCGGTCCCAGGCGTCGAGCTCGGGCGCGGCGTAGGACTCGACTTGCGGCGCGTCGGTGCCGCTCACCACGACCTGTTCGCTGGCGCCGATCGTCGCCGAATCCCCCGAAGCGGGCGTCACGGTGGCGCGGCCGCCGCGCCGGCTGGTGAAGGTGGTGGTCTGCCCGTCGACCTCGACGCGGTAATAGCCGCTGCGCTCGACGCTGAAGGCGGCATTCGGGGTGTCGAGCTCGATGGTCTGGCCCACCTTCAGGCTGCGCAGATCGAGCGAGACGTGGCCGGCCGTCATGCGGAGCTGCAAGAAATCGGGCTCGAGGCTCGTGAGACCGAGCTGCGTGTTCTCGCCCCCGCGCACGAAGGCACGCGCCCCGATCTGGAGCTCGAGATTCGCGCTCTGCGCCGTGTAGAGCTCGTCGCCCGCGGCGAGCGCCGTGTTCACGCGCGCCGGCGTCCAATCGTCGGCGCCGGGCCGCAGGAACGAGACCTCACCATCGGTGAAGCTCAGCCGCGGCGGCGTGCGCTCGAAGCCGAGCGCGTCGTCATTCTGCGCGCGCGCGGGCGCGACGCTGGCGAGCAGGCCTGCGCACAGGGCCGCGGCCATCCAACGCGTGGATGTCTTGGACATCGAAGTCTCCTTCATCGTGAAGCGCTGTTCGGATCGGGCTCGACACCGCCCTCGACGCCGTAGTCTAGGGTTCGGCCGAGCACTTCGAGCGGGGCGACCAGCACGTAGTAGACGCCGTATCGGAGAATCAGGCCGGCGACGTAGAACGGCGCATAGATCACGCGCATGGCGATCGGCAGGGGAGGCGGGGCCGCCGGGTCCGGCGGCGGCCCGGGTGTGTAGACGGGCGGCGGCGGATTCGGGCTATAGACCGGCGGCGGGGGCGCCCGGTGCACGGGCGGCGGAGCTGCGCCCTGGCTCGGCGGAGGCGGCGGAGGCGGCCCGGCGTACGCCCCGCCTGCGGCCAGCAGGGCCACGATCACCGCGGAGAGCACGGCGCGCCGCCAGGCTGGCGTGGTGAGGGTCACGGGGTGGAAGCTCGCTGGACGCATGGTCACCTCGAGGTGTTGGACGCAGGCCCCCCCAATTGCTTCAGGGGCTCTCTGGCTTCAGGGAGCTCGGGTGGATTCAGAAGGCTTTCGGGAGAAGTCTTCGCAATGGGGACTCGAATTGGGGCTCGCATTGGAGACACGCTCCCGCAACCCTTCAAACACGCCGTGGCCGCCGAGGTTGCGCGATCTCGAGGAATCGCCAGCGCCCTCTGGAGACTACCGCCGCCGCTTTCCCAAGGGGGCCTCGCGCCTCCGGCAAAGGAGCAGCCCGCGTGAGCAACGAGATCTGGCAGCCGGGGCCGCGCCCGGAGTGGGTGCGCTCGCTGCACGCCGCGATGGATCCCCGCTGGATCCGCCTCGAGGCGGACGAGCTGCTCGACGAGGCGACGCGCCGCACGGGGCTCGCGGACTTCGGCGGCGACGCCTTTGCCGAGCCGTATCGCATCTTCGTGAAGGCGCTCGACGAGGAGGCGAAGCTCCACCCGATCGGCCGCATCCTCGCGCGCGGCGACGTGCGCAGCTGGCTCGAGAATCGCCTGCTCCTGACCGACGCGCGCCGCCGCTCGCCCGAGATCGCGCGAGAGCAGGTGCGCGCTCCCCTCTTCATCACCGGCCTGCCCCGAACCGGCACCTCGATCCTGCACGAGCTGCTGGCGCAGGATCCCGCGCATCGCGCGCCGCTGCACTGGGAAGTGCGCCGGCCATGCCCGGCGCCCGAGGCCGCGAGCTTCGAGTTCGATTCACGCATCGCCGTCGCCGAGGCCGAGGTGCAGCTCTGGAACCACGTCGTGCCCGAGTACGCCGCGATGCACGAGCTCGGCGCGCAGCTTCCCGTCGAGTGCATCCAGATCACCGCGCATGAGTTCCGCAGCGACGAGCTGATCGGCCGCCACGTGGTGCCGAGCTACGCCGCGTGGCTCGCGCGAGCGGATCTCGCCCCGGCCTTCGCATTCCACCGCCATTTCCTGCAGCACCTGCAATCGCGCTGCCGGCGCGAGCGCTGGGTGCTGAAGGCGCCCTCGCATCTGGGCGCGCTGCCGCAGCTGTTCGCCGAGTACCCGGACGCCCGCGTCGTGGTCACGCACCGGGATCCCCTGAAGCTGCTGCCGTCCGTCGCGAGCATCCTGTATTCGACGGCCTGGGTGCGCTCGGACGCCGTCGATGCGCAGGCGGTGCTCGGCTGGTTCACGCCCGAGACTTGCAGCCGCCTGCTCGATTCGATGAGCGCGCTGCGCGCTGCGGGGACGCTGCCAGCAGCTCAATTCTGCGACGTGCGCTACGCCGACCTGATGGCGCGGCCCTTCGAGACGCTCGCCGCGGTCTACGACCACTTTGGTATTCCCCTGTGCGCCGAGGCCGAGGCGCGCATGCGCGCCTATCTCGCTGGCAAGCCCAAGAACAAACTTGGCAGCCATCGCTACGCCTTCGCCCATACCGGGCGCGACGCCAGCCGCGAGCGCGAACGCTTTCGCAGCTATCAGGAGCGCTACGGCGTTCCATCGGAGACGTGAGAGTGCCCGACGCCACGCGACGTGCGACACGGCCGGCCTTTGTACAGCGCGAGCGCTTGCTCGATGGACGCGCCTGGCAGGACTTCTGCCGCGATCTCGAGGCCGCCGGCAGACATATTTTAGCGTTCCCGCTCGGCGAAGCGCAGAGCGAGGAGCTGCGCGCCGAGGGTTTCCGTTATCTGCTCGGGCTCGTGCGCTCGGGCGTGGCGCAGGCGCTCGAGCTCTCGGATCCGGACCAGCCGCGCTGGGTGCGCAATCCCGACAGCCAGGCGAAGTGGGGCGCCGAGAATCCGGACAACCAGTATCTGTGGGCGCGCATCGGGCCGCACGCGGCCTACCGGATCCGCGGCGAACGCCACGACGTCTTCGACTTCCTGATCGAGGTGAAGCAGGGCTACCTCCAGCTCGGCGACGCGGGCGTCTATGCCACGTGCACGTCCCACGATCTCGCTTTCGACGCGGACGGCCGCTTCGAGCTTCTGCTCGCCGCCCAGCGCCCGAGTGACTGGCGAGGCGATTTCCTGGCGATTCACGAGGACGCTCGCTACGTCGCCGTTCGCCAGTACTTGCTCGATTGGGAGCGCGAGACACCGGCGCGCTTCGAGATCACGCGCGTGGGTGGAGAAGGCGTTCCGCCGGCTCCGCTGACGGCGACGGAGCTGGCCGAGCGGATCGACCGGGCCGGCGAGTGGGCGCTCGCGACGGCACGTTTCTGGACGCAGTGGGCCGAGCAGCTGCGCGAGGCCTGGCGTCCCCGGCAGATCGCCCCCGCGCGGCGCTACGCGGGGGGCGCGCCCGACATCTACTACGGGAATGACGCGTTCCGGCTCGGCCCCGACGAAGCGTTGATCTTCGAGAGCGACGCGCCCGACGCGCGCTACTGGCAGATCGGGCTCGGCGATGCGTGGTTCCGAAGCCTGGATTACGCGACGCGCCAGACCAGCCTGAACCATCTCCAGGCGCACGTGTCGAACGACGGACGCGTGCGCGTGGTGATCGCCCACCGCGATCCCGGCGTCCGGAACTGGCTCGACACGGGGGGCTACGCCGAGGGTCTGCTCCAGTACCGCTGGGTGTGGACGCGCACGAACCCGCAGCCGACACTCATGTGCGTGGATTTCGCCGAGCTCGCGCAGGCGCTACCCGCCGACACGCCGCGCATCACACCCGACGAGCGGCGCCGGGCGATCGCCGCGCGACAGCGGCACGTCTTGCGTCGCGAGCCGGTGTCCTGATCCGTCGCAGCGGGTCAGGGAAGCGGGCCGAGCAGCGGGGCGACCGCCGCGTCTTCGACGTGGAACGCATCGGCCGTGATCAGCCGCTGGTTGCGCCAGACGTACCCGGGCGAGGGCTCTAGCAGCGCCAGCAGCTCGCGGCGCAGCAACCGGACCTCGCCGCGCGGCTCCTCCATCTCGAAGGCGCCGACGCCGACGAACGCCACGCCCGGCGCGACGACGAAGTCGATCCACAGCTTCTGGCGGCGGTCGGTCCCCCGCTGGTTCGTGGGCATGCGGCTCCAGATCTGCTTCTGCACGCGCTCGAGCGTCTCGATGTAGCGCGCGGCATCGGAATTGCCGGGCCAGTTGGCGAGCTCTTTCTTGCGGATCTCGCCGACGACGCGGGAGAGCACCTTCGTATAGAGCAGCGTCTCCACCACCGTCGCTTCGCCACGCCGTAGGATGCGCACCTCGCCGACCTTGCTTTCGGCGGACGGCACGTACGCGCGATCCACGACCCGGTCCGCCGTGGCGTCGAGCCAGGGCGCGAGCCGCGCCGGGACGACTTCCTGCGCCCCCGCGGCGCTCCCCCATGCCAGAATCAGGAACAGCAGCAGGTGCGCGGGCTTCACGCCGGCACCCCAGCCCGGCGGCGGTCGAACAACATCAGGCAGGCGGGTGTGACGAACAGATCGCACAGCATCGCGGTGATCATCGTGATGCCCGAGAGCAGCGAAAAATAAATTGTCGGCTTGAAGCTTCCGAAGCAGCCCACCCAGAAGCCGAGCACCAGCACCAGGTTGTTGAGGAGAAGCGCGGGTCCGATCCCCGTGGTCGTGTGGCGGATGGCCTCGCCCGGATCGCCCCGGTACACGCGCGTGTAGTCCGTCATGTAGTGGATCGTATCGTCCACGATCACCCCGATCACGGCCGACGCGATCATCGCCGTGCCCGTCGAGAGGTCGATCCCGAGCGCCCCCATCAGCCCGCCGGTCCACGCGATCGGCATCAGGTTCGGGATCAACGCGATGAAGGTCAGACGCGCCGAGCGGAACAGCGCGCCGATGGCGATGACCACGAGCACCAACGCGAGACCGAAGCTGCTCAGCTGCGACGCGACCAGGCGGTTCGAGTCCTGCGCCACCTGATAGAGGGCGCCGGTCGCCGTCACGACGTAGGCGTCGCCGAAGAGCCGGCGGCCATCGGCGAGGATCGCGTCCGCGAGCGGCGCGACGATCGCGGTTCCGACCGCGCGGACACGGACGTTGAAGCGCGCGCTCGTGAAGTCGGGCGCGATCAGCTTGCGGATCAGGTCCTGCTCGGGCGCCGCTTCGAGCAGGTCGAACGCGTAGGCGGCATCGCGCTCGTTGCCGGGCAGCACGAGCTGCTCGCCCTGCGACTCGGCGCGCTGGAGCTGGCGCAGCACGGGCACGATGCTGCCCACTCCGGTGACGTGCTCGCGCGCGAGGACGGCCTGCTCGAAGGCGGCCATGCTGCGCACGGCAGCGAGCGAAGTGAGCGGCGCGCCATCGCGGCGCGCCGCCACGAACTCGAGCGTGATCGAGCCCGTGAGGTTCTCGTCGATGAAGAGCGTGTCGCGGTAGAGCGGCGCGTCGCTCTTCAGGAACCGCACGAGATCGGTGTTGTTGCGCACGAACGGGAGTCCGGCGAGGCTCAGGGCCGTGAGTGCGCTGAAGACCGCGAGCACGCGCCAGGGATGCTCCGAGGCCGCGCGGGCGGAGGCCGCGAGCAGGCGACGGAGCAGGCGGTGCTGCGGCGAGCGCAGCGCCGCGGCGGGCGGGGTGAGGAAGCTGAGCCCGACGGGCACCAGCGTCATCCCGACGCCGAACGAGAGCATGACTCCGAGCGCGGCGAAGACGCCGAACTGTCGCACGGCCGGCATGCTGCTCGTGACGAGCGAAGCGAATCCGAGCGCCGTCGTGAGCGAGCAGAAGAAGCAAGGGAAGATCAGCCAGCGCATGACGCCGAGGATGCGCGAGACCCGATTGGTCGATGCGGCGGGGGCATCGAGCCAGCCCTGGATCAGATGCACGCTCACGGGGAGCGAGAGCACCATCAGGACCGGCGGCAGCAGGCCGGTGATGGCGTTCAGTTCGAAGCCGGCGAGCTCGTAGGTGCCGAGCGTCCAGGCGCTCGTGACACCGGTGACAGCCAGCGGGAGCAGGACGCCAAGCCCGTTGCGAAAGAAGACCGCCAGCACGAGCGCGAGCACGACCACCGCCAGCGGCATCAGCAAGCGCTGGTCCTGCTCGATGAAGGCGCTCACGTCGTGCTTCTGGACGGCGAGGCCGGTCAGGTGGAGCGAGACGCCGTCCGCATGGGACTCGGCGATGATGCCGCGCAGGGCCTCGATGATCGCGGCGCGATAGCGCTCGTCGGCGGGTCGGTCCTCGATCTCGATCAGCAGACCCGCGACGCGGCGATCGGGCGAGACGAAGATCCCCGTGAAGTCGGGATTGCGGTCGAGCACCGCCTGAACACGGGTTGCGAGCGCGGGATCGGCGAGCGGCAGCGCGACGACCGGCGCCATCTCTGCGCCGGATTCGCCGGAGACGATCTGCTGCGCGTTGCTGAGGCTGAAGACGCGGCGGACACCATCGATGCGGGCAATCCGAGTCGTCAGCGCGTCGACGAGCTCGAGGCCCTCGCGGTCGAGCAGCTTCGGGTGGGCCACGGCGAGCAGCAGGTCTTCGTCGCTCCCGAACGTCGCCTTGAAGCGGTCGTAGCTCGCGGTCTGCTCGGCCTCCTGCGTGTTGAGCGATTCGTTGTTCGTCTCGACGCCGATCTGCACGGCGTGGTACGCGAAGAACAGCGTCAGCGCCAGCAGCAAGCACAGAAACGGCACCCGCCCGCGCGTCAGCAGCCACGTCACGTCGCGCCGGACCTACGTGCGCTCGAGCTTCAGACGGACGCTGACGTGGACCGTGTCCCCGACGCTGACGAAGAGCGTTCGCGGCGCCTCGAGCCGGAACGCCTCGAGCGAGAGATCGAACTCCGCGTCAAATTCCGCTTGGCGCTCGCCCTGCTGCCAGTGCGTGACGCGGGCCTCCACGGGGCGCTCCACGTCTCGGAT
>Ga0210377_10003365_pt1 | contig 13779 bp, 12 predicted proteins | sample PLM4_65_b1redo_FD_155480 | JGI IMG/M metagenome (GOLD analysis project Ga0210377, IMG submission 155480) | Groundwater sediment microbial communities from an aquifer in East River, Colorado, USA - PLM4_65_b1 redo | ecosystem: Environmental > Terrestrial > Soil > Riparian zone | place: USA: East...
TCGCGCTGGAATTCGCTGCGCCCCTGCGGCGCATCCTCGGCTATTCTTCGACCGCGCGAATTGGTCTCGGTGACCGCGTAGGGTGCGAGTTCAGCCATCAACGCAAGCCCGCAAAGATTTTTTCAACAGCTCATCAGGCACGTCGCCCTGAATCACCGCACGACCGATTTGCCTTAGCAGCACGAAGCGCATCTTGCCGCCCTCGACCTTTTTATCCATCCCCATCAATTCGAGATATTTATCGGTACCAAGATCGGGTGCCACTGTCGGTAACTTGGCACGTTCGAACAGCTTGCGTATGCGTGACACATCCTGAACGCTGATCCAACCCAGGCGCTGCGACAGATCCGCTGCCATGATGGTCCCTGCTGCAACACCCTCACCGTGCAGCCAGTTGCCGTAACCCATTCCGGATTCGATAGCGTGTCCGAAAGTGTGCCCCAGATTCAACAGCGCGCGCGCTCCGCCTTCACGCTCGTCAGCCGCGACAACTTCCGCCTTGTTCTTGCAACTGCGCGCAATCGCATATTGCAGCGCGGCAGTATCTCGCGCCAGCAGTTTGTCCATGTTCTGCTCCAGCCATTCCAGAAATGGCAAATCACGAATCAAACCATATTTGATGACTTCGGCGACCCCTGCAGCCAGTTCGTTGTCCGGCAAGGTATTCAGCGTATCGGTGTCAGCCAGCACCAACTGTGGCTGATAGAAAGCGCCTATCATGTTCTTGCCGAGCGGATGATTGATTCCGGTCTTCCCGCCCACCGAGGAATCCACCTGCGCCAGCAACGTAGTCGGAATCTGAATGAAAGGCACCCCTCGTAAATAGGTCGCTGCGGCATAACCTGTCATGTCTCCGATGACGCCACCCCCCAGCGCAATCAGCGGAGTGGTCCGCTCGCAGCGATTTTTCAACAGCGCGTCATAGATCAGATTCAATGTTTCTGAATTCTTGTACTCCTCACCATCCGGCAATTTCACAGACACGCAGCTTACTGCGATGCTTCGCAAGGATTGCTGAAGTTTCTCCAGATACAATGGCGCGACTGTGGTGTTGGTCACGATGGCCACGCGGCCGCGCGGCACATGCATTTGCAGCAACTCCGCATGTTTGAGCAATCCGCTGCCGATATGTATTGGATAACTGCGATCGCCAAGCCCTACAGTCAAAGTCTGCATGATCTACCTGTCATCCGACACGACAGCTTTTTTCGAACGCCGCGATTTCACCAACCAGATGCAGCATCAGATTATGCGCACTTTGCTTGCCGCTCTGAATTACGATATCTGCCACTTGCCGGTACAAGGGATCGCGCTGTTGGTATAACTCCATCAATTTTCCATAAGGATCGCCGGTTTGCAACAACGGGCGATTTCTATCATGCCGTGTACGGTGCCATAAATCATGCACGCTCGCCCTAAGGTAGACGACGATTCCGCTCTGCTTCAGCAACTCACGGTTTTGCTCCGCCAGCACCACCCCACCACCGGTGGCCAAAACCATGTTATCGCGTTTGACCAGGTCGGCTAACGCTGCGGACTCACGCAGACGGAAGCCCGACTCGCCTTCAACATCGAATATATGAGGGATGTTCACACCGGTGCGCTTCTGAATTTCCTCATCGCTGTCCACGAAGACTTTGCCCAGATGTTTGGCAAGTGCCCGCCCCACGGTAGTTTTTCCCGATCCCATCATACCCACAAAGATCAGGTTGCCGGACTGGAGTTTGCGGCGAAGATCCGGCTGATCATGTTTGTATTCGTTTTCTTTGATGCTCTGCATATCGCACATTGTAAACGATAAAACAAAAGCACCCGCAAGGGGTACGCCCGTGGGTGCCCAATGGCTTTGTCTCCCTCCTTCCCCAGCCCGGACCAAGCCGGGCTTTTGTTGATGCCTGTTCGGGAAGTTATCGCAACGTCACGGTGTCCTTCATGATCTTTGGAGAAATGAAAATCAGCAATTCGTTCTTGTTATCCAGCTTGGCGGTACTTCTAAATAGATAGCCAAGCAACGGTATATCCCCGAACAAAGGTACCTTATTTTCACCGTTTGATAATGTTTGGGTATACACACCGCCGATTACCACCGTACCGCCATTTTCTACCAAAACCTGCGTTTTCACTGCGTTGGTATCGATGCTGGGAACGCCGGCATAAAGCTGGCCAACCGAGTCTTTGTTTACAGTGATATCCATGATGACATTGTCATCCGGAGTAATTTGAGGTTTGACCTTCAGACTCAAGGTGGCTTTTTTGAATGACACACTCGTAGCGCCACTGCTGCTGGCTTCCTGGTATGGAATATCCGTACCAGACTCTATCGTAGCCTCTGTCTTGTCCGAGGTGACAACCCTGGGACTGGATATGATTTTGCCCTTGCTGTCTGTTTCCAGTGCGGTCAATTCCACCGACAGCAATTTGCTCAGCCCACTATTAAACAGCAGGAAAGAAAAAGTGCCCGCGGTTCCGGCTGATGGCAAATTTACGTTAGGAGTGTTGGCGGGCATCGTCGTTCCGGCCAATGGCCCGCCGGTAACGGTATTCGCACCGATGTTCCCAAATAATCTTGTACTGTTGCCTACTGAAAATTGGTCATTAGAGACATATCCGAGTCTTACGCCCAGATTCCTGCTGAATTGGTCCGAAGCCTCGACCACGCGCGCTTCTATCATCACCTGCCGTACCGGTACGTCGATCTGCTTGATCAGCTTGCGCGCTTCCTCCAGGTGAGAGGGGGTGTCCTGGATGAATATGGTATTCGTACGCGGGTCAACTACCGCACTGCCACGCTTGGAGAGGATACGTTGGTCCTTGTTTGACAAGATCGTAACCACCGCAGCTCCGGTCTGATAACTCAACTGATAGCTTTCGGTGCGTACTTCTTCCAAATCGGCGATCTCCTGCCGGGATGACAATTCGATTTTTTCCTTGGCTGCGATTTCGTCGCGAGGAGCCACCTGAATCACATTGCCGCTTTTGCGCATATCCAAACCCTTGCTCTGCAGGATAATGTCGAACGCCTGATCCCACGGAACGTCCTTCAAGCGCAGAGTGAGATTACCTTTTACAGTATCGCTGATCACGATGTTCAGTTCGGTGAAATCCGCGATCACATTCAATGCTTCACGAACATCGATCTTCTGGAAGTTCAATGTCAGCTTTTCACCTGCATAACCGGGTTTGGCGCCCTTTACCAGTTTGTTCGGATCCTCTACAACCGGTTTAATTTCAATGATGAACTTATTGTCGGTTTGGTAGGCGGCTTGTTCCCACTGGCCCCTTGGCTCGATCACCATACGAACATTGTCGCCCAAGGCAAAGGTATCCACGCCCTGCACAGGTGTCGCAAAGTCGATCACGTCAAGCTTGCGTTGCAAATTGCGTGGCAGGCCGGTCTTAAGAAAATCAACAATCAGCGTGGTCCCTTGTTGCCGAATATCTATGCCTATACCTGGATCGGAGAGGTCGACCTGTATCCGGCCTTCACCATTTTTGCCGCGATGAAAATCGATATCCCGTAAAGTGTGTTTTTGCACATCCGGGCTCGCCTCTGCAAAACGCGAAACGCTGGAGGTGGCCGCACTATCCTTCAGCCTTGCATGCAATGTGATTAATACATTGTTGCCGTCAACCTTGGTGTCATAACTGAGCATTTGGTTGAGATTGACTACCAGTCGGGTACGCCCTCCTGCCTGCACGATATTGGCGCTACGCAAGTCGCCCTCGGTGAAATCTTGAACTGACTTGCCCAAACCGTTTGCTGTATTGGGAAAATCAAACGCGATACGCGGCGGGGTATTGATGGTAAACCCTGCAGGCGGATTTGCCAGTGGCTGAGACAACTCGACCTTGATGACCGTCGCCCCGCCTCCGACACTGCTCACACCCAGCGCGGTGATGCTGTTCTGGGTATCCGCCCCAGCTTGGCCACTCAAACCGCAAAACATGATGAATATGCCAAGCAATCGAATTGCGATGTTAATATTTCTCATTGTCTTGCTCCCAGTCATTCAAGTAATTGCAAGCTGCTCACGCGCTCTGTCCAATCGCCGGCACTGTCTTGCACCATCTCTTTGATTTCAATTCCCGTATCCGTCACTTCTTTTATCAAGCCAAAGTTCAGGCCGATATAATTTCCGGTCTTAACCCGGTGCAACTTGCCATCAGTGGCGCGTATCACCGCATAACCGACTTTATTACGGTAAAGATAACCGACCATTTTGAGGCTTTCGAGCGGAAATTCCTCGAGGGCTTCTTTGGGGCGATTCAGGTCAGGTTGATTTATTCCCCCTCCGGAATGTTTATCCGGTTTGCTTGGCTTGAACGGATCGGGCAAATTTGTGTCGTTAGTGTAGGCAAAATGCTCATAAGGTTTGACCTCTGGTGGAGGCTCTATCTTGCCGCGCATACCCTCTCCGGAATGTTTAACGAAATCACGCAAATCCTGATACTCCTCGCCACCACATCCGGCCAGCAATAGAGAAATTAATGTGAAAAATATCAGTCTCATTTATTTTTTTCCTGCCGGCTTTTTTACCGCCTTTTGCTTCTGCGCTGCCAGTTCCTCTTCGTCCAGGTAGCGAAAAGTCTTTGCAGTGGCATTCATGACCAACCCATCTTTTTGCGGGTTTATGGCAATATCATTAAGAGTAACGATACGCGGCAGCATCGCGATGTCTCCGGAGAATTTTCCGAGGTCATCATAGTTTCCCGTCACTTTAATGGCGATCGGCTGTTCGGTAAAAGATCCATTCACCCTTTCCGCTCCAGGCTTGAAAAGCTCGAACTGCAACCCTCTTCCCAAACCGGCCTGGTTGATATCAGTCAGCAACGCATCCATTTCCGATTTGCTTGGCAGCTGTTTAAGCAATGCGCCGAAGGATTCTTGAGTTTCGGTGAGTTGCTTCTTGATCAAGTCCAGGTTGATTGCCTGTTTCTTTTTAACCAGAAAAGTCTCTTTCAGCTTCTCTTCCTCTTCTTTGACTCTGTTCAAGGTGTCCCATTGATCTTGCCAAAGAAACACAGCGCCAGTCACAACCACAGCGATAAACATTACCACGAAGGCAATGATTTTTGCCGGCCACGGCCATGCTCCCGGGGTCTTGGGGTTGAGATTCTTCAGGTCAGCTAAATTCATCATGACACCTAATTCTTTTCCATGACGGTGTTTGCGGGCGGCGTAACCTTAGCCTGCGCCGTGGCAACCGTAGCCTGCGCCTTGGACAAATTGAAACCCAACTTAAACTCGCTGAGGCGAGTGCCTGCCACCGTAACAGCGTGAATCTCTATCAACAAAGGGGTGTCGAGCCAGGGCGAATCCTCGATTGCGCGCATCAATGTCGAGATGCGTGCATTGGATTGGGAAAGGCCAACCAGATCGATTCTATTGCCGGTCTGTTTAAGTGACTTGAGATACACCCCGTCAGGCAAGATACGCAACATCTGATCCATCAGGTGCACTACATCTGAACGAGTGCTTTGCAGGCTTTCCACAACATTCTTGCGAGCCAGCAAGGACTGCGTTTGCTCGCGGAGCTTTTTGATCTCTGCGATTTGCTTGTCAAGTATCGCCGTTTCCTGTTTCAAATAAGTATTGCGTCTTTCCTGATAGGCTATCTGTGTTCCGATCGCCACCTGTACGAATCCCACCAATAACCCGCCCAGAACTACAGAAATCACGCTTAATGCGATAAATTGCACCTGGCGTGCGCGCCGCTTTTCAGCTCGATGCGGCAACAAGTTTATGCGCATCATGATGGGTCAAATCTCCGCATCGCAAGGCCACAGGCGATGATCAGCGATGGCGCATCGGCTTGCAATTGCCTGGGCTTGATTCGGCTGGAAAGGGTCATCAAGGCGAACGGGTTCGCCACCATGGTGCTTACCTGGGTTCTGGTCGCTACCGCGTCATCCAATCCTGGCAATGCCGCACATCCACCGGACAGCACAATGTAATCCACCTCGTTGTACTGAGAAGAAGCGAAGAAAAACTGCAGCGCACGGGCTATTTCCATCACAACGTTCTCGCGGAAAGGGGTCAATACATCGCTTTCATAGTTAACCGGCAACCCGCCATTTCGTTTAGCCGTTTCAGCCTCACTTGCAGATAAACCAAACACCGTCTGGATCTGCTGAGTCAGCTGATCGCCACCGACCTGCTGGTCTCTGGAATATACAGACTGCCCATTTCGCAGAACATTGACGTTCATGACACTGGCGCCGATGTCGACCAGAGCTACGCATTTATCCAGTGCGCCATCAGGTAGCTGCGCGCTAATCTGCTCGAAAGCCATCTCGGCCGCAAACGGCTCAACATCCATGACCAATGCTTTTAGTCCCGAGGCTTGGCAAGCCGCGACACGATCCTCGACATTCGCCTTGCGGGAAGCCGCCAGTAATACCTCCATCTCTTCGGCATTACCAGGAGCAGGTCCTATCACCTGAAAATCCAGATTAACTTCTTCCAAGGCGAACGGGATGTACTGGTTGGCTTCAGATTCGACTTGATATTCCAGATCCTCTTCGCGCATTCCGGCTGGCAACAGGATCTTTTTTGTGATCACCGCCGCAGCCGGAAGCGCCAGCGCTACGTTCCTGATGCGGGAACCCAGCCGTTTCATAGCACGTTGCAAGGTTTCCGAAACCGCATCAAGATTATTGATGTTGCCATCACTTACCGCATCTTTAGGTAGCAACTCAATCGCATATCGCTCGACGACATATCCACCTTTTTTTGGCGACTCACTCAATTCAACCATCTTGACTGATGAAGAACTGATATCTACACCGATCATGGGAGGTGTAGAAGCTCGCAAAAAATCCAGTGGTATGTCGAAATTTACCTTAATCATATGCAGGTTAGCGCTTTATTTGTATAAAGTGGTTTAAATCCTAGCAATAACTCTAAATTCTGTAAAGCTATTTCTAGGGTATTATTTATACTCGAAGTGCCGATATAATTTCACCCACCATACCATTGATACCAATATCCGGACAACTGCTCATGATCTCCCGTCGCTGGTTCATTCCTGTTCTTATCTCCTTAGCCTTGGTTTTGTTTCCGGCGATATTGCTTGGATTGGCCGTTATGCTGGCTTACCCGAGCCTGCCTTCACTGGAGGTGCTCACTGACTATCGGCCTAAAATCCCGCTGAGAATTTACAGCACCGAGGGAGCACTGATCGGTGAATTCGGTGAAGAACGGCGCGCATTGGTTAAAATCTCCGAATTACCCGAGATCATGAAACAAGCCATTCTGGCTGCTGAAGATGACAGATTCTATGAGCATGGAGGGGTGGATTACATGGGAGTATTGCGCGCAGCATTCTCCAATTTCACCTCCGGAGGGGTAAAACAGGGAGCCAGCACCATCACCATGCAGGTCGCGCGCAACTTTTTTCTTACCAGAGAGAAGACCATTTCACGCAAGTTCAATGAGGTGCTGCTCACTTTCAAAATCGAGCACAGTTTGACCAAGGACGAGATTCTGCAACTCTACATCAACCAGATTTTTTTGGGTCAACGTGCATACGGTTTTGCCGCTGCGGCCCAAGTTTACTTCGGCAAACCTCTAAATCAGCTCACTGTTGCCGAAGCTGCCGTGCTGGCAGGTTTGCCCAAAGCACCCTCTCTGTACAATCCTGTGGTCAACCTGCCACGCGCCAAAGTTCGTCAATTTTACGTTTTGCGACGTATGCACGAGTTGCATTTCATTGATGATGAGCAATTCCAGCTTGCTCAACAGCAGCCCCTCGTTGTAATGCGAGGGAGTCAGGAGTATGGGATCAAATCTGATTACCTCGCTGAAATGGTTCGGCAGGCCGTTTTCGAAAAATATCAGGAGAATGCTTACACCCAAGGTTTAAAGGTCTACACCACCATCCGTCAGCAGGACCAGCGCGCGGCATATCAGGCTGTGCGCAAAGGAGTGCTCGAATATGACCGTCGCCATGGCTACCGTGGCCCAGAAGGTTTTATAGATTTACCCTCCGACAGCTCCAGCGCCAGTTACAGCGCAGAGCAGCTTGAAGAAGCTCTGTTGGATGTTACTGACGGAGACGATTTAATCCCTGCCGTAGTTCTCGAAGCTTCACCCAAGCTGATACGGGCATATAGCCGGGGCGGCGAAATAGTTGAAATCACCGGCGATCCGCTAAACTTCGTGCAACAAGCCTTGAGCAAAAAAGTCGCTCTGAACCAGCGAATCAATGTAGGTTCACTGATAAGGCTGCAAAAGGATGAAATAGGTGTTTGGCAAATAAGCCAGCTTCCACAAGTCGAGGCCGCTTTTGTTTCCGCGAGTCCACGCGATGGCGCCATCTACTCACTTGTCGGCGGCTTCGACTTCAACAACAACCAGTTCAATCACATCGCTCAGGCATGGCGCCAACCTGGATCCAGCTTTAAGCCTTTCATATATTCCGCGGCGCTGGAAAAGGGCTTCACACCCGCCACCGTTATCAATGACGCCCCGTTGATCTTCGATGCCCAGCAGACCGGGAATGAACCCTGGGAACCGAAGAACTACGATGGATCATTCGAAGGTCCGATGCGTATGCGCCAGGGATTGACCAAATCCAAGAATCTGATTTCGATCCGCATCCTGCAGTCGATCACTCCACAATATGCCAAGGACTATATCTCCCAATTCGGCTTCGATACCACCAAATATCCAGCTTATCTGACCATGGCTCTGGGGGCAGGCTCTGTTACGCCAATGCAAATGCTGGCCGGTTATTCTGTGTTTGCCAACGGTGGCTTTCTAGTCACCCCATACTTCATCCAGCGCATCGAAGATGCACAAGGCAATGTACTAAGCAAGGCTTCCCCTGAGGTAGCCGGGGTCTCGGCAAAACAAGTCATCGATGTGCGTAATGCCTATACCATGGTCAGCATGCTGCAAGATGTTGTCAAACATGGCACAGGCATTCGCGCCATGCAGCTCGGTCGTCAGGATTTGGCCGGCAAAACCGGAACCACCAATGATTCGATAGACGCCTGGTTTTGCGGCTTCCATCCGACCGTGGTCGGCATCGCATGGATGGGCTATGATCAGCCGCGCAGTTTGGGCGACAGGGAAACCGGCGGTGGAGCGGCCTTGCCGATCTGGATGAGCTACATGGAAAAAGTACTCAAGGATGTGCCCGCGGCTGTTTACACCATGCCGGATAACATGGTTGCCGTGCACATCAATGAAGAAGGGTTTCGTGACGATAACAGCCCCCGAGTCGAATATTTTTACCAGGAAAACGTTCCTCCCGAACATACGATGCCAACACCTAGTGAAGAAATAAAACCGTCCGACACTGTCAAGGATCAGTTGCTCTGACTCACCACATGGCCAAAGAACACATACTGAAACGTGATTTGATGCGCGAGCAACTGGCGCACCAGGCCGCCAAATTGATGGCAGAAGGTGGCATCACCGATCACGCCCACGCCAAACGCAAAGCCGCCAAGCAGTTGGGTGCAAGTGATACACATCATCTGCCGAGCAACGAGGAGATCAACGTTGCGCTGCAAAGCTTTCGCAGCCTGTTTCAAAGCAATAGTCACCCTGGCATATTGCGGGAACTGCGCGAAGAAGCGCTAGCCAGGATGCGAATGCTGGCAGAATTCCATCCCTACCTGACCGGTTCGGTATTAAATGGAACCGCAGGCGAACAATCGGACATCAACCTGATGTTGTTCAATGATGATGAAAAAGCGGTGTTGTTGTTCCTGCTCAAGCACAAGCTCGCATTCGAAGATGGGGAATGGGTGGTACGTATAGGCGGAAATGCGGAGACCGTTCCGAGCTATACGCTGACCGGCGAATCAGGCACCCAGACACACATTATCGTCCTGCCCGAAAACGCCCGCTTCAGCGGTAGCCGACATCCGGAAACGCATGGAGATATTGCCGCGGTAGAAGCTTTGTTAGCAGCCTGATTTAATCCAGCGTGCGGCGTCCAATGCGAAGTAGGTCAGAATACCGTCCGCACCTGCACGCTTGAATGACAGCAACGCTTCCAACACGCATGCTTTTTCATTCAGCCAGCCATTTTGCGCGGCTGCTTTGAGCATCGCATATTCACCACTGACTTGATACACGAAGGTGGGAGCCTTGAACTCATCCTTGATGCGACGCACGATATCCAAGTAAGGCATTCCTGGTTTGACCATGACCATATCGGCGCCTTCCTGCAAATCCAGGCCGACTTCCCATAACGCTTCGTCAGAATTGCCGGGGTCCATCTGGTAGGTGTACTTGTTGCCGGAGCCCAAGTTTCCGCTTGAACCAACGGCATCACGGAATGGGCCGTAGAAGCTGGAGGCGTATTTGGCGGAATAGGCCATGATTCGGGTGTAGATGTGCCGGTTGGCATCCAGCGCAGCGCGTACTGCGCCGATACGCCCATCCATCATGTCAGATGGAGCAACAATATCGGCTCCCGCAGCAGCGTGGGTCTGTGCCTGCCGAACCAGCACGGCCACGGTTTCGTCGTTAAGGACATAGCCACTATCGTCTATCAATCCATCCTGCCCGTGACTGGTATAGGGATCGAGGGCAATGTCGGTCATCACACCGAGTTCGGGAAAATTCTTTTTCAGCGCAGCCACCACGCGTGGCACGAGACCATTCGGGTTATAGGCTTCACACGCATCCAGACTCTTCAGCGGAGCATCGATAACCGGGAAAATCGCCATTACCGGAATACCCAGCTTGACGCATTGCTCGGCGTCCTTGAACAACAGGTCCAAAGTCTTGCGCTGTACTCCCGGCATGGACTTCACATCTTCGACCTTGTTGCTACCTTCAAGTACAAAAACGGGGTAGATGAAATCAGACGGTGTGAGCACATGCTCTCGCATTAAGTCCCGTGAAAAGGCGTCATGGCGCATCCGGCGCATTCTGATATTTGGGTATTGTCCTAGTGTTTGCATGATTTTCCCTAAAATTTCACTTTTTTTGGAACTATGTTAGAAATCGCTTATCTGACTCGTTGAATGATGCGAGTCATTCCACGTTTCTCCTCCCTGAGCGTGTGTCTTAACTCTGTTAAGACTTTGCCCCCGGCCTTCCCCTTTTGGCTGGGGGCATTTTTTTGCCCAAAAACTCAAACCTCGTTGCCATACTGTGTTGCTCTCGAAAAATCTTGCTTGCATACTTTAAGTATGCGGCGCGGCGATTTTCCTCGTGCGCCTTGTCTGGCTTAGAGTTTTGAGTTTTATCCAGCCGCGAACCAGCCAGCAATTATCCCCTCCGCCTGTTCCATGCCCAGTTTTTTCAGGCTGGAAAATAATTGCACGGAACACTGCGGAAAATGCTCCGCGAGGTAGGATTTTACTCGATTCAGGGTGATTGTGGCTTGTTGCCTGCTGAGCTTGTCTGACTTGGTGAGGAGGATATGCACCGGTTTCCCGGTCGGCGCGAACCAGTCCAGCATGCTTTCGTCCAGCTCGGTCAACGGATGACGGGAGTCCATGATCACCACCAAGCCGCACAATTCTTCACGGGTCTGCAAATACTCGCTGAGCAAGCCTTCCCAATGACGTTTGCTTTCCGGGGGCACTTTGGCGTATCCATAACCCGGCAGATCAACCAAAAAGTCATTGTTGCCCAGCGAAAAATAGTTCAGGTGCTGGGTACGGCCCGGAGTTTTGCTGGTGTAAGCCAGCCGTGTATGGTTGGCAAGGGTATTGATCGCGCTCGATTTGCCTGCATTGGAACGTCCGACGAACGCCACCTCTTTACCGCCATGCAGCGGCAAATCCTTCAGGTGATTGACGGTGGTATAAAAGGCCGCCTGCGAGAACAGCGACATTAAAGAACCTCTAAAAATCTACTGCGCGACTTGATAGCGGCGTTGCACAGTGCTCGCTCGTCGTCTATCTCATTGATATGTCTCTGTCGCTGCGCGCGGTGCGCCTTGCTCTCAAGTCGCTCGCTACGATTTTTAAAGGTTCTCATTACTTCCAGGTTGCAAAAATCTTGTCCGCCGCCGCGACGGTCGCCGCAATGTCCGCCTCGGTGTGTGCGGCGGAAACGAAGCCCGCCTCGAACGCTGACGGTGCGAGATAAACGCCCTCATCCAGCATGGCATGGAAAAAACGATTGAATGCTTCCTTGTCGCATGCCATCACCTCGGCATAGCTGGTTGGTATCGCCTTGCTGAAATAAAGACCGAACATCCCACCTATAGACTGAGCACAGAAAGAGATGCCGTGTTTTTTGGCACTGGCTGACAATCCTTCGGTCAACTGCCTGGCCAGCTTGGCCAGGCGCTCATAGAATCCGGTAATCTGAACCAGCTTCAGGGTGGCCAATCCGGCCGCTACTGCTACAGGATTACCGGACAGCGTGCCGGCCTGGTACACCGCACCCAGCGGGGCCAGACATTGCATGATGTCACGTCGACCGCCAAAGGCTGCTGCAGGCAATCCGCCACCCATTACTTTGCCCAGCGTCACCAAATCAGGTTTGATACCAAAATGGCCTTGAGCACCTTGCAAGCTGACGCGGAAACCGGTCATCACTTCATCCAGGATCAACACCGCACCGTATTGGGTGCACAACTTGCGCAAGGTTTGCAGGAATTCCTGCTTGGGTATAACCAGATTCATGTTGCCGGCCACCGGCTCGACGATCACTGCCGCGATTTCCTTGCCTAATTCTGCGAAGGCACGTTCCAGACCGGCCGCATCGTTGTAATCAAGAACTGTGGTGAGAGCGGCGATCTCGGGAGGCACGCCTGATGAACTCGGCTGACCGAAGGTCAGCGCTCCGGAACCGGCTTTCACCAGCAAACCGTCCGAATGTCCATGATAGCAACCCTCGAATTTGATGATGCGGCTGCGTCCGGTATAACCGCGCGCCAGGCGTATCGCAGACATCGTGGCCTCGGTACCGGAACTCACCAGGCGCACCATTTCCAGGCTGGGCAACAGTTTGCACAGCAGCTCAGCCATTTCCAGTTCAGCCGCCGTCGGGGCGCCGAAACCCAGTCCCTGTGCCGCCGCATCCTGCACCGCCCTGACCACTTCCGGATGACAATGCCCAACGATCATCGGACCCCACGAACCGACATAATCGGTATATTGTTTGCCATCGGCATCCCACACGTAAGCTCCCTGACCACGCCGGAAAAACAATGGCGTACCGCCGACAGAGCGGAACGCGCGCACCGGCGAATTAACCCCGCCCGGGATAACTTTTTGTGAAGCATCGAATAGCTGCTGATTGTGCGAAGTCATGTTGTGTCTTTCTGATTTAATATCTTGCTGTCGAAATAATGTTAAGAAAAATTCAAATTTGCAAACTGACGCGCCGCGCCCTGAATATCTTTCGCACCGAACAACGCCGAAATTACTGCCAGCGCATTAGCGCCAGCCTCAAGCAACTGTGGACCATTGAGCATGTTGATACCGCCTATCGCCACCAGGGGTACAGCAATTTCGCGCTGTGCCTGCCGCAACAGATCAGGCGTGGCTGCTACCGCATCCGGCTTCACCGTGGAGACAAAAAAGCTGCCGAAAGCCACATAATCCGCGCCCCGTCCCGCTGCTTCATGCCCCAACGCCAGGCGATTATAGCAAGACATACCGATGAGTTTGCCGCGGCCCAACACCTCACGAGCATGGATAATACTGACATCTGACTTACCCAGATGTACTCCGTCCGCATCAATTCCTTGAGCCAGCATTACATCATCGTTGATGATCAGCGGCACATCAAATTCATGTGTCAATTCACGCAGTGCTCTGGCCTGTTCCAAGCGCGCCGACTGATCGGCGACC
>Ga0210377_10003366_pt1 | contig 13778 bp, 12 predicted proteins | sample PLM4_65_b1redo_FD_155480 | JGI IMG/M metagenome (GOLD analysis project Ga0210377, IMG submission 155480) | Groundwater sediment microbial communities from an aquifer in East River, Colorado, USA - PLM4_65_b1 redo | ecosystem: Environmental > Terrestrial > Soil > Riparian zone | place: USA: East...
CACCTTGGCTCTGACTCGCTCCCAGCCCCCCTTGAAGTCGCCTGCCGGGTGGTCCGCCCAGGTGTACACAATCGTCGCCCAATTCGGATAGATCCTCTCGACGATCAAGCGGCTCGGCAGCGCTCCGTCCTGAGGGCTCTCCCAGATGCCGGAGAACGCGGCCAGGTCGGGCGTGAGATCCACCGGGGGCGGAGTAATCTGCACCTTGGGGACTTCGGGGATGGTGGCTGTGTTCCTCCCAGAAGCGGCATAACCGACCAGAACAATGAATAGGCAGGTAAGAACTACACTCCACGTTCTCATGGCTCGCTCCTTTCGGCCGACAGCCGGCCCGCTCGGGCGGTTGACCCTCCGCAACAAGTTGGCAGCACCGTCCTCTCCCCGGCTCCCCAAGAGGCATTCGACCCCGGACCACGACGGGTCGAAGCCAGGATCCAGAGCTCGCCCCAGCCCTTCTGCAAATCGCGCCATGTTGAACACCTCCACCACTTTCAGAAGCCTTAGTCCGGATTATTCACGAATCCCTGAGACACCCTCACCCGCGCCCTCTCCCATCGAGGGCTGATCATGTCCCACATTTTTTTGCTGGACACGGGGGTGCCGGGGTAGTACAGTGAATGCGTGATTGCCTGTGGCCAGGAGTTCACGGCGGAGACGATCCGCCGGATCCAAGATACGATTGCCGCTGAGCCTGGACTCTCGCGGAGTGGCCTGTCTCGCCGTGTGTGCCAGTGGCTGGACTGGCGGAGTGCGAACGGCCAGCTCAAGGAGCTCAGTTGCCGCGTGGCGCTCTTGCGGTTGCACCGGCGAGGGGTCATCACCTTGCGGCCAGCGGCCGACGCGCCGCCTCGCGGGGGCGAGGGCGAGGTGCCCGAGGAGTTGCCGCCGATCCGCTGCCGCCTGGCGGACCTGGGGCCCGTGGAGGTCGTCAAGATCGGCAGTGCGGACAGCCACGCCTCGCGCCTGTGGAACGGGATGATGAGCCGGGATCATTACTTGGGGGCCGGGCCCTTGTGTGGGGCCCAAATGCGCTACTTGATCCGGAGCCCCCAGTACGGGTGGTTGGGGGGGCTGGCGTTCAGCGCGGCGGCCTGGCGGCTGGCCGCCCGCGACCGGTGGATCGGCTGGGCGGAGCCCGCGCGCCGCCAGCACTTGGACCAGGTCGTCTGCAACAGCCGGTTCCTGATTCGGCCGCAGGTCCGGGTGCCGCACCTGGCCTCGCACGTGCTCGCGGCCTGTCTCCGGCGCCTGGGCCCGGATTGGCAGAACCGCTACGGGGTGACGCCGGTCCTGGTGGAGACGTTTGTGGACCGCGCACGCTTCCAGGGGACGTCGTATCGGGCCGCCAACTGGACCTGCGTGGGGCGCACGCGGGGGCGCGGCCGGCAGGATCGGGCGCATCGCGCGGCGGGCGCGCGCAAGGCGGTGTACCTCTTCGCGTTGCGGCCGGAGGCGCGCGCGATCCTGTGCGAGGGACCGCCCAAGCCGCTGGTACCACGGAGCGCCCCGGGCGACTGGGCGGCGGAGGAGTTGGGGGAGGCGCGGCTGGGCGATGCGCGGCTGGAGCAACGCCTCTTGACCCTGGCCCGGGATTTCTACGCGCGCCCGCAGGCCAACCTGCCGCAAGCCTGCCAGAGCCGGGCGAAGACCAAGGCGGCGTATCGCTTTCTCGAGCATGCCCACACCACGCTGGACACGATCCTGGCCCCGCACTATGCGGCGACGGTCCGCCGGGTGAGCCAGGAGCCGGTGGTGCTGGCGGTCCAGGATACGACCAGCCTCAACTACAGCACCCATCCGGCCACCGCGCAGCTCGGGCCGATCGGGTCCCGGAAGGAGGGCATTCTGGGGCTGCTGCTCCACGACACGCTGGCCTTCACGCCGGAGGGCACCCCGTTGGGCCTGCTGGACGTGCAGTGTTGGGCCCGCGACCCGCGGGCGTTCGGGAAGAAGCACTTGCGGTACAAACGGGCGATTGAGCAGAAAGAGAGTTATCGGTGGTTGAAGAGTTTCGAGCAAGTCGCGCTGGCGCAGCGGCAATGTCCGCAGACGCTGCTGGTGAGTGTGGGCGACCGCGAGGCCGATATCTATGAGCTGGTGGCCCTGGCCGTGCGGGATCCGGCGGGGCCGAAGCTCTTGGTGCGGGCGGAACGGGATCGGCTCGTGGCCGAGCGTCACGAGCACGTGTGGGAGCGGGTGGCGGCGCAGCCGGTCGGGGGCGTGCAGGAGCTGGCCCTGCCGCGCCGGGGGAAGCGCCCGGCCCGCAGGGCGCGGCTGGAGGTGCGCTATGCGCAGGTCCGGCTGAAGCCCCCCAAACGCAAGCGGCAGTTGCCGGAGGTGACGCTCTGGGCCGTCCTGGCCGAGGAGGTGGAGGCGCCCCCGGGCGTGGACCCCCTGCGGTGGATGCTGCTGACCACCCTGGAGGTCCGCACCTTCGAGGACGCCACGCGCATCCTCGCCTGGTACGCCCGGCGGTGGGGCATCGAAGTCTATCATCGGACCTTGAAGAGCGGCTGCCGGATCGAACAGCGACAATTGGGCAGTGCGGATCGCATCGAGGCCTGCTTGGCCATTGACCTGGTCGTGGCCTGGCGCATCTTTCACCTGACCAAGCTGGGCCGCGAGACCCCGGACGTGCCCTGTTCCGTCGGCTTTGACGAAGCGGAATGGAAAGCGCTGGTGGCCTACTCCACGCAAAATCCCATGCCTCCTGCCACCCCGCCGACACTGCGCGAGACGATCCGCATGGTGGCAACGCTCGGCGGGTTTCTGGGCCGGAAAGGGGACGGCGAACCGGGGACCCAGGCCCTGTGGCTCGGCCTTCAGCGGCTCGATGACCTTACCGCCATGTGGAAACTCCTGTCGGTCAATTTCGCCCCACATCTCCGCTCACCCCCCGTGTCCAGCATCGCAAGTTATGGGTAAAGATCAGCCCCCTGGTGGGGAGAGGGATGGGGTGAGGGGGATTTTCTTCGCAGTGAGCATGACTGTCCGCGGTCACCACGAAGAATGAAAACCCCGGGCTGGTTGCCCAGAGTCAGCGACCCCCACCCTCCCCTCCCCCCAGGGTGGGGGAGGGGAGGGTGGGGGGGATTTTCGTGACAGACGCCAAGGGCGCCACTCTTGCGCAAGAGCGTTCGAGCGTTCGATGGTTCGGCGGTTCGGGCGTTCCCGAACAGCCGAACGGCCGGGACCCACGGCACCGCGGTGCCTACGCACCGCAGTGGCGTGGGTGCCCCGAACAGCCGAACGCCGTGGAGGTTCGGTTGGTGAGATGAGAAACATCGAGATCACGAGACTGTTCAACGAGATCGCCGACTTCCTGGAGATCAAGGACGAGAATCCGTTTCGCATCCGGGCCTACCGCCGGGCGGCCCAGGCCGTGGAGGGACTGTCGGAAGACATCGGGGCGATTGCCGAGCGTGGCGCCCTGCTGGACGTCCCCGGCATCGGGAAGGATCTGGCAGGCAAGATTCAGGAGTATCTCGCCGCTGGCGAGATCGAGTATCTGGAAGGTTTGCGGAAAGAGATTCCGTCCGGCGTGATCGAGCTGATGGGAATTCACGGGGTCGGGCCGAAGACCGCCAAGCATTTGTACGAGCAGGTCGGCGTGGATTCGGTGGAGAAGCTGGAGGAGCTAGCGAAGGGCCACAAGCTGGCAGGCTTGCCCGGCATCAAGGCCAAGACAGAGGAGAACATCCTCAAGGGGATCGCCGTTTGGAGAAGCGGGCGCGAGCGCATGCCCCTCGGAACGGCGCTGTCCCTGACCGGGGCGATCCTGGAGAAACTCCGGGAGCTCAAAGAGGTGAGCCAGATCGAGGTTGCCGGAAGCCTGCGCCGGATGAAGGAGACGGTGAAGGACATTGACATCCTGATCACCTCGAAGAAACCGGCACGGGTGATGGATGTGTTCGTCGGCCTCCCCAACGTGGCCGAAGTTCTGGCCCACGGCGAGACGAAGTCCAGTGTCCGCCTGCGGGAGAACATCCAGGTGGACCTGCGGGTGGTGGAGCCGGACTGCTTCGGCGCCGCGCTGCAATACTTCACCGGGTCCAAGCAGCACAACATCCGGGTGCGGGAGTTAGCCCAGCGCAAGGGACTGAAGGTCAGCGAGTACGGAGTCTACAACGATAAGACCAATCGGCGGGTGGCAGGCAAAGCCGAGGCTGAGGTGTACAGGGCCGTCGGGCTGCCATTCATGCCGCCCGAGTTGCGCGAGGACGGCGGCGAGATCGAGGCGGCCCTGGAAGGGCGATTGCCGGCACTCGTATCGCTCCAGGACATCCGGGGCGATCTCCAAATGCACACGACCTGGAGTGACGGGGCCCATTCACTGGCGGAGCTGGCCGGGGGGGTCCGGGGCAAGGGCTACCAGTACATGGCGGTGACCGATCACTCCAAATCGGCCACGGTGGCCGGCGGGATGAAGGACGAGCAGGTGCTCCAGATGATCGCCGAGGTTCGGGCGCTGAACAAGAAGATGAAGGGATTCCGCGTCCTGGCCGGCTGCGAGGTGGACATCCGGGGTGACGGGAGCCTGGACTTTCCCGACGAGATCCTGCGCCAGCTCGACCTGGTCTTGGTCTCGGTCCATTCGCGGTTCAAGATGACGCGGGAGGAGATGACGGCGCGGATCGTCCGCGCGGTACAGCATCCCCTGGTGCACATGCTGGGCCATCCCACCGGACGCCTCATCGGGGAGCGCGCGGCGTACGAGTTGGACATGGAGCGGGTTCTGATGGCGGCCCGGGCGGCGGGGACGGCCGTGGAGATCAACGCCTCGCCCTCCCGCTTGGACCTGAACGACCTGCATGCCCGGCGGGCCAAGGAGCTTGGCATTCCCGTCGCCATCAACACCGACGCTCACACCATCGGCCAGTTAGACTACATGCGCTTCGGCGTGTCGGTCGCGCGCCGGGGCTGGCTGACGCCTGGTGACATTCTGAATACCCTGCCGGAGAAGCAGTTGGTTTCCTGGCTCGAGAAAAAGCGATCCCGGACGTGATGGCCCCACACCGCCCAGGGCACAGGGCGAGCGATTTGCCCTGAGGGCGGTGAGAGAGTCCTCGATGGCGGTCAAGATCGAACGCTGCTGTTTCCCTATGGCGAAGGCGGAATACTACCGCCGGTTCCCTGTCGTGGAGATCCAGCAGACCTTCTATAATCTGCCCAGGGTCCAGGCCGCGGAGAGGTGGCGGCGGGAGGCGCTGGCCCGGTGCCCACGGGGTGGCGAATGCCTTGACCCTCAAGGAACTGCTGGGCTGATTCCTTCAACGAGACCGGCCGGGGAGCCCCGAGGAGGCAGAACGACTTGAGGCCACCATGGCCGGAAGGGAGAGTGCCACATGCCAACTTTCACCACCCGCCCTGTCATCATGGGTACGCGCGGGGTCGTCACCTCCGGGCATTACCTGGCTACGGCCGCGGGCTTTCGCATCATGGAGCAGGGCGGGAACGCGGTCGATGCAGCGGCGACGATGGGCTTCTGCCTGAATCTCCTGGAGCCACAGAGCAACGGGATCGGCGGCGAGGTGCCGACGCTGATCTATTCAGCCAGGGAAGGAAAGGCCTTCGCCATCAGCGGCATGGGATGGTCGCCGAAGGCATTCACCATCGCCTGGTGCCGCGAGCACGGTATTGACCTCATCCCTGGGGATGGATACCTGCCGGCGTGCGTCCCAGCGGTGGTGGATACCTGGGCGACCGCTGTGGCGCGCTTCGGGACCATGACGTTCGCCCAGGTGATGCAGCCTGCCATCGAATTGGCCGAGAAGGGCTTCCCGGTTTACGAGGGCCTGCACGCCAGCCTGGATGCCAGTGCACGCAAGTTCGGCGAACAGTACCCCACGACCGCCGAGGTCTACTGCCCCAACGGGCGGGCGCCCGCGGTCGGCGAGGTGCTGCGCAACCCCGACTGGGCCAACGTCCTCAAGGCGATGTGCCGGGCGGAAGCGGCGGCCCGGCACAAAGGGCGCGTCGCCGGCATCGAGGCGGCACGGGATGCGTTCTACAAGGGAGAGATCGCCGAACGGATCGTGAAGTTCATTGCCAGCAACCCGGTGGAGGACGCCAGCGGCTCGACTCACACTGGCTTGCTCGCCCTGGAGGACATGGCGGAATGGCGCGCGGCGGTGGAAGAACCGGTGACGCTTCGCTATCGCGATCTGGATGTTCACAAGTGCCCTCCGTGGACCCAGGGGCCGGTGTTCCTCGAGCAGTTGGCCCTGCTGGAGGGATTCGATCTGAAGTCCCTGGGGCACAACTCGGCGGACTACCTGCACCTCCTGATCGAATCCGCTAAGCTGGCCTTCGCCGACCGTGAGGCGTACTACGGCGACCCCCTCTTCGACCCCGTGCCCCTGGAGGTGCTGCTCTCGAAGGATTACGCTGCGAGGCGGCGCGGTCTCATCGGTCCGGAGGTCTCGCGGGAGATGCGCCCCGGCGATGTGGGCCGGGGCATCCCGACCTACGCAACCTTCGACGTCGCGGAAGACAATCGCCGCGCCCTGCAGGTGGCGGCCCGCTCGGTCCGCGACCTGGGCCTGGGGCACGCCCACGTCGGGGACACCACGCACCTCGACGCCGTGGACCGTGGAGGCAACATGGTTGCTGCCACCCCCAGCGGCGGTTGGATCGGCTCATCGCCGGTCATCAAAGGCCTGGGCTTCCCCTTGGGGACCCGGGGCCAGATGTTCTACCTCAATCCCGAGCGGCCCAACGCCTTGGCCCCGGGCAAGCGTCCCCGAGCCACCCTGACGCCGTCGCTGGTCACCAGGAACGGCGAGCCGTTCCTGGTGTTCGGGACGCCGGGTGGCGACGGGCAGGACCAGTGGACGCTGCAATTCTTCCTGAACTACGTGGAGTTCGGCATGAACATCCAGGAGGCCTTGGATGCGCCCACGCTGCATTCCATCCACTTTCCCTCGTCGTTCTACCCCCGCCGCGCGTACCCCGGGCGCGTCGAGGCCGAAGACCGGATCCCCCGAGAAGTGATTGCGGCCCTGGTGCTCCGCGGGCACGAGGTTGTGCTCCTCGACGGTTGGGCGAATGGCAAGGCGATGGGGATTCGCTATGACAAGGAACGCGGCATCATCCTGGGCGGGGTCTCGCCCCGGCGGCTCATCGGCTATGCGGCGGGCTGGTAAGCACGGAGCAGGCCCCGGGGGTGCCCTCGATCGGTCAATTTTCTGGCGCCAAGCGGCCCGCCTGGTATAGAATCCCACCCCATGATTGACCTCCACACCTTCTCGATCGTGGCGCGCGACCCGCGTGCGGGGGCGTTCGGTGTGGCCGTTTCCACGGCGCGGCCGGCGGTGGGGGCGCTCGTCCCGTTCGTCTCGCTCTATGGCGGGATCGCCACCCAGGCCCGAACGAACACCGACATCGGACGGCGCGGGATTGCGCTGCTGGAGCAAGGTGTGCCCATCGGCGTGGCCCTCCGAACGCTTCTGGAGGGTGACCCTGACCGCGAGATCCGTCAGGTGCACGGCGTGGACTCGCACGGGGCGTTCTGCCACACCGGGGCCGACTGTGTGTCTTGGTGCGGGCACCACGAGGGGGCCGACTTCACGGTCGCAGGCAATATGCTGGCCGGCCCCGAGGTGCTCCCCGCGATGGCGGCGGCCTATCGCCGCGCCCGCGAGGAGGGGCGGGAATTGTCCGAGGGCCTCCTTCTGGGGCTGGAGGCGGGCCAGGCGGCGGGCGGTGACAAGCGGGGGAAGCAGTCGGCGGCGCTCCTCGTCGCCAGCCCCGAGCCGCGGGGCTACCATAATCTCCGGGTTGACGACCACGCGGACCCGGTGGCGGAACTGCGGCGGGTGTACGACATCGTGGTGCAGCACTCCCTGAAGATCGAACAGGAGTACGGCCCGGAGGGCCTCCGGCTCTTCGGCCGGGTCAAGTACTGAGCGGACCTCGCTGATTACACTTCTGGCCGTGGCAGTCAAGCCGGCTTGCGCCGTGGACGAATAAGTCAACTTGGGAAACGGGTCCCCCACACTGGCTGTAGGACCTACGTCCTTTCGTCCGTCCCCACTTCCGAACTCGTCCCTGGAGCCGGCGCATGCTGACCGCGTGTCCTGGCCTGGCGCTTGACAGGGCCCACCCCCATTGATACCCTCTCCACCGCCGAGACGCGTTCTGTCGTGACCGTTGCTATCCACCCATTGTGCAGATTGACATGCCGAGGCGGCCTATCAAGATCGTTCGCGACAAAGAGCATGCATGAGCGTGTAAAGCCAGCGCATGGAGGTTGGAATGGCCCCGATTGAATTTGATGCTATCATTTTTCAAGAAGGCAAGACGCTCGTGGCCTATTCTCCGGAATTGGATGTTTCAAGCTGCGGGCATGACGTTGACGAGGCCAGACGGAATCTCAAGACCGCGGTACGCCTCTTCTTGGAGGAGGCCGAAAAGCTGGGAACACTAGAGGAGATCCTGCGTGAGGCTGGCTACCAGCGAGGTCTGGATGGGACGTGGAAATCGCCTCGCATTGTAGCCACGGAAGTCATGTCGCTGTCGGCATAAGGTTGATGCCGCGTATAAGTCCTATCCCGGCGTCGAACCTACGCAGGGTCTTTGAGAAGGCAGGGTTTCAGTGTGTCCGGACAGAGGGCGATCACTTCGTATACGTCAAGCAGGGGGTCCCGCGGCCGGTGGTCATCCCAGATTGGGATGAAGTTCCGGTGTTCATCATCAAGAACAATCTGCGTACAGCCGGTCTGTCACGAGTAGACTACTTTGCTCTCCTGGAGCAGGTCTGAGCGCGACGAGCGGGCAGAGAGCGACATCAACAAAGGTACAGCAAAGCTACCGGACACCAATTAGCGCGGGATTCCAGCCAACGTACGTCAGCTACCATTCGGCAAGCTGCGCCTCAGCCTCGCCGGTATCGACCGGAGGTTCCGGGACGTGGGAAGAGATTCGGGCCCGGAACCGCTCCCGCCAGAGCACCCTGAAAACGATGGGCGATCCCGGTATCGCGGTCGCGCGTCTCCCCCGGGGGCCACGGTGACTCGGCCGGGCCTGTTCTCGGAACGCCCGCCGAAAGAAGTTCTAAGCGCACTATAGAACCTCCGTCCCCCCCTTCACGGGTCAAGTATTGAGGATACCTCGTCGATTTCTTCTCGCCGTGACAGTCACGCCGGCTTGGGACGCGGACGAACAAGTCAACTTAGAAAACAACGTCCCTCAAACGGCGTGGGTAGGCCGGCCCTCACGGCCCGCTACGTGCATCTTTACTATCCCCCCTTACCGCGTTGACAAGTGTCACGTGACGAGTTACATTCGAGATGATCAAGACATTCGCCGACAAGCATATCAAGGAGTTGTACGAGACGGGGAAATCGAAGCGGTTTCCTCCAGAGATACACAAGCGGGCGCTGCGGAGACTTGAATACGTAGACCTGGCGACGGGATTAGATGACTTGAAGGTTCCGCCCAGCAATCGGCTCCACGAGTTGGAGCGGGAGCGAGAGGGGCAGTACTCCATCTCGGTGAATGATCAGTGGCGTATCTGCTTCCGCTTCGTGGATGGCGACGCCTTTGACGTGGAACTCACCGACTATCACTGAGGCGAGGTGCGACATGAGTGTTCCAAACACCCGGGAGAGGAAAGTGCGGCCGACGCATCCGGGCGAGATGCTCCGGGAGGACTTCCTGCCGGATTACGGCCTGACCCTTTCGAAGTTTGCAGAGGCTCTGGGGGTCTCACGGCAGACCGTCAACGAGTTGCTTCGAGAGCGTCGGGCGGTGAGCCCTGAAATGGCCCTGCGGCTGGCGCGATTGTTTGGGAACACGCCCGAATTCTGGCTCAACGCGCAGCGCGCCATCGATCTGTGGGACGCGGCGCGGGACAGCAAGAAACGGATTGCGCGAATTTCCCCGTTACGCGCCGCTGCAGGAACGCGGTGAGGATCTCAGAGGCTTGTAGACCCGCCGTGCGCCGGTCTGGCGGTCACGCGGATAGGAATTGACTTTGCCAGACCGGGTATTACGCGACGGGCTCGATCCACGGACGGAGACCAGACAAGCTCCCATGGGGTGAGTAGTCGGGGATATTGAGCTCACAAAGGGGCAAGAGCTGCTGTCATGTCAAGAAGAGGATTTGAAGAGATCGCACACATTCGATGCGGTCTAAAGAATTCAACTTCGGAAACAACGTACCCCAGTACTGACTGAGCGGACCTCGTCGATTACATTTCTTGACGTGACGGTCACGCCGGCTTGGGACGGGGACGAACGAGTCAACTTGGGAAACAACGTCCTCCAAACTAGAATTGGGAGACGTATCGAGAACGATTTTTCCGAGGGGGCTTCCCATGACGCGAGCGCAAAGGACAATGGTTGAGAAGAATCTCGACCTCATTTTCGAATTCGAGCGATACGTCTCGGAGCATCCAAGCTTCGTCAAGCAGATCCCGCAGAATGCCATCGTTGTCCTCCAGGTGAAGGACGATGAGGCCTTCAACCGCATCCAGGGGGCCCTCTCCGGGCGGCTACCCAGCTAGGCGAGCGGCGATAAAGCCGAGGAAGGCTCGGAAACCCTCGCGAGTATCCGGTGGAAATGGCGAGGAGACGACACAGGAATCGACTCCGTCATGGAAGTGATGCGGGAAGGTAGGCACGGTCCGCCAGGTTGCATCCGGAAAGTTGTCGTAGCGGTACACCGTTCCGTCCAGGTGGCGCCGCTCCCAGTGGAATCCGAATCGGTCGGGCAGTCTCAAGGAGACCCAGACGTCGAGGAAGCTACCGTCGGAAAGAAAAATCCGGCGTTTGGGCTCGATGGCCTGGACGCCGGTCACGATCACCGAGAATTCGACTTCGGCGATGCGGGTAAGTTCATCGAGCAACGTCATGGAAGGCTTTGCAACGCTTCCAGGACCTTGTCCCGTTCTGCCTCCAGCCGGTCGAAGACGAAGAAATCCTCGAAGCCGTCAGTCTCTCGGATCCGCCCCGCCTGGACGGCGGCGTCGAATTCCTGGACGGTTTGGACCCCGTGCTTCTTCACGAGGAGAAAGAATTGGGCCTCGATCTCCCGGCGACGTGCCTCCAGGTATGCCCGCAGAGAGGCCCGTTCGAGCGCCTCTGGTGGCATGTTGAGCTTCTGCGCAATATCTTGAGTCAGCATGACCGTATCCCCTCGCTCGGACGTCACAGGACGAAGCATAGAGCATCTCGGACAGGCATGTCAATTGCCCGCGCGTGGCGGGTCTGACAGCCTACCTTACCTCGCACGTCTTTGGGTTGCCACAGGGTGCCGGGCGGAGGCCCGCAGGCCACGCCACGACGAGCGGTGCTCCGTGATGGCATTGCGGTAAGGCGGACATTCGAATGCGCTGATGTGCCTCAGTAATCCTTCGGATCGAGGAAGTCGCGCAGGCCGTCGCCGGCGAGGTTGAAGGAGAGGGCCAGGAAGAAGATGGCGAGGCCGGGCCACCAGGCCATCCAGGGTGCCGTCTCGAGGAACTGCTGGGCGGTGTTGAGCATGGTGCCCCAGCTCGGGGTGGGTGGCTGCACGCCCAGCCCGAGGAACGAGAGGATGGCTTCGGCAATGATCGCGCTCGGAATCGAGACGGTGGCCTGGACGAGGAGGGCGCTGAAGATGTTCGGGAGGATGTGCCGGAGCATCATCCGCGCGTCCCCGCCGCCGAGCGCCCGCGCGCTCTGGACATAGTCCTCCTGCGCGGCGGACAGTACCAGCCCGCGGGTCAACCGGATGTACGTGGGCGTGGCGGCCATGCCGATGGCCACGGTGGCGTTGGTCAGGGAGGGTCCCAGGATGGTGACCAGCCCGATGGCCAGAATCAGGAACGGGAATGACAGCCAGGCGTCGGTGAGCCGCATGATCGCCTGGTCGATCATGCGGCGGTAGTAGCCGGCCACGAGGCCGGTCGGCACGCCGACGGCGATGGCGAGGAGGATGGAGAGCACACCCGCCTGCATCGAGGTCCGCGCCCCCCAGACCACGCGCGAGTAGACGTCCCGCCCCAGGTCGTCCGTCCCGAAGGGGTGCGCCAGCGTCGGCGCCTTACGGATCTGCCCCCAATTGGTGCGGATCGGGTCGCCCGTCCCGATCCACGGCGCGCCGATTGCTATCACCGCGAACACGACCACGACCGCGGCGCCGACGACCGCCGGGGGGCGCCGCAGGGCGCGTCGCCAGGTCCGCCGAGAACGGGCGGGGACCTCGGGGGCGGCTCCCTGGCCGAGCGCTTCCCCACCCGCCGCCGGCACGTTCCCGCCCTCACGACTCACTGGCCGACCCCTTGACGCGGATCCGCGGATTCAAGAGCGAGTACGACACATCCACCAGGAGGTTGATCAGGACGTAGCTGCTCGCCGTGATCAGGACGACGCCCTGGACCAGCGGGTAATCTCGGGTGAACACGGCCTCCACGATGAGCCGCCCGAAGCCGGGCACCACGAAGATCTGCTCGGTCACCACGGCGCCGCCCATGAGGGCCCCCATCTGGAGGCCCAGGATGGTGACGATCGGGATGAGACCGTTCCGGAGGGCATGGCGGAACACCACCACCCATTCCGCCAGCCCCTTGCTGTAGGCGGTCCGGATGTAGTTCGCGCTCATGACCTCGATCATGCTGTTGCGAGTCTGGCGCATCAGCGCGGCCGCCAGCGCGGCGCCGAGCACGGAGGCGGGCATGATCATGCGCTGGAGATTGCCCAGCGGGTCCTGAAAGAACGACACGAAGCCCGAGGCGGGCAGCAGGTGGAGCCGCACCGAAAGAAAGAGAATCAGCATGATCCCCAGCCAGAAGCTGGGGATCGAGACGCCGCCCAGGGACACGGCGTTGGCCAGGAGATCCCAGACCGTGTTGCGGCGCACGGCCGAGAAGACGCCGGCGGGGATCGCGATCCCGATGGCGATGATCAGCGAGAAGCACGCGAGCTGGATCGTGATCGGGAGCTTCACCGCCACCGTCTTGACCACCGGCTCCCGCGTCCGGATCGACTCGCCCAGGTCTCCCTGGAGCGCCAGCGTGAGCCAGCGGAAGTATTGGACGGGGATGGGGTCATTCAGGCCGTACTTCGCACGGATCTCCTGGAGCCCCGCCTCGTCCGCGTCCGTCCCGGCCATCACCCGGGCGGGATCGCCGGGGATCATGCGGACGCCCGTGAAGACGATCAGGGTGATCAAGAAGAAGGTGACGATGGAGATCGCGACCCGCTGAGCCAGGAAATCGAGCACGAGTCATTCCTCGAATGACCATTGACCGTTCGGCTGAGCCTTCGTCCCGAGCTCAGGCCGAGGGGCTCACGACGAGGCCAATTGCCAATGACCCCGCGCCGCGCGCCGTCGATGAGCATCAGGCGCACGCGATCCATCCGCCTTTGGCGGATCATTGGTCATTGGGATTTGGTCATTACCCCCGCATCGCTAGTTCCAGGACGTGCCTTTGATGCGGATCAGGCCGTCCGGCACCGCCTTGTAGTTCTTCAGATTCTTCGGGTAGGCCACGAGGTAGTTCTGGTGGTACAGGTAAAGGAGGTTCCGGCGGCCCAAGACCATCTTGTCGATCGCCTCCTTGTACAGCGCGGCGCGCTGGGCCTGGTCGCTCACCTCCCGCACCTTGTTCAGCAGGGTGTCGATGGCCTGGTCGCACGCGCCGGTCGTGTTGAGGCTCCCGCCGCAAGTGTGGAACTGGTGGATGTTCCCGTCCGGATCCACGCGACCGCTCCAGCCGACGAGGAAGACCTGGAGCTTGCCGTCGTCATCATCCTTGAGGGCCGAGGCGAATTCCGAGGGCCGGAGGCTGATG